>Ga0081528_100049_pt1 | contig 103728 bp, 85 predicted proteins | sample HotLakmasection4_FD_71011 | JGI IMG/M metagenome (GOLD analysis project Ga0081528, IMG submission 71011) | Hypersaline microbial mat communities from Hot Lake, Washington, USA - Section #4 (SPADES assembly) (version 2) | ecosystem: Environmental > Aquatic > Non-marine Saline and Alkaline >...
GAACTCGAACTAACCAGCGCCCCCCACACCTACCCAAAGCCCGGCCGCTACACCATCGCCGCCAAAGTTATAGACATCTTCGGCAACGACACCATGTCCCTTGTTACGGTGACGGTGGGGTGAGGAGGCAATCATGAGCAAATTCAAAATTGAGATCAACCTTGGGGGAAATGGAGGGAAACAAACTTTTCGCTCCATAGAGGAACTTGAAGAATGGTTTCTGGAGCGGTGCGAGTCAGACCTAAATTATAAAATATCAAACGCAAATGGCCCGGAGTTGGTGAAGCGGTAAAAAATGAGCCGGGGTTGTGGGTTGCGGGGGCACTTACTGCTCACCAACCATCGGCGGCATCGCCGTTCGGGTTCCCTGCCATCGTCTTCCGAGTTCTCGTTTTCGTCATCCGGCGTCGTGGTGGAAGATGGGGTGGACACCGATTTCCAGATTCATTCTTCCACTTCCTTGCTCCATTCCAGGAGTTTCTTTTTCAGCAGCGCCTTGGAGGGTAGATAGAGCTGGTATTCCCGCGCATGGATGTTGGCGTCCTTGGGCAGGGTTAGCTCCACGATGGCGTCTTTTTTGGATTTGCAGAGCAGGAGGCCGATGGTGGGGTTCTCGTCCGGCAGTTTCACGTGGCGGTCGAAGTAGTTCACGTACATCTGCATCTGGCCCAGGTCCTGATGCGCAAGCTTGTCGAGTTTGAGGTCAATGATGACGTAGCAGCGCAGAAGCCGATTGTAGAATACCAGGTCCACATAGAAATGGTCCTCGTCGAACGTGAACCGTTTTTGGCGGGCCTCAAAGAGGAAACCTTTACCGAGTTCCAGCAGGAAATGTTCAAGGTGGTCAATGATTGCGGTTTCCAAATCGGTTTCCGAATATTCCGCCTTTTCGTCGAGGCCAAGAAACTCAAGGACGTAGGGTTCGCGGAGGGCGTCTTCGGGTTTGGTGATGATCTGTCCCTTGGCGGCGAGGTCGCGGATGCCCTGCTTGTCGCGGCTGAGGGCGAGACGTTCGTAGAGGGCGGAGGCTTTCTGGCGTTTGAGTTCGGGCACGGACCAGCCTTGGTTTGTCGCCTCAATCTCGTAGAAGCTTCTCTCGTCAGGGTCTTTGATGGTCAACAGGAGCACATAATGCGACCAGCTCAGGGTAATGGGTATCGCGGCGAATTGCCGAGACGCTGTCTCGGTAATTTGGGAACATGCCAATTTTTCAGCAGACGCCTGAAGAATATCACCCGCAGCCAATTGCCCAGAAGGCTTCTGGGCAATTGGCGGAACACGATGCCGCCACTCCAGAAAGAACCGTCTCATGTATTCAAGGTTCGCCTTTGAAAACCCGCGTCCGAACTCCTCTGTCAACCGTTCCGACAGGGCTTTCAGCAATTCCGCCCCGTATTCGGCCCGCTTCTCGCCCTTCTGTTCGTGCTCGACGATGCGGCGTCCGATTTCGAAGTTGGTCAGGACCTGGAGGGTATTGACCGTGGACGCGGCGGCGTTTCGGGCAGAGGCAATCAAGCTTCGCACCTCGGTCACGAGCGCAGTCAGATCACTTCCTTTCGACTTTTTTGCTACCGCTTTGGGCTTTTTCTTCATCCTTCATCCTTCCGCAAGCCATGCATTAACGCATTGCCCACCGAGTGAGTGGGTTATATTCAAAATGTCGAAATAGATCAAGTCTGGTAGAGGCGCGAAGGGTGCAGAACAAGAACGGCTCCATCGCCGTTCATAATCCGCTGCCGCGCCGGGCGGACGAACTTGGCTTGGCTTGCCTGCTTCTTGCGGTCGAGTGGGGTTCGGAATTCACAAATGTCGCGCAGCAGATGGAGTCAAACCGGGTTCAGGCGGCCATGCGTCGCGACGTATCGTGGATGGATGAGTTGAGCTGGAAGCTTTGCCAGTGCGCTGCCTGTGAGCCGCCCTTGTCAGAACTTGATGCGGTTCAGGAACTGACAGCCAACCTGGACCACCACAATTCTGCGATCCGGTGTTGGATGCTGGAGTTGGGTTGGTTTACGGCGACTTGGTTGAATCCGGTCGAGGCATCGGTCCGGCTTTTGAAAAATCTAGCGGACACCTTGATCGGGCCATTGATGGCTGCGGGGCTGGCGGCCCGTCTCTTTAAGGATACCGATTCATTCATGGCCTTCGCCCACGATTTTCAGCCCCCCGCCACCTTCGAGGATCAATACGCCGATCGCCTTCGGATTGTCGAGGAGCAAGGCATCATCAGTTGCCAAGCCCCCTTCTGGCGCACGGAGGCCGCCGAGCTTCAAAGCGCCCTTCAATATTGCCTTGCATATTCACCACGGAACGGTTAGATTGTCACCATGATACGGCGGCATATCGAAGAGGCGTTTCGGGCGGCATTGGCGGATACGCCGGTGGTGCTGGTGAACGGTGCCCGCCAGACGGGGAAGACGACGTTGGTCCGGGCGATGGCCAAGGGCTTGGAGCACGCTCGCTATCTTTCGCTCGATGACGCGGGGGTGTTGGCCTCCGCCAGTCAGGATCCGGTCGGATTCGTCGCCGACGCAAAGGGCACGCTGATCATTGACGAAGTGCAGAAGGTGCCTACTTTGTTTGCGGCGATCAAGGCCAGCGTGGATCGCGATCGGCAACCGGGCCGGTTTCTGCTCACGGGATCGGCCAATGTGCTGATGTTGCCACACCTGTCCGATTCTCTGGCCGGGCGCATGGAAATTCTGACGCTGCGCCCCTTGTCGCAGGGAGAAATAGCGGGGCAGCGCGAGACGTTCGTTGACCGGGTGTTCCATGGCTCCCCTGTCGCGCAGGGGCGAACAAACGAACGCAACCCGTTGCTTGCAGAACGTATTCATCGGGGCGGCTATCCGGAGGCCTTGGTCCGAGCGGAAGCGCGTCGAAGGAAATGGTTTGCTTCCTACCTGACCGCGATTCTACAGCGGGATATTCGCGATTTGTCGAACATCGAGGGTCTGGCGGATACGCCCCGCCTACTGGCCCTGTTGGCCGCACGGTCGGCCGGGTTGCTGAATGTCGCCGAGGTCTCCCGGAGTTCGGGCATCCCGCACTCTACGTTACAACGCTATCTGGCGCTCTTTGAAGCCGCCTTTCTGATTCACCGCATGCCGGCATGGACCGCCAATTTGGGCAAGCGGTTGGTGAAGTCGCCGAAGCTGATGCTCGCCGATACGGGGTTTATGGCGTATTTGCTGAACACATCCGAAGCGGCGGTACTGGAGGATGCCCACTATTCAGGACGCTTTCTGGAAACCTTCGTGGGATGCGAGTTGCTCAAACAAATCGAATGGAGCGAAACCGGCCCCGCCCTGATGCATTACCGCACGTCGGGCGGCGCGGAAGTGGATTTTGTCTTGGAGGAGGGTGGTCGCCGGGTCGTGGGGGTGGAGGTCAAGCGCTCAAAGACCGTCACGTCTTCTGATTTTGACGGCCTCAAAGCGCTTGCAGGAGATACAAAATCGCGCTTCACGGCTGGCATCGTGTTATACGGAGGAGAGGAAGCGCTTCCGTTTGGCGACCGGCTTTGGGCGCTACCGATTCATCATTTGTGGACGGAGTAACGGATGCCGAAACATGACATCATAGACAACCGCAAGGAGAAACTGGTTGACCACCTGAATCAGATGCTCGGGACCAGCGAATGCGCCCGCTTCGCGGTCGGTTAACTGCGCGTCAGCCATACGGTTTGCCACGGGGCGAGCCGAATGGATTTTGGTTTGTCGGTCGCGGTTTCGTGATGCAATAAATCTTTCCAGGCGCCAAGAGATTGAAGCGCAGGCAACCGTTTATCCACAGTCAGTGTGACGTCATGATCGGTTACATTGGTCAACGAGGTGACCGGCGCGGTTCCATCCAACGGTATTCGCTCGATGGCAAAAACGTCCGGGCCGAGATCCGGCACGCGTTGTGGAGCGTCCGGATGAAACGCGCTATGTTCTCCCCGCACGCGCAGCATACGGCTGATGGATTGGAAAATGCGATGCTCCAGGGTTTGCGGATTATCCAGACGCGCCATCAAATCGTCTGCCACCCATTTCTCCCGGTTGATGGTGCGGTGCCTTCCGGTGCCTTCGGCGCCTTGCAGGTTATTACGCGCGCCAAACAAGCTGTTGAAATAAATGGCCGGCACGCCGCGCATAGCCAGCATGATGGCTTGCGACGATAAAAACCGCTGAATCTGTGATTCCGTGACGGGGCGATCCGGTTCACCCAGCAAATCAAAATACGTGATGTTTAATTCGTATGGGCTTTCGGATCCGTCGCTATTCTGTTTGTAGGATATGCGGCCACCCATTTGTTCGACGTGCTGGAGTAGTTGTTTAAACTCATGATCTGAAAGAAGGCCTTGCAAAGGCCGCACGCCCACACCGTCATGCGAAGCCGTAAAATTAAAAAACGTTTGGCCTGTCGGAAGATCGGGCAAGGAAGCCGCCCAGGTGGTTAGCCGGCTGGCATTGCTTGTCAACAACGCATGGGCAAGCAGCGGAGGAAGGGAAAACTGGTACACCATATGCGCTTCGTCGCCTTCCCCGAAATAACTGATATTTTCTTCGTGCGGCACATTGGTTTCGGTCAGCAACAAAACATAAGGCGCCACCATGTCCACAACATCGCGGAACAATTTGACGATTTCATGCGTTTCCGGAAGGTGAATGCATGTTGTTCCCATTTGTTTCCAAAGGTACGCAATAGCGTCCAAACGAATAATGCGCGCGCCGTGGGCGATGTACCAAAACAGGATGTCGAGAAATTCGAATAACACATCCGGGTTGGCAAAATTCAAATCCACCTGGTCGGCGCTAAACGTGGTCCACACATGACGCTTGCCCGCACGCGTGGCTGTTTCGGAAAGCAAAGGAAGGCTGCGCGGACGCACTACACCGGAGACATCCGCGCCTTCCGGCGCTTCAATAAAAAACTCGCTGAACGGCGCGATCCCGCTGACGTAATTGCGAAACCATGCGCTTTGGCGTGATACATGATTCAAGACCAGATCAAACATCAGGCGCGTATGTTGTCCCATGCGCTTAATGTCGGACCAGTTTCCCAGCGCCTGATCCACGGCCCGGTAATCAATCACGGAAAATCCGTCATCGGATGAATACGGATAAAACGGCAGAATATGCACGGTGTTTACCATGCCGTGCAGCCGTTCGCGCACCACGTAATCCAGCGTATGCAGCGGGCTTTCGCCGTCGCGCCGCACCATGTCGCCATACGTGATCAATACGCGATCCGTTTGGTTCCATTGCGCGCCTTGTCCGTTGGACATGCCGTTGAGTCCAACGCCATAGCGCCCTACCAGCATAAATAAACGATTCACAAGATGCGGCGCCTGGTCGCCGTATAGGATCCTGAACCGGCCCTCAATACGACGTAAAATGGTTTTGGAAATGGATTTCAGCATGACATTACAAGTCGTCCAGACCGGTGATGTTTGTTATTAACGTGCGCAAACTGCGGCGCAAAACGGAATAACTGTAAAAGCGTTTAGCCATGGCGTAATTATGTTCCATGACTTCCGCCCGGTAGGTGTCGTCTTCAAGCAAGCGCCGGACTTCCTCTACGACGCGTCGTGTCAGGAATCCGTCCATGACCGGCAAGCGGAATCCTTTGGGCTCGATGTCGCGCGCGAAAATAGCGTACCGGTTGATCAGCACAGGCACACGGAAATACAACGACTCCAGAAATGCGTTGCCGAAGCCTTCGTATAAACTTGGATAGGTGACAAGATTCGCGTGCGGGTATAAATCCCAAAGCGTGTAAATTTTCTTGCCTTCGCTGTCCAATTGCCGGACTTCGCCAATGCGTGTCGAGATAAAGCGAATATCCACGCCCGCGGCGTTCGCAAGTTCCGAAAGAATATTGTGGTACTCGTATCCTTCGTCGCCGGACTCGTGGGAAATGACCAGTTTATATTTCGGGTCGCCTAACATCTCCACAAGTTTAATCGCGTGCTCAATGCCTTTGCGGGGCACAACCCGGGTGGGTTGCAGGATCATGACATCGTCGGGCGCCAGGCCGATTTCCGCGCGCACGTCCATGGAATATTGATCCATGACAGGCGCATCGGTTTCAAAATTAAGGACGTTGGGGATAAGCAGGGAGGATATACCGCGTTTCCATGCCAGATCTTCGCGCGCGGCCATGTTGATGACCACATGTTGCAAGCTGGGATGCCGTGGGGGAAAAGCCATGTCCAGATAATCGTGCACGCCATTAACCATGAACCGTTGCCGTTCCCAGTAGAAATCATGATGATGCGCAATGGTCGGCATGCCGGTTTCGTTGATGAATTCCGTAATCGCGACGCCGAGCGGAAGATTCATGGGGATCGTAATTGCGTTTTGCACCACCAGCACACTCAAGTCGAAACGCTTGGTAAACTCATACAGCGTTTCTTTCAGATAACACGATAAATCGTGAATGCGTTGACTGACAAGCGTGTCCCGTTCATTACGGCCCCAGATGCGTTCGTTGATCCAGTTTATTTCGGGATGGCCGAAATAGGCTTCCGGCACGCAATGACTAATGTCGGACGAGCGGTCGAGCCGCCCCGCATACCAGTAACTGACGTGCTGATAGTCCCACAACACCTGCGCCCATTTTGCGCTTTCAAGCGATACCCCGTCCAGGCCAGCGAAGCGTGTGGAAATAAATCCTATGCGTTCCGCCATGGTTTACGTGTGCCTTTGCCGCTGTGTTGTTTTGCGTTCACACAACTTAATGTATCGTTGACCTTGCTTAATGCAAGCATGTTTGTTTGAATGAAAGCACACCACAATCTATCGCACGCAAGGAAGGGCGTGTTTTTGTTCATGGCAAAAAACAACGATATAAAAAATGCACTCGAACGTTATCGCCATGCGATGGCGGATAAACGGGATATTCTGCTGACCAACATCGTGATGGTGGGCGAAATTCCCGCGCCGACGTTTGAGGAGGAAGCGCGCGTGCGTTTTATGGTGGATCGTTTCAGCGAAGCGGGGTTGCATAATTGTTCCGCGGACGAAGTAGGCAATGGGTTTGGTATTTTGCCCGGCACGGAATCCGATCGCAACATCCTGCTGGTTGCGCATGCCGACAGTATTTTCGGGCCGAAAGTGGATCACACGATTTCCATGCATGTAGATCGCGTGGAAGGGCCTGCTGTGGGGGATAATGCATTGGGGCTGGCGGCGTTGGCGACGCTTCCGCTTGCGTTGGAGCAATTGGATTTAGCGCTTAAATCCAATGTAATCCTTATGGCCGCGTCCCGTAGTCTCGGGCGAGGGGACTTGCAAGGACTCCGTTTTTTTCTGCAAAACAACAAACGCCCTATTCAATGCGCCATGTGTGTCGAAGGAGTCCAGTTAGGCCGGCTGAGTTATTCCTCGATTGGCATGGTGCGCGCGGAAATAAATGTCTATGTGCCCGAGCAGTACGACTGGACGCGGTTTGGCGCGGCAGGCGCGAACATCACGCTGATTGATTTAATTAATAAAATGAATCGCATTCCGTTGCCTAAACGTCCGAAAACCAGCATTGTGCTGGGCACGATTGAGGGGGGGACTTCGTTTAACACGATTGCCACCCATGCGCTTTTGCGTTTTGAAATACGCAGCGAATCGGCCGAAGTCGTGCATGACATTCTGCAGCAGATTGAAGATGCGATAGCCGAAACGCAGTCTGAAACAAACGCAGACATCAAGCTGGACGTGCTGGCGCGTCGCAAACCCGGCGGCGTGGATTTTCGCCATGCGTTGGTGCGACGCGCGCGCGCGGTAATGCGGGCGCTGGATATTGAGCCGCGCATGGCGCCCAGCACCTCGGAATTGTCGGAGTTGATTAATCACAATATTCCCGCCATTACGTTGGGCCTGACGGAAAGCGAAAAACAAAGCCAAATTAATGAGTCGCTAAAAATTGAGCCTATTTTTACAGGCATGGCTCAATTGATAGGGATGCTTGTGGCCATGGACGAGGATGGGCGTCATGAACATTGATCAGTGGGTCCATAACAATACATTTCATCATGGCCAGTTCTGGGATTTCCGGCACATGGTGGAGGCGAAAGAACAGCAGAATGTAAAAGTCTCGTTGTGCATCCCGACGTTAAACGAAGAAAAAACAATCGGCAAAGAAGTAGTTATTTTTAAATCCGAGCTGATGAGCCGTTATCCCTTGCTGGACGAAATCGCGATTATTGATTCCGGGTCCACAGATCAGACCTGTGAAGTCGCGGCATCCTACGGCGCGGATGTATATCTCGCTTCCGATATTCTGCCGGAAGTAGGCGCTAAGCGCGGTAAAGGCGAAAATTTGTGGAAAGCCATTTATCAGCTCGAAGGCGACATTATTATTTATGTGGATGCGGATATCAAAAATATTCACCCGCGCTTTGCATACGGATTGCTGGCGCCGTTGCTGTACCGCCCGGAAATTAAATACGTAAAAGCCTTCTATGACCGGCCACTGGCTTTTTCGCAAGGCATTCGTCCATCCGGCGGCGGGCGGGTGACCGAGATTCTCGTGCGCCCGCTTTTCTCGTTGTTTTTCCCGGAGTTGACCGGCATTATCCAGCCGCTGTCGGGGGAATACGCGGTGCGCCGTGAAGTCTTGCAGGACATTCCGTTTCCGATTGGGTACGGCGTGGAGACCTCGCATTTAATTGATGTCTACAGCAAGTGGGGTATGGAGGCGTTCGGGCAAACCGATTTGGATCAGCGCGTGCATCGCAATCAAGCTACGCGCGATCTGGGTAAAATGTCGTTTGGCATTTTACAGACGTTTCTGTCACGCGCTAAATCCTTGGGCATCATGCCCGAGATGCCAAACCTGCACCCGTCGTTACGCCAGTTTCAGGCGCGCGAAGGATCGTTCGAGCAGGTGGAGTATCATATCGTGGAAGAAGAGCGTCCTCCGATGATCACCATTCCCGCCTACCGCGAAAAATTTAATATCGTTGAATAGGCAAAGGCATGCGTGTCGCCATTGTCCATTATCATGCGCGCCGGGGCGGGGTGACCCGCGTTATGCAGCACACCGCGCGCGCGTTGAAAGAAGCGGGAATGGAGCCCGCAATCCTCGTTGGAGAGCCGCCTCCGGATGAAATTGTTTTTGAAGCTCCGGTCGAAGTTGTGCAGGGTCTCGGATACGATGATGCGGAACATCCGTCCGTGCATCCCGATGCGCTAAGCCAACAAATACGCGCCGCGGCTACACGCGCGTTGGGAGGGGCGCCTGATATTTGGCATATTCATAATCACGCCCTTGGAAAAAACCGGTTATGGCCGTATTGGGTGTCCGCGCTGGCAGAAGCCGGGGAATGCATGGCGCTGCAAATCCATGACTTTGCGGAGGACGGTCGTCCCGCCAATTATCGTCATCTGGGCGATAGCACACGCCGTTTATACCCGCTTGGACCCCGTGTTTTATATGTGTTGTTAAATCGTCGGGATTACGATTTTCTCCACAAAGCAGGTTTCCCGGAAAGCAGACTGGCGGTATTGCCTAATGCCGTGCATACCGGAGTGATGCCTGTTGAGCCGCCGCCGGATTGCCATGCGCGTCCATTGATTCTGTATCCAACCCGCGCTATACGTCGCAAAAACATCGGGGAACTTCTTCTGTGGGCAGCCGTGGATCAACACCATACGTTTGGTGTTACGCTCGCGCCCGAAAGTCGCGGGGAAGTGGAACGGTATCGTCGTTGGAAAACATTTGCGCAAAAACAGATGTTGTCCGTGGAGTTTGAAATGGGTTTGTCGCAGGATTTTGTGGACTTGATGCACCGTGCCGAAGCGTTGATCACCACCAGTGTGGCGGAAGGATTTGGTTTGGCTTATATGGAGCCGTGGATGTTCGGGCGACCGTTAATCGGGCGCGACTTGCCGGATATCACCAGCGAGTTCAAAGAAAGCGGATTGGCGTTGGATCATATGTATGACGAAGTTACGGTCCCGCAAGACTGGGTGGATAGCGCCCGCTTGCGCGAAACCATGCGCGCATCCATGACGCATGCGTATGAATCGTTCGGTCGCAAAGCAAGCGAACGGGATATCGAACGGGCTATGCATGCCGCGTGCCCCGGGGATCGCGTGGCGTTTGGTCGTTTGGATGAAGCGTTGCAGGAAGCGGTAATTATCCGCGCGGCGCGGGAAGGGGCCGACGCGATGATTCCTTCATCGCCCGGGTTATGCGGCTGGTCGAAAGACCGGATTAAAGCCAATCAAGCGGTCGTAAGAAAACAATATGGATTGCCCCGGTATGGCGCCCGTTTGAAGTCGCTGTATAAACGGATTAATGAACAGGACCATGGTCCGTTGGATTTTGTGCCTTCGGAACAGGTGCTGGATCAATTTTTGTCACCCGAACGGTTTTGTCTGCTGCGCTCATGAACGATCCGGAACGTCATAAACAGTATGTGGAATACATCCGGTCCGCCAGCCGTCCGATGGAGCCGATCCCCCCGGGGTTGGAGCCTCGGCACGATCCGTTGCCGGGCCTTCGTTGTGTGTTGTTTGATGTCTATGGCACGTTGTTCATTTCGGGCACCGGCGATGTCGGAACCGTGGCGGAAACCGATGACGTCGCGACTGATCTGAAAGCGGCTATTCAACAACAGCATGCGGAAGCGCGCGCGCGCGGCGTGGCGTATCCCGAAGTGGATATTCTGGACGTGTGGAAATCGGTATTAAGCCATGAACCGGAAGATGTACGTTTGCATGCCATCGCTCATGAGTGTCGCGTGAATCCTGTATGGCCTATGCCCGGCGCGCTGGACTTGATTCGCGTTTTACGTCAACGGGGCCTGCGATTAGGGATTGTGTCTAATGCCCAGTTTTATACCCCGCTGCTATTCGAGGCGTTTTTCGGGCAGACGACGGTGGATTTGGGATTTGAAGAAGCGTTGACGGTCTGGTCCTACCGGCTTGGGGAAGGCAAACCTTCGCGACGTTTATTTGACGCCGTGCTGGGTCCGTTGCGTGAAGACGGGATAAAGCCCGACGAAGTGTTATATGTCGGCAACGACATGCGCAACGATGTGTGGACCGCATCGCGTTGCGGTTGCCGCACGGCATTGTTTGCGGGGGACCGCCGTTCCCTTCGTTTGCGTGAAGACGATCCCCGCTGCGCTCGCGTGCGGCCCGACCGGGTTTGGACGTCGTTGTCGTCCACGGTGATCTAGACAGGAACACGCGGGTGGCGTTATGATAGCGGTATGAATATCGTTTGTGCTTCGACTGTGTTTAGTGGCGAGGAAGCGTTTTCCACGTTAGGCCGCGTAGTGTCTATTCCTGAAGAGCAGATCACGGCTGATAGTGTGCGTGACGCGGATGTGTTGATTACGCGTACTAAAACAAAAATCAATCGCTCGCTTTTGCAGGGGTCGCGCGTGCGTTTTGTCGGAAGCGCGGTGGCGGGGACGGATCACATCCATATTCCGGAGGTCGAGTCGTTGGGTATAACATGGACTTCGGCGCCGGGCTGCAATGCCAATAGTGTGGCGGAATATGTTGTCACAGCTTTGCTTTTATTGGCGGAACAGCATGGCCGTATTTTGTCTAACATGACGTTAGGCGTGATTGGTGTAGGCCATATTGGATCGCGTGTAGTGGAAAAAGCGCGGGCCTTGGGCATGACTGTGCTTTTAAATGATCCGCCGAAATACGATGTGACATGCGATCCCGCGTACCGCCCGCTAGCGGAGGTTCTCGCGGTGTCGGATGTGGTGACTTTTCATGTGCCGTTGGTGGACGACGGCCCTCATCCCACGCGTCAGATGATTAAAGCCGCGGCGTTGGAGCAGATGAAACCCGGCGCGTGGTTCATTAATGCGGCGCGAGGCGAAATTATGGATTCCGATGCGCTGCTGCTGGCGTTGGATCGCGGACAAGTGGATCATGCGGCGCTGGATGTCTTTGAAAACGAGCCGCGTGTGCGGGCTGAAGTTGTTTCGCGTGTGGATATCGCAACGCCGCACATTGCCGGGTATTCGCTGGAGGGCCGGATCAACGGCACGGCGATGGTGTACGAAGCCTGTTGTCGTCACGTGGGCGTGCAGCCCCGCTGGAATCCGGAAACGGCTTTGCAGCGTGACATGCCTGTCGCGCGTGAGGTGGATACGCGCGGGCGATTGGATCAGGAAGTGTTATTGGATTTAATGTTGGGCGTGTACGACATCCGGGCGGACGACGCACATTTTCGTTCCGGTGTCAGCGATGACCCGGCATCCACGGGTCGCCATTTTACCCGCATGCGCCAGACTTATCCCGTGCGTCGCGAATGGGCCGCTTCACGGATCGCGTTGCGCCACGCCAGCGCAACCTTAAACGCGCGTGTGAAAGCTCTCGGATTTCGGCTTGTGGAGAACATATAAATGCCGACCGCGCTTATAGCCGAAGCCGTGTGCAGGCAGCATGATCCGGGATGGAATCATCCGGAGTCGTGCGAGCGGTTTGACGCGATTATGCGCGGGTTGCGCGAGGCGCATTTGACGGAAATGACGTTGCCGCTCTCGGCGCGTAAAGCCACCGAAAAAGAGATTTTGCTGTGCCATGATCCGGCTTACCTGCTTCAAACCCGTCATGAAATCGAAGCGGGCCTCACTCAGTTGGGCACCGGCGATACCGCCGTTTGTCTGCGTTCGTATGAAGTGGCGCTGTATGCGGTGGGGTCGGTATTACGCGCGGTGGATGCGGTGATGACAGGCGAAGCGCGTAATGCTTTTTGTGTCGTTCGCCCACCCGGTCATCACGCGACGCGTGACTGTGGCATGGGTTTTTGTGTGTTTAACAATGTAGCCGTGGCGGCACGGTATGCCCAGCGGATACACGGGGCGGAACGCGTGCTTATTGTGGATTGGGACGTGCATCACGGCAACGGTACACAGGACCTTTTTTACAACGATCCATCTGTGTTCTACATGAGCACGCATCAATCCCCTTTGTATCCTTTTACCGGCGAGCCGGGGGAAACCGGGGCCGCGGCAGGAAAAGGTACAACCTTAAACATTCCTTTTCCGGCAGGGGCCGGACGTGCGGAATTGTTTCCCGCCTACGAACGGGATCTCGCAAACGCGATGCAGTTGTTTAAGCCGGATTTAATCATTATATCAGCAGGTTTTGACGGCCATGCAAGCGATCCCATCGGCCATTTCACGTTGTTGGAACAGGATTATTATGACCTGACGCTGATGGTGATGAATCTGGCGCAGGTGTATTGCGGTAATCGTGTCGTATCGGTGCTCGAGGGGGGCTATAACCCGGGCGCGCTTTCCGCGTCCTGTGTGGCGCATGTCGAAGCGTTGTTGTATGGATGTCGCGATTAACGGACTTCTTCGCGGGCGGCAAAATATTTTCGCACATCCTCGTGAAAAGCCGGTTTGTCGGATCCCCATTCGTAACAGCCGTCTTCGTTTAACGTTAGGTCCTGGACCGGGTCGTATTGGTGGCGCAAGGGTATTTGCAGGCGCAGATTGTAATGCCTGTTGCTTGCTTGGCCGTGATAAAGAGCGCGTATGGTTAGTTCGGCGTAACCCAGCGAGCCTTCCATGACTTGGTTCCAAGCGCGGGCCCAGGCCATTGCGTGATCCCGATAGGCAGGCGCGGAGCGTGTGTATCCGCAGGAAAGACAAGGTCGGGCATTAAACGTGCGTCCCTGAAGAAAACGTTTTTCCCACGCGGCATCTTGAGGAAGCGATGCTTGAAAATGCAGACGGTCACCGCCCCCGACCAAGGCATGATCATACAAATGTATTTGCTCCAAAACCCCGGCGCGCGCGGCCCATACAAAACCGCAGGATGTCCCTTGCCCGGAAAAACGATAACGTGTGCGTCCTTTTGTGTTATACAAATAAGCGCTGGATGCTCCGGTCCGGGGCTGGCATCCTGGCGCTTCGTCCCTGATAACATAACGGAAACATTGGCATACGGGATGCTTGCGTAATGCCGCCGCGACGTGCCAAGGCCAGCGCTTTTGATCAAGAAAAAGACAATCGGCGTCAACCCATACCACCTGGCTGAAGCCCTGTTGCAATACATGCTTAATGCCTATATTGATCAGGCGTTCCCGATGCCACAATAGATCGCGGCTCCGCACGCGGAGCACTTCTTCTCCGTCCGGCTGAATGACATGCTGCTCATGGCCAATCGCCAACTCCACGACCAGTAAAGGCAAACCGCACAACTTCATGCTGTCGCGAAATGTATAATAATTAGCCAGGCGAGACCCGCCCTGCATATGGTTAAATAAATAGGTGACGACAGCCATGCCATCCAATGAAAGTCCGGGATTCCGTGCGCGAATTGTTTCGGCCTGTGCCGGATAATTCGTTTTCCTTTCGTGGCGTTGGATGCGCTTGCGCAGCATGTGGTTCGCGAGAGGATCGGTCACGGCATCCAGTATCTGGCGCGTGAGAGGGCGTCGTTCCGAGGATAATCCGGCTCCACATGCGTCACAGCGCGTCAGCGGCGCCAATGGATGGGAGTCCGCCGGATTCAAGAGACTCCGTCCGGGTTTTCGAAGTGATTCATCCACGCCAGCATCGCGCCTGGCTTAACCAGTGTTATTATGCCGCCTACCGTTTGCAAAATCAGGCCCGCAAAGGCTATGGGAATCATGCCGGGCAGCCAGCGGATGACGCTGGGGTTTTCAAGGCGTAATTGCTTCCATCCGCGCCAGGCCTGGCTGCATCGGGCGCGCAATCCCTTGAGCAGAGAACGTAACAGCATCCAGCGCGATGGCACATGCCAGCTCGGCCGCACATCCCCGGGTATGATCTGAACGGCAGCAATCATGGCCATGTCATGGCCTAGAACCAACATGCGCATGGTCCATTCTTTCAGGCTATCCGGTGGACGGTGATACCCGCGCGCGGTATGCTGGCTGGTTATTTTTATACCGGACTCGTGAAGCATCTGGACATACACCGCAATGTGCCTGCGATACAACGGCAAGGCGTGCGGGATAGGGTATTGATCGAACCATCCTTTTCTCACCGCAAAGTTATTGCCGTACATCCCACCAGCCGGGGCCATACTGGGCTTGTTGGGTTGCGTGCGGATCATCCAGAAAAGAGACATCATCAGTGTATAGGGACCCGTTAAGCGCACACGCGTGGAGCCACAGGTGATTTTCACCGAACCGTCGCGCTCAAACGGCTCCACCATGTCCCCTAGCCAGTTGGGTTCGTATACCATGTCGGAGTCCGCGAATAATACAATATCGGCATCGGTTAATTTAGCGCCTTCCATTTTAGCTTTATAATAATGCACCGGTTCGGCATGCAGATGAAACTGTACCCACGGGAAACGTTCGGTTAGTGGTTTGGTTTTTTCCGGATCCACGCGACCGGCATCCAGAATAAGCACGGAATGGGCATCCGTAATGGGGCGCTTTTGTTTTTCCAGGGATTCCAGGCAAGCCATTAGGTCGGTGAAATCACCCGACGCCAGATTCTCGGTTTCGATGACAATGGAAAATGTAAGGGCGTTCATTTATGCATTGGTCCTGTTTCGCTCGACAAGCAACACGGTTAAATCATCCGTAGGTGATTCTTCTCCCATAAACTGTTGAATATCATCAATTAATTCGCGCAGGAAATCGGATGCGGGGAGGTTTTTATGATGCGCCACGAACTGAAGCAGACCGGTATGCGCGTACAGCCTTCCTTCTTCGTTGGCGGCGTCCAGCAAGCCGTCGGTGTACAACAGCAAACGATCACCCGGCGCTAAAGTCAACGTGCGTCGTGTCCACGTAAAATCTCCCAGCACGCCCATAGGCACTTCTCCGAATTCAAGGTTGCGCGCGTTTCCCTGGAAAGGCATGAACAAAGGGGGATTGTGACCGGCGTTGATGTATTCGACGCTGTTTTTTGCGGTATCCAGCACGCCGATAAACAACGTGGCAAAGTCGGAGCGCTTGCTGGTTTCAAGCAACTGTCTGGATGCGCGTTGCACGGCGTCCAGCACATCAAACGACGCAAAGCCGAGGAGAATACGAAATGCGGAAAGAATATTCGAGGCCAGCAATGCAGCGCCCATGCCTTTGCCGGCCACGTCGGCTTCCAGAAAAAGCATACGGCCGTCCGGGAGGTGCGCGACGTCGTATAAATCGCCTCCTACCAATCGTGATTGTGCTAAATGGGCATGGAAGGTGTACCCGGGCGCTTCGGGCAGATCAAGCGGCATTAAGTCCTGCTGCATGCGGGCGGCCAGCAACATTTCAGCTTCCATGGCTTGTTTGGATTGCTGTTCGTGCAATAAATGATGCTGTGTAATTTTTGCGGCCAGCAGGTAGCCGCATGTAGCGGCGAGTTTAAGTGTGCGCGGATCGTAACGTTCCCCGGATTCGGAGGTGTCAATATACAGAATGCCAAGCACCCGTTCTTGATCCACCAGGGGAACCGCCATGGCGGAACGTATGCCTTGCAGCACGACGGAATCCTGGGACGTAAAACGTTGGTCGCCGCCCAGATCGCTGAAGTAAACCGCGCGTTTTTTTGTGACTACTTCCCGGAGGATGGTGCGCGAAATATCAAAAGATCGCGAATCGTCCGGGTCCAGAAGGTAGGTGGCGTTGATTTCAAGCAGGTCGGGGTCGCGTTCGGATAAAAGCACGGCATAGCGCTGTCCCGGTATGATGTGGGCCAGCCGCTCCAGCGCTTCGCTAAACATATCTTCCAGCCGCTGGTGTGTGGCTAACAGACCCGCCAGCTCGGAAAGCGCTTTGAACGCTTGCGCGGCTGTGCCATCGGACAAAGACAAACTGGCCAAGGCTTCCTCTATGGGCATGCCGCTGATATGGCTGTGCCGAGCGAGACGTTCCGTGATCGTCACGCCTTTTGTCTGGGCGTCCGGCTGCGCCGGGGGCTGTCCCGCCGGTTGCAAAAGCAAACGCACATCACCAAACGAAAGTTGATCTCCGGCAAACGCAATCGCTTGCTGTTTGCGCAAACGCCGTTGATTGATGCGAATACCGTTCCGGCTTCCAAGGTCGGTTACACGCACGCCGTGTTGGGCGTCCACATCCAGTTTCGCGTGACGTCGGGAGACCGTCAAATGGTCAATGACGATGTCGCACGAAGCGTCACGGCCAACCAAATAAGCGCCTGGCGCAAGAAGCCATTCCTGCGGCTTGGGAACATCCCGTTGTATGAGTCTGTATAAAGCCATGCGCCTTTCGTCTACAAAGATCAGTCGAGAAAAATAAAGTGCGTGTTATGCGTATCCAGCGTAGGAGCTAGAAACGACATCAAATCCGCATAAAGCATGTCGGACGGCGCAAACGTAAGCAGGACAGGAAGACGATGCTGCGCTTCCTCCAGCGCGGCTTGCAGCGCGGCGGGAGTGGAGGCGTCCCAAGTGGTTTCTTCGTAGCGTGGATCCTCTGGCTCCCGTTCTATGTTTTCCTCGACGTGGATTAACTCGCCTTTAAATCCGTCCGGCTCCTGCGTTACGTGCCATTCCAGCACCTGACTTGGCCGGTTTTCGCGTGAACGATGATCTTCGTTCGGGAAAAAAGAGCGGTAAAATAAATGACCGTCGCGCGGGGGTTCGATGGGCATGTCCGCGGCGTATAACACCGGTTGTAGCGGAGCCAGAGCCTCGCGAATCGCGCCCAGCGAAACCGCATCCGTCATAACTAATTCCACATAGACATTTTTATCCGGAGAATCCAGCCGCCCAAGCGCGGCAAGCACATTTTGCGCTTCATGGCCTTCGTGAAGAGGCTCGCCATTGCGGTCGGTTAATGTCATGGATGTTTGCCCGTTTTGCAAGACGCCTAGTTCGAGGCGTACATCCATGACGCGTTGTTCTCCTGCGGGAAACTCCGGCGTCAATGTTACGGTGATCTGCGTGTTGGCGGGTGGTTGACGGTCCTTGTGCGGGCGGATGTGTCCATACACATCGCTTTGTGGGACATCGCGCGGCGTGTCCATCACCGTGGAGGGCTCGTTGTAGGTCGAGACAATAGACTGCGGCCCGAGTTGTTCGGCCGCATACACGCGCTTTCCTTCGGTGTCGTCTATCCACTGCGAACCGGTAAACACAAAGCCTTCGACCGGAAGGGCTTTCCGTGAACGATAATCAAACAGCAAGTCTTCTGCGTTCCATTGATGAAGCTGACCGCTATCGTCTTCCCATTGCAGTGAAAGCATGATTCGTTCGCCTTTGGGCCGGTAACGCAGTTTCGCGGGATTAAAGGGCTGACCGGGATCCACGCCGATAAACGTCAAGGCATCGTGGACGTCTTTCGGGCGCGCATACGAAACCGCCAACGCTTCGTAGTCGTGCCCACTGGTGTCGGAGATCAAAATGAATTCAATAGGATCGTCGGGAGTCAAGCCCGTGGATTCGGCCAGAAGCGTGATGGTACGAGACGCGCGATCCGCCAGAAGTCCGGGCTTTATCCAATATTGCTTTGAATCGTTGTGGGTTTCGCTCCAGGCGGTGTATTGCGCATCGGCCCATGCGCGGTGTTCCAGGCGCGTGCCGGTTAGTCCTTCGTCGCCGTCGTTTTCTTGCGCGAGGGCAACGTGCGCTATCAGCGCCCCAATCAGCGCCCCAATAAACGTAAACGTATTTTTTTCCATAGCGGCATCCTACTGCGTTTACGTGTGGCGCGCAATGCTGTTCAAGAAACTTGCCATTTCCCGCGATAATCGTACCATGGCCGCATGAAACAATTTGAAGATCTACGAGCCAGTGAATTGTATTGTCCGCGTTGTAAAAGCGCTCAACCGGTGCGCGAAAAATTATTGCTGGTTTTGCCGCATGCTGAATTGCATGATTATCGTTGCGCGCGTTGCGGCGAATCGCTGGGTTCGCGGGAAGTAATGGCGCCCCCGGTCATGGCCCGTCCGGCCCCGGCCGCGCAGCAGGCACGTCGCCCAGCCCCTGCACAACGGGCCGCTCCCGCGCGACCGCGCGCGGCGCTTCCCCCGCGTTCCTAATATTTATCTTTATGTTTTTCGGCTATTGCAGAGCGTCTGGCATATCGGACTTGGACAGAATGGCCAATGCGCGATCGAGAATAGCGGCCGAGTCCGGACGGCGTTTTTCGCGAAACATATCCCGGTATTCCTGCAATACGATAGATAGGCGAGCCTGTGATGCGGACAATGCCTTGATTTCTTTCTGAACTGTTTCCGGGCGCCGTGCGATTCGGTTCCCGGTTTGAGCCATACGGGTTGCCAGCCGATCTTCCGGATGCAAAGGAGGATTCGGCGACACGCTGTTCACGAGTGCGGCGACCTGCTTCATCCGTTTCATGAATACCTTCCACCCTTGATGAAAGATCGCAGGCGCATCCACGGGCAACCGGACTTCGATCACCGTTTTGGCGTTCAAGTCCACGGCATTGCACGGAATGATGACGACGGCGTTTTCCCCGTCATAGCGCCAGCTAACAACCTTGCCGCCGATCCGCACCGATGTCGGTGGAGCGCATCCGTGGACGCGAACCACCATTTTCCGGTTCGATTTGAATCCTTTGTACGTGCCGCGGGCTTTGCCGATGGTAATGATCCTTTTCTGTTTCCGTATGCGGTGCGTCAGCTCTATCCAAGCGGATTCTCCTTGGGCGTAGCGGGTGGACAATCCATCATCCTCGTAAAGACGATATTGTCCATCGCCGCCCGGGTAGACCTCAATCGTCAGGCGATCATAAGACGTCTTGTTTAATCGCATTGTATCCTGTTGGCCGGGTATAATAGCGCCTGCTTTTACAAAGACAGGAGTGTCCTCGATCAAGTAGGATTGGCGATAAAGGCTATCCCCCTGAACCATACAGCCCGTTGCGCTGTCAAACCAATCGCCGGGCGGCAGCCATACCTCTGCCTCGGCAGTGGATGTTTTAACATCCACAGGGCGGGTTACGGGCGCGACGATCATGTGATCGCCAAAATAATATTGGCCGGGATGCGTATAAGCCTCTTGCGCAGTGGGATGCTCGATGTACATAGGGCGCAGTAGGGACAGACCATGCTTTTCTGCTTTGCGAAGTTCGGTGTAGATGTACGGAATCAGGGCGTAACGCTGGCGTATGGCTTCCAGCATCGCATCGCGATAGGGTTCCGGAAATACCCAAATGCGCCGGTCCGCCTCCCGGTTTTTTGCCGCATGGGTGCGCAAAATCGGCGAATAGGCCCCGAACTGAAGCCACCGGGTATACAACTCGGGCGTGAATTCCGGTCCGCCGAAATGCCCCCCGATGTCGTGGCTCCACATTCCAAAAAGGACGTTGCCTGCGGTTGATGTCAAGTGGGGTTGGAACGTCAAGGATTTCCACGTCGAATACGTGTCCCCGCTGAACCCTACCGGATACCGTCCGGAACCGAGGCCGCAGTAACGGCTGAAATCCAGCGCCCGCCGTTGGGGCCTGCGCAGGGTCTGATCCATCCAGTGCAGGTGATTCAGCCATCCCAGCGGGTCGAGACCGACAATTTTTGTGTTCGAACCTTGTTGCCAATCCATCCACCAGAAATCAACGCCCCGGTTCTCTTCGGGGTGATGGAGGCGCTTGAAATAGGAAGCCATATACGCGGCATCTGTGCAATCAAAAGGAATACGTTCGGTATGCTTAGGGTCAAGGCCCAGGTCGCGACACATGGCCGGGAAGGCCTCCTCGTGCCGCCCCACGCCATCGGCGGGATGGAGGTTCAGCGTGACCCGTAATCCGCGTCGCTTGAGTTTGGCGAGTAAATCGTCGGGGTCCGGGAAAAAGTCGCGGTCCCACGTGTACCCCGTCCAGCCTGGCAAATGCCAGTCCATATCAATGACCATGACATCAAGGGGCACTCCCATGCGGTCAAAATCGTCCACCAGCATTTCGATTTCTTGGTCGGTGTATGCCCAGTAGCGGGAATACCAATAGCCGAGCGCATAACGCGGAGGCAGCGGCTGGGATCCGAATACGCGTGACGCATCGGACAAAGCGCGTTTGTAGTCCAAGCCATACCCCAGCCAGTAGAGGTCTTGTCTTTTGCCCGGTTGCCGGGCGACGGCCCACGGGGTAAACGCTTCGATCCCCGGGTCAAGCACCGCGCTATTCGAATCGTCCACGACCGCCCATCCCTTGCGCGAAAGAAGCCCCATGCCGAGATCAACCGGGCGGGTTTCTCCGCTTGGAACCCATCGGTTGTTTTTATCCAATTTGAGTGTGCGAAATTGGTCGCCATCCGCGCAATCCAGCGTGCGAACAGTACCGCCCAGGTTGAGCGAGTCTTTCATACCCGGCGTCCAGTGTGCCCATTTCCCCGCCATCTTAAATCGGATAGCAAGATTACTGCGCGTGAATCCGCGCCCTGTTTCCCGGTAGGTGAGAACCAGTTCCGGTGTCCGGATTATAAGTTCGGCGTCGCCCCGTTTTTTTGCTTCGAAAGCGGGTTTCTTTAAACGGCGATGGGAGACGGTGAGGGTTGCCCGATCCTCGAACACACCATCTTCAGCCCATTCCAAACGAATCATGCGATCCGTCAACAGGGTAAAGCGCGCCCGGCCACACAGCGCCATGCTGCCTTGGAGGGCGCATGGATTTCCCTGAGGACGATTTGCCGGTTTCACCTGCTTTGCTTTCATTGTATTTTTCCTGATACTATTTCAAAACGTGCATGTGAGATTGCGGCAATGGATTTAAAGTAATGGTCGTGGCGAACGGGGTAAATACGCCGGCAATGAGGCGATGGCAACGCCGTTCGGCCTGGCCTCCGACAATGCGGTGATCGCCGAGAAACACCCGGTGTTCCGAGGCGGGCAATCCGCGTATGGAAAGCTCCGATCCATCGGGGGCGCCAAGGGTATAGTCCTGTCCGTCCGTAAAGGATTGCCCTCCGAATGCGAGTGGTGCGGCCTGTCCGCCATCCGCCTTAAGGAAACAGCTTTCCCGAAGCAACAACTGCACATTGATGGGAACGTCCTCCCACCCACCCACCTCGATCTGGATGGTCATGGCACCGTCGTCCGCAATCTCCACATCCACGGTCCCCCGTAGATTCGTGTGGAAACGTCTAGGCCCCCATTTTTCGCGCGGGCGGAAATGGGCGATATGGTCCGTGCCGGGATCATCGTAAAACAGCCGGAAACGGCGTCGTTCACGATCAAGCGTTATGATCTCCATCGGCTTAAGGCCGCCATGGCCGTAGCCCCAGTGAATTTTAAATCCATCCAGAATGGCATTTTCAACGTGATAACTTAACAAATTATCGGCCCGCACGAGCCCGCCCCACGTCCCCTGGGTTATGGTAAAGAAATGTTCACCCGGATCTGCGGCCAGCGTGGTGGCGACGTTCCGGCGACGGAAACGGTAGAACGGGCTTTGTTCATAAAAGCAATCCACGTCTGTTTGCCAAGGGACTCGTTCAATACCGCATATGTCGTATTTCGCGTCATCGGCCAGCGCCGCCATAGGGGAGAAGACGGGATACCACTCCTGTTCCAATAGCCAGGCAAGCTGTTCATCTGCGACGGTCGCATACTGTCCGTTGCCGGTTTCTTTTGCCATGCGCGCAAAAATGACATAATCGCCAAAAGGAAGATTCGCCGCGCCCCGTGCCTGCCGGTGACTGAAAAGCGATTCAGGCTCGCCGTTAGGCTGCCGCATTTCGAGTTGAAATTTTAATGTCCGGTCAATGATCTCCAGAAACTCAATCCGGCCCCAGTAGTCTGCGAGCCTGAGCAGGCCGTGATTAGCCACATGCGTGTAGTTTGGGTCACGTTCCTCGAAGCAAAGACCGTCCGCATTTACATCAATGCCATCGGATAAATAATCCTCGATCACGTCACGGTTGCGGGCATCGGGGAACAGGCTGTCGGCCATCGCCAGCGGGGCGCAGATGGCGGTCCACCGATGATTGGCTGTGGCGGCAAACCCGTTGCGCACCGCTTCGGCTCCGCGGAGAATATACTGTTGGAAGGTCTCGAGAATTTCGTCCCGGCCCGGAAGATCGGACGGGGTATTCAAGTACCGGCTGTAGGTGTCGCAAACCCCTAGTAAACTGAATCCGACTTCATAGGCCATCGCGTACCCTACGGCTTCGTTGCCGATGGTGCCGTCGGGTTGCTGGCGACGCCGCATAAAATCGAGGTGTGCTCGTAGAAGTTCGCCTATTCGGGGGGCGCAATAATACTCGGGAAAGCGCTTGTCCGCGAAGACAAAAAAAACATCTTGAAAATCATAGATAGCGCCGCGCGTGGACGCGTAGCCGTTGTCGTTGTGCAGGATGCCTCCGTAGTTGCGATCGGACGGATTCAGGCATACGTGTTGCAGTACATAAGCCACTTTGTTACGGGTGCATTGCAGCAGGGCTTCAACATGGGATTTGGTATCCTGTTTGTTCATGGCATTTTTTGTGGTAGATAGGACCAGTCTGTAAGAATACGTCCTCCGTAGCGGCGTCCCCCGCCGCCCCAATGAGGGCTAAAACCATAAGCGCCTTCGCGCACTAAATCGGTCTCCTGGGTCCAGTATGTAGCGCCCCGTCCGCCTCGATCTATGACGCCCCAAGCGAATCGGACCTCTTCCATTCCGTTGTTTGTTAATGCATGATGCAATTCCGGAAGAGTAGTCAAGGGAAGGGCGATTTCGTAGACCAGACTTTGCTTCTGTTCATCGTAACGGATGATTGCTTGTGGGTTTTCCAACGGCCCGAGCGGTGGTTTCAGATCCGGGTTGGTCGGATAGAAGGTTTGTAGATTTGTTCCCGGCGCTTTGAGCCGGTGGATTTCAGGAATCAGTGCGCCTGTTTCCGGATCGCGCGCGAAAGCCACTGCGAATTCGTAATCCACATCGCAGGCCAATGATTTTTCCCAGAGAGGATGCCCTGTCAGAAGATCGTCTGGATTGGGCGTGACTAAATCCCAAGCCAACTGCAGCGCATCGAAAAGGAAAGGAAAAGCATTTGGATTGTCTGAGAAAGACGGTTTAGGTTGGAGCGAGCTGTCGGGGATTTCCGCTGCGAAATAAAGCGCATCGGCATCCCAAGCCGTCCACAAGCGATACAAGACCGTTTGATCGGGCATGCTTTGTCCGAGCCGTTCGGCGGCTTTGGATGGGTCGAGCGCGATTTCCGTCCAGTCCTTGCCGCCACGCGATACCATTGTGGCTGGCGTGACGGTATCCCATTCGTCGAGACGGCCATCCAGAACGGGCGTCATCGGAAGAGCTACAGCGGCTTGCACCGACTGATGATTTGTAAACGAAAAACCAGCCACGTCGCTCACCAACATCACCGGATATCTGTTCACCTCGCTTGTATGGCTCTTGATCATGGGCACAGATACGGTGCGCGATTCGTAGGGGCCCAATACAAACGGGTCTACAGGATTTTGAAAATGTACATCGTTGGACGATGCGACAAAGGAGACGGGCTGAAACTGCGCCGTCAAATTTTCCATTTTCACCCGTAGCGCGGGACGTTCTTCGATAGGAGTGAGAAAACTTAGTGGTGTCAGATCAACAGGATTAAAGCCCTCGAAGCGCGCTGCGGCTATCGCCTCGGCGACCTCCTGAACCGGATTTCCGGAGAGCAAATACGTGACCGTCATTGGTTCAAAGGGAAGAACGAGGTAGTCATCCGCGATCGTACCCGTTTTCTGTCCCAGATAATTAATTGCGGTCCAATCAGCTTCCGGCAGAATAACCTGTCCTTGGTAGGGCTCTTCCGCCCATAACGCCACAACACTACGCCCATCGCGATGGGTGAAATGAAGAGCCCAACCGACACGGGATTTCGACCAGATATCGCCGAGCAATAGGGTATCCTCCAGGAGGTGCGTCATGGTCGCATAAGCGGGCACGGCGGGCTTCGGGTTTTTCCCGTCCCACCAGTTGAACGTGTCACCACTGAATGATCGGTTGTATTTGCTGGCGAAAAAGAAATTGCGGATGGGCGTGTTGCCTGCGCCGAGTTTATTCAACAGATAAACGGGCGCCACAGAGCGCGCCACGGCAAAGGGACGCAGGTGTTCGGGCTGCTCGGGGAACATAAATTCCGCCGCGCCGACTTCTGTTGCCCAGATGCCGCCGGAACCGCCGCTTTGGCTCCAGCGCGCATTCATGACGGCTTCGAGCGCGGCAGGCGCGGGTGTAGAACGGTCGGGAGGACCATAAGGATGCGTACAGGATCCATCTATATAGCCTGCGTTCGTAGCTCCTTTTGCATAGACAATATCGCGCAAATAGGGCGTTGATCCTCCGCCGATCAGTTTGATCTCGGGATGAACCGGCTTTACCCGGTCCCAGATCAGGCGGGTCATGTCGCGGTAATCCTGCGCGGTTCCGCTTCGCCACGTCCAGCCCTGCACCCACGGCTCGTTCCAAAGTTCCCAGTATTCGACAAGATCCGCCAGCGGAGCTATCATGCGGGCCACCATGTCGGCATGCACAGCAAGGTCACGTGGACGGTTCTGGTGGCGTTGAATGGGTTTTCCTTGCGGGTCGGGCATAACATTCCATGAAAGATTGTAGTCCACATACCCGAGGCACATCATACCGGCTGATTCCCATTGCCGCACGATCTCGCGAATCTCTTTAATTGTATCGGCTTCCCAATATTGTCCGGGCGCAGGCGATACGATGTCCGGGTAAAGGCCTGGGATACCGCGTCGCCACTTGACGCCGATCATGCGGCCGATTTCCCTATCCTCGTCCGAATCGCCGATGCCCAGCCCGAACATGCTGTCCGGGCGCGGTCCGTCGTGCGGCGGACGAATCACCGCCAGCGTGGCTTCGGCGGCATGGCTTTCGTTGTCCGTGACGATCCGGCCTTTTACTGTGAAATGGCCGTAATCCGGAATCGCGAGATTAAAAGGTAGCATTTTGCTTTCCCCATGCTCTAGCCCCGCGTGTTTTTCCTCCTGTGCCACGACTTGATCCGTCGCAGAGTTTATAAGCAACACCTCCACGCGCGCGTGCATTCCCTCTGTCAGATTATTGCGGACGGTCACTTCGATGGGACACTGTGCCTCGCGTGCGCCGTCCCAAACAATTATGTGACCCAGGAGGGGAATGCGCACGGATTCCACCTGTGTGGACGTGAGCAGGTATGGTTCGCCCACGGGCTTGCCGTGCTGGTAATGATCGGGCGGCATCCATCGGCCATTGTGCGCTTCGCCGGCCATCAGGATGCCCCAACAGTCAATGTCAGCCGTCTCGGAGGTGGCCCTTAACGAAATCACCGTTTCATGCTCGGGCAGCTTGCCAATATTTGTTCGTCCCCACATAAAACGACCCCATCCACCCGTCGCAGGCAAAACCACCGTGCCGATCCGTTGGGCATCATCGGCTGCGCCGTGCCACACTTCGACGGCTCCGTCCGTCGGCGCGCCACGGGCGTAACGGACATATAGGTAGGCCTCTGTTTCCTGCTCAAAACCGGGAAAGGTGGCGCTATTTTTTTTGCCTTCCGTGAACCACGCCAGCGCCGCGCCAGCCGAGGCGTTGGCGTTTGGTTTCGATTGCGTGTGCCCGTCGGCGTGCTCCGCCTCAACCCAGAATCCCGGGAACTCATCGCCCGCGTGGGCTGTCACAACAACGACAGTCAGGCATACAAGCAAAATCGCATACACGTTTGTTCTCATCGGGGGTCCTCCAGCCAATAGAGGATGGTTTTGCCCTTCCACACTTCTTCGGCGATCACGATCCAAGCGGCTCCAGAAGCAAGACGATGCGCGCGTATGGCATACGGTATATCGAGCCAGCCGCTTTGCGAGTCCACTGCGGGGCCGGGCTTTAACGAGGCAAGCGATCGTCCGTCTGCGGCGTCATAGACTTCAATTTCCGCACCACGACAATAGCCGACGAACAGCAGGCCCTCCTCGAGGTCCATCGCCTTGGGCAAACGACGCTGGGCGTGGGGGACGCTGGGCGAGTCGTAGTCCAACTCGACGGTCCAGCGAACGTGAGGTGCTTCCATGAAGTGGTCGAACCGTGCAACGCGTGTGCCGAGCAAGCCCCAATCACCGGACGGAAGCGGGCGTTCATCCGAATAGCCGCCCACATACAGGGTGTCACTAGCGGCATCGAATTCGATACGGCATACGGATGTGAAATAATTGGTCGGAATATGGAGTATGTCGGGTTGCTCCGCCCATGCAGGAATCGTATGTTCATTGAACCCGGCGAAGGGCCAGCGCCGGATTTCGCCGTGATGCGATGCGAACCAGACATCGCCCTTTTCGCCGACATGCCACGCCCAGCCCCCTGGCCAAGACATCGCGGTGAACTCCCCGGGCTGGAAGTTGCCGTCTCCGTTGCTGTCGTGCCACATGAATCCGCTTTGGGTCGGTGCAAACGGCGGAAAATTCCCGTCGCCGGGCGACTGGCTGAATATCGCTGTGGGGATCGCGATATGGCCCTCGAAACGGAACAGATTAAGTTGTTTCGCATATTGATCGTTAACGGCAAGAAGTCTCTGCCCGTTGACGCGCAGCAGATCGGCTGAGCATAAACGGCTATGCAGGCGGGGATCATTGGGATAGCGGAAGCGGTCCAGGGTGATCGCAACGGGCTCTGCTGCGGGGCCTGTCCGAGGGATACTGTTTTTTCGTCGGTAGATTCGGTCGCGAGAATAGATGTCTGTCTCATTCGTCGGGTCAATATCTCCGCGGGTCACAAACTCGTACGAGTAGCACGACCAAAGCCGTTCATTCTCGGGGCTGTAAGCGCTTAAGGTCAGACCGAATCCGAATGCGTGGGGCCCCCGCGCATTCTCAGCCACGATGAGGTTGCCTGCCGGATCAATTCCTAGCGCCGTGATTCCGTTAAAACGCAAAGGGCCCAACGCTCCCCGCGTATCGGCATAGACGCCCCCCTTCACGCCGATGTATTCCACGCTGTTGAGATCGAGATCAAAAACATGAATCTGTTGCGCCGGGCCGTTATCGGCAATCCAAAGGCGATCCTCCGTAGCGGCGACGGCGGATGCCTTTTCGATCCCGCTGATTCGCCGACCGGTTGGAGTGCCCTCCGGCGAAAGTTCGTATGGCTGTCCATTGTCTTCCGGAAGAACCCAGATCGTGTCGGGCCAAGCTGCGAGAGCGCCCGGGGCGGGGACATCCCATTGTTCTACGATCTTCATCTGTTCATGGTCTATGACATAAATGACGTTCTCGTTTCCCACCGAAGCAAGCGCTTTGTTACGGAAAACGGTCATACCGGTGACGGGATGCTTTTTACTCAAGATCAGGAAGGAGTCATCGTATCCTCGCCCCTCGATCCACGGCGCCGGCGTTCCGTCTATTTGAAAACGACGAATACCGAACCATCGTTCGCCTTTCGGGGGGTAGTCCTCTTCGGGAAACTTATACCCGCCCTCCTGTTGTGCCGCAGCGAAGACATGATCGCCGGATAGGGCGATGCCGCGTCCGCCATGTCTCCCCCAACCGTGAAGACCCTGAAGCATGCCTACCGGGTGACCTTTGTCGTATATGCCAGCTTCCCTTCCAGCCTCATCCCAGTGGCTGTTAAGATAGATTTTCCCGTCATCGGCGATTGCAAGCGCCTGCGCGTTATTCTGTATCCATACGTTCCCGGGGAAGCTGTTGCCGAAAAAAGACTGACCGATTTCTGTCGCGAGTAAGGGAGCGGGAAGCAACGTGCGCGCAAACAACAGCATCATCATGATGGTCAAACGCCTAATCACAGCGGATTACTCCGTGGTTGAACAGCCCAATCCGGCTCCCAATTATCATTATTTTGCAGAAATTCCCGTCCGCCTTCCGTTCGGGACACACGACCGTCCGCCCACAATAAGTTAGGTGCGGCCGCATCATGAACAGAAAGGGGATCTTCATACTGAGATTCCCAAGCGCTATCGGTTAAATATTCGCCTTTCTGCACGGACCAACTGTACTGATCAAATCGTGCGCCCAGCGTATCTATGAGCATAATCGTGGTCGTGGGACTTTTTAAGAAATCCCATCGGTAATATTTGTTTTCGCCCAGTTCACTATTCAGGGCATACGTTCGCTCGAACGAATTCATCCGTGTATACTTTTGAGCGGGACACCGGAAAATCGGATCGCGGCTCGTATCGGGAGGGTCTCCCCTTAATTGCGTGTCCCAGAATAGACCGTTCCCGTTATGCACGGTCAACCCTTCGTTCCTGTTGTCCAACGCATACTCCATGGTAAAAATGCCGAGTTGACGTAAGTTCGAGGCGCAAGCCGCGGCTTGGGCCTGGCGTCGCCCTTTAGAAATAATCGGGGCAATCAGGGAAATTAAAATCGCTAAAATCGCCAGCACCACAAGCAGTTCGATCAACGTAAATGCGCGTATGAAGATAGGGGTGTTTTTTGAATGCAAAAACATTATGCTCCTGAATATGCCGCGAGGTAGAAATGGAATTAGCGGTGTCGCCGAAAAAGCATCAGCAAGGCCCCCAGCAGAATCAAGGCGCCCGCATGTGGTTCCGGGATAATATCGAGCGTCAGTTCGGGGCGGTCGGTTACGCTGGCGTGTTCGGCGGACCCGAACTGGTACCCCGCAAAAATAGTGCCACCTGATCCATTATCGTTAAAATCAAGCGTATCTGCATTGGCGCCAAGGAAGAGGCGTCCTCCACTAACCCAATTATTTTGTAAAAAGGTCAATAGCGCGGCGTCGCCCGAGGCGTCTGTTTGGTTCCGGACATTGCCGCTGGCCAGTGTAATCCAGTTGTCTTGTAGCAGCGTGCCGGAAGGAGATGTACCGGCGCCATAATCGCTTGCAAGCACCAAGTCGTCCGCCGGATTGCCATCGGTTGGGTCACTGATACGCAAGGCATAAAGATCTACGTTGTAGTCTACACTTCCTGTGTTTTGTTTCGCAAATAACCGCGCGCTGAAGCTTGCATTCGTGACCCATGCCGATGGCACGGAAGGAAGGTCAAAGACAAATACTGATGATCGCCGAGTGGGGGTGGTCGTGGTGAATGCGCCTACGATTAGCGAATCCTTGGTTTGGTCTTGTACTGCGTTGCCAATCCCGTCAGCGGGGTCGGTGCTGTCCTCGGGCGTCGCATCAAGAGGCGATCCTGTAATCAACGTTGCTTCAACGCGCTCATGCGGCACGGTTCCTATCAAGACGGCCAAGGCTAAGCCAATGATTTGTTTTTTCATATCAAGCTCCATGTTGTGCAAAGGGACGACCGTGAAAGCGTTTTCGTAAACTTATGATAAGGGCTCCGAGCATGATTAAACCCGAAATGGATGGTTCCGGGACAATAAAATGCAATTCCAGTTCAGGGTGATCGTTGGCGCTAGGGTGCTCGGAGGATCCGAACTCGAATCCCGCAAATAACGTGCCGACCCCGCTTGTGTTAAAATCAATCGTGTCTGCATTGGCTCTGAGGAAGAGCCGGCCACCATCCACCCAATTGTTTTGGAGAAACGTCAAGAGCGTACCGTCGGCGGTGGCATCGGTCTGGATGCGGGTGGTTGAACTGGCCAGCGTAACCCAGTTGTCCTGTAGCAGCGTGCCGGAGGGCGATACGCCTGCTCCGTAGTCGCTTGCAAGCACTGCATCGTCCGCCGGGTTGCCATCGGTCGGGTCGCTGATACGCAAGGCGTATAAATCTACATTATAATTAATGTTTACAGTGTTCTGTTTGGCGAATAAGCGCGCACTGAAAGTAGCATCCCCTAGTTGGGCACCAACGGGCAGGGTGGGCAGGTTAAAGACAAACACAGCGGACCGCCGAGTTGGTTGCCCGGGCGTGTTGAAAGCGCCTACGATCAGCGAGACTTTATTTAAATCCTGCACGGAATCGCCGATTCCATCCGCAGGAAAGCTGCTGTCTTGCGGTGTGGCATCAAGCGTTGATCCGGTTATAATAACGGCAGCATCGCCAGTTATCGAACCGAGACTAAACGTGAATACGGTGATTAAAGCCGCGAACCCATCTCTTATATTCATGATGGATATCCTTCCTTCTCTGTCTTTGTATCTGAAATCAGTGTGATGGTGGCTCTGTCTTGTGCGCTTGGAATGACGGAACCGGCGGTTTGGCCTTGCGTGCTTTCTCGCGCCGAGAGGATGGGGGAAAACAGGGTTTGTTTTTTGATTGAGAAATCCTCCAACAACCAGTCTAGCGCTTTTTTCGCCATGGCGTCATACGGGTGTGCAATGCTGCTTAGCGAAGGGTGTGTCAGCGCGCTTACGGGATAATCGTCGAAGCCCATGACCGCCATGTGGTCCGGTACGGCAACACCCTGTTCGCGCAGGTATTGCAAGGCACCCAATCCACCGGCGTCGGATATGGCTAGCACCGCCGTTTCAACCGGGTGCGGGTTAAGCGCTTCTTTCATTCCCCGGTAGCCGGCCTCCAGCGAGTCGCTCCAGAGCGCGGTTTGGCAATTGTGAAAACGTATATTTATATCACGCCGCAATGCCGCTTCGTAACGCAGCGCCTCAACGCGCCGCCGGATCGAGCCTAGTTCTAGAGATTCATTTATGAGTACAAGGATGTTTTGATGGCCGCAGGCAATGAGGTGATCTAAAGCCATTTGCGCGGCTTGGCCATTATCTGTTCCCATGCTGCCACCCGGATCATCCGGTGGCTGCCACCCGATCACGATGGTGGAGATATTGCAGACCCCCAGAACCTCACGGGCTTTGCGATTGGCCTCCATCGAATGTCCCAACAGGACCGACCCTTTGATGCCATTCATTTCACAAACCCTGCGGCATGTGGCCTCTATGGATTCTTCCTGGTTGGTATGGTGTATTTGAAGATGCGCGGATTTTTCCCGACAAGCCCCGCCAAAAGCCTCCAAAACACGCATCGAATTTGGTGAGCAAAAATCAGGCACGATGATGGCCAAGGTAAAGGCAAACGAATTTTTGCGTACGAACGAGCCTCGCCCGACTTGACGGTCTAGCAATCCTTCCCGGCTCAGGGTCAGTAGAGCTTGCCGCACCGTCGGCTGCGATACCCCCACCGCTTCGATGATGGCGCGTTCGGTAAAAAAAACATCGCCGTCCGCGAAATCCTTGACGATTACATCGCGAAGATAAGCCGCCACCTGCCCATGTACCAAGCCGCCACGGGACCGCTTAAATCCTCGCAATCGCTTGACGCTTGGCTTGCTTGATAACTGTGACATACAATCCTTATTAATTGCTTATAAGCAATATAAAGATTGTTACGGCATCAAGGTTGTTGTGTCAAGCTGAGATTGTTAAAAAGTTAAGGTCGTTTTGAGGACATGATTGTTGATTAACAAATCATGCCGCGTTTTCCTTTGGGGCCATGACCGACCGGATGGGCGCCGATCCAGCGTTCATCGGCTTGCTCGCTTGCCAATTGATAACGGGAATCCGTGGATAATCGAATGCGGTTTGTGCGATTGTCGGCCGCCGCATGTAGCGTATGCATGCCGAAAAATAAAACATCACCTAGTTTGTAATCAGCAACCAACCAGCGCCCTCCCAGTGCGCGGCGCGCGCGGGCAGCGTCTTCATCAAAGGCCCCGCTTCGTTTATCGGATTGCCATGTGATTTGCCCTCCTTCAATTAACGCGGCTTCATTACCGTTTGTGCAATAGGTATCCACATCCATTTTCCAGTATTCGCCCAATACATCTTCCCGCCGGTGCGAACCTTCCAGCACCATTAATCCTCCAAAATCCAGCGGCACATCCCCAAGCGGCGTCCACGCGGTGTATAGATTGTGGGTTCCCCGGTTCATAAAGACCGTGTCACAATGCGGAGCGGTGGCATTGTCGGCGCCCGGCGCTTTGGCCCGAAGCCACGTATAATCCAGATGGCGCACGGGCCCTCCGAGAAAGCGCTCCCAGAACATTATCATCTCCGCTTCATACAAAAGCGCTTCCACATCCGGGTTTTTGTATGCCAAATCCGGTCGAAACTGCATTGCCACCCCTTCACGAGCCACCGCTTCATCCACGGGATAGGCCGGATCAAGCAGTCCTTCCTGATCCAGTTTGGTTATGATCGAGCGGCGGGCGCGAAGAACACGCTCCGGATCCAGCAAACCGGCTAGGTATAAATAGCCATCCTCCTCCATCCGGGCCCGTAAAGCGTCGGTATCATGTACGATATCCGACGAATTCCGCAAATACGCAAAGTCTCCGGGCGAAGCTCCAATGTGAACGCCGCGATAATAAATTTTTTCCATTTGTATAGTGGTCATTGTTTTCTCCTTTTTTTACGATAAAATATCATGCAATAGTTAAGAATCCATGCATCACACGGATAATTACATGTGTTTTTAGGGATTATGCGTTGAAGGTTGCTTCACCCAAATTTGAGTGGACGTATCAGAATTCCGAGGGCTGTTCCTTGGGGCGGCTGACTTCTGCTGCGCGCTTGACGAACTCCACGGGCATAGAAAAGCGGGTTCTGGATTGTTATGCGCTTGTTTATATGATCCGTGGCGAAGGGTGGTACTGCAATGCGCAAGGTTTACGCACCACGATAAAACCGGGCCATGCTTTTCTTCTTTACCCCGGGGTTCAGCACGGATATGGGCCGACACGCGGCCAATCATGGGATGAAATCTTTATGCTTTTTGAAGGCCCCGTGTTTGATCTGTGGCGTCAAAGCGGCTTGTTGGACCCGTACAAACCCATGTATTCATTATATCCCGTGGCTGCATGGGAAGGGCGTATTCACGATATCTGGGTGGATCATCCTCCGCCGCTTACGCAGGTATCCCGGCTTCAAGCGCTGCTGGCCGAAATGGTTCTTATCCGCGGTTCCGCCGCCGTTGGGTTGGATCATGCTTTATGGCTGGCACGCGCGAAAGAAATGTTAACCCGCACGGCGGTGGATCCCGAAGGCGCTTTACGCACAGCGCGAACGCTTGGTATGTCTTATGAAACGTTCCGCAAACGATTTCGCAAGATGAGTGGCGTCACACCCGCCCGGTTCCGCGCCATGCGCATTATGGAAGAGGCCGCGCAGCGGTTGTTATTTGAAAACACGCCCATCAAAACAATCGCCTACGAATTGGGCTTTTGCGATGAGTTCCACTTCTCCCACCGGTTCAAGGAATGCCTGGGCGTATCTCCTCGCGCATTCCGGCATCGTAGCCCCGGAACATCAGCCTGACATCGGTGCCAGATTATACATTTATATTACCCGTTTATGCATGGTCTCCGGTCAAACAGGGACGTTAGCCTGTGCGTATGAATAAAACAGAATGTTTACCCGATGGGATACACGCGTTGCTATCCCGTGACGCCATGGATCCCGCCGCCGTCAAGTTGCGTGACACGTATGCGCGGGTTCCGGGCGCCCCTCTTGTGCAACGCCCATCATGGTATTATTGCCTCGAGCGCTGGTATGAACAAGGACTCCCGCGCGACGCCGATCTAATCCACTATTTTAATTACGACCCTGTGGCGTCCGAATCCATGTACGAACTGGGCTGGTGCGAAGCCGCGTTTAATCCACTTTTTGAGGAAAAGATTCTAGAGGACCGGGGAGACTACGAGTTGGTGCAGGATTTTGCAGGGCGCCATGTTCTTTATTTCAAAGGCCGGCGCGACGGTTTTATGCCCGAATACACGGATCACCCCGTCAAAGACTGGAAAACATGGGAGGAAAATGTAAAATGGCGCTTAAATCCGCTGACTTCCTCTCGATACAGCGATCTTGAAACGCGTATGGCGCATGTGCAAGCCGCCGCGCGAAAAGGCTGGATGATTACCCAGCGCCTCGTTGGCGGCTACATGTATCTTCGCAGCCTGATGGGACCCAGCGAGTTGTTATATGCTTTTTATGATCAGCCGGATCTTATTCATGATTGCATGAAAACCTGGTACGAATTAGCCGACGCGGTGATTGCCCGCCATCAGCAGTACGTGACACTGGATGAGTTGTTTTTGGCCGAAGACATTTGCTTTAACAGTGGCCCGCTGATTTCTCCCGACATGATTCAGGAATTCCTGTTTCCTTATTATCGTCGCTTGATTGCCCATATCCGGTCGCGACAGATAGATTCTCATCGGCGCTTGTACATTCAGATAGACACAGACGGCAAAGTGGAACCCGTCATTCCTCTTTATCAAGAAATCGGCATGGACGCGATGAGCCCGTTTGAGGTGGCTTCAGGATGTGACGTGGTTGCGCTCGGAAAAGATTTCCCGGATCTTGCGATGTTTGGCGGCATTGATAAACGCATTCTCGCGTCTACCACGTCCGCTATTGATCGGGAGCTGGAACGCATCCTTCCGGTTATGCGGGAACGCGGAGGCTACATCCCAATGTGTGATCATGGGGTTCCCGAGGAAGTCTCCCTGGAAAATTATAAACATTACCGCAAGCGTTGTCAGGAATTATGCGGGTAACTTGATCGGGCCGCCAACAAGCGGACGGTTCCGGGTTAACGGTATCCTTTAAGAAATTCTTTTTCGGCGGCAAATAATTCCAATGTCATTTTTTTGATTTCCGCCGGGGAACAAACCGCGGCAGTCAAAGGGTCGAGCATAAGCGCATAGATTGCTTTCTCGATGCTTTTCTCCATGGCGGCTTGCGCGCCCAGGTCAATAAGCGCCATGTTGCTTGCGCATAAAGCCGCCATCTGCGAGGGCAACGCTCCATAGCGCGTCGGCTGCAATCCGTTACGATCAATCATCGTCGCGACTTCAACACAGCCATCGGCGGGCAGATTGGAAATCAACGCGCCCCCCGTGCCCGCGCGATTATACACGTTGGCGTGAATGCGGTGAGGCGCATTTTTTTCCCGCGCTTCTATGATCCAGGACGCATATTCCCAGGAGCGGGGTTTATCCAGCGTGCGTCCTTCCTGTATCATCGCATCGCGCTCGGCATCTACTTTCTTGCGCCACATAGGCCAGTTGTCGGCATAAAACGAAGACAAGCCGTCATAATCCTTGCGCATGTAATGCCGCATCAAGTTTTTCCGTTTGCGGTAATAGGGAACATACTCGGATAAATGTCCGCTGGATTCCGTGATAAACGCGCCGAAATGCAGCGCCATATCTTTGCGCACAATATCCTCGTCGCGCGTTTTGTCTTTCCCTCGAAACGCCCCCGACACATCTTCGGCCCACTTTTTTTTCAAGCGCGGATACAGGTCGCGCCCTTTGTGTTGTAATTTGGTGAACCAGGCCAAATGATTGATGCCCGCACAGGCCCAGTCCAGTTCCGCGTACGGCACGCCCGCCCACGTGGCCAGTTTCTGGCTTGTGCCCTGCACGCTGTGGCACAATCCGACAATAGGTAATGACGAAGATCGGAACGAAGCCAGGCACATCATGCCCATGGGATTCGTGTAATTCATAACCAACGCATTAGGCGCGTACCGTTCGATGTCTTTTACAATGTCCAACCACACGGGAATGGTGCGCAACCCCTTAAACAATCCGCCCGGTCCAATCGTGTCGCCAATGCACTGGTCAACGCCATATTTTTTGGGAATGTCATTATCATGCCGCACACAGGCCAGCCCGCTGACTTCAATAAAACTCACCACGTAGTCGGCGCCTTTCAGCATACTCCGGCGATCCGTGGACGCCGATACGGTCCATGTCCCGCCTTTTTTACCGTCCACCAATCGTTGAACCAATGTGACCATCGGGCGCAGCCGGGCTTCATCAAGGTCTACCAAAGCGATTTCACCGCCGCATGAACCCGGAATGTGTATGAGGTCGTTGACAATATGATTTGTGAACGAACTACCTGCTCCAATAAGCGTCACTTTGATTGGCCGCTGCATGACGCCCGGTAAACCATGATGTTCGGCGGATTGGGTGTGGGCGGCGTGTCCAACATTTTTCTTTTTTGAGGTTTTCATGTTTTTTTCTTCTTTATGTTTAACCGGGATGCACGCGTAGCATAGGTGCCATGTTGCTCACAATCAAAAAAGAAATAATAGATAAAATATTCCGCACCTCTATCAGTCGGGCCTTAGACATCCGTTCTCGCGCTGCGCCGCTTCAAAATCACGCTTGCATGATGCACCTGCGCCTATTATCGTTAGAAATTCTGGTGCTCGGGTGGTGGAATGGCAGACACGCCAGCTTGAGGGGCTGGTGGCCGCAAGGTCGTGCAGGTTCAACTCCTGTCCCGAGCATTTTTTTGTCATCATGAATTTAGTTATCGCCACCCGGAATCCCCATAAATTATCAGAAATCCGCGCGCTTTTTCTTGCGCCTGGATTGCATATTTTTTCGGCGTTTGATTTTCCCGATATTCCGGATGTGGTGGAAGACGGCGCTACGCTGGAGGAAAATGCGATGAAAAAAGCGCGCGCGCTTGCCGACGGAACCGGCTATTGGGCGTTGGCGGACGATACCGGGCTGGAAGTTGCGGCGCTGGACGGCGCTCCCGGAGTGTATTCTGCGCGTTACGCCGGCGAGCCTGTGGATTACGCCGCGAATAATGCCAAACTTTTGCGCGCGTTACGCGATGCCGGGGATCGTTCCGCGGTGTTTCGTACAGTCATTGCTTTTGCTCATCCAGATGGAACAACCCATAGCGTGGAGGGCTGCTGTCCCGGACGCATAGCCGATGCGCCGCGCGGTGAACACGGGTTTGGGTACGATCCGCTTTTTATTCCGGAGGGCTATGATCAGACTTTTGCCGAACTCAGCGCCGAGGAAAAAAACAGTATATCGCATCGCGGGCGGGCATTGGAAAAAGCGCGAGCCTGGTGGGCGTTAATTGGGTAGGGCGGTTTGGCTCAAACCGCCGTCTTGGCGCTCTGCATGTGCGGAGCGCTCGGCCTCGCGAAAATACCGGCAAGTATTACGGTTAAATATTCCATTTATGTCGCCACAAACGCCAGCGTTTCGTAGGTGGCATACACCCGGCCTTCCGTCTCGTGCCGCGCTTGATAACACTCAACAATGCTCCGCATTTCTCCGCGTGACAATGGAGCATACCCTTTTGTGCCTGTTCCTCCCGTTACGCCTTGTTCGTGCAGCACGCGAAGAAAGGACGTGGCGTTCTCGTACGGAAACCGGTGCGTATCGTAGATGCTATCGTGTAAGGTGAAGCCAGCTTCGCGGAGCGCGGATTCTACCGTGTCCCGGGAAGGTAAAACAAACGCGCTCATTTTGGTCGGCGCAATTTCTCGACGCAATTCGCGTAATTCATGCAGTGTGCCGTTGAGCATGATGCCGCACACGAATACGCCGTCTTTGGTTAAGTTGCCACGAATCGAACGAAACGCATCCGGCAAGTTGGACACCCATTGCAGGGCGGAGTTCGACACAATAAGCGGATACGGCTCTGCTGCGCGATAGGTTGCGGCATCGCCATGAATGAATTTCACACCCGCATGTCCTCCAAAAGCATAAGCGCCGAACGCCACCATGCCGGACGCGATATCAAGCGCGTCAATGCGACTTTCGGGATAGCGTTGAAGCAATAGCCGGGTGAGTTGACCTGTTCCTGCGCCTAATTCCAGCACGCGGTCCGGCGTTGGCGCGCCGGGTAGCAATTGCATGACCATCCGGGCAAGGCGTTGCTGGGGGCGTGCGTGCTGGTCATACGTTAAAGCCGTTACGTTAAAGCGGTGATCCGTCATCGTGAAGTTTGTTGAAAATAAAAAATTAGCACATTCATGAAACCGTACACAAGGCGAACTGTAGGTAGTACGGCAACGCAAAAAAAGGCGGCCACGAAGGGCCGCCTTTTTTTGCATTTAACGTGTAGCGGATTACTCGGCAGGCAGAATCACCGCGTCAATGACGTGAATGACACCGTTGCTTGTTTTGATGTCGGTCTTGACAACGTTGGCGTTGTCCACCATCACGCCGTCGTCACTGACCTTGATCTTTACGGACTGGCCTTGGACCGTTTTGGCCGAATCCAATTTGATGACATCGGCAGCCTTCACTTTGCCCGCGACCACATGATAGGTGAGAATCGCTTGCAGTTTGCCTTTGTTTTCCGGTTTCAGAAGCGATTCCACGGTGCCTTCGGGCAATTTGCTGAATGCTTCATCCGTGGGAGCGAACACGGTAAAAGGACCTTCTCCTTTTAACGTGTCTACCAAATCGGCTGCTTTTACCGCGGCAACCAATGTGTTAAAGGAACCTGCGGCTACTGCGGTATCCACAATATCTTTTTGCTTTTCTTTTTTGGCTCCGCCGTATCCGAAAGCGGACCCGGCTACTAAGGTAATAACTGCTACGCTGGCAATGAACTTATGCATGACTGATCTCCTAATAACTGATTTGTTTGTTTCTGGTTGTGTGCGCGCACATAGGTAAATCGGAGATCGTGCGCATTCCTGACAAAGAATCGGAAAAAAGGATGGTGGCCAGGGACGGAATCGAACCGCCGACACGAGGATTTTCAGTCCTCTGCTCTACCAACTGAGCTACCTGGCCGCATGGTGGGCTTAAAAAAGAATGAGTGCGATGGTACGCCGTTGCGCACAGAAGTCAATTTACTTTTGAACCACACCCTGCGGGCCGCACGCAATCGTTCTTTTCCCTTCAACCCTTTGCGGCAGCGTGTTAGCTTCTTTTCCTTTGCGGGTAACAGGATGGAGCAGGTGTGAACATAAAAAAACTGAACAACATAAACAGGCGCAGGGAAAGCCAACCCCATGATTTTGACTAGTCCACAAAATCCTCGCGTAAAACACGTGGTGCGGCTGCGTAAACGCGCGGATCGCGATGCGGAAGGATTGATGATTATTGAAGGCTATCGCGAATTAAAGCGGGCGCTGGATAATCAACGCATTCCTTCTGCGTTGTTTTATTGTCCATCGTTGTTTATAGGCGAAAACGAGCCTGCGTTGATTGCCCGGTGCGGCGCGGCGGGAAGCGAATTGGTGGAAACCAGCGAAGCAGTGTTTACCAAAATGGCGTACCGCGATCGCCCGGAAGGTTTGCTGGCGCTGGCGCCGCAGATCCGGGTTGGCCTTGCTGATCTTGATTTACCGGATAACCCGCTTTTGCTGGTAGCGGAACAAATTGAAAAACCGGGCAACTTGGGAACCATGTTGCGCTCGGCCGATGCAGCAGGTGTGCATGCGGTCATTGTATGCGATCGCTGCACAGACATCAACAATCCTAACGTCGTGCGCGCAAGCATCGGGACCATCTTTGCGGTGCCGGTTGTGGAAGCGACGTCACGCGACACCCGCGATTGGTTGCGCGCGCGCGGTATTCGTGTATTTGCCGCGACGCCGCATACCGACCGGAATTATACCGAAGCTGATTTTACGAAAGGAACCGCGATCCTGGTCGGCGCCGAACAGTTTGGATTAAGTGAGTTTTGGATGAAGGAAGCTGATGGACAGGTGCGCATCCCTATGCTTGGACAATGTGATTCGCTGAATGTAGCCGCGGCCGCTACGATTTTACTGTACGAAGCCGTGCGCCAACGTATATTAAACGCGTGATTGTATATTGAAAATCAATGCAGATGCTTTATGTTTCCGGCGTCATGTCGAATAAGAATAAATCCCCCTTTTAAAAAAAGGAGAAACGGATTGTGACTATTAATAAAATAGATTTTAAAATTCCTGATGAATTGCGCGAGACCTTGGATGCGTGCCCTGGCTTTGTTGTCGCGCGTAATATAATGGATTTATTGAATTTGGCGACTCGTGATGCCGTAGAAGGCGTGCACGAAGTGGCCTACGATGTGCCCGGCAAAGGGCGCGTGGTTGAGGCGCACGTATGCCGGGTAAAAAACGGCATTGCGGCGAATTATGCCGAGCCATACATGCGTCGCCGCGACCCGGATTGCATGGTCATTGCCGACGAACAACCCACCGACAAGCCCCGTTACCAAGAACGCTTTGGCAAGCCGTTTGATGAATTACGCGCGGCGTCTTTTGAATGGCTTAAAACACAAGAGCTTGCGCTGTTTCCTTTCTTTGCCGGCGCGCCGGGCAAAGGCACGGATGCTTTGGTTGTCGCGCCTGCAAACGCGGGTTTCTTCGCGCTTGGTTTGGCGCTGTTGCAAGGCATTCTCGACATTGAAGAAATGCCGCATGATTTTAATCCCGGCGCGATTATTTACGTGGCTCCGGTGTTTCGTCACACGCATTTTGACGGGCGTCAAATGGTCGTACACGATCGTCGCGAAGATCGTCATGAATTATTCAGCTATAACTTGTATCCGGGACCCAGCGCGAAAAAAGGCATTTACGGGGTATTGCTGGCGCTCGGCGAAAAAGAAAACTGGCTGACCGCGCATTGCTCCACGGTGCAAGTGATTACGCCCTACGAAAACAAAGTCACCATCATGCATGAAGGTGCCAGTGGCGGTGGCAAAAGCGAAATGCTTGAGCAAGTGCATCGTGAAAAAGACGGTAGCTTGTTGCTGGGTGTCAATCTGGATTCCGGTGAAAAACGCGCGATTGTTTTGCCGCGTAACTGCGATTTGCGCCCGGTGACCGATGATATGGCGCTGTGCCATCCATCGTTAAGCCGTCGCGACGGGCGTTTGTCTCTGATGGACGCCGAGCATGGTTGGTTTGTGCGCGTAAACCATATCACGAAGTACGGCGTAGACCCGCATTTGGAGGAATTATGCGTGCATCCGTCCGAGCCGCTGCTGTTTTTGAATATTGACGCCCACCCGGGCAGTACGGCGTTAATCTGGGAACACATTCAAGACGAACCGGGCAAACCGTGTCCGAATCCGCGCGTGGTGATTCCGCGGGGCGCGATCCCCGACATTGTGCATGGCGCGGCTACTGTGGATATTCGAAGCTTTGGGGTGCGCACGCCGCCTTGCACGAAAGAAAGACCGACGTATGGCATTCTGGGCATGTTCCACTTATTGCCCCCTGCGTTGGCCTGGCTATGGCGTTTGGTTGCTCCGCGCGGGCATGCGAATCCCAGTATTGTCGGCACCGAAGGCATGAGTTCGGAAGGGGTAGGGTCGTATTGGCCATTTGCTACAGGACGCAAAGTGGATCAAGCGAATTTGCTGCTCAAGCAAATCATGGAGACTCCCAAAGTCCGCTACATTTTATGTCCGAACCAGCATGTAGGCGTGTGGAAAACGGGTTTCATGCCGCAGTGGATCGCGCGCGAATATCTGGCCCGTCGCGGCGGCGCGCGGTTTTCGCAGGATCAGGTTGTGCCCGCGCGCTGTCCGTTGCTCGGTTATTCCATGCGCAGCATCACGGTGGAAGGGCAGACCATTCCGGCGATTATGTTGCGGGTCGAAATACAAAAAGAAGTCGGATTGGACGCGTACGATACCGGCGCCAAACAATTGCAGGAATTTTTCCGCAAGGAATTAAGCGACTTCCTTAAACCGGACTTGCACGACCTCGGTCGCACAATTATTGATAACTGTCTGGCGGGTTGCGATGTCAGTGAATACGAAAAACTGATTCCGCATCCGTTTATCGAACAAGACGATTTCGCCGAATCATAATCCGGGATTTTTTTTCAGCCAGTCCTGGTACGCTTCGGTGCGTTCCAATAATTCGAAGTCCACTTGCACGTAAGCGAGTTTGCCGTGGTGGCGCAGCCATTGGCCATCGCGTGTGCGTCGCAGTATGTAATGTTTGGGTTTGTTGTCGAGTATGCGGAAGCCTTTAGCCGCCAGTTCGTCGTTTACGCGCGTGGATAAGCCGTTGACTTCAAATTCGGGAAGCAGGCCCTGTTCCAGCGCGTCTTCCGCGTTAATGCCGGACACCCAGCCAAACAAAAGAATATAGCGGCGATCCATGCCCAGATGCACCTGCGCGTACTTATCTGCGCGGGCTTGATCGGCGTTTAAAGCTTTTTCGTATGGCACAAAACGACTGCGCGTGCGGCCAAGTTGCCAGAGCGGGAAATGTTCCGGCGGCGAATAGATGGCCAGAGGCCGTTTGGTGCGAACGCGAAGTTCGGGAGGGCCGAACGCGCCGCGCCGTAATTCTTCGATTAACCCAAATTCCTCAAAAGGGCCGTTAAATCGCGCATTGTCCGCCATTTCTTTGGATAACCCGCTGGGCAAATGCTCGGGCATAAACAAAGGCACAAATTCACCGAACCGGCAAATTTTTACAACCAGCTCCACGCGTGGCTCGCCTTCGCCGGAAATGCGCAGACGATACACCAGGCCCGTGCCTCCAACCAGTCGCTCTCCTTCGCGGTGGAAACGTCCATTCAAAAACCAATTTTCCGGCAGAATATGTTCCGCCACATTCCACCCGTGCCGCGTCACATACAATTCACCGCCATCGGCTTGCGGAAGATTGATATAATGCGCGCCAAACGCTTTAACGGTATGCTCGCGTGGCACTTCATCGAACGCGTATTTCAAAATGGATGTGTCGGTAAGCATGCGATTAGTCCCGGTTGAGTTTTAAATGTTTTAGCTTGGCGGATACGTCATCCGGGCCCGGTTTATGAATGGTCTGGTTCCATTCCGCGCATGCTTTTTCAACTATGCGCGCGGCTTGGCGCATTTCACGCATGGAAACAGTCAAAGGTGGCACAAAACGAATTACGGTTTCCGCTGTGGCAATAGCAAGCAATCCTTTTTCACGCAACAGGGTTTCCAAGTCCTTGGCTGGCCGGTCCAGCGCCAGTCCGATCATTAATCCCACGCCGCGCACTTCTCGCACAAAAGGATATTTAGCCGCCAGCTTTTTCAGGCGTTCCATAAAGTAATCCCCCGCGCGCGCCGCATGCGCAAGAAGGTTTTCGTCTTCGATGACTTCGATAACGGCCTGAGCCGCAGCGCAGGCAAGCGGGGTGCCGCCAAATGTCGTGGCGTGGGTTCCGGGCTTGAATACATCCGACACATGAGGGGCGGCGACCAGCGCGCCAATAGGGAACCCGCCGCCTAATCCTTTAGCCAGCGAAAACGCGTCCGGCCGGATATCGTAACGCTGAAATCCAAACCAATGGCCGGTTCGTCCCATGCCGCATTGCACTTCATCGCACAACAATAGCAATTTTTTTTCGCTGCATAGCATGCGTAGTCCCCGCATAAATTCCGCGCGGGCCGGGCGCACGCCGCTTTCGCCTTGCACTGCTTCCACTAGCACGGCTACGGTTTTGTCTGTGATCGCGGCGCGCACGGATTCCACGTCGTTGTAATCCGCGTGCACAAAACCGGTTGGCAAAGGATCATAGCCTTTTTTGACTTTGTCCTGCCCGGTGGCGGTAAGCGTGGCCAGCGTCCGCCCGTGAAACGAATTCCGCATGGTGATGATTTCGTAGCGGCCTTGATCGTGTCCCCATAAGCGCGCCAGTTTAATCAAGCCTTCGTTGGCTTCGGCCCCGGAATTGCAAAAAAACACTTTGCCCCCCAGCGACCGTTCCGACAGCAGGCACGCAAGCTGCGGTTGCTTTTCGTTGTAGAACAAATTGGATACATGCAGTAGGCGCGCCGCTTGAAGGCGGATCGCGCGCACCAGACGCGGATGGCAGTGACCGATATTGGTTACCGCGATGCCGGCCATAAAATCGAGATACTTGTTTCCTTCGCTATCCCATACATACGAACCTTTACCGCGGACCAGCGCCAGTCCGGGCGCGTAGGTCTGCATTACGTATTGGTCGTGCAGGCTTTTGATGGCTTCAAAATTGCTCAATGGACTATCTCCGTGCCGACGCCTTTGTCCGTGAACAATTCCAGCAGAAGCGAATGCGGCATGCCGGCGTCAATAATATGTGTTTTGAGCACTCCGGCTTTTAACGCGTTCACGGCGCCGGTGATTTTCGGCAGCATACCGCCGTCAATAACGCCGCGTTTGATCAAAGCATCAATTTCGCTGATGTTTACGGTAGAAATACGCGTGGCAGGATCGGAAGGATTCGCCAGCAGTCCGGGCACGTCCGATAAGAAAACCAATTTGCGCGCGCGAATGGACCGGGCTACCGCCGCCGCCGCTTCGTCGGCGTTTACATTGTAAATTTTGCGATCATCACCCCGGCCCAGCGGCGTCAGCACCGGCGTCAAGCCCGCTTGCAAATACGCCTCGACCGGCGCGACATCCACTTCGGTTACTTCCCCGACAAATCCCCAATCCAGCGTTTCCCCGGTTTGAGGATTGGTTTCCGTATGTTTCACCACGCGAATAATGTCGTCTCCATGCATGCCGCGCGCTTTGCATTGATAGCTTTGCAGGATGGCCACCAATTCGGGATTTACTTCGTGGTTGAGCACATGCTCCACGACGCGCATAGCCGCTTCATCCGTCACCCGGAGGCCTCGGACAAAATGAGGTTTTAATCCTTTTTCTTTCATGCGTAGCGATATGGATTTGCCGCCCCCGTGCACCAGCACCGGGCGCAAACCCACGCACGCCATAAACGCGATGTCGTGGAGGATGTTGCGCACGCCTTCCGCATCTTCCATGATGCTGCCGCCGAATTTAACCACCACGGTTTCGCCTCGAAACCGTTGAATGTAGGGGAGCGCTTCGATCAATACCGATGCTTTTTCAATGACATGCTGCATAATTATTGAACCTGTATTCCATTACGTCACATTAATCCGAACATATTCTTCCGTGATTTCGCACGTGTAAATCACCGCGCGCCCTTCGCCTAAGCGCATATCCACACGGATGGTGAAGCGGGGTTGCGCAATGACTTTTTGCAACACCGCGAGATCAACGCCCGTCGCGAGTCCCTGATGAACCGCATGCTGATCATTATACCAGATGTCCACGTTGTTTTCATCTACTTCCGCCCCGGAATATCCAAGGCAATCCATCAAGCGGCCCCAGATGGGAAAAGCCCCGGCCCACGACGTTTTAACAAGAAACGAGTTGGCTATGGCGCGCGCGGCTTTGTCCGCGTCTTCATCCGATGCCGCGCCTTCGATTTCCACGGTAATACGTTTATTCGAGCCTTCGCCGTCATCCACGATTTTCAGGGCCAGTTGCAAGGCGACTTCGTTCAGCGCGTCAACCAACGCAGGCCAGTCCGGGTGCTGCTCATTCATAGGAGAGTCCGGACCGGCCAATCCATTAGCTAGCAGCAGGACGGTGTCGTTGGTGCTTTGGTCCCCGTCCACGGTGATCCGGTTAAAGCTTTGATTTACCGCGGCGGTCAACGCGCGTTGCAATGCGTCCGGTTCAACATGCGCGTCGGTCATCAGGAATGCAAGCATGGTAGCCATGTTGGGTTCGATCATGCCGGCGCCTTTAGCGATGCCGCACACGGTAACAGTCCGCCCTTCAATCGGCAGCGTTACGGTCCAGTGTTTGCGGTCAAGGTCGGTTGTTTTTATAGCGTCTGCGGCGTCGTTCCCGCCTTCGGGAGTGGGTAGGGGGGCAAGCGTGCGAATGCCATGCTCGATGATGTCCATAGGCAGTCGGAATCCGATGCTGCCTGTGGAACAAATCCATACGTGTTGGGGATCCACCTGTAAACATGCAGCTGTTTGTTCGGCCATCCGGTCCGCGTCTTTGCGTCCCCCGGGGCCGGTGCAGGCGTTGGCGTTGCCGCTATTGATCAGGACCGCGCGGGCGGTGCGATGAGTCATGCGTTCCCGGCATAATTTGACGGGAGCGGCATTGACTTTGTTGGTGGTGAACACACCTGCGACCGCGGCAGGCGCATCGGTGATCAGCAGCGCGAGATCTTTTGCGCCGTTTTTCTTGATCCCGGCGTGAATCCCCGCCGCCCGAAACCCGGCAGGAAGCGTTAAGCGGTCTGCGTTTGTAGTAGATGGTGTTGTCATGGTGTTCAGTGTTCAGGATTCAGGATTCAGGGTTCAGGGGGGGGCGTGGGCCAGCGGCGATCAGTTGTGGGAAGGTGTTTTTCCAGCGTTTTTTCCAATCCATTGAGCATGCGAATACATTCTTTATAGCGTTCCTTGAACAAAGTATAGGTAGACAAATTAATATATCCTTTTAGCTTGGCCATATAAAGGTGATGAATGGTTTCTGCGGTTTCTCCGCAGCTTCGATTCACGCCCTCGATTTTATTTCGTATATGTCGGTCATCATGTTTTTCAGCTAACTGAGCAGGTGCGCTGTTGGAGGATCGTCGTACTTGCGACCCTAACTCAAATTTTTCCTCGGGAGGCCAGGAGCGACTAAGCTCGCAAACCTCTATGTGTAAGGCGCACAATTTTTGGTATACACCTAGATCTTCCACCGCCAAAAATGTTTTCGTGGTGCCCATCGCCCTGAACCCTGAACTCTGAACCCTGAACTCTTTCTCTTCCCAAAAAACAACCCCGCATGTGTAGCACACATCCGGGGTCGCGTTCCAATGGAATATAAGTAGGATGGTTTAACGCTTGGAGAACTGGAAGCGTTTGCGCGCGCCCGGCTGACCGGGTTTTTTACGTTCTTTCATGCGCGAATCGCGCGTAAGACAGCCCGCGTCTTTCAACGCGGCTTTCAGCGCGGGATCTGCCTGGATCAAGGCGCGCGAAATGCCGTGACGAATCGCGCCTGCCTGCCCGATTTTTCCGCCCCCGTCTACATTAGCCAGTACGTCGTAGCGCTTGGCGGTATCGGTAATTGTAAATGGCTGATCAATGTAAGCCCGGACCGACTCGGTTGGGAAATACACTTTAACTTCTTCGCCGTTGACCATCATTTTGCCGACGCCCAACGCCAGGCGCACACGCGCCACGGATGTTTTCCTCCGTCCTGTCGCCATATATTCCGCAATTTTTTGTACTGCCATAGTGTTCCTCGTCTATCCCGCTTATAAGGTAATTGCTTCGGGCTGTTGCGCCGTATGTTCGTGTTCCGCGCCTGCGAACACGCGCAGGCGACGTTCCATCTGCCTGCTTTGTTTGTTGTCCGGCAACATGCCCAACACAGCCTGGGTAATCAGGCGGGTAGGGTTCTTGGCGCGCACGGTTTTAGCCGGGAATTCGCGCAATCCGCTTGGGTAGCCCGTGTAATGTTTGTAGATTTTTTGCTCTTCTTTCGCGCCGGACAATTTGACTTTGGAGGCGTTAATGACAACGACGAAATCGCCTTGGTCAATATGAGGGGCAAATGTGACTTTGTTTTTTCCGCGCAGAAGGTGGGCGATTTTCACCGCTAAGCGACCCAGCGGTTGGCCCGCAGCGTCCACCAAGTACCATTTGCGCACAATATCGGCTTCTTTAACTAGTGTGGTTTTCATTCAACTTCCATGCTTTCCAGATTCGGTAAGGGCGCGAAAGATATAAGAGTGCGGGCGTTGTGTCAACCTTGTTTATTGCGAAATTATTCTTTTTCCGCCCGGCCCGGGTCCTTTTTGACGCGCCATCATTGCGTACATGACGTAAGAAGCGCAGAAAATAAGCAGGGAAACCACCACCAGGCTATACCCCACAATCTGTAATTCCCCGGAATAAGCGGACTCGCTTTGACGGCTCCACAGTACAATCAGGACCGATGCCACGCCCAGCGTGTATCCGATGCCCCGCAAAATATAATAAGCCATACGCATAGATCCAACTATGTATAAAAAATGCGCCGAGGCGTCAAGCTGCCCCCGGTAAACAGAGTCTCGCATGATGCGTGGTTGATTAGAGCCGTCAAACTTGGTATCCTTTAACCATGTGCGGTATTTTAAACCGATAAAAGGGCATTGGATCATGAATACATTAAGCGAAACCAAAAGCATGGCGGTGTTTTGCGATTTTGAAAACGTCGCGCTGGGCGTGCAGGATGCCAAATACGCCAAATTCGATATTCAGCTTGTATTGGAAAAATTGCTGATCAAAGGAACGATCATCGTCAAGAAAGCGTATTGCGACTGGTCCCGCTACCGTGAATTTAAAGCGCCGATGCATGAAGCGTCGTTTGAATTAATTGATATTCCGCATGTGCGGCAGTCGGGCAAGAACTCCGCCGATATCCGCATGGTCGTGGACGCGCTGGATTTATGTTATACGAAATCGCATGTGCACACGTTTGTGGTGGTAAGCGGCGACTCCGATTTTTCGCCGCTGGTCAGCAAGCTGCGCGAAAACAACAAAGTCGTGATTGGCGTGGGCGTGAAAAATTCCTCGTCCGATTTGTTAATCGCAAATTGCGATGAGTTTATTTACTATGACGACTTGGTGCGCGCGCAGGAAGCCGAGAAAAAGAAAACAGCCCGCCGTCCTCGACCTGTTGCCAGAAAATCCAGTGTTGAAGATGGAAAAGATAAACCCGAACAGGAAGATCTTCAATCGAAAGGCTTGGATTTGATTCTGGCGATGGCCGAAGAATTGCTGGCGGAACGGGAAGGCGAAGACAAAGTGTGGGGTTCCATGGTCAAGCAAGCGCTGAAACGGAGGCAACCCGGTTTTTCCGAAACGTATTACGGGTTCCGCTCGTTTAATGGATTGCTGGAGGAAGCCGAACGGCGCGAACTGCTGGAGATGGAGCGCGACGAAAAATCAGGCGGTTACGTTATTACGAAAGTAGCGTAACCCTCCCTTGGGCATACGGTATGGACATAGGACATTCCATTTGGGTGGTGATGCGTGTAGCGCTTTTGGCGTATGCGGGGGTGTGCCTGTTTATGATGGGGTGTCAGCGAAGCTTGATGTATTTTCCCGTCAACGGCAGCGAACGCGAAGTCATCACATTCGCGGACGCACGCGGGTTTGTGCCGTGGCGCGATGGGGATGGGCGGATGCTGGGATGGAAACCGGCCGGTGAAGCGGCGCGGACGCACAAGGATGCGGTGTTGATATTCCACGGCAACGGAGGAATGGCGGCTCAGCGCGATTATTTGGTGGAAGGGTTTTCCCGTCGTTTTGATGTGCGCATGATGGAATATCCCGGGTACGGGTCGCGCCCGGGGCGCACCACCGAAAAAAACATACAGCAGGCGGCCGAAGAAGCGTTGCGTGTGCTGGAAAAAGAAAGAGAAGGGCGTGTGTTTGTCGTCGGGGAATCGCTGGGGAGCGGTGTGGCCGCGTGGCTTGCGGGCGCGAATCCTGATCGCGTCGCGGGGTTGTTGTTGATCACGCCGTTTGACAGCGCGCTGGCTGTGGCCCGCGCGCATTATCCGTTTTTGCCTGTGGGGTTGTTGATGCTGGACCGGTACGAAAGCGTGAAGCATCTGGAAAACTACCGGGGGCCTGTGGCGGTTTTAATTGCGGGCCGGGACGAAGTGATTCCCGCGCGGCATGGCCATGCGCTGTACGACGCGTATGCGGGGCCCAAACGACGCTGGGTGCAAGAGGATCGCTCGCATAATAATGTAAATTTCGAGCCAGGCGCCGCGTGGTGGGGCGAAGTTATGGATTTTCTCGTCTCGGGCGGTGTAGGCGAATGAAAAACCTATACGATTTTTCTTTGGACCAACTTGTGGCGCAATTTCAGACGTGGGGCGAGCCGGCGTTTCGTGCCAAACAAATGTACCGCCATTTGTATGTGCATCGCACAGACCATTTCAGCGCCATGACCGATTTCTCCAAAGCGTTGCGTGAGCGCATGGGAGCGGAAACCGGTATCGGTTCGTTGCAACGCGTAAAATTACTGACGGGTGACGACGGATTAACACGGAAAATGTTGTGGGCGCTGGAAGATGGTTCCCCGCTGGAAACCGTGCTTATGGTCTACCCCGACCGTGCGACGGTATGTGTTTCGTCGCAATCCGGTTGTCCGATGCAATGTGTGTTTTGCGCGACGGGCAAACTCGGTTTTTTACACGACTGTTCCCCGGGACAGATCATCGAGCAAGTCATGCGGGCCGAGCGTGAATTAGCGGTTGTGCGCGAGGAAGGGCGGCACGAAGTTCCGGCCAAATTGACTAACATTGTGTTTATGGGCATGGGAGAACCTTTCAATAATTACGATAACTGGTGGGCAGCGGTTGAGCGTCTGCACGATCCCGGCGGTTATAATATGGGCGCGCGCAATTTTACCGTGTCCACAGTCGGGTTGATTCCGGGCATCCTGCGACTGGCCGAAGAAAAACTTCCGGTGAATCTTGCGATTTCGTTGCATGCGGCCGACGACGAGCTTCGCTCGGATATGATGCCGGTGAACAAGCGGTATCCCATCGCGGAATTGATTGAGGCCACGCGCGTATACGCGGAGAAAACGCGACGGCGCGTTTCGTTTGAATATGTTTTGTTGAAAGAAAAAAATGATGAACCTTCACAGGCGATACGTCTTGCCCGGTTATTGCGTCCCGCCGGGCGCGCGCCGTTGTTGTGTCATGTGAACTTAATTCCGTGGAATCCGGTGCCGGGCACGCCGTTAAACCGGTCGGACCGGAAGCGGGTATTGAATTTTCAAGCAATGTTACGGGAGCACGGCGTGCCGTGTACGGTCCGTGTCGAGCGCGGAACAGACATCATGGCCGCCTGCGGCCAGTTGGCGGGAACGTAATCCGCTCGTACTCGTACCCCCCGCGCCACTAGGGCAAATACTAGAGGAGCTATTGCCGCACCACACATGGCGGAAACATCCATGAGATTGCATCGAACCAGCCCTGCACGGTGGAATTCGCGCGTGGCGCGCGCACGTGAAGGACGCTGTTGGACAGGAAGGAGAATCAGAATATGAGAAGGACTGCGAAAGGTCCGGTTGGTATCCTTACAGTCGGCTGTTTGCTGTGGATGGCTTTTGAAACCGTCCACGGGGCCGACTACGATCCTCTTGCCGTTTCTACAGAATTCACACCTCGGGTAGAGGATCTGATCGTCAAGGATGCACAACGGCGCCGTGACATCCCCGTCCGCGTTTATCTACCGCAGGCTGTGGAGGCGGCGCCAGTGGTTTTGTTTAGTCATGGACTCGGCGGATCCCGGGAAGGAAGCAGCTATCTTGGCAAGCATTGGGCTGCCCGGGGCTACGTGGCGGTGTTTCTTCAGCATCTTGGAAGCGATACAAGCGTATGGAAGGACGAAACGCCGAGACGGCGCATGCAGGCCATGCGGAAGGCAGCCAGCGCAAAGAACTTCCTGCTGCGCGTGAAAGATATTCCCGTCGTTCTGGATCAACTTGAGCGCTGGAACAAAGCAGAGCGGCATGCGCTGGAGGGAAGGCTGGACTTGCGAAAAGTTGGCATGTCGGGTCACTCGTTTGGCGCCGTGACCACACAGGCGGTAAGCGGACAAATGTTCGAACGGGGAAAAGCATTGTTTACCGATGCGCGCATTGCCGCTGCGGTTATTATGAGCCCGAGCAGCCCGAGACGCGGTACGCCAGAAGCGGCATTTGGAAACGTCGCGCGGCCTTGGATGTTGATGACCGGCACGAAAGACACGGCTCCGATTGGCGACGCCGACATGGAGTCCCGTCGGGCAGTGTTTCCCGCCTTGCCGCCGGGTGGCAAGTATGAGTTGGTTCTTTTCGGTGCGGAACACTCCGCTTTCACAGACCGGGCCTTGCCGGGTGATACTGAGCCGCGAAACCCGAATCACCATCGCGCCATCCTTGCGCTCAGTACCGCTTTCTGGGATGCGTTCCTTCTCGGTCGTGCACCCGCACAACAATGGCTTGATGGTGACGGGCCAAGGTCTGTGCTGGCCGGGCGAGACACGTGGCAGAAGAAATGAGCAATCGGAACGCCCAAGAGTCGTTGGATGTCACGTCTAAAGTTCCAGTTGAAAACGCCGTCATTAGGCCGTCGAACCATTTATCATTTCCCAAGTGGGTGTTATGAAAATTTGTTTATTCCAGATCGCCCACAGAGAACAAGGGGCTTGACCTCACAACACTCTGTCAAGCAAAGTTGCCCCGGGCTGAAGGTCGAAGTTCCGCCCCAGCCATATTCGTTATGACGATCATTACTGGAGGGTCTGGGTGCCTTCATGGCTGCGGTTTTAAACTCTAATAAAAGTGAACTATGCAATTGACTGTTATTGATCTGCAAGACATGACCCCTCGCACGCCCATATTTGCCGCGATAAATGGTAATAGCAAAGTTCGCTTTTCAGAAAAAATTCTCCTCTTCCCCTTCGCCAACTACCCAAACGTTACATGTTGTGAATAAAGAGGAGATGAACGACTATCCGTTATCGGCATTTCTTGATGGAGCGCGAAGCGCCACGGGAGGAGTCGTGACTTTCTTTTTGGGCCTCATACTTGGGGCGGCGATAGTGTTCTCGCAAGGCATCTATACGCCAAACAATTGGTTATGGTACTGTATTGCGTGGTTGATCTTGATTCCATACACCATCGCAAAAGTGTGGGGATTAATACTGGCCCCGATTCTGGCGATCCTATTCATAGGATTGGTGTGGTATGACTGGAACCGGTTAATTGGTTTAGGCACAGTCGCTTTGTTGACGGCCTTAACTGTTTTTATCTCCGCGAAACGCAATCCCTTCACCGAGAGCGGGTCGTTTGTCGAGTTCATAAGCCTCTCGGGCGTATGTGTTGTTTTGGTGGCGACAGGGGCGGCGATCGAAATATTTAAGAAAAGAAGAAAACCAGCCAACGATGGAGCATGCTTATGAGTTGTAACATCGTGCGCATGAACCCCGTTAGCGTTCCGTGGTGGGCGCGCATGTAAAAACGGCGCGGGCTTGATTCGTGACGCCACTTTCCGCACACTGCCCCCCATGGCAGATTCCATGCATACTTTATCTATTATTGTCGTGACGTTTAACGAAGCCCGGCACACCGCACGGCTGCAACGATCCATAGACGCGTTGCGTGTTCCGCAGGGCGTCACCGTGGAATCTGTGTTGGTGGATGGCGGCAGTACCGACGGCACTCCGGAGGCGGCGCGCGAGGCGGGTTTTAGTCGCGTGGTGGTGCATCCCGGCGCAAGCATTCCGGTGTGTCGCAACATCGGCGCGCGTGAAGCTTCCGGCGACTGGCTGGCGTATGTAGACGGGGACTGCGAGGTGGCGCCGGATTGGCTGGAACAGGCCATGGTGTTTATGCGGGAACTGGATCGCGTGATACTGGGTTGGCCGGCGCGTCCGCCGGAGCCTATGAACGCATTGCAACAGGCATGGAATTTTCATTGGCTGAATAAAAATCCTCGCATGGAAGAGTTCCTGGGGAGGCGCGTGGTGCGCGAACAGGGATTCCGCCTGGCGACGACCCGGAACATGATGATGCATCGCGCGGTGTTTGATGCGTTGAAGGGCTTTAATGAAGAACTTCCCACCGGTGAAGACACGGATTTTGCGTTCCGCGCGTATATGGCGGATATTCCGGTGCTGGGTGTCCCTGAATCAAAAGTGATTCATCACGGGGAACCTGTCACCGTTGCCGATTTTTACAAGCAGCAGAAATGGCATGCGAACCGGCGCAGCTACGAGCATATCATGAAGTTAAGTAAAGGCCGGGTCGGTGGGAACGCGCCAAAATACACCGCCGCGTATTTGGCCGCGGCCTCCCTGTTTTTTCTCGGTATTCTGTTGGCGGCAGGTTTTCAACAGCCGCTTGCATTGTGGTTATGCCTGGCTTGGCCGGGCGTCATTGGCGCGCCTGCCGCATGGATTAGTTTGAAAGGCCGCACGTTCCGCCATCTACCGATGTTATTTGTCTTGTATGCGGTGTACGGATGGGCGCGCGCGTTGGATTTGCTTGGCTTCGCACGGCTTAAACCGAGTTGGAAAATATCAGGCTGATATGCCGCTTAACAGGTTGTGGCCATGCGGGTGCACACGGAATCGCCTGCGGTGCGCTTGTAAATATACGTGGGCGCGGATACGCGTTTAATGCGTTTGCTTAGATTTTTCATTTTGTCGAATAATGCGGAGCCTGCGGAAAAGGGGAGGTCGGGGAAACCGTCCAGCGCAAGAAACGTGTCCCGGCTTATGCACATGGTCGCATCCACAAAACACGTGTCTATGTGCACAAGCTTGGCCGGATTGCGTTTATCGGGCACATAAGGCTGGCCTACGACAATGTATCCGCCGTGCCACATATCCACACTCCGGTCGCCTTCGATTAAATCACGCCGGATTTGTAAATGATCGGCCAGATACGCATCGTCGGAATCGAGAAATGTCAGGTAATGACCCGACGCGCGCAACGCGCCTTCGTTGCGGGAACGCGCTACGCCGCACGGCTCGTGTGCGTGGTACTTTACGCGCTCATCGCGCTTGGTTAGCGAACTGACGACCAGCGGCGTGTCGTCTGTGCTGCCGTCATCCACAATCCATAATTCCCAGTCAATCATGGTCTGGCGAAACAGCGATTCGACCGCGCCCGGAAGGAGGTCGGCCCGGTCTTTGGTTGCGAGAATGACAGAGAAAAAAGGGCGTTCGTCATAGTTCATGCAGGCACCATATCGTTGGAGGTTAGTGTTCGGGTTTGCGCGACCATGTCGCGCCAGGTTTCCGGCGCATACCGGGGACCGGGCGCAAACGGCGGCGCTTCAATACAGAGAAGGGGTGGCGCGGTTTGTTTGTCCATCGCGCGGAAAAAAGCGGGCCAGTTAATTAAACCGCGGCCTGGCGCCAGATGCGAATCGCGGTCCCCGGCATTATCCGACAAATGACAGAGGGCGATCCGGTCCGCGAACGCGCGCGCAAAGGTATCCATGCGATCGGGGCCGAATGCCATCGCTGCGTGTCCGGTGTCTAAACAGTAACGAAGATCGGGAAATGCGTCTTGAATAGGAACGAAGTGTTCAGGTTTCGAACCAAGGCGTTCGCCGTCGGGCGCGGGAGCCATGTTTTCGAGCGCCAGCGTAATGCCTGATTGGGCGGCAAACGGAAGAAGAGCAAATAAGCTCTCCAATAAGAAATGAAGTTGATCGCTGACTTCCTCGGGAGCATGGCCCCGCATGGAACATGTCGGGTGAAGCACCGCAGTTTCGCACCCGAGCATGGCGGCCCAGTCCAGGCTTTTGCGCGCGCGATCCAGCGCCATAAGGCGCATGGGTTCATCAAGGTGACTGATATCGGCGGATTCGTCCAGCGGGAGATGGTAGGATGACGCGCGTACACCAAAATCCTCCAGCGCTTGTTTAAAGTCGTGTTGGCGCGCCGGGCTTAAGGGCGCGATCTGCCCGTCAAATATTTCCACTTCATCCACGTGGGCATACCGGCATGCGCATACCATATCCTCGATCGGCGCATACCTGAAAAAATAGCCACTCAACAACCATCGCCACATGCTTTACGACTCCTAAAAAAATTGCTATGCGGGAATACGATACAAAAGCATTGTAAGCATTCCGCTAGTACATCGTGATAATTGTACGAAAAGGAGCCTGCGTATCCGAATGTTAAACCAAACCCTCATACTTATCCGTAAAAGATATGGGTAGGGCGGGCTGGCCCAGCCCGCCATCTTCGCGTGTGCGGAGCGTCCTGCCGTCACGTATAAGGGTTTGGTATTACAATGTCCGGTTAAGGCGGTATTGGCGTGGCGTGCAGCGAAATCGCTTTTGAAAACGGCGATTAAAATTGGAGAGATTGTTGAAGCCGGCGGCAAAAGCAAGTTGGGCGATAGTCTCGTCTGTCTCAAGAAGTCCGCGCGCAACGACGGCCAATCGTACATCAAGAATATAGTCGCCCGGCGTGCAGCCCAGGTAGTGCCGGAAATGACGATGAAACGCCGATACACTCATGTTGGCTTGTTCGGCCAAGTCCGGAATAGTCAAATTGGACGCGCTATGTTCGTGAATGGTGGCAAGTGTTTGCTCGAGGCGGGAAAAATGACGATCAGGAAATTTCGGATCATATCCCTCGGATGCCAGTTCTTTGCACGCTTCAACTTTCTCCAGCCACGTCAAAAATCGCAATAGCTCGATAATCCGCATCATGCCGCTTGATGCCATAATGTGCTCCACGGCGTGCGAGGCATGTACGGCGGCGTCCCCAAGCAGAAGCAAGCCGCGCCGCGCGCGCTGCATGGCGGCGTTCACGGTCCGGCCTTCCGGTATCCGCGAGAGGGATTCGCTCATGAGCGCGGTATTAAATTGTATGCAGCGCGATCGCGCACGTTTTGTTCCTGCATGGTTAATAAACGCATGAGGCAAACGATGGCCAAATACGTAAACCTGGCCGGGGGCAAATCGCCCTACAAAATCACCGGCCATCACCCGGCCCTGGCTTTCGTCTATCCTCAGAATTTCAAATTCATCATGCCGATGATAAGGGCAGTCAAAAACAGGAAGATCAAATGTCCGGCATATCAGCGACTCGTGAAGTCGCAACGCGATTTTTTCGTGCACAATTTTCATGTCTGTATAGTATTAAGGCGTAATTCTGTAAAATATAGCAATAAAATGATATAATAGTACTACAAAATGCGGCTATTGGCGTAGAATTATGGGCGTGGGATGTTTTATGTTTGTAAGGATATTAACGAGAAAGAAAGGCAAGCCATGACTCCGCGCGATGTTGTCGTTACCGCATTAAAAGGAAATCCGCCGCCCTATGTTCCGTGGTCGTTTCGTTTCACCAAAGAACCCTGGTCCATGTTGTGCAAACATTATGGCATTGATCACAAAGATCTGCCCGCCGCGGTAGGCAATCATATTGTGGAACTGGGCAGCGATATAGGTTTTTTTGAAGATGTCGGGCAGGAAAAATACCGCGATGTATTTGGCGTGGTGTGGGATCGTAGCGTGGATCGGGATATCGGCATTGTCTGTGATTATCCGCTGAAAGAGCCGACCTTGAAAGGGTACACATTTCCAAATCCGCTCGATGACCGTTTTTTTGAAGAGATTGAAGACAAGAAGAGCCGTCAACCGAATTGCTTTAGTTTATTCTGTTTGGGCTTTTCCTTGTTCGAGCGGGCATGGACCATGCGCGGCATGGAAAATCTGATGATGGATTTTTTCGATGAGCCGGAGTTTGTGCATGACTTGTTCCGCGCGATTGCCGATTACAATCTGGCTCAGGTTGAAAAAGCGCTTACCTACGACATTGATGCGGTTTATTTCGGTGACGACTGGGGACAGCAAAGTGGATTAATCATGGGCTATCCGCGATGGAAAGAATACATCGCGCCGCAACTCAAACGCATGTACGGCATGGTCAAAGCGTCCGGTAAATTCCAGTTTATTCATTCGTGCGGGGATGTGGATGAGTTGTTCCCGGACTTAATCGAGTTGGGTCTCGATTGTTTTAATCCTTTTCAACCTGAAGTGATGGATACGCTAAGTTTAATGAAAGAATACCGCGGACGCCTTTCGTTCTGGGGCGGATTATCCACGCAGCGCACGCTTCCAAACGGATCCGTGGACGATGTGATCAGGGAAACAAACAGATTGATTGAAGAAGGACGTCACGGCAATTATATTTTGTCGCCGTCACACGCGGTTGAAAGCGATGTGCCGTTGGAAAATATACTGGCTTTTGTGAACGCAGCCCAAGGGCAGGACGGATATACCAAAAGCTAATGCTGTTTCTAAAAAGGGGGAATGAATATGGCAACGATAACGTTTATTACACCGGATGAGGAGACTGTAGTTGTTCGGGATGCGGAAGGAACGTTGATGAGCGTCGGGGTGGCGAATAACGTAAAAGGCATTGACGGGGATTGCGGGGGCGTTTGTTCTTGTGCGACGTGCCATGTACAGGTGGATCCGGCGTGGATGGATAAAGTAGGGGCGGCCAGTGAAAACGAAATGGGTCTGCTGGAGTTGGAAGACGAAGTAAGTGAATTCAGCAGGCTGGGCTGCCAGGTTCGCATTACCTCCGAGCTCGATGGGTTGGTTGTGCGCGTTGTAGGACGATGAGCGAGCATAGTGTCATCGTGGGCGCGGGCCATGGCGCGGCTCAACTTTGCGCGTCTCTTCGAAGTGAAGGGTGGAGCGGACCTATAACCCTGATCGGCGAGGAACCTGTTCTGCCTTACCATCGCCCCCCTTTAAGCAAAACCAACTTAAACCCTTCCGGCGAACATGCGCCTCCGCTGATTCGCCCCGACTCGTTTTATGTTTCGAAAGAAATCACGGTCCTGACCAACGCCCGCGTAGACGCGATTGACCGCGCGCGCAAGCTGGTCCGGGTCGGCGCGCGGGACATCGCTTATGACAAGCTTGCGCTGTGTCTGGGTTCTGTGCATATCCAGCCTCCGATTGAAGGGATTGACGGCGCCCGTGTTTTCCATTTGCGTACCGAAGCCGAATGTACGGCGATCCGGAGTCGGGTGCGGCCCGGCGCCCGCGCGGTCATTATTGGAGGAGGATTCATCGGGTTGGAAGTAGCGGCTTCATTGCGTCGTCTAGGACTGGAGATCACGGTGCTGGAGCGGGCTCCTCGGGTTTTGTCCCGGGTGACGTCGCCGGAAATGTCCGCGTTTTTTGAGCAGCTTCACAGACAAGAAGGCGTGCGTCTTTTTTGCGATACCCTGGTGGAGCGCATTACGGAGAACGGCGATGTGCTGGAAGTTTGGTCCAAAGGATCGTCGGAGTCGCACAAAGCGAATTTTGTGGTGTTAGGGGCCGGGGCGGCGCCAAACGATGCGCTGGCTCGATCGTGCGGGCTGGATGTGGATAGCGGCATTGTCGTAAACGAATATAATCAAACTTCGGATCCTGATATTTATGCGTTAGGCGATTGTTGCACGCAGTTCCGCCCGCTTTATCAACGTCGTATCCGGCTTGAATCCGTGCAGAATGCGTTGGATCAGGCCAAGACTGTTGCAGCCTCGCTTAACGGGAAAAACACGCCGCACGATGCCGTGCCTTGGTTCTGGTCGGATCAGTACGAGGTAAAACTCCAGATGGTGGGGTTGTCGGATGGATTCAACCGCATGGTTGTGCGCGGGTCTCCAGAAGCGTCGCAAAGTTTTTCCTTGTGGTATTTTCGGGACGGAAAGCTGATCGCGGTGGATGCCGTGAATGATTCGGCGGCATATGCTTGCGCGATGAAATGTATGAAGACAGGGTTGTCGCCCGACCCCGGCCATGTCGGCGATGAACAAATGCCGATTAAAGAAATACTTCGTTTGACTCAGGAGAATCAACATGCATGACCCAAGAGATCCATTTCAAAAAGCCCGGAATGAAACCGGATTGTTAAATGTAGATTGCGATGGAGAAACAGTCCCGCTGATTCTGCGCTTGAAGGATTTGCGGAAAACAGCCAAGGACTGGCATACGTTCAGCAACGATTTAGCCCCGATGATTGTGCTGCACTCGGAAGCGCATGTGCGGGATGTCCGACAGCTTCCGATCGAGTGTGATCCGCCCGACCATACCGAGTATCGCGCGTTGGTCGAACCGGTGTTCCGTCGTCCTACGGAACCGGACTACATGGAATCCATTGCGTCCTTGGTTGAGGACATGGTGCAAGCCGCGCTTGATCTTGGGGAGATGGAAGCCGTGCGTGGATTTGCTCTTCCTTTGCAAAGTCGCGCGTTAGCTAAACTGTTGAACATGCCTGACGCCGAAGCCGACGTATGGATTCGCTGGGGCGTCCATGTTTTTCATGATCGCGATGACGATGCCGGGGAAGGATTTTTGCTTCAGAATTATACAGCCGGACAGTTTGCGCGCGCCGAAAAAGAACCGGGCAACGATGTGTTCAGCTACCTGAATCAAGTCGAATTCCGGGGACGGAAGCTGACTCTTGAAGAAAAGCAGGGGTTTGCCAATGTCATTTTTGCGGGCGGGCGTGATACCATTATTAATACGGTCAGCAGCATTTTTGCGTATCTAGGCGAGCATCCCGAAGCGCTTGCGTTTCTGCGTGAAGACGAAACGCGGATTACGACGGCATGTGAGGAATTCGTCCGGTATGTAAGTCCTTTGACCGCTATCGCCCGCAAATGTCCGCATGCGACACGCGTGCTGGATCAGCAGGACGTTCCGGCTGGAAACCGGGTGGCGCTGTGCTGGCCGTCGGCGAACCGTGACGAAACGATTTTTGATCATCCGGAAGAACTACGGTTGGATCGCAAGCCGAATCCTCATGTGGGCTTTGGTTCCGGCACACACAATTGTCTTGGCGCCGCTCATACGCGACTTTTGATTCGCAGTTTGCTGGCATCCTTGAGCCGTCATGTGGAGCGGGTAGAACTGGTCGAAGCCACGCCCAAGATGGAAGAGGAATCCTCGTTTACCCGACAGGTTGGCTACGAGGCCGTGCGTGTTCGTTTAGTAACACGCATGCCTGTAAGCTGACAGGCCAACAAAAAAGATAAGCAAAACCTATAATTCTCCGCCGAGAGCGCCCACGAACGAAGTTAGCGCCACATTCCGCGCATTATGACAGAAAGAATCGGTTATGCCGAAAAAATAGTGATCATAGAAGAATAATATTGAACCCTTGTTACAAGGGTGTATTCTTGTGGCCAAAAGGTGCTAAAATGGCTCGTTCCGCAACTACATTCGCCCCAAAGTGGCAGTCAGGGAAAACTCGTGTGATTCGCGTTCCTGAACGGATTGCGGATGAAGTTCTCGCCATTGCTTGGGCGTTAGACACGAAGCGGGGGACAATCAGGGAAAGCGGAGATGTCTACACCTTGGAGTCGGGATCAGCTACCCGTGCGCTGAGCACAGATAAGCCCGTAAACGTTGCGAGCGTCCCTCAGCGGAGTCCTTTTCGATATCCCGGAGGTAAAACATGGCTGGTTCCGGTACTTCGCGCATGGTTAAACAGCTTTACTCAGACACCAGGGTTGTTTGTTGAACCCTTTGCCGGGGGGGGGATCGCGAGTCTGACGGTGGCATTTGAGCGACTTGCTGGTCATGTCGTGATGGCGGAGACTGACGATGGCGTTGCGGCAGTCTGGAAGACCATCCTTAACGGGCAAGGTGAATGGCTCGCTCGTGAAATTTTAGGGTTTGAGTTGACGGCTGCGAATGTGCAGCGAGCACTGGCCGAGGACTCGAACGGGTCTGCTGTTTCTTTGAGACAACGTGCATTCCTTACAATACTGCGAAATCGCGTCCAGCGGGGCGGCATCATGGCACCGGGAGCTGGGCTCGTGAAGAACGGAGAAAACAACCGCGGTCTCAATTCCCGATGGTATCCTGAAACTTTAGCCCGACGAATCCGCGAGATCAGCATGAACCTCGACCGAATCAGCTTCCACGCTGGCGACGGGTTTACTTTGATTGATGAATATATTTCAGAAGAGAGCGCGGCATTCTATGTTGACCCGCCCTACATGAAGGCCGCACGGCGGCTGTACCGCAATTGGCAGGTGGACCATAGGCGATTGTTTGAGAGGATGGAGGCCGTGTCCGGTTCTTTTTTAATGAGCTACGACAATGATCCCGAGATTCGGGATATGGCGAAGGAATTCGGGTTTGAGTGCAGTCCTGTGCGCATGAAGAACACCCATCACGCTGAAATGACTGAATTGCTGATTAGTCGCGATTTGGACTGGCTCAATTCGCATCGGGCGGTTTACCCGGCAGTTTCGCGCGGAGGGTCTTCTCGAAATCGGAAAGGCTTGTTGGCTTCCCGCCTGTAAGTCCTTCCACTGCTCGTTCAAGTGTAGTCAAATGCAATCCTGCGGGTTCCATGCAAACCGCGTTCCATCATGTCGATACTTCATAACGAACCATGCAATGTCGCAGTTAGAAACATGGTCAACTTCGGTGATACTGCCGAGTGACTCCCAAAAAGGGAGGTCAACTACAACGGCCATCTTCTTTCCCCACCGAGAAATCGTCGGCACCTTGATCTGGAGTTGAGGCATTAAGCGTTTTGGGCCGGAAGACCGGAAATCAGGGTGTCGAAAGCCCTGCGGAAAGGGGATACCCTTCCCTTGCCACTGTTTCATTAAATTAAAGTCCTTCGCCATAGAGGCTCCGGAAAAATAGACGGCTTGGATTTCCAATGCGCACCAGCGCAATGTTTGCGTATCAGGATGGACGAGGACCATGTCAATCTTACCGACAGTTGAGACGTCTGATTCGTTGCCATCCGATATTGCCTTCAGAAAGGGCAATTCAGTCAAGATTATCGGGGAGTCGGTACCGAGAAGCGTTTCGTCAGCCCATGATAAAGCTCTGGCGGAATCGTAGAAACGGTTTGGACATGTTGCAACAGGCGTGCTTCCGCTCACAGGAACAACATCGCCATTTTGTGTGGTGTACTGGCGGAGAGAGCATACACCGCCCTTCTTGTTGCACATAAAGCCGCCTCCCCGGAAAGGGCATGGCTGCGACTTGAAGGTGGCATTGGCCAATACACGGACTCGATCTGCCGAGAGACTGGTGAAGTCGTGACCGTACAACTCTCCTGAACCGTAGCGCATCGCCGGCTTCTTTAGGGTTCTTGCTTTTGACATGGTTTTTTTTATAAACGATAACGCCCGCAGATTCAATCCGAATCACCCTACCGCACTCTATAATTCCTTCCCGCGATCCTATAATTCTCCGCCGAGAGCGCCTACTAAATCAATATGGGTTTGGAGGCCGGCGGCAAGCCAGCGCGCATGTGCGATAGCGGCTTGATTTTGTTCAATGCGCGCAATGCGTCGTTCGGGTTCCTGAATGAGTCCGGCTTCGCGTTTGCGGTTTGCGGTTTTCGCGAGCCTTTGTCGCGCATGAAGCCGGGCTTCCATGTGCGCGGACATAGCTTCAGCTTGTGAACGCGCGGCCCATGCCGTGTCCACTTCTTGCACTGCTCGCAGGCTTACCGCAATAAAGGTGGCTTCTGCTGCTTGGGCACCTGCTTTGGCTTCCCGGGCCCGCGCGTCGCGTCGGGGTGCCCACAGTGGATAGGAAATCATGGGGCCCGCCCATGCTTCCCACATGTCGGGATCATCTGCTGTTTTCCCTTGTCCGGCGGCGGCCACGACCAGAGACAATGCAGGCAAACGGTTTCGCGATGAAGCTGTCGCCGAGTCCTCGGCGGCCAGCTTCGCGTGATAGGCGCGAACGACATCCGGGCGCGACAAATAAAGATTGGTCCGGGTTAAGTCGGGCAAGGAAGGCATGATGTACGAAGCAAGCGGCGAAGGTTCCTCCACGGGATCGTGTCCTCCGAGAAGATTGCGTAGCCGTGCGGCTTGTTGTTCGCGCTCAATTTCCGCAGCCATCAAGCTGTGTTCGGCTTCCTGATACATCACCCGCGCCTCGTCCAGCGATACGGGGTTGTCAAGCCCGCTTGTCACGCGTTGATGGGCGCGATTCAATATCGCCCGGGCTTGATGCGCCGAGTCGGATAAAAGCGCGATTTGTTCATCGCGGAACGATAGATCCACAAACACGCGGGCTAATTCGAGAGACAAGGCAAGTTGAATCGCCGCCAAATCCGCCCGGCGAATATCCGCGCGCGCTTCGGCTGCATCCACGGATGCCGCAACGCGTCCGAACACGTCCAACTCCCATGACAGTCGCGCCGAAGCCACAAGCGGATTGATTTCGTCTTCGACACCGCCTGTCATTGGGGATTGTTCCCGTCCCCATCGAATCCCTCCCGTAATCCCGGCTTCGGGTTTTCTTTGGGCCGCTGTGCCGCGCACGTTTTCCTGGGCCGCGTTTAACAACGCGATGGCTACGTTCGGTTCCGGATTCGCGTCCAGCCCCTGCTCAATAACCGAAGACAAGCCCGGATGCTCAAAGATCGTCCACCACGCGGACGTGCTATCGCGCAGATCAGGAACGGATTGGGCTGCTATGCCTTGCGCCATAGCCAGCGCCGAAAGTATGACAAGCCACCGCTTCACAAAACCTCAATGGCGCGGGCATTGACGATGAACGCGTCCGCCGTGGAATGCTTGTTTACAGTACCCGCTACTCGGACCCGGCTTAGTTCGGCCAGGTTGTTCACACCGCGGATAGCATGACGAAGCACGTGTCCATTGGCGTCCACGACTTGGATGGATATCGTGCCTGCACGAAGGTTTTTGGGGTCTTCGCAACAAGCGTCCCATGGTGTATCGCAGTGATCATCGTCCCCGAGTAAATCACACGAGGTAATGATGTCTTCGTCGCCAAGCACAAACAACGCGCGGTTTTCGACAAATGGTTTCATGACGCCCATGATTTTGCCTTCGACCACAACATCATCCCCGGGTTGGGCTTGGGTGCGTAGTTCGTGAATTGGAGGCATCGTTGCCGGGCGAGGAACGGCGGCAAACGCGTCAGCCAGGATCGGAGGAGTCTCTTCCGCAGACGACGCAGTGGTGTTGTCGGGGGAAGTCGCTGAACCACACCCTGTCGCAAGCAGTAATATGCCGCTTAACTGTGCGGCATGTGTCGCTATCTGTTTTATGTTCATTTTTTCTCCTTATGTTAGTCCCGCAATGCTTGCGGGAGACTGGGTTTCAAACATCGAACCGCCGGGGGCAGTGAACCGAGTAGGCCTAGCAAGGTCCCGGCAAGCATGCCCGCCAGAAGGGTTTCCGGTCCGAACTGCAAACGAAATGTTCCTGCGCTGAGGTACACCACGCGATCGGCAAGTAGAAGCACCGCCACCATCGCGCCCAGCAAGGTTCCCAACAAAGACGTCATCAGGGATTCCTGGACAAAAGAAAAATATACGGCGCCGCGGCGGAACCCGATAGCTTGCAACGTCGCGGTTTCCCGGACCCGCGCCGCAAAAGCCGCGTACAAGGTGTTTAAGCCGCCAAATACCGCGGCGGCTGCGATCAGCGCGGCGGTGATCCAGGTCATCGTTCGTAGCGGGGCAAAAAAAGCGGCTAGCTTCTCGTAGTAATCTTTTTCGCCGATGGCGGTTAATTCAAGGTCAAGGCGTTGGCGCGTAAAAAGCTCAACATCCTCGGGTTCGCCTCCGTCAAGGCGAAGGACAACCGCGCTGACCGTGTCCCGCTGGGCAAGAGTCCTTAGGTCGTTGATATGCATCCACATTTCCGATTCAAGGACCGTGCCGGGTGCCGCAAAAATCCCGGAAACAGTAAGCTCCGCGTCGTCGAATCCGATACGCGCCCCCGGTGAAAGGTCTTCCGGTTTGACCCCGAACCGCTTCCATGCGAGGCGACCCACCATGACTTCGCCGGGTCCGGGAAATGTTCCTTGCATAATGGCTACATCTGAATGCACCAACATGGCGCGCGGCGTGACACCACGTACCAGTCCGCGTGCTTCTATCTGGCCGGGCAACTGCATAAATGCCATGTGCACAATTTCCGGGGATACTGCTCGCGTTCCCAGTCGTGTGTATACGCCGGCAATGCTTGCCTCCGCGATGCCTGCGGCTTGCTCAGACACTTCGCTGCGTTGCATGCTTTCTTCGCTGCCTGCTCCCAGTAATATAATGTTGTCTGGCGAACCCGAGGCGCTAAGTGTTTTTCGCATGCCTTCGTTTAGTGCATGAGCGCCCATCACAAGGAAAACCACCAGCGCGCTTCCGCCCAGCGTTTGCGCCAGTCTGGTTTTGTCCCGGTAAAGGTTGCGGGCTGCGTAACCGAATGGAAGCAGCTTGATCATTATGACCTCAAGCTTTCAACAATAGGACGGCGCACCGCGATCCAAGCCGGGTATAGCGCGGCCAGCGCGCCCAAAAACAAAGCCAATCCAAGTCCGGTCAGGAACAAGCCGGGATCCGCGCCAATAGATAAGACCTGCCCTTCGTTGCCAAAAGAGATTTTCGTAAGGATAAGGAACCCCATCGCGCTGCCCGCTCCCACAAGTCCTCCGGCCAGACCAAGTAGCAGCCCTTCCAGAATCACAAGCCATGCAATGGCGAAATCGGGATACCCCAGCGTTTGCAGCACCGCGTTTTCACGAATGCGTGTGCGCACGACCAGCAGCACGGCATTGGCGACAAGGCCGATCACGGCAATCACGGCTCCAAGCCCGATCCAGCGCGTGAAATGTGTAAGTTCGATCAGATCCTGCGCGGTCTGGGCGAAAAAGGCTTTTTCCGGCTGGGTGTGGGTGGGTTCCTCGGCTGTGGCAAAACGTTCGTCAATGGCGGCTGCGACATCGTCAAGGCGGGCGGCATCTTCGACGCGCACATTAAACTGAGTCACTTCACCAAGTCCCCGGCGGGATGCTTGCTGCAAAAAAGGCAAATGGACGTATGCGACGTCGTTGTCCTGTGGATTGGGAGACGATAGAATGCCTGCAATGCGCACGCGCACCCCGGCTGCCTCAAATGCGTCACCGGGAGCGAGTCCGCGCCGCTTGGCGAAGTTTTCTCCAAGTAAAGCCCCGTCGTCGGTTTTTTCCCACTCCGAGAGCGACCCGGCCACGATTTGTATTTCCGGGGCGTAGCGGGCGAGCTGCTCGGGCGGGACGCCCCGGAAAGTGACGACGTCGAGGCTGGCGCCACAATTGTTTACCGTGATTTGAATCGGAATAACTTCACGAACGCCGGGGATGCGTCGTAGTTCATCCTCGTAATAAAGCGGGAGCCTGCTGGTGGATGGACAGTACCGGTTTTCCCGGTACACCACAAGCGTTTGGTCGGCGGCGCTTAATTCGGTCGCGTCGGAAACCGCGGTTTGCATGCTTTCTACGAGCGTAAATAGAAACATACCTGCTGAAATGCCCGCTACCGTTAATAACGTGCGCATGCGATGCCGGATTAATTGTTTGGCGGCGAGTGGAACAAGATTGATGGCTGCTTGTTGTTTCATGATGCCGTCTCCAGAAGCCTGCCTTTTTCAAGATGCAGAAGGCGATTGGATGCTTCGGCGGCTTTAGGGTCATGGGTGACCATGACAATGGTTTTGTTTTGTTCGCGCGCCAGTTCGCGGAGTAGTTCCAGAATCGCGTCCGCCGATTGCCTGTCGAGATCGCCTGTGGGTTCGTCTGCGACAAGCAGAAGGGGATCCGCGACCAGCGCACGGGCGATTGCGACCCGCTGTTCCTGGCCGCCGGAAAGCTCGCGCGGAAAGTGATGTTTGCGATCGGATAATCCTACGAGGGAAAGCGCGGCATCAACGCGTTCGCGGCGGTCTTTCCGCGTCATGTCATCCAATAAAAGGGGAAGCTCCACGTTTTCAAACGCGGTAAGCACGGGGATCAGATGATACAATTGAAAAATGTAGCCCACATGCCGTGCGCGCCACGCGGCCAAATCCCGCCGGTTCAGTGTTTGTATTTTTATCCCGTCTATTTCAATCGAGCCCGAGGTCGGTTGATCAATGCCCGAAAGAAGATTAAGCAGCGTTGTTTTGCCGGATCCGGAAGGCCCCATTAACGCGAGAAAGTCTCCGCGCGGGACGTCGAGATCCAACGCATCCAGAGGCGTGACGACTGTGGGACCTTTTTTGTAGTGCTTCGTCACCGCGCGGCACTGAATCAGGATGTCGTTTGCGTTATTCATCATTATTTCCTTTGCGATACGTTACCCGAGCGCCCGTCTTAAGCCGGTCGGTTCCCTGCGTGACGACCCGTTCGCCAGCGCGCAATCCCTCGCGCACGGAACGAAGTCCATTTTGCTGCGCTGTGCCGGGCTGAATGGTCCGCCGATGAGCGGTTTCCTCCACGGGATCCACTACCCAGACTGTCGCGCTACCGTTTTCTTCCGACACAATCGCGTTGGCGGGTATCCAAAGCATGTAGGCTCCGCGCGTGCCCTCATTTGTGTCGGTGTCCACGGTTTCAAGAAATTCGGCGCGGCATAACATTTCCGGGCGCATGCGTGGATGCGGGTGTCGGATAGACACTTTGACCTGAAGCGTGTTGCGCGTGATATCCGCTTCGCCTGTAATGCGTGTCACTACGCCTGTAAATGCACGGTTGGGAAACGCGGAGATCACAATACGGGCGGTCATACCTGTGTTAATCCGTCCGATATCAGCTAAAGGAACATCCACGCGGACTTGAAGGCGGGCGGGGTCATACAGGGTAACAATCGTAGCGCTTTCCGGATGATCCATCTTCATCATGCGTTTCATGCCCGGCGCGGCGTAGCGTTCCATTACAACGCCGTCCATAGGCGAAAAAACTTTCGTGCGGGCCAGATCAAGTTCGGCCTGCTCCCGTACTGCTTTTCGTTGTTCGATGCGTGTGCGAAGTTGATCCGCAGTGCGGCGTGCCGCATCTACGCGTATATGCGCTGCGTCGCGCTCGGCTTCGGCGATGGTGACAGCGGCGTAGCGTTCCGTCCCGGCTCGTTCGGCTTCAATCCGTTCGACCGGCGATACATCTTCATCGGGTAGGGATTGGATGCGTTGAACCCGGTCTGCGGCTTCGTCGCGCCGCGCCTCTGCGGCGCGAAGCGCGGCTTCCGCGCGTTGCGTTTCCGCTTCCGCCCGGCGTATGATTTCCTGCTGGGCCGCTAACGCGGCTTCGGCCTCGCGTTGTTCCGCGATCAACCGGTCCACGCGAAGCATGGCATTGGTGGCATCCATCGTGGCAATCAGATCGCCTTCCTGAATGCTTTCTCCTTCCAGCACATGCACGGTTTCAACAAAGCCATCGGCTTTGACCGGCACGCGTACCGGGTAGGGATCGGGCTCAATCCAACCGGAAGCCTGGGCGATCATCGTCCCGGCGCCCGGGGATGCGGCTGTGGTTTCCTCCCCGGATTCAAGCAGAATGACGGGATGTACCGCAACGGGAACGCGCGGACGCATGCGATCACCAAAAATCAGGAAACAAAGCGCGGCAAAACCGACAAGAAAAAGAAGCAGCACCGCCAGTGGCCCTGCACGGCGGCGGCCCGCTCCTTGCCTGTCGGGGCGGCGTAACGAAGAAAGTTTATGTGTTGTATTCATGAATAATCTGTGCGGTGACGTGATACCTGTGGGTTGAAGAAACCCGTTCATACACGAGACGACCCGGCGGACGCCGGATAAAGGCACAGATCAAATGAGGAAGTGGCACAGCATGGAAAGTCGCTGTGTTTCGGGAAGCGCAGTATGGGAAATTATGGCGCGCGTTTGTTGTTCGTTGGAACGGTGCATATACCGATCCAAATGCGACACAACAGATGCAGGTCCATGTTTAGGCGATATTTCCCGGAAATCATTTGTCCACAAATGGGTGACATACGAATCATCAACCGTGCAACACGTGGTATCGTGCGCGCAGGACGTGGTGACGGGCGTGGGTGCATGCCCGGCAGTTTCATGGCAGCATGATGTCGGGGACGACAACAAAAGCGGGGAATCCGAAGGACACGCGCATGATGCGCTGCATAACGAAGCATGCAGAGGCAAAACAAGGTACAGGAAAAAACAAGCCGTGACGCTTGCCCAAACAGAGGCTCTGCCGAGTCGGTTGTGCGTATGGATCCCCTTCAACATATTTATAACCTGCTCCGCATTTGGAAGGATGTCAAGCAGGCTCGATCTAGAGCCTGCCCTTCATAATCTTCCAGCCGGTCTCATCGGTAACGAAGGCATCACCATCCGCGCCAGCGGGGCGACAACGGCTTGAGCATCTTCGCGCCGTGACCCAAAGACAACGCTTTCTGTAAAGAGCCAACCCAAGGATGCGAATGCAATCGTTTCTCCTCTCACGCGAGAAACTGTAAGTTGCCCCAGTCACTTTGATCGTGGAAATCGGGGCGCCGATGGGGGGAGGTTGACGAAAGGTGCGGTTCTTTGCGCGCACGGTCGTGATCGTAGCGGGATATAGAAAAGCGCCAGCGTTCGCCGGGCGCGGGCGATTCCCGCCCGAGCAGGTGGAACGGGATAACGGCGAGAACAATCCACCGATCTTCGCCTACCGGTTGCCACACAGTGGATTCAAAATCATCCTCGATAAGAAACGGACCGGCTGTAATGCGGGGCTCGGCATCCTCTCCTACGATTGCTTTATGTTCGTAAATGGCTTGTTGGTGTGTAAAGCGCAATCGCAGTCGCATATTGTTCGGCGCGACATGGAACTCCCAATAGCCCGCATCGTTGCCCGGACGCAAAAAGATTTCCAGCGCGTCGCCCAGAGCCCACATCGGGTCATTGCCTTGACGCGCTTCGGTGCGGATGTCGCGATCCTGAAGTGTGGCCAACGCCATCCATGCATGGTCTTGCCAACCCATTTGAATCGTGGCGGGCGCCAGGCCTTCTTCCTCTTTGGGCAACCACGCCTGCCGGAAGGGAAGCGCGGTGCAACCGTTAATCGCTTGCATGGTCTGATCAAGATCGCGGGGATCGAAAGCAGGCAACGTGCGGCATGCGTAAATGGATTCAATGTCTGTTCCGGTTATATTGGCTGTCATCGTGTAGGCGCTCCTGCTTTTATCTGCTACCCTGTGCTGTACTTGATCTGTATAGCTATCCAGCTCTTCTTTTAATGCCACCACGGATTGGATGGCGTTTTCGAGTTCGCGCCGGATTTCGTTTCTTTCGGTGTTGAAGTGCGTGAAGGTGTTCAGAACACGACTGCGATAGGTTTCGATATTTTCGCGGGTTGCCTCTGTGAGATCATCCTTTAGCACCTGCCAGAAATCATCGCTGGTGTAGTCTTGAATGCGGGCTTTGTAGGGAACGGCCTTCTCTCTTTTTTTGCAGGCTTTCTGGATCTCTTTTTCATAGGCAGAGCGCGCGTACACAGCGGCGGCTTTGTAGTCGCCGTTTTGGAGATGGGAACGCGCTTTGGCGATGAAGCCCTGATCGTCGACGATTAAAGGGATCTGCGTGCCATCTGGGCAGTCCTTGGCATAAAACTCCATCGTCTTCCAGGCACTACTGATGCGGTCTCGAGCATACTCAAACCAAGGCTTGTCATAAGTGGTCACAAGGATTTGGTAGTCTGGGAATTCGGTTGCGAGGATTTTTAGTAGCGGCAGGCGATTGGCGATGTCCAATCCGATGAAAACGTCATCGAGGAATAGTATCTTACAAGGGATGCCTTGCGGATGGCGCTTGATCATTCCGAGATAAATGGAAATTGCGATGGCAGACAGTCGGGCTTCGTTGAGGAACAGATGAGGTTTCGTAACGGGTTGACCGGCATATGTGAAATGGGCTTGCACCTCAGCGCCCTCAATACCGCTGAAATCCGCATTCGGCCGCAGTTGGGGGAATACGAGTTCAATTTCGATGTTGTGATTAAATTGTTGGAGAATAGGGCGCGCGTGTTTGAGGATATATTCCGGGCTGTCCGGTTTGAACAGCTCGCCGAAAGCATCATTGAACGCTTTAATGGCGGCTTTGACCGCTGACTTTTTCTGGTTAATCGGGAAGCTTTTGCCGGTAGGCTTCGCGATTGTCTCCTCGACGTCGGCCCATAATTCACCGAGCTCCTTGCCGCCGGTGAGTGAATATTTGAAGTGCTTGAGGACGCCCTTGACCAACAGGTCAAAGATGTTGATGATCTCATCTTTCTTGAGGTGATGGATGGCCAGAAGGTGTTTGTAGGTGAGAAAGCTCTTGAGTTTGTTCCCGTCGCGGATGCTGGTGTCGCCTTCAGCGCGGGTGTCGTTCTCTGCGGCATTAAAGCTGTATACATTTGGGCGATTCTGGCCTTGGTGATTAGGCCTGAAGGTGACCTTGATTGATGTCTTTCCCTTCTTGGCTTCGGCGATAAATATATTTTCAAGCTCCGCGAGGTCAATGTCCTCGATGGAGGATTGGAAGAAGTCCTTCAACGCGTAGTAGAGGGAACTTTTACCGCTGCCATTTTCCCCGTAGATGAACAGATTTTTCCCACCCATCTTGATTTTGTGGGTGCCAGCGAAGGCCTTGTAATTGGTGATCTCTACTTGTTGGATTTTCATGGTTTAACAGATGGGGGGGTATTCTCGGCTGCGCCCGGCGTTCTTTCGTCGACAGGGATCTCGCCTACGCTATTAAGCAGTGCATCGAACTGGTCTTTGTCATGCTGCTTTAAGCAATCGACTATCCGTTTTGCGAGATCCTTCATTTCAGGAACAACGACTGGCATGGCCGCTCGTTCAAAAACGCCAGACAGGTGCGAATATTCATTGCTAATGCGCTCAGCAAAATATCGGGGGACCTTTCCTAGGCCAAAGAAACGTTCAAGCTTCTCGTGATTAGGCGATGAGTCCGGATATTTGTAAAACAGAAACATCTCAAGGAACTTCCGCGCATTGTTGCCGAAGTTATAAAACAATGCATAGTTGGAATCGCTCTCCTCCTCCGAGATCGAACATTTATAGATCTGGTGAAAGAGATAATTGAATTCGGTGACATGCTCGATTAGATAGTTGGGCATTAACTCAATTGCTGACTCGTGATGCCTTCGATTCACGGTTAAGAATTGATATTTGCGTTTTGGCATCCTTTTCTTTAAGTCGTTATCCGCGCCTGGAAGCCTCCTCAGGTACTTAAGAAAATCCAAACTGTGAGTGGAAATGAAAAGCTGGTTAACGGATTGATTATCGATAAGGCGATCACAGATAATCGAATACACAAAAAAGACATGATTACCGTCGAGGCTTGAGATGGGGTCGTCGATCCAGAGAATGGGCTTTTGGTCTTTCGTCTCGATATCCTCAAGTTTTGCCATGAAATAGCAGAACGCCAGAAGTCGGCATTCGCCTTCGCTGAGATGATAGGCGGGATGGTTGTCGCGCATAACTCGAAAATGAATTTTCTTTCCGCCTGTTTCAGAGTCTTCTTTTTCTACCGCCTCGAGCTTCAGAAAATTGTGCCCGAAGTAGTGCGTGAGATATTCGTTTACTTTTTCGGCACCTTTTTCTTCGTCATTGAGCTGACGTTTTTTCTTTGCTATCAGATCTTTTTTTGCCGTTATCTGGTCGTCTACCTCACTCAATTCGAGTGCAGAGACCTTCTTCTGTTCAGCTAGTTCCTGAATGTTATTGAGTTTCTCTGTATACCCAATTGTTTCCCTGAACCGGTAGACTTCATGAAGCCGAAGAGCTGCGCGAGCAGTAATCTGTTCATCACGTAGGTGCGTAGTAAAATCGTTAGCCTCCAGGCGCAGATTTTCAAGGTCTTCCAGAATTCGCTTGAGGTCGCATGATGAATCGGTAACAGGCGTATATTCCTTGGCGGTCAATATTGAGTCTTTGCGTTCTTTTAATTGCACTAATAACGATTCATATGCTTTGGAAAGGGCTTGAATGCAGCCCGCGAGAGAACTTGTAATATTTTCAAGTCGTTCGTGGAATCGTGAGTAGAGCATTTGTTTTTCAATCGTGTTCGCCTCGCTGAGGCGCTGCTTCTCGCTCTTGATTTCGGTAATGAGGGCATCCAGCTCTTTCTCGAATTCTTCGGATTCCTTATCAAAGTGACGTTCTAGTTCCGCCCACCGATCTTGGGTAATAACATTGCCGCAAAAACCGCACGTCTTTCGGACGTTTTTGTGGAGTGTACGTCCTTTTTGAACCCAACGATTGAGGATGTTGTCATTGAGAAGCTCTTGAATCTTGTCAGATTGGCCTATCTGTCTTTTTAGAGCAGCCTCAGTTTTGCTGCAGAATTGCGACAGATTTGATGCAATTGGGTGGAATTTCGAAATTTCTGGTAGTGCGCCTTCATCGACCAGCTTTTCAAGGTCTTTTAACTTCTCATCATCAAGCGGCTGGTAGCTAGGCTCGGACACTAAAGCAATATCTTTCTCGAGCTTCGGCTTCGTGTAGTTTTGATCACCGAATCGTTCCGGCCTATACTTGATTGAATCTGTTCCGCCCGTTGCCTTTTGAGTTAATTGTCGGTTCAGTTCCTGTTGCGCCTTTTCGTGGGCACGATGGGCGGATTCCGAGGCAAGGCGTTTCCGGGCACGGATGGCATAGAGGCCTGATTCTTTTGAAAGTTCATCCGACCCCAACGCCGCCTCCAGTGCATGTATTTCTCTCTCCAGTGTATTATTGTCTTTTCCCAATATGGCAAAGGCTTCTATGCCTGCATCGGGATTGCTAATGAAGCGAAGATTCTCGCGGACGAAGTCCTCGTTGAAAACTCGGATGGTCAGATTGTGATTACGGAGTTGCGTATGATCAATAGTGGTGTCGTCATCGAGTTTTAACGTGAAGCTGGGATTGTTGTATTTATCGGAGACTCCTCCTGTCTCAAAAGCCCGGAATATGCGGGACAATGTTGTTTTTCCCGAGTAGTTGCGACCATAAATAATATTGATTGCCCGAAATTCCTGAGGATTCCCAGGATCAATTGTCACGCAACGATCCCAATCAAAGTCATGGAAAACCGCGAATTCTTTAATTTGGTCAATCTTCTTGATCATGTTGATTTTCGATTCACCGCTTCAGCGCCTCGCGGATAGTGTGGACGACGGGGACGCTGTCGAGGGTTTCGAGATTGTTGCGGACGGGGTGGCGGGGGTCGTAGAGGCGGTCGAACTCGCGCTGGATGGTGGCGAGCTTTTCTTCGTCGCTCATGGTGTCATCAATCGGCGCCAATGTGCCGAGATGCGGCAGGATTTCCTTTCCGGCAGCTTTGATCTCATCCGGGAAATAGAGCTCGTAAACGAGGCCGTCGATGAGTTGGTCGAAGTAGGCGGATTGAAGCTTATAGATGCCCTTAATGCCGCCCAATGGGAGCATATAGGCAGCAATAGTCGCCAACGTACCCTCTTGCTCGTGGCTAACCTCTGGTATAGGAAAATTCTCAAGGTATGCAGGTTTATAGCGGTAGTATCCATTTGCAAGCACACTGCCCGAGTTTTTGAGGTAAAACCAAAGCAGGGTTGAGTTGAGTATGCCCATGAGGAATTCGTAGCTTTCCCAAGTGGACTCCGACTTCAAGTAACCATAGAGCGTTGTTGTGGTGTAAAACTGCCCCAGGGGATCGTAAGAAAAATTTCCTCCTAGAGAAATGTCGGGAGCAAGCAGCTTGGGTTTTTGAAACAGGGATTGATTTTTTGGGTATATGTATCGAAACCAACTCGGATCGTCTTTAAGACGTCCTCGCTCACGCCCTCTGAGTATGGTTTCGCACTCCTTTAGATAGGCCCATCCCTTAGGAAAATTCTCACGAATGTATGATTCCTCCATTAATTCGGGCTTTTCGCCGTTGGCATAGATTCTGTAGGGGAAAAGGACCAGATTTGACGAGGACAATGGCTCATAGCGATGAACCTGATCTCCTAACAATAGTGGCTTTACCAAGCCGGATTCGATTTCGATACGCTTCCCAAGTTCGGGCGACACCGCTTCGAATAGCGCTCCACGTTTACTTGCGCTTTTCAGAAAATATACGGAGTCCTTGCTGCTGGCAATTCCTTGGTATATCGAACTAAACACATCCCCTAAAACTCTATGTTGTGACTGAAGCCGAATCATTGCGCTTGCACTTGGTCCGAAGGCGAGTATCCAAGGATCATCACTAAGCGCGCTAAATGGGTTCTCCGTAAACGAAGACTCGGTAATGCTGCTTAACTCTTTTTCAAGATCAACCTGCGCGGCTTTCTTTGGCGCAATTTTCAAGTACTGAATCGCCTCATTGGGGAGTCTACCCAGCCAAAGCAGGGATGAGTAAGTATGTGCCGAAAATACCTGGTGTTCCCCAAATGATATCAACCTAATAGCATTTTGTTTGCGGCAGATTTCTGCACGGATGCCTTTGCCGAAGGATGCGTTAACCCATTTATCGGGGCAGATAAAATTTAGGACGCCGTTGTCATGGATCACATCGGTTCCGCGATCCATAAATAAGACATAGAGATCGAAGGACCCGGTCGCAGACCGATACAACCGTTTGTAAGCTTCGGCCATTTCGGGGTTATGCTCTCTGATGCCTTGAATACGTAAATAAGGCGGATTCCCAATCACCACATCGAATCCGCCTTTATGCCGGAAGACTTCGGAGAAGTTGAGTTTCCAAAGGAAATAGGGTTTTACGCCGCTGGTTTTGAAGGTAGCGAGTTTGGCGAGGGCGTCGGTTTTGCCTTGCTCCTGGAGGGTAGCTTCGATGAGTTCCCATTCGAGGCGAGTGATTTCTTCGCGTAGGGCGCGCTTCTTTTCCGCCGAGGAGGCATCAAAGAATTCTTTCTGACAGCGTTCGAGCAGTTTGGCTTTATTGCGGGCTTCGCTGACAAGGTCAAACAGCCCCGTCGCTTGCTCGGTCTTTTGCTTGGCAGCCTTTCTCCCGACGGCGTCGTTTTTTTTGAGCGCGATGTTGATCGAGCTGATTTCCTCGTCCAGTTCGGCCTTACGCGCATCGCTAAGTGATTCCTTTTTCAACCCCTGCACGTATTCGCGCTGGATGGTTCTCAGGCACTCTGTGAGCTTTTTCTTCTCGTCGGCGCGGGCCGTGTCATCGTCTTCACCGATGAAGGCTTCGTCGAAAAGTTTTACGCCTTCGTATTCCTCGATCAGGGAATTGCCCTGCATGATTTTGTAATCGAGGTTGGGCAAGGCATCGATGCTGGAATAGTCGTCCTCGTCGACGATCAGGGAGAGCCAGAGGCGGAGGCGGGCGATATCGATGGCGGAGGGATCGATATCGACGCCATAGATACTGTTGGCAATGGCATGCTTTTTGAGATCGTAGGCTCGGGTGGTCTGCTTTTGCAATATGGCAAGGACTTCGCGGGCGTGCACGATCTCCTGCAGGATTCCGACGGGGAAAGCGCCGGAACCAATGGCCGGGTCGCAGACTTTGATGTCGGCGAGTGTGGCATCGAGCGTGGCGGCATGTTGCCGGATTGATTCGGGCGATTCGAACGTGTAGTCGGCGGTTTCGCGTCCGGCGTTTAATACTCGCTGGTCGTTTTCGAGCGCGAGGTGTCCTTTGCGGATCAGCCATTCGATGTCGGCTTTCGGAATGGCGGTTTCGGTTTCCGGTCCGACCTCTTTTTCGAGGTAATGAATGAGGCTTTCCTGACACATGTAGTGCACAATCTCGCGGGGAGTGTAGAAGGCGCCCTTGCTCTTGCGTTCGGTCACTTCGAGCATGTTTTCGAAGACCTTGCCGAGCATCTCCGGGTCAACCGCCACTTCTTTGTCGAGCGGTTCGTCTTCCTTGATGGTGAAGTTGTAGCGGTCGAATACATCCAGAATCCCGGTGCCGATGTCGCCAGCCTTGGTCTTCTCTTCGTTGTGAAAGAGGCTGTCGGGGATGGTGATGGTTTCGTTGCGCCAATCGTAGTCGGCTTCGAAAAGACCGCCGTTGAGGAAGGGCAGTCGGCAATCGAATCGTTGGTAATAGCCGGGATCCTTCTGATCTTTTCGTTCGTCGGCGAGGGCTTCGTAGAAAAGGAATTGCAGGCAGTTGGTGTAGTAGTTTCCACCCTTGGCCACGTTTGCTGTGAAGCGTTGGCGCATAAAGTTTTTGGGGCCTGTGCCCCACTTGGCGTTTTTCTCCGCACCGAGCCAGCCCTTTTTCTGGAGGAAGTAGAGGAAGACGATCTGGCCCATCAGTTTCTTGGCAAAGCGACTGACGAGGTGGTCGGCATCGTCGTTCTTCTTACGCCGGAACCACGGCTGTTGCTTGAGGTGTTCGGCGAGTTTCAGGAAGAGGGTCTTGTATTGCTCGAAAAATTCGTCCGTAACTTTTTCAATACTGAAGGCCGCCTCTATTTCGCTGATGCGCGGGTCCGCGTAATCCATCTCGAGTATGGGCAGGAGCTGCTTGCAGGCGGTGTGACTGTTCTCGTGCGCACCGACCAGATAGGAATAGCGCTTCGCGGGGGTAAGTTCCTGCTTTAGTTTGATCTTGCCCGTATCGTCTTTGAAGGCCTCGTGCTCGATCTTGACGAAAGAGAAACGCCAATCGGCCCCGCCGTCGTCCTTGGCATAGAAGGCGATGAGCGCCGCTTCCTTCTCGAACTGCTTGAGGCGATTGATAGCAAAATTACGCAGGGCGGAGCGGGCGCGTTCAAGTTTGGAGAGGGTCTTGACCTCCACCACGAGGAGGTCGATTTCTTCGCCGTCCGGATCGGTGTATTTGCCGATGCGCCAGTATTGATTGATGTGGTCGCGGTAGGCGTCGGGCACGTAGTTGCCGGTATAGTGGCCATCACGCGGTTCGACCTTGTTGAGCAGGTTACGCAGAAACGCGGAGTAACGTTCGTGGTCGAAAGCGTTGGCAAATACGCCCTGAATTTGTTGCTGGGCTTGTTTTTTATCCATGCTTCACCTGCTCCAATAGGGCGATGCCTTTGGGGGTCAACCGATATTTCTGCAATCGGCTGTTGGGTTTATCGGGGATGGTACGTTCAATGAACCCGTCGGCGAGCAGTTCTTTGACTCGTTGGTTCAGTTTACTGGAAATGCTTTTATGTCCCAAGTCGGCGGCGAGATCGGCCTTGGACATCGGCCCTTTTTTTAAGCTAAAGAGAATTCTTGTCGAGAGCGACTCTGGCCCCGACTCTGGCCCCGACTCTAGCCCCGACTCTAGCCCCGACTCAGGCTGTGGCTTGGCTCTTTTGGGGACTGCAGGAGTCTTCGCCCGCAAGTCACTGGTTGAACGGCGGAAAATTAAGCGGAACCAGTCTCTGTCGGCTTGTATTTCGGGGCGTGGGCATTTTTGTTTGTCGCATAAATCGTAGATACGCTTGAATCCGGATCCGACTTTTTCGACGAGGTCCATACGTTGCATCATCCCGAAAAGGAGTGGGTTTCGGGGGATGCTGCGGGTGCCGAGGGTGTCAATCGTCAAACCTCCCACAAGTCCGCCGGGGTTTACGAATTCAAGACGGTCTTGAAAGAGATGGATTTGCAGGTCGCCGGGTTTTTGGTAATCACGGTGTCCCATGGCGTTAAGGAGGGCCTCGCGCAAAGCGGTTTCTGGCAGTTCGAGTTGTTCGGTCCGTTCAAACCCGATCTCATAGGATGTATTGAGGTGGGAGAGCAGATAATTGACGGCCGCATGGTAATTGCTAAGGAAATCACCGGAATAGATTTTTTGGTCGAGTATCCGGGTGGTGGTTGTGCCTTGGAACAGGCAGCAGTTGATGCTTGAACCGGGAACGATCCGGGAACCGTTCGCCCCGAGGAGTAACGACCCCGCATAGGTCATCTGTTCGCCTTTCAGTAAGCCAAGGTTGTTAAGCAAGAGCTTTGCGTCCAGTGTGGGCGTGATGTTGCATGCCTTGAGCATGGTCTCATAGGCGGTCGGATCGAGATCGCGTGGCCACGCAAAACGCTCATTGGTTTTTTCATCAAAGTAGACGAGGCCTTCATGGTAAAAAAATTCGCGTATCTCGTCGCGGTTCATTTGTTGGCAGGTCGCACCTTCGCGGAGGTAGAACTTGCCGCCTGAGCTGTGCGGTTTAAATCGGCTGGCCGGAACTTCTATCACGAGGACGCCATCCACTTCCAGAATGTTCACGATAAGCGGGGGCTCCAGGTTTCGTGCGATGGATTGGACCTCTGAGCGGAGGTGATTGGTAATTTGCGTCCGCACGATCTCTCCGGCGTCGGTGACACCGATGAGAATACGCCCACCCAGTGTGTTGGCGAAGGCGCATATTTCCCGTCCAAGATGTGACACTCCGGAGCGTTTGAACTCAAGGAGTTGCCCTTCTCCAGTCGCAATCAAGGCTTGTAGATCCTGTTGATTCATTTCATTCGGAAGATTGGGGGGCAAGCAGGTAGCTGGAAAGAATAATCTCACGACGATTGCCTGCATGGCGTGTTTCTTGACCGGGAGTGTCATGGACCATACGGATGTGTTGACGGAGAATCCCGAGCATGGCCAAAGGATCGAGGGTCTTTTCGAAAGCCTTTTTAATCGTCTGGCCGGTTTTCTTGGCAACCAACCCTTGCCCCATCATGCGGCGCACACTATCGAGGAAAAGTTCATCGTCATCGGTAAATTTCTGGCAGTTGCGAAAGGCTTTATCTTTGAGGCGTTTTTCGATGTAACCCAGATTGGAGCGGCCACCGCCCGCAACCTCTTCTTCCTGAATCGTATCCTGGGCGAAACGCTGCTTGTTTGTTTCGAGCCAGTGGAAGTATTCACTCGGGATGGGCTTGCGAGGCGTCTCTGGGTCGCATGCAAGCAGGTTGACGGCATCGAAGAACGTAATCTCTGCACTGTTGCCTGCCTGGTTGCAGTAAAACTTCTTAAGCGGACCGATGCGGAAAAAGCTGACAAGCTGGTCGGCAGTGAGTGCGTCAACTTGTCGGCCGGACCGGGCTTTCTTGGGGAGTCGTTTAATTCTCTCAAAGAACTCCGGGTTTTCGTCGCGAAGCGTTCGTATCATTTCGAGATATTTCAGTTCCGAATCCCCTTCTTCATCTTCGCCGGTGTAGGCCTGCTTACGGTTGAGGGTTTCGAAAAGCTCGCGGCTGCCGAATTCTTCTCCATCGGAAAGATAGCGGGCGTCCTCGCCGAGAATATCATGAAATAGCTGAATTTTATTAGTTATATTCGCTTCCAAACCAAGATGAAAATCGGACTGGGTGGTTGGAAAAAAATTATATATAAAAATATCAGGATGTTCCGTGCCGAGACGGTTCACACGGCCCGCCCGTTGGAGTAACCGGGTCGGGTTCCATGGAAGGTCGTAATTGATGATCACATTGCCTCGATGAAGGTTGATCCCCTCGGAGAGAATGTCGGTGGTGATGAGAATACGCAGGCGGTCGTCCTGTTCCTTGTGATTCGGGTCAAACGCGGCCTTAATCTTCTCGCGCGCCAGCGTGGGATTATGGGTAACCGGGGGTGTTCCGCTCAAGCCACCTGCGCTGCAGAAAAACAGGACACGACCTGGATAGCGCTGATTGATGTGATTGAAGAGGTATTCCCCGGTCTCTTTGGATTCCGTGAACAGGATGATCTTGCGATCATAAAGAGCCGGGTCATCTTTCAGGGCAGCCGTGAAAGCCTCCAACTTAGGATCTTCATCGACCGTGTTCCAAAGTGTTTCGATAGCACGCAATAGTTGAAGGTCGTGTTTGAGGTCGTTAATATAATCGCCTCGGAAATCCTTCGCGGGATACTTGCGCGCTTTTTCATCTTCCACAAGGCGGTCGAGTACATCCAAGTCGTCGTTGGCGAGGAGGTCATAAACGTCAACGTCCTTGCTGATATAGATCGTGCCCGCTTCGTACATGGAGATAAATTTCTCGTACGACTCAATAAAGCGGCGGATGCTCTTCCTGAAGGCGTAAAAACTGCTTTCTAGCCGCTTGATAAGGATGCCCTTCATGAAGCCCCCGACGTTACGCTGCTGTTGTCGCTCGAATTCGGTGAGCTGCAAACTGCCGGTATAATAGAGCAGCGGAATATAGCGAGCGTAACGGAATTCCTGTAGCTGGGTAATGGTCTGGTTGAAGGTTGATTCCAATGCCCCTTCGAACACGTAGACGATACGGCGAGGGTCCTGAACGACAGGGAAAAAGAGGCGCTGGCTTTCAGTGTCTTTCTTGAAATACGTCAAGACATCGGACCGGGTTCTACGAACCATAACATGCTTGAGGACACGCTCGCGGATTTCGTTGGAGACCTCCTTAATGACTTGCTTGTAAGCAGGTGAACTGCGCTCCAAGCCGGAGAAACGAGATCGCAATGAAGCAAAAAAACGGTCGAGATTCGGAATCCCGGGAATCGTGGAGCTTTTCGGTCGCTGAAAAAGCTTTAACTGGGCGAAGATATCATCAATGCCATTATTTAGCGGCGTCGCCGTGATCAAAATAACTTTTTTGTTCCGGCAGATATCGAGCAAGTCGGCATAGGCATAGGTCTCTTCGTTTCGGAATCTGTGCGCCTCATCGACGACGATGTAGTCAAAACGATCAAGACCAAATCGAATGATCTTGTCCAGTTTACCGAGTGACTCGACGCGGGCCGGAACACGAAAATCATGCAGACTCTCTTCCCAATAGCTTTTTAAGACAGGTGGGCAGATCACGAGAATGCGTCCCTTGAGTTGTTGCAATAACTGCGCGGCAATGAAGGTTTTCCCAAGCCCCACAACGTCGGCCAGGAATACTCCGTTATGCTCTTGGAGCTTCTTGAGCGCTTGTTGCACAGCCTGCTTCTGATATTCAAGATCCATGAAACCATCGGGCAGGAAAATATCAATCGTCTCCTGTAAATTGATATCTTCCTGTAGGTATTCATAGATTAGCTTCAGATAAAGCTCGTAGGGTGTAATGGAGTCGTTCAGCCATGTTTTTTTCTGTACGGCATCAACAAAATCCGACGATACGTCGACGGACTGGGTCCAAAGCTCCTCGAATTGCGAAAGGGCAAAGTCAACGTCACGCCGCTGGCGCAGCTCGACGTTAAACTCTCTATTTCCGACCAGGCCAGAATAGGAAAAATTGCTCGACCCCGTAATAACGAATCCATAGTCCCGATCATCAGGACTGAAACGGCCAATATAGACCTTTGCGTGAATATTTCGAGAGGGGAACGCACGGATTTCGAGTTTCCGCCCGTTGCCACCTTGAGCTTTATCCTTATCAGAACCAGGGCATGTGTTCCGGATAAACTCGATGAATTTTTTTAGCCCGATTTCCAGCTTGTCATCAGACTCCACAGATTCTTCGATTTCTTCAACAAGTGCCTCCTGAAATTGAGCCTTGGCGCTTCGATGGGATTCAAAATCCAATACGGACTGATAACGGTGGGTTACCAGTAGCCGATACGAAGTATCATCAATCCCCAAGCCGATAAGTATTCTGGTCTTTTCTACCGGCTCAATGCTGTCATGCAGTTGGTAGAAGCCACTCGACCTGAAATAGCCAACCAAAACATCAAAAAAGCAGGTATCCACGAGCGTCGCTTTGAAGCGATCAAGCAGCGTGTGGTTCTTGTCGTTGGTAAAAAAAGTCAGGTCTGAGTTCTGTCGGGTCATTTTGATTTCGCAAATCTCATAAATATTACCCTCTAGCCCATTCTTCAGCGCAATATTCTCGCGGAGTTGTTTCGCGACATTCTTTAACTTCTCGGCGCTTATTTCCCATTATTAGAATCATGAAGTAATACATTCCGGTGTAGATTACAAGAAATGGTGTGCCATTCTTCTATTTACTTCATCAGTAATGCAATTTGCCAACAATTCTCTACAAAGTTTTAACCCCCACTTTCGTGTTAAAACGCTTGCATGGTTTGATCAAGATCGCGGGGATCGAAAGCAGGCAACGTGCGGCATGCGTAAATGGATTCTGATTTCATCGTAAAAATCTATTATATTTGATTGCGATCCGGATAGCGCAAAATAAAAAAATAGGCTGGCGCCGGATGTTGTGACGGTCAAAAAAACGCGCCGGTTGCGGGTGGGCAACCGGCGCGTGTGTAAGCAGGACTTATCGTGCCATGTCGCTTATTTTAAACGCGCTTCGAGTGCGTCCAGTTCCGCGACCAATTCTTTCGGCATTTTGTCGCCGAATTTCGCAAAATGGGCGCGCATGTCGTCCATTTCCGATAACAACGCTTTCTGGTCCACGTTCAGCAACACTTCGAGGTCGGCATCGGCCATCTTTAAACCGCTTAGGTTCAGCGCGTCTTTTTCCGGCGCAAGGCCAAACGGCGTTTCCACTGCGGAGGCTTTACCTTCGCAACGCTCAAAGATCCATTCCAACACACGAATGTTATCGCCGAAGCCCGGCCACAACCATTTGCCGTCATCGCTTTTCCGGAACCAGTTGACGTAATAAATCTTCGGCAACTTGTCAGCGTCGGCTTTCTGGCCGATTTTGACCCAGTGCGCGAAGTAATCGCCCATGTGGTATCCGCAGAACGGAAGCATGGCCATGGGGTCGCGGCGTACTTTGCCTACGGTTCCCGCGGCTGCGGCGGTCATTTCGGAAGACATCACCGAGCCCAGGAATGTGCCGTGCGTCCAGCTTAACGCTTCGGTTACCAAAGGAATGGTGGATGCGCGGCGGCCGCCGAATAAAAACGCGTCAATCGGCACGCCCGCGGGATCTTCCCATTCGGATGCAATCACCGGGCACTGACGCGCCGGCGTGGTGAAGCGCGCGTTTGGATGCGACGCTTTGCGTCCGCAACCGGGCGTCCAGGAACGGCGCAGCCAGTCGTACAATTGCGTCGGTTCTTCGTCGCTCATTTCTTCCCACCACACATCGCCTTCCGGCGTAATGGCGCAGTTGGTGAAAATGCTGTTCGCGTACATGGTGCGAATCGCATTCGGATTCGAAGCCATGCTCGTGCCGGGCGCCACGCCGAAAAAGCCTGCTTCCGGATTGATGGCGTATAAACGACCGTCCTCGCCGAATTTCATCCACGCGATGTCATCGCCGATCGTTTCGACTTTCCATCCGGGGATGGTGGGTTCCATCATGGCCAGATTGGTTTTTCCGCATGCGCTGGGGAATGCGGCGGCTACGTATTTGACCACGCCTTCGGGCGAGGTGATTTTGAGGATCAACATGTGTTCCGCCATCCAACCTTCGTCGCGCGCTTGCACGGAAGCGATACGCAACGCATGGCATTTTTTGCCGAGTAGCGCATTGCCGCCGTAGCCGGATCCGTACGACCAGATTTCACGGGTTTCCGGGTAATGTGTGATGTATTTGTTTTGCGCATTGCATGGCCAGGGCACGTCCGGCGTTTTGGCGTCTTTGAGTGGCGCGCCCACCGAATGGATGCCGCGCACAAAATCTTCGCTATCGCCCAGCACTTCGAGGACTTTCGAACCTACGCGCGCCATGATGTGCATGTTTACGACGACGTACGCAGAGTCGGTGATTTCCACGCCGATTTTGGCAATCGGACTTCCGATAGGGCCCATAGAATAAGGAATGACATACATGGTTCGGCCTTGCATGCATCCGTCGTACAAGCCGCGCAGCTTGGTTTTCATTTCTTCGGCGTCTGCCCAGTTGTTGGTGGGGCCGGCGTCGGCTTCGTTTTTGGAGCAGATAAATGTAAATTCTTCCACGCGTGCGACGTCGGCGGGGTCGGAGCGGCAGAAAAAGCTATTCGGACGCAGCTCGTCGTTTAAGCGGATAAATGTTCCACCTTTGACCAGCGCATTCGTGAGTTCATCGTATTCCCGTTTCGATCCGTCGCACCAGACCACGGTCTCGGGCTTGGTCATGGCGGCGACTTCCTCGACCCATGCAAGTAACATTTTGTTTTTCGTTGCTGTCATTTCGTTCTCCTTGTAAGTTAAGCACTCGGCTACATTGAGCGATGCTTTATAGCTTCGATTTTGTAGGTTTAAAATCGGGGAAGCGCCCGATTAATGCTTAATAGAATCCCTGATCTATACCTCATCATTGCGCAAAGTTCAAACGCTTGACACTCTTTTGGCGTTTGTTATGCTGCGCGCTTGTTTTTGTATCACGTCAGTATCTCATCCTTAAGGAGAATCGCAATGGCAAAGAAGGGCTCGGAAAAGAAATACGTATATTTCTATGGTTTTGGGAAAAAGCATACCGAAGGCGGCGCGAGCGATCGTGCGATCATCGGCGGCAAAGGCGCGAACCTTGCGGAAATGGCGGTAGCGGGCTTGCCGGTGCCTCCGGGCTTTACGGTATCCACGGAAGCCTGTGCGTATTATTCCAAGCATGACAGCAAGTATCCTCCGCGCATGATTGAACAGGTCAAAGCGCAGTTGGCCAAGCTTGAAAAAATGATGGGGAAAAAACTAGGGGATGCCAAAGACCCGCTGCTGGTGTCCGTGCGCTCCGGCGCCGCCGTGTCCATGCCCGGCATGATGGATACCGTGCTGAACCTGGGCCTCAACGACAAATCCATTCACGGTTTTATCCAGCAGTGTGGCAACGAACGCGCAGGCTGGGATTGTTATCGCCGCTTCATTGACATGTTTGGTTCGGTCGTGATGGGACCAACCACGGCGTTGGAACACGAACATTTTGAACACGAGCTTCAACGCATCAAAAATAAATACGGAGCGGCGGAAGATACCGACCTGTCCGCCAACCAAATGAAAGAAGTGGTGGACGCGTATAAAGTGGTCTATCAGAACCACGTGAAAAAACCGTTCCCGCAAGATCCATTTCAACAATTGGATTACTGCATTAAAGCGGTGTTTGGTTCCTGGAATTCCGAGCGCGCCGAGAAATACCGCCAGATCAATAAAATCACCGGCTTGCTAGGCACCGCGGTGAATGTGTGCTCTATGGTATTCGGCAACCTCGGCGAGGATTCCGGCACCGGCGTGGCGTTTACGCGCGATGGATCCACCGGCGACTCCAAGCCGATGGGGGAATACTTGATTAACGCGCAAGGCGAGGATGTCGTCGCCGGTATCCGTACGCCGAAGAATCTCGACATGATGCCGAACGAAAGCAACGATATCTGGAAGCGCGCGTATGGCGAATTAACCAACATCATGCGTCAATTGGAAACCCATTACAAATATCCGCAGGACGTGGAATTCACGGTCGAGCGCGGCACATTATGGATGTTGCAAACGCGTAACGCCAAACGCACCGGTTTGGCGGGCGTGCGCTGGGCTGTGGAAATGGCGACAGGCAAAGATGTGGTTACCGGCAAGAGCCAAGCCAAGATATTAAACGCCAAAGAAGCCATCATGACCGTGAGCGGCAGCGATTTGGAGCAGTTGTTGTTCCCGATTTTTGATCCGGCATCCGAGAAAAAAGCTACGGTATACACCAGCGGTTTGCCTGCGGGTCCGGGCGCGGCGGTAGGCAAGATTGTGTTTTCGGCGCAGGAAGCCGAAAAAATCGTCAAAAAACACCCGAAGGAAAAAGTATTGCTGGTTCGTCATGAAACCAGCCCCGAAGATGTCGGCGGCATGTGGGCTGCGCAAGGCATCCTGACCAGCACCGGCGGCATGACGTCGCACGCGGCTGTCGTGGCGCGCGGCTGGGGCAAATGCTGTATTTGCGGCGCGGGCGGACTCAAAATTGATTACCGCAACAAAACGATCAGCAACGGCAAAGTCACGTTGAAAGAAGGAGACTGGCTTAGCTTGAACGGATCCAGCGGCGTGGCGTATATCGGGGAATTGGAAACACAATCCAGTCCGGTGGTGGCGGCGATTGTCAAACGCGACAAGAAAGCGCTGAACCATCCGTTCTATAAAATGTACAAACAAGTATCCGACTGGGCGGATCAATTCCGTAAAATCAATGTGCGCACGAATGCCGATGCGCCCGCGGATGCCGTGGCGGCGCGTTCGTTCGGCGCCGAAGGCATTGGCTTGTGCCGCACGGAACACATGTTCTTCGAAGGGGACCGCATTTGGGCTATTCGCGAGTTTATTCTCGCGGGCACCACGGAGGAACGCGAAAAAGCGCTGTCGAAATTGTTGCCGTATCAACGCAAGGACTTCGAAGGTATTTTCACCGCGATGGCAGGCTTGCCGGTAACCATTCGCTTGCTTGATCCGCCGCTGCATGAATTTGTGCCGCACGGGGGACACGAGCAGGAGGAAATGGCGGCTCGCTTGAAAGTGCCTAAAGAATTAGTGCAGTCGCGCGTGCAGCAGTTGCATGAATTCAACCCCATGCTGGGTCATCGTGGTTGCCGTCTCTCCATCACGTATCCGGAATTGTGCGTGATGCAAACCAAAGCCATCATTGAAGCAGCGTGCAATGTGGAAAAACGCAAAGGCATCAAAGTGCTGCCTGAAATCATGGTTCCGCTGATTGGCACCAAAGCCGAGTTGGATTTCCTTGAGAAAATTATCCGCAAAGTCGCGGATGCGGTGATCAAGGATCGCAAATCCAAAGTAAAATATCTCGTCGGCACGATGATTGAAATTCCGCGCGCGGCGTTGACCGCCGATGAAGTAGCCGAGACCGCCGAATTTTTCAGCTTCGGCACCAACGACCTAACGCAAATGGCGTTTGGCTTCAGCCGTGACGATATCGGCACGTTCCTGCCGGACTACCTCAACGAGAAAATCCTGCCGCAGGATCCGTTCCAGTCGCTTGACATTTCGGGGGTGGGTCAATTGGTCGAAATGGGCGTGCGCAAAGGACGCGAAACAAGGCCGGGCTTGAAATGCGGCATTTGCGGCGAACACGGTGGCGATCCCGCCAGCGTGAAATTCTGCGCCAAAGTCGGCTTGAACTACGTGAGTTGCTCGCCGTACCGCGTGCCCATCGCGCGTTTGGCTGCCGCGCAAGCCGCGATCAAAGGTTAAGCACAACCATCCGGAGCAATGACGCACGGGTCTTGTTGAAAAGCGCCTGATCGGGCTGCTTCACAACAAGACCCGTGTTCGTTTCTAGCGCCCCGGACGGTGCAGTATGAACTATTTTCCTGAAGCCCATGCCACGGCTTCTTGGATATCCCGGAAAAGCGCGACTTCATAAGGAACGCTGGATAATTCTTTTTTGTAGAGCTTGACCATTTCCATCTGAAATTCGTTCGCCACCACAATAGCCGAACGCGCTCCGTCAAAATCCTCGGGAAATTCTTTCAGTGATTCTTCCACAATCTGCACATATTCCGACATCGGAATCACAACTTCTTCCGAAACAATCCAGATGTCCGGGCGCGCTTTACGTGGATTAATGATCCGAATTTTGCCGACGGCTTCGATGACATCCCATTTTGTGGCGTCACCCCACAATGAAACAAGAATGTGATCGTTTTTATCTTCAACGCGGTGCGGCATAAAATACCCCGGTACATACGTTCCAGTTTTTGTGCCGTGATTACTGCCACAAGCCTGTATACCTGTCAAGGATGAGCCACCCCGCAAAGACAAAGTCCGCGCGGACTTGCTAAGGCGCGTAAAATGTGCATGATGGATTGTCTATGTAAATGGCCTAGGCTTTAAGACCCTGAACCCGGGACTTCATCATGAACGTGAACGCAGTACGAAACCGGCGGTTGACTTTCCTCGAATGGATATGCGGTCTTTTATTGATTCCCGCTACGCTGGCGTGGTTGATTAATGTGGAAATGGCGCTTCGCGTAATCTGGCCCGCATGGACGCAACCCGAGCGGCTGCTGGCTTCACCCGCGTTTGACATTTTCTACCGCATGGCCGCGGATTTAAGCACCATCAGCACGTTGGTTGTGGTTTTGCTGGTGTTATTCCCTTTAATCATGGCGCGCCGCGTCCGTGCGTATGCCGCGCATGCTCCGGATCGCTTGCGTAGATTGGTCTATGATCCGTACCCGCCGCATTTCCCTTTTTTTCTGGTGATGCTTGGTTTGGCAGGCACCTTATACGGCCTGTTGATCGGGTTGACGATCAGCGGCGTAACCGAGCTGGGCGCACGCGCCGCGTCGCCCGGCTCGATTCAGGAAGCGCTGGATCAGTTGCTGGATGGCACCGCGACGGCATTGCTTAGTTCTTTGTGGGGGCTTGTCGGCGCATTTGTGGCCGCCCGGCCTTTGACGTGGCTGTTTCATTGGGCGGCCTGTCTGCCCGGCGATGAAGAGCCGGTGATGTTATCGGAGACGTTGCGCCGACTGGATCAGGATCTGGCGCGGCTGGGCGAAACAGCGCGCGCTTTTGAGGTGCGGCTGGGTCAAAGCGCGGTCGAGCAAATTCCGGGCATGCTCGCGGAATTGCGGGACACTTTAAACACCATGCGCGAAGAGCAACGTTTGGCACACGAACAAGCGATTGCGCATCATAAAGAAGTCGCCCGTGATGCGTTAGCGGTACAGGAAAAAATAGCGGCTTCCCTCGCCGATCAATCCTCGATATTACGCGACGCGGCAGAGCGCATAGAGCACGCGCAACAGTTAGCCGCGCAGCAGCGGGAGCGCATGGTGTCGGCGCTTGAAATAGAAAAAGAACAGCGCGCGCATGACCGTCAACAAATGCGGGCGGCGCTGCAACAGTTTATTGGAACGGAATCCTGAGCCATGAAAAACCGCGTCAACGATCTCCGCACATTCCGGGAGATAGAAGACCTTGCCAGCGCGTCGCCGCGTCGCATGTTTGCGTTGAGCCCGAACGACGTGTTAGTGCAAGTGTCGTTGCCGCTGGTCTTGATTCTGGCGATCCTGACGCGCTTGATGGTGATTGGTCAAACACTGACCACGCAAGAGCGGGGACCGGTTATTCTCGAAATGTGGAAGCAGCAGTTGATCCTCCGCATGGACCGCGTGCTGTCCGATTGGGAACGCGCCGCTCAGTTGCCTGCTCTTCCGGAATTCAGTCGTATTCAATGGGAAGGCGCGTTGCCTAACGACACGCGGTACCAAACCCTGTGCGAGTCCGCGCGCACGCTCGACACGCAGGAGGAACTGGCTATGACGTTGTATCACCGGTCCTTGCGTTTTGGCGTGGAAGACGGTGCGGAGGATTATTTGTTGGCGCTGTACGATCCCGAAGCGCCTTTCGCGCAGGACTCCGATCGCGTGGTGCCTCCTGAATTTACGATAACGCCGGAGCGCCGCGCGTATGCGCTGGAATACATCAATGATCGCCTGACGCAGTGGAGGCAGCATGTGGAAAACCTGCAATGGTCTACTGTCGCGGCGAGCGCGGCCCGGTTGCCTTTTGAAGAAGACATGGACGAAGCGCGCATGGCGGCGCAAATGGCGACTGTCGCGCGCGCTTTGGAGGATGCGGGATATCCTTTGCTGCAAAGCGTGCGCGAAGAATTTGGAGGAACGTTATGATGCGCGTTGGATATTGGTTAAGCGTAGGGCTACTGGCAGGCGCGCTTTATGCCGATGTGCCGTCGCCCGATCCGAAAGCGCAGGCGCGGCATGCATTGGCCACGCGCACGGTGGCGCAGGAAGCGCGCAGTGTGCTGGCGACCTGGGCGGAACCCGATGCGGAACCTGAACCCTGGGTGGATGCGCTGACGCGCGCGATGCTGGACGAACCGGGTCAACACGCGAACCGGGATAAAAGCAATAAAAACGCCCGCGCATGGCTTGAGAAACAAAGATCCGGCCAATTCATGGACCGTATGCGTGACGCGGTGGCGCGTGCCAACGAACAAAGCCCTGTGCCGGTTACGTTGGAAGATGCGCTTAAACAGGCCGATCCGCAGTGGGACAAAAAAAGGAAAGAAGCCTCGGCTGCGTTTGCGCAAGCCTTGCTGCCCGACGTGTACGACGCGGCGCGCACTCAAGCCATTGAGCGTCAGCGCGCGCAGCTTGTGGCGAATCAAACCTATCCGCCGTTTGAAGAATTGGACAAGCAATTAATCGCCCTTGATCCTGTCCGCGGGAATAAAGCGGCGCCGCTCGACGCGTCGGCATTTCAACCGCTGGATGATTGGTTGCGCGGCATAGCTGTGCCTGAAACAGGTCCTGTGTTTGACGAAGTGCGTGTGTGGCTGGGCGAAATGGCGTCAGCGATGCGTATGGAAATTGTGCAGCAATACCGTGCGCAATTGCGCGCGATAGAACCGATGTGGCGCGATGGCCTGTTTCCTGCCGACATGTATACACGCGAACAGTTCGAGCAAGCCATGATGGATAAACTGCAAACTTTTTCGTCCGGTAACCCCGATGCCCAACCGCCTGTGTATCCTTTGTTTTCTATTGTAAAGCAATGGGTCGCCGACGCCGCCGCACAATGGGAAGGAAAGAAGCTGGCGGATTATCTGGAGGACGACGGTTCGGTTTGGCGTCCCGGGTTCGAGCAAGCCAATGCGTTATTGGAGGAATCGGTTTCCGACGATTTGCGCGAGCTTGCCGATACATGGGCGCAACGCGTACAAAGCGGGATGGCCGACGCGTATGTCCGCGCTCATGAACAATGGGATCAAAGCGAGGCGCGCGCGTACGTTCGGGATATGATGCAACGGAACAGCGCCGCTGCCGAGGCGGTGCGCGCGTACGTGTCTTCGCCGCTGCGGCAAGCGCTTGATTCGTGGAATGAACAAAAGGAAATTGTGCGCGCGCTGGAAAAAGAGTGGATGGAAAATCTGCGTGAAGATGTCGCGAACCAGGTGCGGGTGGAGCAGGTGCTGCGCAAATGGACGAGCGAGTGGGAGCGACGATGGCAGGATCGGGCGCGCGACATGGATGAGGAATGGCGCGGGATGTTTGATCGCACGAAAGATGAATTAAACAAAACCGTGCGGCAATGGTATGAGAGTGTGGAAACAGCGCAAACTGCGGCAACGGCAGCGCAGGCTTCTGCGGCAGGAGAAGACGATCCTGAAAGCGAGGCGCCGACCAGCGAAAAAATGACGCCTATAGACCGGCCCGAAGAAACACCCGGGAACCAACAGGAACCTATGCCTGAAACCGAAGGCGCGGGGCAAGGCGTGGAAACCGAAGCAGGTATGTCCGAATCATTGCGGGCGTATCAGGGCCGGGCCGACGGTGTGTTTTCGTTTACCGATCTGCCCGACGGCCGCTGCCGTTTATTGTTCGGCGCGCCCGATGGAACCGGCGCACAAACCATTGAATTTGATCCGGCGGATGTGGAAACAGCAGCCCGCCAAATTGCGGATGTCTTGCGTGGACCCTTGCGCGATGTGCTGAATGGCGCGGCGACGACCGGGGGGGAGCGTCGTAGTTTCTTTATATTTTCGCGCTCGCGCCCGTCCGAGCTGCGTTTATTGTTCCGGGTTGGCAGCCCGGCGATACGGCATCAAATGAGTATTTTAATTCGCCGTCATCTTGACGATGAAATCGCGCAATGGGCGGAAGAAACCGGTCAACCCGCCCCAACGCTGTTCTGGCAGGAAGAAGCGCAATAAGTGGCGGGAGGGAATATCTCCTCCGTGGTGTCCACGAAAAAGGCAGCGCATCCAACATGACAAAATTAAATCATGATGTACACTTGGATATGATTAAACAAATTCAATCTGGTTTCTTGTTCGCGCTTGTATGCGCGATCGCATTTTTTACGGAAGGGAAAAGCATGGGGGAAGAAAATAAACGTGTAGAAACCGCCACGTTTGGGGGCGGATGTTTCTGGTGTGTCGAAGCGGTGTACCAACTGGTGCCCGGCGTTTTGACTATCAAACCCGGATATGCAGGCGGCCATGTGAAGCAACCGACCTATCAGCAAGTGTCACGGGGCAACACCGGTCACGCCGAAGTCATTCAATTGACGTATGATCCTGACGTCGTGACGTACGACACGTTGTTGGATTTATTCTGGAAAGCGCACGATCCCACGCAATTAAACCGTCAAGGCGCGGATATAGGCACGCAATACCGGTCGGTTATTTTTTACCACAACGAAGCGCAGAAAAAAGCAGCCGAAGCCTCGCGTGACCGCGAGCAGGCGTCGGGCGAGCATCGCGGGGATATTGTTACGGAAATCAGCGAAGCGCCGGAATTCTATGTGGCCGAGGATTACCATCATAATTATTATCGCAGCAATCCCAACGCCGGTTATTCGCGCGCGGTCATCGCGCCCAAGCTCGACAAAATAAAACCCGCGTTGAAACAAGAATAAGGGTAGGGCGGTTTGGCTCAAACCGCCGCCACCATACCAGTCGGTGTTAATGATTCGAGGCAATGCGTTTTTTGACGTAGTTGATCATGCCCCCAACCACGGGCAATTCACGCATAAGCGACGCGCTATCCCAGAAATCCTGATGCAGAATGATTCGTCCTTCGGGATTAAATCGAAGCAGAGTCACCCCTGAGCTTACGTTATCCGGACGGTTTCCTGCGTTTTTCATCCGTATTGTCATGGTCCACCGCACATAATAATTGCCTTGGCTCGATGCAACATCTTCGATGTCAAACGAACAGGATTCAACTAAATCCACGCTTGCGAGAAAATAGTCTTCTATAACCTTTCCGCCGCGCAGTTCGACGAGATTGTCGTTAAAATACGCATCGTCGGCGTACAGAGCCTTAAGGCGCCCTTCCAGGTTTTCGCGCGTGTATTCCTCAAAAGCGTCTTTAAACGACTGAAGCGCGCGTGTTTCCGTTTCCGAGCCCGATTCTACAAGCTCGGTGCGTTCGGCCGCTGTTTCGCTTAGTGCGGTTTCATATTTTTCCCGTGATGGTAAATCCGCTTTTGTTCCGAAAAACACAACCAACGCGACGAAGGTGATACACACACCTCCAATAAATCCAATAATTAGCATAATCCACCTATTCATATTGCCTTCCTATTTAGTAAGATAGTCGTATGGTGCGATAAAAACTGACTCGGACTTACAAAACTTAGCTTGTCATGAACGCGGTTGGATGCCGACCATTTAACTATGCATATTGCAATCATAGGCACCGGTATTTCAGGGCTCATGGCCGCGCATGTACTGCGTCGTTACCATGACGTGGAGCTTTTTGAAAAAGAAAAGTGGGTGGGCGGCCATGCGCACACCGTGGATGCGGACACTTCAATCGGCACAATACCTGTAGATACGGGTTTCATTGTGTACAATGAAAAAAACTACCCCTTGTTCACCCGGCTGATGCATGAATTGGGCGTGGAGACCATACCAAGCGATATGTCATTCGGGATGTTTTGTCCTGCGGATAATTTTGCGTATTCGAGTCGGGGTATACAGGGATTGCTGGCATCGCCGTCCAACCTTTTGAAACCAAAGCTGTATGCCATGGCACGCGATATTGTGCGGTTTAATCGTCTAGCGGCGACGGCGCTGGAATCCCACGCCGCACACGGCATGACGTTAGGCAAATTTTTGGAGATGGGCTCGTTTTCACAAGCGTTTATTCGCTATTACATCGAGCCCATGTCATCCGCAATCTGGTCGGCCTCGCAGGGGGTCACGCTTAATTTTCCAGCCGAAGTGTTTTTCCGTTTCTTTCAAAATCACGGGTTGCTTAGCATCGCCCCTGATGTTCCGTGGCGGACCGTAAAAGGTGGGAGTCGTGCTTATGTGCAGGCATTAACCGCCCCGCTCAAAAACAAAATCCATACTAAGAGGCCGGTTCGCTCGGTGCGGCGCGAACGCGACCGCGTTCGATTGTCGTTCGATGAGGGAGCGGATGTTTTTTATGATCACGTCGTGATGGCCGCGCATGCGGATCAATCGTTGCGTATGCTGGCGGACCCGTCAGACCAGGAACGGCAGTTGCTGGATTATTATCCGTATCAATCCAACCGCGTGGTGTTGCATAACGATACCGGAGTTCTGCCTCCGCAACAAAACGCCTGGGCTTCATGGAATGTGCAAGCGCCCGGCGCAACCGAAGCGCGCACGCAATTGGTTATGACGTACCACATGAACCGCTTGCAAAACCTGGACAACCGCGCGCCTTTGATGGTGACGCTGAATCCGTCCGCGGAATGGCGGTCAGGGTTGAATCAAAACAACGCGGGCAAGACGTTTTACTATGAAACGGATTATGAACATCCGCGCTATCTCCCGGATAGCTTTTCGGTGCAGCCCGGGTTGTCCGCGTTAAACGGCGTCAACCGCACGTCGTTTTGTGGCGCGTATTTCGGGTACGGTTTTCACGAAGATGGCTTACGGTCCGGTCTGCAGGCAGCGGAGATGTTGGGGGCGACATGGAAACCCTGAACTCGCGTATATTGATCGGACGCCTGATGCATGCCCGCATGGATGAAAAGCGGCATGCTTTCACGTATCCGGTGCACATGCTGTGGCTTGATTTGGAGGAGTTGCCGCGCCTGTCTTCGTCTATCCGTTGGTTCGGGCATAATGCCAAACGGCTTCTTTCCATTCATGACCGCGATTATCTTACCCGGGACCATCGCTCTATTCAGGATAAATTACGCGATCTCCTCCGTGAACGGGGAGTGGAATGGCCGGGCGGGCGTGTGATGCTTTTGACCTGTGCGCGGTATTTTAATTACGTGTTTAACCCGGTTTCATTTTATTGCGTTTATGATCCGGATGACCGGCTGCGCTGTGTCGTAGCGGAAGTCAATAACACGTTCACGGAAAAACATCTGTATGTGCTGGATGATTCCAACCGGTTGCCTGACGAAAAAGGCGTCGCCCGTTTTAAGCGGGACAAAGCGTTTCATGTGTCCCCGTTTATGGATCTAGGCGGCGATTATGATTTTCAATTTTCTTTTCCGGATAATGCGATGGACATCAATATTGACACTATTAAGCAAGATCAAACCGCGTTTCGTGCGCGTTTAACAGGCGAACTATTACCGTTTACCGCGCGCCACATGCGTCGCATTCTTATTCGGCATCCGTTGACGGGATTCCTGACAATGACCCGCATACTTGTTCAGGCCGTAAAATTGTATTTCAGGGGCGCGACCGTGTACGAACGTCCGACGCCGGTTGCGCCGGACACGATCGGGTTACGCGCGCAGGCGGCGCGCCCGCCTTGGACCGCGCGGCTTGTATTAAAAAGTCTGGCCCGGTTTACGGTGGGGCGTTTGACTGCCACGCTTCCCGACGGGACAGTGCAAACGTTCGGGCAGGCGCAAGACGGACAGCCGGACATACGCATGGAAATAAAAGACTGGCGCTTTTTCCGTAAAGTCGTCCGGGACGGTGACGTGGGATTAGGCGAATCCTATATGGCCGGGGACTGGACGGTAGATGATCTAACTGGATTTATGACGTTGATCATCCGGAACAGGGCCGCCGTTGTGGGCGTGGATGACGGGGCTTGGTATCGCCAATGGTTTTATCGCGCCTTGAGTTGGGCCAAGCGCAACAGCATCGCCGGTAGCAAACGAAATATTGCGCATCATTATGACCTAAGCAATGAACTTTACACGCTGATGTTGGATCCAACGATGACGTATTCTTCCGCGTATTACGAAACACCGGAGCAATCGCTGGAAGAAGCGCAAAACGCCAAGTACCGCCGCATCTGCGAAAAAATCGCATTAAAAGATAGCGACCATGTACTGGAAATCGGGTGCGGCTGGGGCGGATTTGCAACTTATGCCGCGAGACACAAAAATTGCCGTGTGACAGCCATCACGGTTTCGGAGGAGCAATACCGCTATGCGGTGGAGCGTGTGAAGCGGGAAAATCTGGAAGGCCGGGTGGATATCCAATTGGTAGATTACCGGAAGCTGGAAGGGCGCTACGACAAAATCGTCTCGATCGAAATGTTTGAAGCTGTGGGGTACGAATATTATGGAGCGTATTTCAGCGCGTGTGAACGCTTGTTGAAGCCGGGCGGCTCGTTTCTGATGCAAGTCATTACAGTGCCCGATGGTGTGTTCGACGCGTATCGGCGCACGTACGACTGGATCAGAGCGTATATTTTTCCGGGCGGCTTGCTTCCTTCGATTGAAGCGCTGGCGGTCTCGGTTCGTAAACATTCGCAGTTGGTTATTCAGGACATCGAGAATATCGGGGACCACTATGCGCATACATTGCGCGCGTGGAGAGCGCGTTTTGACGGGAATCTGGATCGTGTGAAAGCGCTGGGATTTGATGTGCGATTTGAGCGCATGTGGCGTTTCTATTTGTGTTACTGTGAAGCAGCCTTTGCCACGCGCTATCTAGGGGATTTACAGATCGTCTATTCCCGGCCCTTACGCAACGAAACACTGCCGCGTGTATAGAGCCCGCCACGCGCCTAGCTTTGATAGTGATTCATACTGCTGAAACGCTGGTACTCGAGCGTGTCGAGTGGGATGGCCCATGTGATCGAATCCGTCGTTATGGCATGGATAGCCTGATCCAAGCGAACACAGTCTGAAGAAGAAAAAGAATGTGGCCGGAAATAAGCCAGGGTTATATGGAACCGGGGCCAGTTATGTATGGGTCTGATTCTGTCTACGGTATGGTACGCCTGCGCAAGGTGTCTAAAGCTTTCTTCATCCACGGGAATTAATCCAAGCAACACCGAGATATTCAGACACGGAAATAAACCGGTGGCCCTCATACGCGCGCAATGAGGGGTAAGCAGGGTTTGTTGGCATGCTTCAAATCGTTCCCGGTTGACTTGCATCTCGGGCGCTACGATTGCGTTGTCGGGGCTATTGGATAAATCATGCAGCGTCATGTGAAAAGTGGATGTTTCCAGCGTGTCGGCCAGCATGTCGCCACACCGCGCATAGAGTTTCGATTTTATGGACGTCAGCGATGCGAGCACATCCGGGTCCCGCACGGGAAACACTGTTGTATCGCCAAAAAAGGGGCGCAGGCGCCCGTCATGATCTACTTTGTCGGTAAGCGCTGCCGGTACAACCCACCTATCTTGGCTTAAAACCGATGCGCGAGCAGCGTTCTGTTCCGCGCGATAGGCATCCACATAGGCAGCAAGCGACCATGTTCGGTTATGAAAGAATACAGTACACATTGTGACACATCCGACCTTTACGGTTTATCGGTTATTAGGTTTTGGAAACAAGCGATTGGTAAACTTGGTCCGTTTCCTTCGCGATGGTATCCCAGTTGTAGTGTTCGCGGACTTTGCGTTGAAGCGCGTCTAGGTTGGACGCGTATGCGCCGTCCGCCAGGCGTTGTAGTTTACGCGCCAGCGCGGGCAAGTCCCCGGGAGCAAAGCGCTGATCCGGTTCGGTTATGACTTCACGATGCGCCGGAATATCGCTGACTAGCGCCGGGCATCCGTATGCGAGCGCTTCCAGCAGCGTGAGAGGAAGTCCTTCGTGGTAGGAAGCCTGAACAAACCCGGCCGCATCATGATACAGCCGTGCGCACTGTTCAAATGGCACGGCGCCGGTTGCGACGATGCGATGGTTTTCTTGAATATTTTTCTTCAAGGAAGCGCTGTAATGGTCTGTGTGATCCGCGTCTCCAACAAGCGCCAGCGTTTTTTCGGTTCGCACTTCTTTCCATGCGTCCACAAGATCATGAAATCCTTTCTCGGGAACCCAGCGGCCCACGGCAAGCAGATACGATCCGGGCTTCAATGCCCACGTATCCAAAAGTTCCCGTCCCGCGATTTTTTCCGGGCGATAAACCCCGTTCGGAATGTAGACAACGCGACCCCGGCAGCGCGGCGTCAATGCTTCCCGTAAATATCGAGCTACAGTAATCATAGCATCCGCGTGGTTGCAGGCGGTATTTTCACCTTGTTTTAGCATTATGCGTGCAAAGCGCCCCCATTTTTTCCGCACGTAATCGGGGCCATGATGGGTCATAACCACCGGCAAGCAGGCGCGTTTTAATTGCGGAATGACAAGCGACGGCCCGATAGCATGCACATGGGCAAGATCAAATTGCTCGCGGTGGTGCGCAATATAGCGCGCGGCGCGAAACGAATGTACGATCGCTTCGAGATTCTTGCGACGCGGGCAGGGTAGCGGAATCAGTTGAACGCCTTTCCACTGATTCGGGATCCGGTCGAAATAAGGTGGTCGCACAAACACTGTGACTGCGTGCCCCATGGCGGCCAAACGCGTATATACCTGTTCACAATGTTGTTCCACGCCGCCTTGTAAGCCGGGAAAGCCGCGCGTGCCTAGCACGGCGATGCGTAACGTTTTCATGCGGACAGCAACTCCCGGTACATCTGTTGCGTTTGGTTTGCGATCCTGTCCCAGGCATACAAACGATCTGTTTTTTTTATGGCTTGAAGCATGGCGGCATTATCCCGCATTTCTAATGCCTGCGCAAGCGCCCGCGCGCAATCGGTTTCGTCACCGGGCTTGAATAAAAATCCATTGTAGCCGTCTGTGATCGTTTCGCGGAATTCAGGCAAGTCGCTGCACACAGGGATCGCGCCTGCGCTATGCGCAAAACGTAGCACGCCGCTTTCTGAAATGGAATGATAAGGCATAACCACTGCGGAAGCGGCGCGGTAATACGAAACAATCAAGTCGTCCGGAATAAAACCCAAACGTTTTTCGGTCCAGGCCCCACACCCGGCTTCGCGCACGACGCGTTGCAGCCATGCTGGTTTGAGTCCGTGCGACAAACGACCTGCGATTAACAATCGCGCCTGCGGAAACTCCCGCATCAGCACGGGCATGGCCCGGCACAACGTTTCCAGACCTTTGGAGGGGCGTATATCCCCGAAAAATAAAAGCCATTGTTTGTCCTTGTCCAATCCAAGACGCGCGCAGGCTTGGTCTCGCGATTCCTGTACATCCATTCTCCACGCATAATTGCCGTGCGGAATGATGCGTACCCGCGTTTTATCCACGGTATAGCGGTCGCACAGTTCGCGTTTATTGTTTTCGTTATGCACGATGATGCCATGGGCTGCGTCGAAGCATTGTTGCAGCATGGCGTGGCCACCGGGATAGCGTTTAGTGTGTACGATGTCGTGCGGTGTAAATAAGACACGTTTTCCCATGCGCCGGGCTTGTCGCATCAGCCACGCATCCACGGGAGGCAATTCCGTAATTTGCATGTGGAACAGGGGGGCGGAGGAGTGGGCCAGCGCCTGATAGGCGCGTCGTGTCGAAGCCAGGTAAGCCATGCCTTTCCGCGCGCGTGACCGGGGGCCGTTGGTATAACGATAAAGTTTAATGATATCGAATGGTGCGGGAACATTGGCCGGAACCCACGTGTCGGACGTAAGCAGCGTCACGCCGGTGCCCGCGTCTGACAAGCTACGGCACAGCGCGTATACATAATACGACAAGCCTGTGTATCCGTGAGGGCAGAGCATGGTTACTGCGGGGTGTGTGTCGTTTCGCTTGAGCCGATCCATGCCGCCGACTATAGTCCGCGGTATGGTTATCAGTCATCAAAATAAGTACCTGTACATTCAGGTGCCTCATTCTGCATCCACGGCGATAGCGGCGGAGTTTTGCGCTTACTATGGGGGCGAACCCATATTAAGCCAGCATGCCACGTACGCGGATTTTCTATACCGGTCATCACCTGAAGAGCAGACGTATCGCGTAATTGCCAGTTTACGGCATCCTATGGATGTGGCTTTGACGCAGTACACCAAATTAAAAAACGATCATAAGCAGCGTTATTCGACGCCGTCTGTCTGGCAGCAAAACAATCGCATAGGACGCAAGGAATTAAAGCGGTTTGCGGCGGTGCGGCGTGAAGACATGTGTTTTGAAAGCTATCTTCGCCGTTACCATCGTGGAATATATAATGATTACGCGGCGTCATTACCGGACGCGTTATTCCGATTGATTCGCTATGATCGCTTGCAAGATGATTTTCGTGACACGGTGCTGGCGTTAGGGATGGAACCGGTGCGTGCGTTGCCGCGTGTCAATACCACGGAAGGCAAACCGGGCGATTGGGCTTCCGCCTATCCGGCATCATTACGCGTAAACGTCCAACGTCATTTTGGCCCGTATATGGAAAAGTGGGGATTCGCGTTTCCGCCGGACTGGTCCCCGCGCAAACCCACGTCGTTGGAGCAAGCCCGGTTTCAATGCGATCAATTTTTGCGTCGCGCGTATTATGCTATGCGCGCGCATCCGTTATGGCTTGGCCGGCGGCATCTCCGGCCTCGTGTGCCGTTCGAGAAATAAAAGCATAAGTATAAACAAGCCCGGCGCGGCAAACATCATCGCGAAACCTGTGCTAAGCGTGCGCAAAAGAAAATAAATGATAAAATATTTGCATGCGAGCAACAATGTTGGGTCGGTCGCGTTGGACAACGGAAACCATAGCCGTACGCCTTTAATGTAAGGGTAAAGCGTGCCCAACACGCCGATCACACCGTACATCATCAAACCGCCCCATATGCCGATATCCATAGGCATGAACAGGGACGGCAAGGGAGAGGCGCCGCTTTCCATCCAGCGGATGCTAAACGATCCGTTTCCCAACCATAGATGTTCTTTGATAAAAGGCATGGCGATGGCCATAAAGCGGATACGCGCGTCCGCCGCGCCTTCGTATGCGCGTTCGCCTGTGAAAAATACTTTGAATGCCGAAGAGTAAGCGCGTATCACATAATCCATAATTTCCGGATACAGCACGGCGGGCAGCACAATAATCAGCACGGCGCTGCACGATCCATACAAGGCATATTTTACCCAGCGTCCTCGCGCGTGGCGGGCGCTATCCAGTATAAACAATGCCGCTGCGCCGGTAAAAGCCACGGCATACGATCGGCTTAATGTCACAATGTAAATGTAAAACAGAAACACCGCGGCGCATGCTCCGTCGCGCCATCGTCCCGTGCGCACAAACAAAATAAAATAATACAATCCACCCCATGCCGTCAGCAAACGTTCCCAGCGTAACCGGTCTCCCCGCAACTGGTTGGTGCTGACTTTACCGCCAAGCGCGGCATAGGCGCTGTAATCCACGAAAAAATACAGGAACAGCCAGTGGAGGACTGTACCCCAAGCCATAATCAGTAACGCTAGTCGCACTTGCCGCCAATCAAGCAGGCCCCAACGAACAAGAATGGAAACCCATATCACGCATAAAATAGCGCCGTATTCACGCTGCGACGCCAGACCGTATAACCAAGGCTGGTCATAGTGAATGGCGGCGGTAGCGGCGCCTAGTAAAGGAATGCCCACCATGACGCCGAGCAACACCATTTCATACGAGGGCCAGGTTTTTCGTTTAAGAAGGCCGATGAACAAATATCCGGCAAGCGCCACGCCCAAAACAAAGAATAAAAGCGCTTCGCCCGGATAATAAACGCGCTCAAAAGGCGTTTTAAGCGGCAGGCGGAATACCACAAAAATCATCATACACAGAAACAGCACGCCTAGATTATATTTGGTTACCCCGATTCTCATGAGGGCCTCCATCGTTTCCATTCCTTGCGCACCAAATCCATAAAAATTTCCCGCGCCCGACCGCCCATCGTCATGGTTAATACGACAAATAAAAGTTGAAGAATAACGCCTGTGGCTATGCCCATAATCAAATGCGTGGATACGCGCGAAAGCATCCATGCCATGGCAACGCCGATCACCCCATGCACGATTAACCCTGCCAGACGAAGCGAGATGACATTGATGCCTATACGAGACCAAGCATAATACATCCACATCATGGAGCCGCCCGCTTGAGCAATCAACGTCGCCCACGCGGCGCCCAAAATGCCTGCGCGGGGAATCAAATACAGGTTTAAAGCGATGTTCAGGATCACCATGCACAGCGAACTGACAAATAAGCGCCGCTCGTAGCCGCCTGTGCCAAGCAAAACGGGTCCGCTCATGAAAGTAAGCACATGCACCAACGCGGCCGAAACCAATAGGCGAAGCGCGTCAGCGCCTGCGCGATATTCGTCGCCGAAAAGGCCCATCATCGCTTCCGCGAAAAATAACGTTGTGATCCAAAACGGAAGGATAAGCGTTGTGAACCAGATGGTTACGGAACGCGCGAGTTGAATGAGACCGGATTGATCGTTGCGCCCAATCAAGGACGCGGTGGCGCTTGTGACCATGCGCGCACAAGCAAAAGAAATAAGACTGGATAAACCGCATAAACGCGAGGCCACCGCATACACGCCGATTTCGCTCGCCTCGCGGAATAACCCCAGCATCAAGGTGTCCACGCGGTGAAGAATCATGCCGAGAAACCCGGACATCATCATCGTGATGGAAAAAGACAATACCTCCCGGCGTGCGTGTCGTCGTTCTTGCTGGTTTTCGACCCAGGCCAACGGGGGAAGATTCAACTTGGCGCGATGGAGCCACAGAAAGAAAAGAATGGCGGTTTCGCCCGCGA
>Ga0081528_100050_pt1 | contig 102354 bp, 81 predicted proteins | sample HotLakmasection4_FD_71011 | JGI IMG/M metagenome (GOLD analysis project Ga0081528, IMG submission 71011) | Hypersaline microbial mat communities from Hot Lake, Washington, USA - Section #4 (SPADES assembly) (version 2) | ecosystem: Environmental > Aquatic > Non-marine Saline and Alkaline >...
CAACATAACCGTTTGCGTGCGACTCCCGGAACACGTTTCAATCCACGCCCCCGCGCGGGGGGCGACACCTCGCCTGTTAATAGCTTCCATGATTTGTAGTTTCAATCCACGCCCCCGCGCGGGGGGCGACTTCGCTGGTAGTGGCCGCGCCCACCTGCTGGCAGTTTCAATCCACGCCCCCGCGCGGGGGGCGACTGCGTCACTGTAACTCTTTGCGGTGCAAGATGCCACAAGAACGTTTCCGCGAACTTATATTATTCGATTGTCAAAGAACGAAAAATCTTACGAAGCTGATGCGTTTTAACTCATTTTTGTTAGGTTTTTGGCTTCCGCGAACCTACTGTGGATTTTTTGAGCGCTTCTGGTTCGCGGGGGTTAAATAATGAGTGGTTCATTACGTAAGTCCAGTGTAGGTTTCGCGCCGCAATGTTCGACTTTTCTTTGCCAATGACTCCCAAGATAATAATAGCGAAGGCTATCAAGTTCGGGATCAATGAGTTTCTCAAGCTTTCCTTTCAAAAGAGCCCATTGCGCCGGATCAATGTCACACTCAAACACCGAATTCTGCACTCTCTGACCATAATCCAAACAGGTTTTAGCCACGCGGCGTAAACGCGTTTGCCCTCGCTTATCAACCGTCGAAACATCGTATGTGATTAATATCATCATAGCATGGCTTCCATGATCATTTCCAAATGAATGCTGGATAACCGTCCAAATCTCCGCGTAAATGACGGGCAAGCAACAATGCTTGCGCATGCATCAACATGCCGATGGGCATCGTTTCATTTAAAAAAGGATGTTTAATCTCGTCTTGTTTACGTTTTTGATAAGCCACAAGCACCGCTTTTCTTGTATCTTCATTCATTTCTACAGCGCCGCTTTCCGTGCGCTTGAATCCTTTGCTGCTTACCTGTCGCAAATTGATCAATGACAATACAAGCCGGTCGGCAAAAAATGCTCTAAACTCCTCCATAAGATCGAGGGCTAGGCTGCTTCTCCCAGGACGATCTCGATGAAGAAATCCGACTTGCGGATCCAATCCAACCCCTTCCAAGGCTCCAACACAATCATGCGCCAACAAGACGTATACAAACGAAAGTAAGGCGTTCACAGGATCAAGCGGCGGACGCCGTGATCGTTCCGCAAACATAAAACTCTCTTTTTGTACGGCAATTAAGTGTTTGAATATCCCGAAATATTCGCGCCCGGCATCCCCTTCCCGACCTCGTAATTCATCCAACGATTTGGCCGTCATACACTCTTGCACAATGCCTCCCAGTCGGTTTATGGCCGGGGTCATTTGTTCCATGCCTGGCTTTTCCATATGATCCCTCATGGCCCGTTGCATTACGGTTCGAGCATTGGCGGTCTTGGCAATCACCATGGACCGCGCTATATTCAACGATCTATCAACATCATCGGCTGCTCGATACTGCTGACGTCTCAACAGCACATTCCCGGATATTTTCCCTGACACACGGGCGAGAAATCGTCCGTTTTCTGTCAGAAAACTCACAGCTACACCATGCTCGGCGCAATGGGCCAATAAAAACGGGCTGCACATTACGTTTCCGAAACAAATTAATCCGCTTAACGTATGGACGGGCACGCGTAGTACGACTTGATGCTCGACCGTTACGATGACAGACGCGCCTTCCTTGTGCAGATACGCTCCCTGCGTTGTTACAAATAATGTGTTCAGCAATTGTTTCACGGCAATACCATCCTTTGAATGTACCGATGTACCGAGCCGGGATGTGTTTGTAATTCGGGTTTGCAAAGGTTAAATAATGAACAGGCTTCGCATTTCTTTTTGACATATACAGCAGGCGGCGTAACCCCTTGTTGAATTAAATGGTGTAGACGTTGGGCTGTTTGGCGGGTTGTATTCCGGAGCGCATCGCTGAATGTTACAGGATGTCTCCGGCGCGGTTTACCATAAAAAATAGCCCCTTGAGGAATCGTCGCATGCAGCATTTCCTCCAAACACATCGCCTGTGCGCATAACTGGACTTCATCGCATTCATCGGGTTTGGGTCGTCCCCGCTTAAATTCGACAGGAAATGGCTGTTCGGACCCTGAAGGCATGCGGTGGAATTCAACCACATCCGCCTGCCCGATCAGCCCTAACTCCAAAGATCGAATCCTCAGGCCGCGCGCAATGCGCAGATCCCCGCGACTTTCAGAATCATTTTCATGCACCCGTTCATGCATGACCCGGCCTTCGGCCGTGAACCGATTTTCCTCCCACAGTTGTTCGAGGTGAATCAGCGCGCACTGGCGTTCACAAAACATTAAGTGTTGCAAAGCGGAAAGCGGGAGAAGATCGTTATCCTCAACAGCGGTAGGTATGGCTTGCGCATGCATCACGCTTGTTGGTTTCTTCTTTTTAATCGCGCGGCCAACATGCGTTCCGAAACACCCCCGTGCTCAAGAAAATCCTGTTCCAGTCTTTTTTTTAGCCGGTCGAGCAGAAAGGTAGCCTGAAACACAAGGCAAATAGCGCAATTTGCCGCTATCTCGGGAGAACCTTCTTCAATATAGGACTTATAGTCCTTATAGGACCTATTCTGAAGATAAGCCATTTTGCGAATTTCCTGAGCTTGCGGGTCGTCTTTTGCCCACTGTTGCAACTGGCGCTGGCGCAAAAAATCTTTGTAGTCAGCCAGCACTTCTTCAAAACTGGCCCGCGCCACGCCAATAAGCCGGAGTTCCGTTTTGCTTGATGTGCCTGCCGCCGCGCTGCCTTCGACAATGTTTTGCTTGCCGCTCCGCGCTGCTTGCACCATTTGATCGTGCGTTCGTGATCGAAGCGAAATAAACCGATTGCAGAATGCGACGGTGGCATCGTACGCAATCTCCGCGGCTTCATGCGCTTTCAGTCCGGCATAGCCTCCATGCGGACGCATAATTTCGGTTTCGCGTCCTCCGGTCGGATTAATTTGCTTGAGCGCAGCCAAAGCCGCCTCTTGCACATCGCGCGAAGTATCGCCTGCCAACAACTTCAAAGACGGACGAAGTTGCGCCAATTCAAGCAAACCCGCGAGGCGCGCGCCAATGGCGCGCACCTCGGGATCTGTATGACCAATTAGCCTGGAAACCTGATCCCCTACTTCATGAAAGCTCATCACATAATAACGCCTAAAGCATTTCGATCAATTCGACTCCATCGGGCAACGGACCGTTTACCTTCACCTCATAATCGGAAAAGACGCGCGGCGGTTTGGAAACGTCCTTGAGGCAAACCTGCACCCCCTCGAGCAGTGTGTGCGAAGGGGCGTTGCCAAGAGAATCCTGATGTTTGAACACAAGAAGTTTGCGTGCGGCCATACTTCCGGCAGGACGGGCAGCAGACTGATCGAATTGGAAAGCATTTTTCAGCGACTCCCAAAGTAGATTCAAGTCCTCTTCAGTGAAATTCGTTTTATCCGCTAGAAATGGATTCACGAAACCGTGTGCACGGTATAGTCCGTAAGGAATGGTGAATTTACGGCCCATCTCTCCTTCTTCCTTATCAACATCTGTGACACGGGTAATCGAATGCTCCAAAGAAACAATGGGATCACAGGATCTTGCAAAGGATATCTGTATCGGGCCTCTGATTTGTCCGGCATTTGGCCCTGTCGACAATACTGCGCCGAAAGTACGGATATCGTAGTAAGTTTTGCACAACCAACGTTGCAGTGTCGCTATTTCTGACATAGGTCTCTTCTTGGCTTTCTCTTTATCCCACTTCCCTTCGCCCTTCTTGTGGTCAGGCAGGTCATTTTCTTTGCAAGCGTTCGCTATGATGGGATTCAGAGGCACTCTTTCTTGAATGAATATTCCGCAGCCTTCATGATTAGATTGGGTCTGCAAAACGTAATTCCTGATTTTGCGCTTTAGACAAACATCCGTAACCAAACCCTCACCGGTTTCAGGGTCAACACGAGGTAGATTTCCTGCATCGGGATCCCCGTTGGGGTTGGCGTCCTTCACATCAAACAGATATACGAAGTCATAGCGATTCATTCTGCATTCTCCTCTTGGTTGGTTTTATCTGATTTCGCGGTCCATAATTCCTTCATCTGATGGTAATAGCCCAAGGCGAACAGACCTTGGTCCGTTAGATTCAAATTGGCGGGGAATTCACGCAAGTGCGCCATAATATCGCGGACAAGTTTCTCCCTACTTATCTTTCCTCTCTCCATTTTCGCCAGATGGTGCTGGTAGGTTCGCAGCAATCTCGGAAACACACTTCGTGGCGTCGCCGATGCTGATCCGTAGTAGCGGTCGCGAATCGAGGCACCTATTTCACCCAATGCGTCGTATTGCGTCTTCTCCAGTGACGCGAACAGACAACCGGTCCAGTACGCCGGCTCTTTTCTATCTTTATCCAGACACATTTTGATCTCCTTTCCTTGGTTTCGGTTTAAACAGCCTTTCAGCACAGCACAGCGGATATAATTGATCTGCCGATCCATATGAATTCTTCTCAGTAGCGCCTGATAAAGCCCCTCGGGATAGCGCTGGCCCATAATCACCGCCTGCAGGAGCGGTCCGGCCAGTAGTGGCGGAATCTGGTCGCGATCCACCTTCCCTTGTCTACGTGGTGCGGTTTCATCCAGAATCTGCCACAATTCGGGAAATTCTGGAGTTCGCCAGCGATTATTTTTGTCACAACCTGTCCATGGAACCAGGTCTATATCCATGTAGTGCTCTCGGAGATGCTCCAAAAGATTTGCCAAGCAATCTTGATAAAAGAATCTGACGCCAATGCGGCCTTTCGCCTGGCCAGTCAATCCGAGCATGTAAAATTTTGTCCTATCCGGCGTTTCGTCCAGCTCGCCATACGCTTCTTTTCCTTTGCTTAGCGCAGACAAAAAAAGCTTTAATCGGTCAAGAATCGATTCATCCTGCCCTTTCTCATCCTGCGCACCGCCGCTTGCACCACGCGCGAAGAAGGCGGCCAGATAATCTTCGACAGACGATGGTCGGTCAGTCCAGAACACTACCGTTGTATCCCCCAGTCGGAATCGATGGCGATCACTCATGGGCCCGGCAAGCAATGCGTTTAGAGCCGTTGCATACTTGAAGGCCGCTTCTTCCGAAATCGGGGCGTTAAGGCTTTGTTTTTTTTGATAGGACTCAAAGGCCGGGGCATTAAAAGACACCAGAAGCGATTCCGACTGTTCGCCCACCCTCTTGATCTTCGGCTGTGTTTCAACAATCGATCTCCATAAGCCCGTAATGAGGCAGTGCCCGTGATTCCCCTGCACCTGCTTTTGCAAGTGGCTCATCCACCAGTCGTGGACTGCGTCATCCTCATGAATATAGGCGGTCTCACCCCTGATTTGAAAAACCCCATATCCTGGATTCACTTCATCCAATATCACGAATTCGGACGCCTTGCCAGGATCCCAATCGGACAGAAAGTGGCACACCGCCTCGAAACGCTGTGATTGGATCTGATTTTGAAGGTCAAGGTGTCGCTTCTTAAATGCCAGGAAGGAGTTTTTCGTTCTATCAGAATCGGTATCTTTTGGCTTGTAGCCCAACATGTAGCCCGTGTTGTCCCACAGGAAGCCCGGATTGAAACCCGATCCAGGAGATTTGGTGGAACCCGGAACACGCAGTAATCTTGGCCTCCACTTCGTCCCCTCCGCCTGCCGCATATCATCAATGGCATGCAGCGTTCCGTCCGTATTCAAAACTATACGAAACGTAATCTGTTGCAAACTGAATCCGAGTGGAGCAACCTCATATGCCCTATCTTTTTCCAGTCTGTCGTATAATTCGTAGAGCGATTGCAGGATCATGACATCACCTCCTCGGACTGGATGGGCGGTACCCGGATAATGCCGTCATTCATCACGGCACGGAAGAAGCGTGGCTCAGCTCGGCACCGGGTTCCACCGTTGGACTCAATGATATCACCCTTGGGATCAGGAATGAACGAAATGTCATGGAGCATAAAACCCAAATCTCTTTCTCCTTTTAGGTCAGCAGGACATTCAGGAAATGCTTCCGTCCACTCAAAGTTGGCCGGAAACTCACGTGTGCCCAAATAAGGATGATGGAAATATTGTCCCCGCTTTGCACGCCGCTTAAACTGCTCCAAATGCTTGGCTTCGGGCTTGTTTTCCGGCCCGTTATGGGACCGTACTTCGACATGAGCTTCAATGCCGTAGCACACGTCCTTGAGTAAAATGGCGGCACGTTGTGCCCGTTCCTCAGCTACGTTCATACCCAACGACTCCCCCTGCCCGCTCATCGCTTCGCGTATGCCCCGTGTTGTGATCTTGCTTTTCACTTCATTTCTTCGTATAGGCGTAAATAGTATAGGGCTTAGTACATGTAGGGTATCCACCACCCAACTCATCTCTGGCTTCCAATATATCGCCTCCAGTATCCCCCTCGCTGCGGATGGGGTGATGACATCATACGTCACGCGCTCCACTTTCATTTCGGGACGATTGAATGATGCATAATCGCCCCAAACCTTTAGTTTTATTCCGTATGCCATTATTTCTCCTTTCATCCGAAAAAATAACCGGGGCCATCCGCGTCCAAATTCAACCCCGTATTATCATCGTAATGTGTTTCTGGACTTTCTAGTATACCCATCCGGTCATGCACGAGCTTGATTGACTTTGTTACATGCACTTGCCACTCTCTCTCGCGAATCTGGACCACGTAGCGCTGAGCCTTGCGCATCAACTCACGTTTAGATGCATGTCGTAAGCTTTCACATAACTTGCGTCCTTCCGCATTCCACGGAATGACGACCGAATACTGGGCGCCGTCATCGATCAACTGGAAATCACGTGCCGCCGATGCAAAGCCGAATTGTAGAGGAAGCGTTGGGTCCGAAGCCAGACGGAACCTGCCCATAATATTTTTCTCATCCCAACGCGCCTGCTGGATCCAGTAATACAACCGGAAATACTTCTCTACGGCCGCCAGTTCAAAAACATCTTCGCGATCCGCAATTACTTGACGCGCACATTGTGCCGTCTCTCGGAAATAGCTCTCGGCATGCTCATGCTCAGATGCGAAGACATATACCTGCCCTCTCTTCAGGTGACCATTACGATTGCAACGCCCTGCTGCTTGTGCCAGCGAATCCAATCCAGCCATCGCCCGGTAGACCACGGGAAAATCTAAATCCACGCCCGCCTCGACCAATTGTGTGCTTACGACGCGGCAATCGTGATTTCCTTTTAAACACTTTCGAATATCCTCCAGCTTCGCCATCCTATGAGCTGGACACATCCTCCCACTGAGATGAAACACACCGGAGCCTTCATTGAGCATTATGAATAGTTTTCGCGCGTGACCCGTCGTATTCACCACACAAAGCGCTTGCCGCTCTTTTTTCAAGCTTCCGGACAATTGGACGTCCGCCATTTTCCCGCACTGGACCACCTCCACTCTTTTGAGTTTTTCGAACAGCGAAACCGGCTCATCCATGATCTCGCGAACACCTTCGAGTCCGATGTCAAAATCCGGACGTTTAAGAATAGCTGGCTGTGTCGCCGTGCACAGAACCACCGAGCACCCGTAATGTGTGACCAACTCCCGTAGCGCAGCAAGGCAAGGTTTGAGATATTCCACTGGCAGCGTTTGCGCTTCGTCGAGAACGATGATACTATTGGCCAGATTATGCAGCTTGCGACAAGCTGAGGGGCGGTTTGCGAATAGAGATTCATAGAATTGCACAGACGTGGTCAGCACAAGTGAAGCGTCCCAATTTTCGGAGGCTAGGCGACTGGCTTCATTTTCCTTTTCTGGATCCACGTTACAATGGTGCTCGAGAACCGTATCTTGCCCAAGCCTATCTCTGAACACCTTGGCCGTTTGCTCGATGATGGTCGTCAAAGGCACTACATAAAAAATCCGGCACATCCCATGCTTTCGTGCGTGTTTCAGAGCAAAGGCTAGCGACGACAACGTCTTGCCTCCCCCTGTTGGTACTGTTAAGGAAAAGAATCCTCTAGTCAGAGAAGCTTTTGATTCACACTGCCGTCTAACATCCGCACGAATTTCATTGACAGGGATGGTTGGATCAAATTTTTCTATTTGTTGGAAGAAACGGTCATGAAGAGTTTCAAGTGTCGGAAACTCGAAAGGTCTCTCTGCCCAATTATTTCTAAAAGCTTCTGTGTCCAGTGCGTCGCCATCCACCAAGCAAGAGTACACCATGCGAGTAAAGAAAGCGGTGGCGAAGGCATCCAGGGGTAGAGGCAACTGCTTCGGCAGCGGTGATTCCGGGATCTCGGCTAGACCATGGCGCCATTGCTCTACCATTTTTCTTAGCCTTTTCTCCAAACACGCGCCCTCTGCAAATGCGTCCGGCATTCCTCCATGGTGTCCGGCAATAGCATAGGCCAAAGGCAACCCGATCACCGGCATTTGCTCTACACTATATTGGCTTCCAGCCGTCGAATGGTCGACTTCCAATGAATCATCCGACGAAATGCGCTTTTGAAACGCATCTGAATATTTCCCTATGTCATGCCACAAACCTGCCAAGTACGCCCAAGATGCTGCGCCAAAGGGTTCTGCAAATTCTGCGGCCAATTCAGCCACATTTCGCAAATGTTTTTCCAACTCCTGCCAATGCTCCGGGCCTTTGTCCGGTAATGTGTGGGCGTAGTATTTCTTTTTCTCACTCATAGCGGACTCGGGATCGTATTGGATTGGTTTTTTCAGATGTTTTGCCGACGGCTTGTTTGCGATGCATGTGGTCGAAGTATGTGCGAGCGGATGTTGAGCCGTGGGAGGTTGTTCGATATTCTCCATCAAAATCGAGGCCGCTGACAGCGCCATCGCTCTGGATGCCGAGGAAAATCACGCGGCCTTGATGGTTCACTACACGCCAGCCTGATTTGGATCGCTCATGCGCTGTCCAACTTTTTCCGTCTGGGAAAATGAATCGCCATGTGTCCGCGCGCGATTCTATGCGGATCATTCCTACGCGCTGAATGTATGCGCGATATCCTCCATCTATAATTTCGATGCGGGCATCCGGATAAAAATAGCGAATCAGATCCGTCACGCGTGCCTGCTCGCCGCATGCCGTAGCGCCCATAAATAAACTTACAACACTGGCTATTTTGATCGCTTTCATGATCCGGCGCTTTCTTTCGCTTCCATACTTTTTAAAGGAAACTGGTTTCTCTTTTCCATAATCATCGCTCTGTTTCTTCCATAGGCGGTTTGGGCCAAACCGCCCTACCCGTTTATAGATCCTTTAACCAGCGCGGCACGCAGCCACGTATTTCCGCATCGTTCTGTTCCTTTCGTTGGCGGTTTGGGCCAAACCGCCCTACCCGTTTATAGATCTCTCAACCAGACCCGGCACGCAGCCACGTCTTTCCGCGCGGATTTCTTTTTAGATGCAATTTCCAGTAAATCTCCCAGGCGACCATTAGGGAAAAGGAGTCGTTTTGAATCATCCGGCTCGCCATAATCCGTTTTCTTGTAATGACGCTCAATGCGGGCCCGGAAACGAATCGCGAGTTCTTCACTGATTAAACTAAATTCGGTAAGACGATAGAGGAAGGATTGCGCGGAGACGCCAAAACGATGCTTGATGCGTAGAAGCAATTCATAAGTCCATTCGTGGGGACGTATGCCCAATTGCGCGACGCTGGCGCGCACGGCGGTTTCCGGCATTAAAAATGCCGCTGTAAATCGGCGTACCGCATGGAGTTCATCCAACAACTTCTCCGCGCGGGAACCATACATTTGCGGTTCTTCCGACCGAAGCAATGCCGGTTTTACGCCATGCGCGTTTTCATGCTTGCGCAAATCCGTAAATAGATAAATCGCGCCCAGTCGTTTAATTAATTCAAATATCTGCCGCTCTGCATTCATCTTGTCATGCACAAAAATGAAGGCATTGGCATTAACCCGATCATAATAAGCAGCGCTATGAATATGCGCGCGGAGATCACAAAAAACAATGCGCAGCCCTGCGTTCTCCAAAAGCTCCAGATAATCAAAAATAACCCCCTCCCCAATCCCCAACGAAGTCCGAACCTGTCGCGCTAGCATTTCCATGCCTGTATCCGTGCGCGTGAATGATGCGAATAATGGAATCAAAGCCCGCTTTTGCGCGCCGCACACATCTTCCAACATCAAAAATGCCCGGATGATACGCTCCAAACGTTCGCGAACTTCGTCGTCATGCCTATCATCATCCGACAATAATACGGGCTCGGCATAAGGCGCTTTTCTTTCGGAAGCGGGTATGGCTGATACCAAATACAAGCCTTGTTCTTCCTTCAAACACGCTGGGCTTGCGCCCGACACTTCGTACGTCCGTCCGAGTATTTCATCTACAGTGACGTCTAATGCATCCGCAAGGCGCATTAATATGCGTCCTGTTGGAATATGACGGCCCTGCTCAATATTGTTCATGGGACCAGGCCGAACGCCGATGCGCCTCGCTAATTCACGTTGTGAAATATTTCGTCGTTGCCGAATGGAACGAACGGACTCTCCGATTCGGGATTGGAGGTATTGATCATTGTTCATGTTGTCATGAATACGTTAACACTTATATTCGTGTCAACATGAATTTCAGGATAAGTTTCAGTTCTTCTCACTGAACAATGCTGGATAACATCCATAAAAGCAGGCTGTCACATTATCAGATCGTCCGCGATTGTTATGCTGGGCTTGCCGAAAGCTTTTGACATCTAATCTACATAAGACTATTTTACCTATAGTCACTATTTTTTACAGGAGAACCATTTGATGAAGCGATACATTGGGGCGATCTGTGTCATGGTAGTTTCATGGGCTCAAGCAGACATTATTCTTTTGAATGATTCATTCACGGATTTGGACCGTTCGAATCAGAATCTACCGTCATCGGCTTCCTGGTTTAGCGGGGGGGATGCAGCCGATATCACTGCCGCTTCCGGAGCGCTCGTCATGAGCAATATTTCGGGGGGTACGCGCGGCGCACTGGCTTATTTTACTCCCTCCGGATCACCTCAGGCGCTGGCGATCGGCGACTCATTGTCATTAAGCGCCACAGTAACCATTCCTAATTCGTCCGGGGACAGTGGGCGTTTTCAATTCTGGGCTTACGATTCAGGCGGTTCGCGAACCGTATCCGACAATCAATCCTTCAACAACAGCGCCTACAACGGCTATGTGGGATATGGCATTCTCAATGATCCCCGAGGCAATCATCCTTCCCGGTATTCCATCAATGAAAGAGACAGCACGGCAAACAATCTAATCCTCGGGTCCACAGTCCTTGACACCAGCACCGCAGCCGTGACCATGACAGGCATAACCGTGAATGTGTCATTGGAAATAACACGCACAGGGACGGACACGATGTCGCTTCTGGGCTCGATTAATGGCACGGAGATTACCCGCCAGGACGTCGCGGGCGCCATCACGCAATTTGATACCATGGCTATTCTTAGTGTAAACGATTCTTTAGCAGGGACATTGACGGTGGATCAGGTCGAAGTCATCTACACCGCTATTCCCGAACCCGGCCTTTGGTCTTTGCTCGTTAGCGGCGCAATTCTGCTGGTCGCCGTACGCCGCGCCTTCCCTGAACGCGCTTAGCGCAGCCTGTGTAGATAATCATTGGCGCCCCCGGCAGGATTCGAACCTGCGACCGTCGGATTAGAAATCCGATGCTCTATCCAACTGAGCTACGGGAGCTAAACTCTACGCGCATGGTTTACCCGGTATCAGCGCGGGGTCAAGCAGGAAACTAGGTCTTTCACATGGAATGTCGCGCGCCAATCGCCCGCGACAGCGTCAGCGCATCCGCAAATGCAACCCCACTGCCGCTGGGCAACCCAAACGCCAGTCGTGTAATGCGCACCGATTTCCCCGACAACGCTTCTTGAAGATAATGCGCTGTGGCTTCGCTTTCCGTGTCGTGATCAAAAGCCAATACCACTTCTTTGATGGGCTCATCCGCTATTCGCTTGCGTAGCTTTTCTAGCTGCTCGGGAGGTATATCCCGCCCAAGCATAGGCGATATTTTCCCGTCCATACAATGGTATAAGCCCTGATACCCCCCTGCTGTTTCCATCAATGCAATAGACGCGGCATCTTCGACTACACACAGCAACGAGGCATCACGCCGGCTGTCGGTACACAGTTCGCAAGGATTTCGTTCTTTAGGGGTAAGATTTCCACACCGGTCGCAACGAACAAGTTGATTTTCAACGTCTTGTAATGCCGCGATCAATTCGCGTGCCAATCCTTTTTCGTCCAGCGCGATTCGGTACGCCATTCGTTCGGCCGAGCGTTTTCCCACGCCGGGCAGTTTGGCCAGTCGGCCCGCAAGTCGTTGCATGGGTTCCAAGGATTTCATGATGCCATCAGAACGGCAATCCGCCACCGCCCGGTAATCCCATGCCGCCTGTGATTTTGCCCATCTCCTCGGCGGCCATTTCCTTGGCTGCCCCTAACGCGCCGTCTACAGCCGCCATCACTAAATCCTGCAACATGTCCACATCCGATGGATCTACGACTTTGGGATCAATCACAATGCTTTCCAGCGTCATATCGCCACGGGCTACCGCGGTCACCATGCCGCCACCGGCGCTGAATTCGACGGTTTTTTCCGCTAATTCAGCTTGCATTTTTTTCATGTTATCCTGCATAGCCGCCGCTTGCTTCATCAACTTCATCATATTAACCATTGTCTAATTCTCCTTGTGCTTATTCGCGAATATCCACAATCTCCCCGTTAAATTCCTCCAGTGTTTTACGCACCACAGGATTGGTCACCCAGTTTTGCTCCGCCGATTGTGTCTGGCGATCTTGATCTTCCACGTGTTCCTGTTGATCCAGGGCGGAAGGTTTGGCGCGAATTTTTATGTCGCCGGGCAAGGTGTCGCTTGCGTCCATAATTTTAAATTCAACCACAACATTATGACGCAGCATCCGACCTAGTACTTTTTGCAAAGCATTCCGGTTACGGGGGACACTTATGCTTTCCATGCTGGATTCAAATTCAGGATCGAATCCCACCACCAACGTCTGACCATGAATCGCCAAAGGCTTGGAATCCAATAAATAATTTTTGGCTAGCGGCGCGATATGACTGACCTGCTCCACCACATCCATCCATTGTTCCAGCACTGTTTGATACGCGTCGTCCGGCAATACAGTCGGGATAGAGGATGATCCCGTTGATTCAGGCATTTCTACGTGTGATGGCGCTACAACGCCGGCTTCAGTCGTTTTTTTTTCCGTGGGATCAGAAGAAGGCTCACTGACAACCGTCGTCGGCAGAGGATTTTCCGAAATGGCTTTTTTGAGCGCATTCAATTCTTTCAGAATTTCTTCCAGAGAGGCGACTTTAGCCGCGCGCGCGCACCGGATTAATGCGGTCTCGACCAAGGTCCGGCGCGACAAAGCATAACGGAGTCTGCTTTCGGTTTCCGTCAAAATCTGTACGATGTGCAATAGGCGTCCCGTTGACGTCTTGTCCGCTTGTTTACGTAAGGATTCAACTTGCACCGTTGTCAAATCCAGCACATCGGAGGTTGTTTCGGCATGAAGACAAATAAGAACATTGCGAAAATGTTCGAGCAGCTCGATCATCAGACGCTGCATATCTTTGCCGGTTTGATCCAGATCCGCAATGATGCGGATAATGCGCGGCACATCCCCTTCCAAGACCGCATCCCCCAAGTCTTCCATACGTCCGCGCGATACCAATCCAAACACCGATAAAACATCTTCTTCCCGGATCGTGGCGCCGACAAAAGAAATTAATTGGTCCAGCGCGGATTGCGCATCGCGCATGCCGCCTTCCGCGCCGCGGGCAATCGCCAGCAACGCATCTTCATCCAATGTAATGCCTTCGGCTTTTGCAATGCGATCCAGCGTTGCGGTGATGGCAGACGCCGGAATGCGACGCAAATCAAAACGCTGGCAACGGGACAGGATTGTCGCGGGCACTTTCTGCGGCTCGGTAGTGGCCATGATAAATTTAACGTGCGGAGGAGGTTCCTCCAGCGTTTTCAACAACGCGTTGAACGCGGGAATGGAAAGCATATGCACTTCGTCAATGATATAGATTTTGTACGGCCCGCGCGCGGGCGTGTAGCGGGCATTATCCCGCAAATCGCGGACTTGCTCGACGCCGTTATTGGATGCGCCGTCAATTTCAAGAACATCCATGGAGTTCCCGCCCATGATTTCCTTGCAGGAATCGCACACATCGCACGGTTCCGTGGTCGGGCCTTTTTCACAATTCAGCGCTTTGGCGAAAATACGCGCCGTGGTGGTTTTGCCGGTTCCGCGTGGTCCGACAAATAAGTAGGCATGAGCCACGCGATTTTCCCGAATCGCATTTTTCAGCGTCCGGGTTACATGCTCCTGCCCGATCACATCGTCGAATTTTTGGGGGCGCCATTTCCGCGCCAGTACTTGATACGCCATGTCCTGTCCTTAAAATTAAAGCCGTGCACCCTTGTTCGACTGTCATCAAGGGGCGCCCGAATCCTTTCCAGACTCCGGCCAGGTTGATCTGCGGCACCCGTACAGCATGACTTACCGCTGCTACCTTCCGGTCCTGACGGGGTTCGTCGGTGTTCGTCGCACAGAGCCCAGCTTTCACCGCCCTTCCGGGACGGAACGACTCCCTATCTTTCAGCCTTGCGTGGGATTTCCACCCTGCTATAGCGGGTTGCAGGTCGCACTCCAAAAAAGCGCTCAGGGCACCGCTACCTCCCCGTCTAGCACGGCCATGGTTAAACGTACCAGTGATCCCCCCCGTTGGCAACTATCATGTGATTTTCACGACAGCCCTGGCGCAGCCATAGAAAACAAAAACGCGGATTGACGATAGGGATGCCGTTGGTTCATCGTTTACACCTTACAAAGCAAACAGTACGTGTGCCCCATGCGCGAATCCATTTTATTCATAGACAAAGTCCTGTTAAAGCCCTGGAAAGAAAAAGACCCCATTCGTGGCGTAGAATTATTTAACATTCTGCTTATCCGGGATTTGCTGGCGTGTGGTCATCCCGTGACGCTGGTCGCCGATGCTTCGTGGCGCCCCCCTTTGCAGCGCATGCTGGGCACAAAGCTTCCTGAATGCATTTGGACGCCCCGCGCATGCCCGGCAGGGTTGATGCCTCTATGGATCGGCATGCGTTTTGTCGGCAGCCGCTACCATACATTGCTTGTGGGCAATGTCGCCAATGGCTTGATCCCGGGACTTGGCATCTTGAAAAAAGCAGGTATGAGCAGGCAGGTTGTTTTGATTGCTCACCGGGAAACAACGCCACGGTTTGCCCGGCTATTTGCAAACTGGCAAGGGCATATCCTTGCCGTGAACAGCGTAATTGCCCGACGTTTTATCGCGCATGGTTGCCCAAACGTACATGTGGATTACGGCATTCATAATGCCGATCGGTTTGCGCCCGCGACAAAGTCGTCGCGTTCGTCCCCCATACATTTTTGCGTGTTAGGCGCTATGGAGAATCCCTGGAAAGGAGCCGACACCGCGATTAAAGCGTTCGGCATGCTCCCCGAAGAAATAAAAAATAAGGCGCACTTGCATCTGGCATCGTATCGCACGCCACCGTCCATGGATGATGATCGTATTATTCCCTATGCCTGGATGCCTATGGAGGACATTCCGCGTTTTCTGCAAAACATGGATGTTCTTATTGTGCCCTCGCGCGACGAGGAAGTCATGCGCGAGACTTTTTCGCAGGCCACCGTGCAAGGAATGCTTTCCGGCCTGCCTGTGCTGCATGCGCCTTTGCCTATTCTTACCGAAAAATTCGATCAAGGCGGTGGCGCATGTTTCGTGTCCGCGGCCGAATTAGCCGGATTGATGGAGAAAGCCGTAAAGGATTCTGATTGGCGTATCAACGAAGGGCAGACCGCGCGCGCCGTAGCTTTGGACCGGTATGTGTGGAACACCCCGCGTTTTATTCACCGGTATATTGCGCCGGATAGAGAGCCGGTCGAGCAAAGAGTTCCTTCCCCCGTTATCCCCGCGCCTTTGCCGCTTCAACATCCCGCGTACATCGGGGAAGTAGCCCATGCATGGCATTCCCCCGATGTCCTAGCACAGTTGAATTCCATAACAGATCAACTGCGCGAGGGAACAGCGTTGACGTCAAAACATGATCGTGTGGTACGGTTGTCCTGGCCCATACAGGGGCAAACCGTAGACGTAGCCGTCAAATCCTACGGTCGGCAACCCTTTCTTAAAGACTGGACTGACCGTCGCCAAGGCTCCAAAGCGAAACGTTCGTTTCGCGCCGCGGTCCACATGCAAGCCCATAACGTAGGCACGCCGGAACCTATCGCGTGGCTGGACCGATGGGAGAACGGCCGACTTTGCGAAAGCTATTATGTGTCGGTTTATGAACCGGACTTATCCGCATTCCGCGAAGAATTGATTCACTTATACCGGCACGAACCGGATTGCGGCAAACTCATGCAGCTTCTTCAAACAGTTGCGCAAGCCTTGGCGCATTTGCATGCATGCGGATGCGCGCACCGGGATATGGGCAATCAAAATATCGCTTTGCGCAGAACATCGGACACGACATGGGGCGATGTCATGTTTATTGATTTAAACCGTGCCTGCATGGGTGCGGTGGGGTCCATGCGCAAACGGGCCTTTGATTTATCCCGCATCAATTTGCCTTCCGATTTTCTCCGCGTGTTCATGGCCATGTATTGCGGGGAACAGCAAGTGCCCGCTGCTCTTGTTCGTTTTGAAGCCATGTACCGGCGCCGGTATGCGTGGCACACGCATTCGCGCGCTTGGCGTCATCCTATCCGGACGCGTCAGCGCAGAAAAGTAAAAGAACCGGACGCCATCACGTATCCCGACGTGCGGGATGTATGGATTTGGGATGAACGTTCCGGACAAGCGATCAGCGTGCTGCAACGCAAAGACCGGAAAAAATATTACGCGCTAACCGCATCCCTGTCCGTGGCGTGCTCCACGGTCAAAGCAATAGCTCCTGTCTGGTTTCGGTATAAGTCGCTTCGCACACAATCGTTTACAGTCCCGGTTTCTTTCGCGCACAAAATTGGAATGACGCTGCACCCGCGCCCGGCTACATGGGACATCGAGCGCGCGCGCTTGGACGAGCTGGGGCCAATGCCTGTGCTTGTGCGATTGTATCATCATGAAAGCAGCAAGGAATGGGATTTTACGAAGCAATGCATCCGCGAACTTCATCAAGCCGGTTACCCGGTATCGTTGGCTATGGTACAGGATCGTCGCGCCATTACCGAGCCCGCGAGGTGGGACGCGTTTGTGCATACTGTATTGCAGGATATGGCGCCTCTGGCGGATTGGGTTGAAGTAGGACACGCCATCAACCGGGTCAAATGGGGTTTGTGGAAAATGGCCGACTATGCCCGGCTTTGCAAGCCGTTCGCAGACTACCGGCAAAGCGCGGACGCCATCCGATGTATAGGCCCGGCCACCATAGATTTTGAATACCATTACACGCTAGCCGCGCTCGACGCTGTACGGCACATCATGCCGTTCGATGCCCTTTCTCATCACTTGTACGTGGATCGTCGTGGCGCCCCTGAAAACAAACAAGGTCCGCTGGATACGTCCGACAAAGCCACGCTGCTAAAAGCCGTGGCGGATTATGCGCAAGCCTGTGCTTCGCGTGTGATTATCACGGAAGTAAACTGGCCTTTGTTGCATACCGGCGTTTACTCGCCGGTGTGTTCCCCGTATGTGACGCCGGGTCCACGCGTCAATGATCCCAGCGTGACCGAAGAAGACTACGCGCGGTTTATGATCCGCTATTTGCTTCAAACGCTTGCCACCGGGCATATCGAACGCGTGTATTGGTGGCGTTTAATGGCGCATGGCTACGGTCTCGTGGATGATCATATTTCTCCCCCGCGCGCGCGACCCGCGTTTAACGCGTTGAAGCATTTTCTTGAAACAGTAGGCAATGCCACATTCCAGCAACGTACGATCAGCGCGGACGGCGTGTATACGTGGTCTTTTACCCGTCCGGACCAAGAACAAATTGTGATAGCCTACGCGCATCCCGACAACGCGACGTATATCCCTCCGTTTACTTTCGACAGCGTGCAGGATCAAGTCGGCCATGAAATCGCGATCCAGGACCCCGCAGTGAACCTGTCCGGGGCCGTCACGTATTTTCGTCGGGTGACCGTTTAGCGTTGATAAGATTGACTTTCCGTCAAAGCGTGGATACGTTCCGCCCTTCGTATGGATGCCACTCAACTACAAAAAGAAATAAACCGACGCCGGACGTTTGCCATTATCTCGCATCCGGACGCCGGGAAAACCACGTTAACGGAAAAATTGCTGCTGTACGGCGGCGCGATCCAGTTAGCCGGTTCCGTGCGCGCGCGGCGTAATCAAAAAAGCACGACATCCGACTGGATGGAATTGGAAAAAGAACGTGGCATATCCGTTTCATCCACCCTGCTGCAATTTGATTACAAGGATTGTGTCATTAACTTGCTGGATACTCCCGGCCACAAGGATTTCAGCGAAGACACGTATCGCGTCTTAACCGCCGTAGACAGTGTGATCATGGTTATTGACGCGGCGAAAGGCATTGAAGATCGTACGCGCAAACTTTTTGAAATATGCCGGTTGCGTGGCATTCCCATTTTTACGTTCATGAACAAAATGGACCGCCCGGCCCAAGAGCCGCTGGCGTTGCTGGACGAACTGGAAAAAGTGCTGGGCATAGGCGCGTTCCCTGTCACCTGGCCTTTAGGCAGTGGCGGTGATTTCCGTGGTGTATACGATCGCTTAAAAAAACAATTGCACTCCTTTGAACGCACCGCGCACGGCGCGTACCGCGCCCCGGACAAAGTAAGCGGCATGCACGACGAAAATATCCGGGCGCACGTCCCCCCGCATATCTACGATCCGTGGTTGGAAGAACTGGAAATGTTGGGAGGCGCCGGGGAGACGTGGGATGAAGACCAAGTCATGGCCGGTCTCATTACGCCGGTTTTTTTTGGAAGCGCGATTACTAATTTCGGCATTCAGTTGCTGTTGGATTATTTTGTGGAACACGGCGCGACCCCACAGCCTCGTCGCTCTATCAAAGGCCTGATTCCCACAACCCACCCCGACTTCTCCGGCTTTGTGTTTAAAGTGCAAGCGAATATGAATCCGCGGCACCGTGACCGGTTGACGTTTCTACGCGTATGTTCCGGTGTGTTTCAAAAAGACATGAGTGTATTGGACCCGGACGGAGGCAAACCGCTTCGTTTATCGTACACGCAAAAACTGTTTGGCCAGGAACGTGAATCCGTGGATGAAGCATATCCCGGGGACATCGTAGGATTAGTGATGCATCGCGCGTTTCGCATAGGCGATACGCTGACCACGAACCCGGACATACGGTACGACGAAATCCCTCGTTTTCCGCCGGAAGCTTTTGCTTTTATTCGCAATGTGGGCACAGCCAAATATAAACAATTCCGCGACGGCTTATCCCAGCTTCTGGACGAAGGCGTAATCCAATCGTTTACCTTTGCGGGTGATTTAAGCGGAACGACGCTTTTAGGCGCGGTGGGTCAGCTTCAATTTGATGTCGTGCTGTACCGTTTGGAAACCGAATACGGCGCCGAACCACGTATAGAACCCGCTCCCTACGCGCACATCCGATGGTTTTCCATCGGTGTCACCGAGCAGGAATTTGAGGGCAAATTCCTTGGCGACGGCGTGCGCCTTGCGCACGATACACGGAATCAACTTGTCATCCTATTCCCGGACAACTGGAAACTGGATTACTTTGTCAAAAACCATCCCGACCTCGAATTGCATCACGTTTCCCCGCACGAAACAGGCCTTTGAGTGGTCCGTTATTTTCCGTCGTACGCGCTTTCCACCCGGACATCCATAGTGGCAATGGCGCCCATGGCTTCACGCATAGCTTTCCGAATGCGCTGTTCCACATCGGGAAAATCCTGTTCCCGTGTCCCCATGCAAGCCACGACATCCACGGAGACATGAAGACGGTTTGAAGGACCTTCCACGCGCAAGTCATGAAATTCCGTTAACTGCTGATCCTGACGCACAGCGTCGCGCATGGTTTGTTCCGTGCGCCCATAATCGGGATGAGACCGGTCCACGGGATCCACATGCACAATAACTTTTCCTCCGCATACCCGTTCCACTTCGTCTTCCACCAACTCGGACAAGTCATGAACATCCATTGCGCTTCGCGCGGCATCCACCTCGATATGAAATGAAATCAGTCGTTCCTCGCCGTATTTGTGCATAATCACATCATGCACGCCTTGTATGCCGGGAACGCCCATCGCGGCTTTTTCCACGGCGCGCACTTCCTCTGGCGACGGGGCTTCGCCCAGAAGCGGACTGATCGCCGATTTCGCCGTGGCGATTCCAGTGCCAAAAATAAACAGCGCCACCCCAAGGCCCGCCCAGCCATCCACCCCGCTCCATCCGAAGCGCGCAGCCACCAGTGCAATCAAAACCACGCCTGTGCTTAAAACATCCGAAACATGATGCCAAAAATCAGCCGTAATCGCAGGCGAGCCGGTCGCGCGGGCAAGATGCAAGGAAAAAACCGATAGCCATTGTTTGACCAGCATCGTGCCTGCAACCGCGGCAATCGCCCACCACGGCGCATAGACCAGCGAAGGTTGCTGAATACGCGCCCAACCCGCGCGCGCAAATTCGATCGCCAACACCATAAGCAGAATAGATAAAATCAATGCCGCCACCAACTCAATGCGACCGTGCCCAAAAGGATGTTTGGAATCCCTTGGTTTTCTGGCCCAATAAAACCCCAACACCACTATTAAACTGCTGCCAATATCGGAAAAACTATGAGCCGCATCCGCGAGCAAGGCCAAACTGGCTGTAAACAATCCCAACACGCCTTTGGCCGCAAATAAAAACAAATTCACGGCAATACTCACCCAACCTTGAAGCAAGCCCAGTTGATGATGAGAAGAAGCTGTGCCGTGATTCGGCGACCAATGCAGGGCTTGACGAACAAGCCAGCCCGTGACGCCCGCACGTCCGGCCGTCTTATGATCACCCGTCTTTTTTTTATGTTTTCCCGCCATGCTAATTCATTCTTAAAGGAACTTCGCCTACAAGCGGCTTAACAAGTTCAATACATATTCTAAACATTGACACCATTTAATACTTTCACTTAAAGTGTAACTGTTTTACATCGCCGTACCCACAAAAAAGAAAAGCGATAGCGCCGTTGGCTCGAATAAAAAATGCATCATGAGTGACTCTAACGTATGGCTACCATATCGGCGCGCTTGGTTCGGCATCTTTGTCGCATGCAGTTTACTTTTTCATTTTATTCCGCTCCATCAGTCCCCCGCGCAAACCACGCCCCCTGAAGTACAAGCAGCCGCAAACGAAGCGCTTGTGAACGGCGAATATCCTACTGCCATACATTGGCTTGGCACGCTGGTGGATTGGTACGAAGACGAAACAGACCAATCCATCGTGGCGATGATGAGTGAAATCTATTTTAACCTTGGTCTTTCCCATTTATTTATGGGCGACTTTGCCAAAGCCATCGAAGTATTTAACATTTATCTCGAAAAATATCGTCTAGGAACGTATGCCGAGCAATGCGAATTGCTGGTGGCCGATTGCCTGCGCTACCAGAAAGATTATGCGGAGGCCTTGGACGCCTACCACTATTTTCTCGAACGCCCGGCCATTCTGCGGGATAACCGTATTGACGCTCATGCAGGGCTGGCGCGCATTTATCTCGCGGAAGAATCCTGGAGCAATGCGGTTCCTCATTTGTTCCATGTCTATCGCACCGCTCTCGATTTTCCACGCAAAAACTGGGCCGCCACATTATTGGCCATATCATTCTTAAAAGACGGAAATTACGAATCGGTCTTTGAAATGGCGCCTATTCTGTTGCGCCCGGATTCATTTGCGGCGCAGTGTTTCGTTTAATGTCACCGCGCTCGAAGTGGGCGATACATTATTTACCGACGAACGATACCGGGAGGCGTTGTGGGTTTACCGCATGGTCTATCCCATGGATTCCATTAAATTAAATGCCACTCAATATCTGTATGATATCGAGAACAGTTTGACTCGTTTGCGACGATCGCCACGCAATCCCCGTCCCGTCATGCGCACGCAGGAAGCCATGGGCGAAGTCGAAGGGGAAATCGAAGCTTTGGAACAGTTGGAAAATTACGATGATGTGCTGCAATTTCGCGTAGCACGCGGATACATGGAATTATACAGGCATCGGGAAGCGCGCGATTTATTTTATCAAATCCATTTAAAAGGTGTGGAAGAATACGCCGAAATGGGGCTTTACCTTGCTTTCGCCAACGCAGCCAGAGTCGAGCCCGAAGACAGCGCATTCAGGTATGGATACGCGTACATGGACAAGTATCCCGGTGGTGAATTTTACTCGGATACAACGCTTCTTGTGGCTCAATTGCACGCCAAACTGGAGCAATGGGATCGCGTAATCCTTGTCCTCGAACAAGCGCTTACCGTGCAACCCGAGCATAGCCATATTGTCGAAGCGCTTTTCCTTCTCGGCTACGCGTGTTTTATGGAAGAACGGTTCACGGAATCGGTGGACTGGCTTGTTCGCATGAACAAAGATTATCCCGACAACCTTCGCAAATACGAAGGACTGTATTGGACTGGCATGGCTTTGATGTTCGATGGGGATTACGGCATGGCGCTATCTTATTTTCAGATGGTCGTCGAGCAATATCCTGACGGACCTTATCTCGAAGACGCTACGTTCCGCTATGCCACATGCTTGTATGGATTAAGTCGCTTCGAGGACGCGGAAGCCAAATTGCAGGACTTTATAGCCATGTATCCTGAAAGCAAGTTAGTCGGGGAAGGCTATGTGATGCTGGGTGATATTGCGGGAGAACATGGTGAAATACCACAGGCTGTGGAATACTTCCAAAAAATTCCCGATTTAGGGGACGATGTTCATATCGAATTCTACAACTATTCGCAATTCCGCGCGGGGGAAATGCTGGCCGATATGGAAAAATATACGGAAGTGATCGCGCATTTCCGTCTTTATATTGCGCGCGATCGCGAGGGCTCGAATATCCCGCAAGCGTTGTTCTGGATTGGTGAATCGTTATGGAGTCTCGATCGCAAAGCCGATGCGCTACATCATTATATTGAAGCTATGAACCGTTACGGCCGGCAGCGCGATACGCTGGGCGTGGATTTGATTATGGATGCGTGGATCGGGAAAAGTCGCGCGGCGGATGAGTATTTGCGGGATTTAACCTGGCGGGACCTTAAAAGTCTGCACGAGCGCGCGATTGATGAACGCGCTCTTCCGCTGGTTCTCCGGCTGGAACGCATTATGCTGTACGAACCCAATTTGTCCGAGGATGAACGGGAACGACGCACCAACCGTATGTTAAACGAGCGCGTGCTTCCTCACGCAAGCGTCGGGGTGCTGGAATTTATGATGTCGGAAACGCAACGCAGGAACATGAACGATCTTGCGGACAAAGTAGCCGACGAAATTCTAACGCATTTCCCCGAAACCGATACAGCCATTTCCGCGCATTTACACAAAGCGCGAGCAGCTTTTAAGCGCGAAGCGTACGAAGATGTCCTGTCTCATACTTTTGTTGTGCAAGACGTTTCCCAGGCAGCGAAGCCGCGGCTGAAGCATATCTGCTTAGCGGAGATGCCTTGCGTCGTATGGAAAATTACGAGGAAGCGGATGCCATGTTCCAAACGGTGCTTGCCGCCAAAGACTGGCGGAAAATGTGGCCGGAAACCTTATATAAACGAGGGGATAACGCCCGGGCTTCCGGTGATTTTTTACGGGCTTCCGCATTTTTTGAGCGCATTTATCTTTTATATTCCGCCAATCAGCAATGGACAGCCAAAGCCTATATCGCGCGCGCTGAATGCCTGATACAATTAAATGAGCCAGGCAAAGCGCAGGAAGTACTCCGTGAATTTCTTGCGCATCCCGAGTTAAAAGACCGTCCTGAACGCGAGGTCGCGCAACGCATGCTTGCCAATGTGGGGAGCGCATCATGAATCTTCGCTTCAATCCTACCTGTTTTATATTCGCGTTAGCGCTTTCTATCCTGTGCCCGCCGCTGGACGTACTTGCTCAAACAACGTCGCGCAGTCGCAGATCCGAGCCGGTCACCGCGATAATCCAATTTCAGCGGGCCAAACAAACACTGCGCTTACATGACCGGGAAGAAAATACCATTACATACAGCATGCCCGATGCGCCTTCCGGCGTATTCGCAACGTTTGACATGCGCGCTGTGCGCGAAACGCAGTTTGACATGCCCGATCAATACGAAGACGTACTGCAAGCAGCGTCGGTACGTGACTGGAAAAAAGCCGCCGAATTGATACTGCCACATGTAGCGCCGCTGGCCCCTTTTCTCGCTTTACCGGACAATAATGCGATCGAACCCGCGTATCGCTGCGCCAATTACCTAACGCAAGCAGCTCGTCGCGAACAGATAAGACGGGACAGCATTATGGACCGCGAAGTAAGGGACTTGTTGCTTAGCGCACAGCGTTTATATGCCGCCATATCCGATGCCGAGTGGTATCCCTGGGCCGAAACTTCCGGTTATCGCGTAGCCCAATGTCTGCTTTATTTGGGGCATGTTGACCGTGCGGAAGAACATCTTAACACGCTCCGGGAACCGGATATATGGGATCCTTCCTTCGGCGTCTATGCCCTGGTGCGGGGCGAAATTGCCTTTGCCCAAAAAGAATATTACACCGCGCTCGATGAAGCGGTTCGATCCGTGGCGTTTCAAAATAAAGATGTGGCCAGTTTTCCCGACGCTTTGCTTCTTTCGGCGGCGGCATACGAAGAGACCGGCCAAATTTACCGGGCGCGCGACGTGTATTATGAAGTAGGACGTTTGTTTGCGCGCACGGACTGGGAAGACCGGGCGCGTGACGCGCTCCAACGTATGGTGGATTCCGGCGTCACCGCGCAAAAAGAGCAAGTAGACATTGAAACAGTCTTTTTTGGATTGCAAGAAGACATGAATGAGTTGGTACGTGCATGGCTGGCCAAACAAGCTACACGCGAGAATAAACAACAGGAGCAGGAAGAATGAAACGAAATACGAAATATATGGCGGGGTGGATCTTCGCGGCCATGGCGATCGGGGCGCTACCGGCTTTTGGTCAGGATTTGGCAACAGGCGCTCAACCCACGACGTTATGGGGCTTAATCAAACAAGGTGGCTTGTTTATGGTGCCGCTAGGCGCTTTATCCGTGGCCATGCTGGCATTGGCTGTCCACGGGTTCATAAACATCACCGAAGAAAAAATGATGCGCATTTCGTTGATTCCGAAAATTCGCGCGCATTTGCGCCAAATCGAATTGTCGGACGCCATGGGATTATGCGCGGGGCATCCAAGCTATCTCACCAACGTGCTCCATGCTGGCTTGAGTCGAATTGCGCATGGCGTATTTGAAGCCGATACCATGGAGAAAGCCATGGAAGAAGCGTCTATTGAAGAAAATGCCGCCGCAATCAAACCCATCAGTTACCTCTCTATCATTGCCCAGGTCGCTCCGATGGTCGGACTGCTTGGCACTGTGGCCGGTATGATTGGCGCGTTTCAAAAAATCGGCATGGGTGGCATGGGGGATCCGGAAAAGTTGGCATCCGATATCGGTATGGCTATGGTCACCACCGCCGCGGGATTGATCATCGGCATTCCTTCCATGTTTCTATATTTTTATTTAAAAAGCCGATTCACGGCGAATGTATCCCGTATTGGACGGGTGCTCGGGAATCTTGTCCATGAGCTTCAGTTGTGTGTAAGCGGGGAAGCGCCGCCGGATGATGCGCTGCTCGCAAACGAAAAGCTTTCGGAAGACATTGAACAAACGCAGGAAAACGTGGAAGAAGAAAAATGATTCTGCGCGAACGCAAAGAAGAAGATCCGCAGTTTCAGATGGCACCCATGATTGACATGGTGTTCCTTCTGCTTGTGTTTTTTATGATGGCTTCTCATTTAAGCCAGAAACAAAACATCAAACTCGATATGCCGACCGCGGAAGCGGGCGTGGTGCCCAAAGAAAGACCCGACCGGTATGTCATTAATATTACCACCAACGGCATGCTGTACAGCGGCATGAAACCTATCGAATTGGAAGCTTTAGGTGACGAGGTTAAAAGCGAGCTGCTTGATAATCCTTCGCTCAAAGTGTATCTTAGAGCTGATAAAGATGCTCCTTACAGGGAAGTTCGCAAAGTTATGACCGCGATGGCCGAAGCGGGCATTGATGATTTTCTATTCGGTGTCTTTTCACCAGGATCCGGTGGAGGTGAAGGGCCATGAAAATTGACGTGCTTGAGCCGGACAACCCTGAACTGAATGTGGCGCCTTTGATTGATATGGTGTTTCTATTGCTGGTTTATTTTATGGTTACAGCCAGCTTAGTTAAATCAGAAGCGGATCTGGGCATTAAATTGCCCGGAATGCTTTCCCAGGCAGAGTCCGTGGATATGGCCGACGAGCAAGTTATTGAAGTCTTTTCCGACGGACGCGTGGTCTTAAACGGGCGCACGTTAGACCGGCCGGATCGGTCTCACCTGCCGGAATTGACCGCTTTGCTTATCCGCTACCGTATGGCTTCGGAAGCTACGAAAAACGAAGCATTGATAACGATTTGGGCGGAAGACGAAGCGCGTCATCAACGGGTGGTGGATGTCATGAATGCCTGCGCGGATGCAGATATAAAAAATGTGACGTTCTCGAATTTAGGCGACGAATAGGTGACAGGTCATGAAGGCTAAACAACCGAATCTATTTCTCACGGGTATTGGTTATTACCAACTATCCAAACAACGCAAAAAAACATTAAGGCAAGTGCTATGGATTAGCATCGGAATCCATGTGGTTGGTTTATTGATTTTTGGATCTTTGACGATTCTGGAATCGTTCCGGGATGAGCCTACAACTTTTGTGGCCCCGACCCCGATGAAAACATATGAGCCCCGCGAGCTGGAACACAAAGTAAAAGTGCAACAGAAACAACGGAGCTCCAGTCGTCCGCAGGTGCGCCCGAGATTGGTTTCGGCTAAAGAGTCCGCCTTGGCTTTGCCCGAAATTACCATTGATCCCAAAATTGCCACAACGAGTTTTCAACCGCAATTCAAGTCCGTAACAGGTGTTGGCGTAGGAGTCGGGCTTGGTACCGGTCATGGCTTGGGTGGTTTTGGCACCGGCGTATCCAACTTTGACTTTTTCGGAATCCGCGGACGGGGCACCCGTATCGCGATTCTGCTTGATTTATCCTTAAGTATGGCCGAGGAGGATGCCGAAAGAGGGGTCACCGAAAAAGGTATTGAAAAGTTCAACATGGTTCGGAATCGCATTCAACAGGTGATTGACGCAATGAATCCGGGCGCGATGTTTAATGTCATTGTTTTTGCCCAAACAGCCGGCGCCTGGAAAGACGAATTGCAAGTAGCCACGACGGAAAATAAAAACGCAGTTAAAGAATGGCTTGCGCCATTTAATAGCCGGGCCGATGAACGTTTTCTGGGCTACACCCGCGGACTATCCTCGGGCCAGCACGGGTTGCCCGCGACGGGCGGCACGACCCGATTTGATGTAGCTCTGGAATTGGCGTTTAAGCAAGGGGCTGATACGATCCTCGTGATCGCGGATGGTGATGTGTGGGTTACGCGCAATCATACGCCGGAGGAACTGGCTGCACACCAACGTGAACGGGAACGGTGGGAAAAAGATAACAAACATAATATTGAAGATGCGAGACATGCACGCTACGAAGAACGTCGTGTATGGGTTGCCGCCCGTGACGCCCAGCAAGCGGTGCTTCGTGAACGGGATGGACAACGAGCCCGTGCGGCAAGAGAAGGCCAATGGGTAACTCGAAGAGTTCGGGTAGATGGTCCTGCTCGACCTACCGAAGCGGCCCCTAGACTGGAACCCGCCGTTTGGAGCGTAGAGGATTATCATGAGCATATACGTTTACTGCACGCGAAATTTTACAAACCCGAAGGGCGCCCTACTCCGGTGATCCATGTTATCGGGTATCGAAGCGACCGGGATGACGGCAGGTTTCTTCAGCATTTTGTGCGGACCTACAACGGTCAATTCCGGCGCGTAACGTCTGTGCGCTAATCCTCGCTTTCGCTGGCTCGTTTGGCAGGCGCTTCAAACAAAGTCTCGTGCGCTTGATCCAGTGTGATTGCAATACGATCACCGAGAGGATGGTTTTTCAATACGGTGGACCACGCAATGTCTTTTGCCGTCGCGGCATTGTTGCCCGGAAACCAATGATCGGCTTGTCCAAGTAAATTATATCTCATTTTGGCCCATGAAAGCAGATCGAGCCCTGTCCCATAGGTCCACAAACGAAGAATTTCATGAACATTGATTCCATCCGGGATGTCCCCCCACTCCGGTAGCCCGACATGCCACTGCTGTACCCACTCCTCCCCATGGGCTTTGATCAGCGCATCCTGGATGCGGGCATCAATTTCCCGGGTCAAGGCATCGCGCTGATCCCAATATGTCAGCGCCTCAATATGCTCGTCAAAATCCGTGGGCCGGGCCGCGCCTAAACTTAACGTATGCACCTGATCGCGCGCCAAACAATACAAGTCATTAAATTGCATCGGCGTAAGCGGGGCGCATAAATCCATCATTTTCCGGCTAGGCTCATATAATTTTCCGCCTTTATCATTCGGGCTAATGATAAACACACCCATATCCTGCCTGGTCGCAGCTTCCACCGCCGGCCATGTGAATGGATTGACATAATACCAATGCAGATTCACGTAGTCAAATTCACCGGTTTGGATCGCATTCACAATAGTCTGTAGCGGACCATGCGTGGAAAAACCGACAAAACGAACCCGACCTTCTTTCTGCAATTGCCGGGCAGCCGCTAAAGTCCCGTTTTTTTGAAGTGTCGTCTGCAACAATTCCTCGGTATTGATGCCATGAATGCCCAACAATTCAACATGATCCAGATGTAAATTGCGCATACACGTATCAAAAACGTCCAGAAACTCTCGAGCTGTTTCTTTCGGGCCGATTTTGGTTTGAATAATCATGCGTTCACGCGGAAATGAAGGCAATATGCGTCCCAATTGGATTTCCGAGGTGCCATATCCGCGCGCTGTTTCGATGTGGTTGATCCCGACGTCCAAGCTACGCTGAATGGTCGCTTCCAGATTAGCTTGATTATCCGCTTCAATCTCGGATGCAGGTAAATCCTTCCACGACTGCTGATATCGCATGCCTCCACAGGAAAATACAGGCATAGCTAATTCCGTTCGACCGAATCGTCTGCGAGGTATGGAAGCGTAATTCGTCATATTCCCGCCATGTTGACCTAAATTAGTTCATACGTCAAATCCGTCAATGAGCGGTGGACTTATGACGCGAACTTGTGTATTGTTTTGTAGTGTGAATTACCTTTAGCTAGCATGAGTAGCGATGAAGAAAATATCCTTTAACGAAGCGCTAGCCCAGATCATCGAAGATGACCCTCGTTATGACGAGCAAGCCTATATGTTTGTGCGGGAAGGCTTGGATTTTACGATTAAAGCCTTGAATAAACCACAAGCAGGGCCCGCGCGGCATGTAAGCGGGAAAGAATTGCTGGATGGCCTTAGGATTCATGCCATTAATGAATTTGGTCCCATGGCATTGCGCGTGCTGAACACATGGGGCATCCACGACACAATGGATTTTGGCCATATCGTGTTTAACATGGTGGATAAAGGCATTCTCGGAAAAACCGATGAAGACCGGCGCGAGGAATTCAAAGATGGGTATGATTTCAATACTGCTTTTATCGAGCCCTTCCACCCTTCCAAACCCAAACAGCATGAAAATTCCGCTTCGCCCCATACAGATGCAGGCGATTGATGCATGCTAGAAAGATTGCCGTATGACCTGTTTCACAAAAAATATCCTTCGTGTGTCTGTTTTTCTGGCTATAACCGGACTTTCTCTGGTTCATGCCAGCTCGCCCATAGAAGTTCTGCGTAAATCGAATGAACGTATTCATTCATTTAGCTTGGAAAATGGACTACGCGCTTTCATTAAAGCCGATCCCAGCGCTCCTGTTGTTGCCGTGCAAATATGGGTAGGCGTAGGTTCAATACATGAAGAAGAATGGATGGGCGCGGGTTTATCGCATTATGTCGAACACATGATTTTTAAAGGAACGCCAACCCGCACGACGGGGCAAATCAGCCGGGACATTGATGACGCGGGGGGCAGCGTCAACGCCTATACCTCGTTGGACCGCACTGTATTTCATGCGGTTATGCCCGCGCGCAACTGGCGGGTCGGATTCGATGTTCTCGCGGATGCGGTTATGCACGCCCACTTCCCGGAGGATGAGTGGGAGCGGGAGCAGGAAGTCATTCTGCGTGAAATGGCGATGGGACGCGACGACCCGGGCCGGGTTTTGCAAAAACTAACCTGGGGTACGGCGTATCATGTGCATCCGTATCGTCATCCGGTTATCGGCTACGAAGAAGTTTTTATCAAAACCGATCGCGCGATGCTGCTGGAATTCTTTCGCAGAAATTATACTCCCGACAACATGATGATTGTGATAGCAGGCAATGTAGATCATCAGGAAGTCGAGTCGGCCATCCGTGAAACGTTCACCTCGTTTTCCCGACGTATGCGCGAACCCATTGTCATTCCGCGCGAACCTCCTCAATTAGCTCCCCGTATTGCCCGTCATACCGGTCCTTATGAAGTCACCCGAATTAATGTAGTTTACCACACCGTGCCACTAAATCATCCTGACGCGCCTGCGCTTGATGTGCTGGCCGCCGTGGTGGGCAGCGGAGATAGTTCGCGGTTGACTCTTGAGATTCGGGATCGCTATGCCTTGGCACATTCCGTCAACGCATGGTCGTATACGCCCGGAGAACCTGGATTGTTTGGGATATCCGCGACTCTTGACCCGGATAGGGAAACATACGTTTTGAATGCCATTCAACGGGAAACGGAAATCTGGGCTACTTTTTCATTTTCTGACGCCGATTTGGAAAAAGCGAAACGCAATGTCATTGTATCAGCGCTTGCTGCATTGCAAACAGCGCGCGGACAAGCCAATAGCATCGGGTCAGGAGCCTACTATGCTGGAAATCCGCGTTTTTCCGAGCAGTATATCGCAAGCATAGAAACGATAAATCGCAAGACATTAAACGAAGTCGCCGCGCGTTATCTTCAGCCGCAGAACCGTACGGTGGCGGTGCTGGCGCCACGGGACGAAGATACAGAAGCACAAAGCGATGATTCCCCCCCCACCCTTGTGCATTCTCCAGTGAAAGAGGTATTACCCAATGGTATTCCTTTAATTATCCGCGAAGATCACCGTCTTCCGTTTGTGTACGTTACCGCGGCTTTTCTGGGCGGCTTATTATCTGAAACAGATGATACCCGTGGTTTAACGCGATTCACCGCTGATTTATGGACACGCGGTACAAAAAACAAAAGCGCGCAGGAAATCGCGGAATTTATTGAATCGCGTGGAGGATCTATGAACGCGTTCTCAGGCCAAAACAGTTTTGGCCTGCAAGCTATGTGCCTGGTAGAGGATGCGCCGGATTTTCTTGAACTCATGGATGAGATCATACGGGATGCCGTATTCCCTCGCGAGGAAATCAACCGTCAACGCGCGTTGCAACTTGCCGATATACGGGCACGGAAAGAACGTCCTTTTGCCATTGCCGATGACATCATGAGAGAAGCCCTTTATGGCGCGCATCCTTACCGTTGGACGATATCGGGAGAAGAGGAAACCGTGACGAATTTCACAAGTACAGATGCGTTGGACTATCTCAAAATGCATTGCACAACAGGCAATATGGCGATTTCTATGTTCGGGGCCATTTCTCGTGAACAAGCAAAAGAATGGGCGTCACAGTATTTTGACCGTATTCCCGAGGGGCCACGCCAAAAATATTCCCATGTTGTCCCTACGCGCAAGAAACCCATCCGCATCACGCAAGAAAGTCCTCATGCACAAACCATTTATTTAATGGGTTTTCCGGGCATGGATGTTCAAGACCGGGATTTGCCTACGCTGCAAATTATTCAATCGTCCATGTCTGGATTATCGTCCGAACTGGGCATGGAAGTTCGCGAAAAGCGCGGTCTTGTATATTTTGTCGGAGCGTTGCAACGCAGCGGTCTTGATCCCGGACTGTTTGCTTTTTACGCAGGTACGCGAGCCGATGCCGTGGAAGAATTGGAAGAGCTTATAGAAAATGAAATACATCGTTTAGTGGAACATGGATTATCCAACGAAGAACTACTTCGCGCTCAGGAACAACTGGTCGGCTCTTATTATGAATCGCTTCAGGATAATACAGGACTTGCGCAACTTGCGGCCTTGAATGAGTTATATGGTTTAGGGTATGATCACGTTTTTGACACGGAAAAGCGTTTGAGAGCGGTCACTAATGAAGATGTCAAACGTGTGGCTGCCCGTATTTTGAATAACCATGATCGTATTATTGTAATAGTGTCGCCTGATGCGGCAGAAAATATGGAGGATATACAATGACAGAACAACAAGAAGAAATGTCCCCCTTTAGTCACTTGGTCATTATGTTAGCCAGCTCCGCCCTGCAGCAATTAGGCAAAGCGCCGGGACCGGATGGTCAACCGGGCCCCGTGCATCTTGAGGGCGCTCAAGCCATGATTGATATGATTGAAATGCTGGAGACCAAAACAAGTGGAAATCTAAGCGATGACGAAGCGCGTATTCTTAAAGATGCCTTGACGATGTTACGTTTTCAATTTGTAGACGCGAAAAATGAATCATCTTCCCCGGCAAAAGAATCCACACAATCCATTGACCCGGGATTAGCCAAAGACGCGAGCAGCGCCAGCGAAGAGAAAGAGGAAAAAACCAGGTTTAGGAAAAGTTACGGTTAATTTTGCCTGGCAATCAGCGTGGCAATACGCCTTTCCGCGTCCGGCGCGGCAGGGACTCCTGTTTGAATGATCCGCTTGAGAATTTGAACAGCGGCATCCATATCTCCATTATTCTCCAAGAGAGATGACGCCGTAAAAGCCGCGCGCGTAAACCAAACAATGCAATCAGGCGATTGGTTTCGCGGATCTTCGGAAAAATCATACACCACACGCACATAATGCGCTAATGCGTCCTCATTAGCCTCGATCATTTCATAACAGCGCCCCAGTTTATAACGCGCTTGCAGTTTGAGACAAAATGAAGCATCGTCGCTGTCCAGAATCTGCTGATAGGACAAGCGGGCCTCTTGATATCGTTCGGGCTGATCCGCCGCTAAAACAAACTGGCAATCCCCTTTACGTCCTCTTGCTTCCGGGACCAAAAAGTGTCCGGGAAATGAGCGAATGATTTCATCAAAGGCAAGAATGGCGCCCGCGAATTCCCCAAGTTCCGACAATGCATCCCCCTGTGCGAAACGAACTTCAGGCAGCCACTCACTTTGAGCGTATTCACCCGCCACACGATTGAAGTACTCAATAGCTCGCAGATATTCCTTCCGGGCTACCGCAGACCGGCCTGCCCAGAACAAGGCATCGTCCGCCAGTGCCCCGTCCGGATAACGATCGGCAAGGCGGGCAAAAAGACGTTCTGCTTCGTCGTATACACCCCGGTTATAATAAAATTCAGCTTGCCAGAACAGCACATCAGGCGCCCATTCGGAGGATGGATAGCGACGCATAAATTCTTCGCTTACTTGAAGCGCCTGTTCGTTTTCCCCAAGTAAATACAAACACCATCCACGCATGAAAAAAGCTTGTTCGGCCAAAGGCGCGCCGGCGTACGTATCAACAACCCGGTCAAAATCCTCCAAAGCGTCCTGAAAAGTCCCCATACGATACTTCATTAACGCCCGGCGCAATAATGCCTCGCCGCGCGAGGCACTGTCTGGATACCCCTCTAACACCCGGTCAAAGGCCTTTACAGCACGTTCCCATTCGTTTTGTTCCTCGAAAAGTAAACCAATCCGCATCGCCGCCTGTTCAGCATATATCGTGGAGGGGAAATTGGTTTCAATAGCCCGAAACGCATCAATGGCTTCCGCGTGATTACGCAACCTAGCGAGCGATTCCGTCGCTTGAAAATGCGCGCGGGGCGTTAAATCACTGGCGGGGAATAAACGGATCAATCGCAAATATTCTTCACGGGCTTGCGCATATTGCTGGGCATCAAATAACGCATCCCCTTTTTTAAATAATGCGATCTGTCTTTCTTTACGGGAATCATGCAACGCATAGGCCCGTTCAAATGATTGCACCGCTTCGGCATGACGACTTAAACCGATCAAGCTCCATCCCCGTCCCAGCAAAGCCGCCGCCCGACCTTCTTTATCATCAAACGCATCCAGGTATACTTGAAACGCTTGCAATGCCTCTTCGTACATTTCCTGGTCCAATAAGTTTTGCGCCAGAAGCATTTGTGCCGTAGCCGATGTTTCATGGCCGGGCATAGCCACGATAATGTCGCGTAATAATGAGCGCGCTTGCTCATGTTCGTTCTGTTGCAAATGCAACTGTGCGCGTAAAAGCGATCCTTCACTGGCTTTGGCTACAGTCTTTGCCCGCGCCGTACCTTGGTTATAGGCGTCAGCCGCCGCTGAATAATCATTTTTTTCACTATATCTATCGCCTAATAGATACCACGTGCTGGCCGCTAAATCCGATTGATCTTCCTCAAGCTCGATCAATTCCTGCGCCGTTTGAACGGCTTCCGAATCCTGCTGTTGTTGGACGTGGATTTGAACAAGCCAGAAGCGGGCTTGTTGCGCACTGTCGGAAGAAGGAACCTCGCTGATTAAACGGGACAATATCCCGGCTGCTTCTTCGGGCCTGTCCAATTCGATGGATGCCCCCGCCCACTCCAGCATGGCCATGGGTATATCCTCGTGATCGTTGAACCGCTCCACAAATTCCTGTAGATAAGGCCATGCCTTGTCGTAGGCATCCAGTTGCACATACGATTGCCCAAGCAATCGCAACCACGCGGCTTCTTGCGTAGAACCGCGCGCCGAGTCTCCTAACGTCTGCAGCACATCTACGGTTTCTTGATATTGACCTGTTGCAAAAAAAACCCGCGCTTTCCATAGTACCAGGTCAAGACGACGCTCTTCACCCTCTCCGCGCGCTAGTTGCTGTTCGATCATATCCAGCGCCGCGGTATAATTGCCTTGCTCAAAGCGCGTTTGCAATAAACCTTCAATGGCATCCGAACGTACGGCGTCGGATTGCGTTTTCGAAAGTGCTTGAAGGAAATAGCGCTCCGCCAATTCCCACAATCCGTCTTCGTACGCGGCTTGCGCGGCTGTCATGGTGCGTTGCACATCACGCTCACGCCGGGTTTGGGCAGTCGCCGGTTCCACCATCATCACAGTCGCGCATATCACCACATAAAGCGCCGCATACCGCGCCATGCTTTGCGCGATAGAACGTGTATATCTGGTTGGTCGGTAGATCATTATTTTTTCGTTACGGCTTTTTTTCTAATGACACGTTTTTGGTCTGTAGGCGCTCCCAACACCTCCCGTAAAAATCGTCCGGTATGCGAAACTTCCGACGCGGCGATGTCCTCCGGCGTGCCAGAAGCCACAACCGTTCCGCCTCCTTCCCCGCCTTCAGGCCCCATGTCAATAATGTGATCGGCTGTCTTGATCACATCCAGATTATGCTCAATCACAATCACGGTATTGCCCGCGTCACGCAAGCGATGCAAAACCGACAACAATTTCTGAATATCCGCAAAATGCAATCCGGTGGTGGGTTCATCAAGCAAATAAAGCGTTCGCCCTGTATCTTTACGGCTTAATTCCGCCGATAATTTCATGCGCTGAGCTTCTCCTCCCGACAACGTAGTGGCTGGCTGGCCCAACGTTAAATAGCCCAGTCCCACATCCGAAAGCGTTTTTAATTTCCTGGCCATGGACGGAATGGCTTTAAAAAATTGCAGGGCTTCGTCAATGGTCATGTTTAATACATCGGAAATGCTTTTGCCATGATAATGAACATCCAATGTTTCTCGGTTATAGCGTTTTCCCCTGCATTGTTCGCACGTGACATACACATCAGGCAGAAAATGCATTTCTATTTTGATAATGCCGTCCCCTTTGCATGTTTCGCAGCGGCCTCCTTTGACATTAAAGCTAAAGCGTCCCGGTCCATATCCACGCACTTTTGATGCGGGAAGCTGCGCAAATAAATCCCGTATCAAGGAAAACGTGCCGGTGTACGTGGCGGGATTGCTGCGCGGCGTCCGTCCAATCGGCGACTGGTCAATGACAATCACTTTGTCAATCTTGTCCATACCCATTATGCGTTTATGCGCGCCAGGACGTTCTTTTGACTTATAAAATTGCCGGAACAGCGCCCGACGCAAAATATCATCCACCAGCGTGCTTTTGCCGCTGCCCGAGACCCCGGTCACACATACCAACAAACCCACGGGAAAAGAAACATCTACACTCTTAAGATTATTTTCTGCAGCGCCTTCTATCTTAATCACGCCGGACCGCGCGCGATGCCTTTTTTCGGGAACATCAATAACAAGCTCGCGATTCATATATTTGGCCGTCAGGGATTTTTTGCATTTTAACAAATCTTTGCCAGTCCCTTGAAATACAATTTCGCCGCCGTGCGCTCCCGCGCCCGGGCCAAGATCCACTACATAATCCGCTTCACGAATGGTTTGTTCATCATGCTCGACAACCACGACAGTATTGCCGATATCCCGCAACCGTTGCAGGGTTATCAGTAGCTTCTCATTGTCGCGTTGATGCAGTCCGATACTAGGCTCATCCAGCACATACATGACACCGACCAGTCCGGCCCCGATCTGGGTTGCAAGCCGAATACGCTGCGCTTCGCCACCGGATAACGTTCCGCTTTCACGGTCGAGCGAAAGATAATCCAATCCCACGTTCACTAGAAAAGAAAGACGTTGCTGAATTTCTTTTCGTATTTCCTTCGCAATTTGTGTTTCTGTCGGTGAAAGCGCCAGTTCTTCAAAAAAAAGCAAGGCTTTCTTGATTGACATACGGGTTATCGAAAGAATGGATTCCCCTCCCACAGTCACCGCAAGCGCTTCCGGTTTTAAGCGCGCGCCGTGGCAGGACGTACAGGCTTGGCGGCTTTGATAGCTTTGCAAACGCTGACGCGTATATTCACTGTCGGTTTCTTCGATACGGCGTTGCAGATTCGGGAAAACACCTTCAAACGCCTTTTCGTATTTATGATACCCTCCCCCGCGCCAGAAACCCAATTGGATTTCTTCATCCCCGGAACCATGCAATAGGATTTCACGGAACGACGCGGGCAATTTTTCATAAGGCGTGTTAATATCCACGCCATAATGTTTAGCAACAGCGCGAAGAAGTCCTTTGTAATAAATAAGCAACCGGCGTCCGCCCCGTCTCCAGGCTTGAATAGCGCCACTTTCCAAAGACAACGTTTTATCGGGAACAACCAAATCCTCGTCAAATACCAGCATGGTTCCTAAACCATGACATGTAGGGCACGCGCCGTAAGGGCTGTTGAATGAAAAATGCCTTGGCGTCAAGGTCTCGAAACTTAACCCGCAGGGAATGCATGCATTTTTTTCCGAATACAGTTTTTCGCGCCATTCGCCTTTTTTTACTTCCGTCAACGCCAATAACGTGCCATCGGAAACGCCTAACGCCGTTTCCACGGAATCCGTTAATCGAGGGCGAATGGACGCATCAACAACCAAGCGATCCACCACCACATCAATAGAATGTTTTTTCTTTTTATCGAGTTTCGGCGTCTCATCGAGCTCCACGATGGTCCCGTCCACGCGCACCCGCACAAAGCCTTGTTTCCGGATAGACGCAAAGACTTCGTCATGCTCGCCTTTACGTCCACTAACCATAGGCGCTAAAGCCATAAATCGCGTTCCCGCGGGCAATGCCATGAGTTGATCTACAATTTCTTCGGCGCTTTGCCGCGTGATAGGCTGTCCACATTGGGGACAGTGCGGTTTGCCTATGCTCGCATACAGCAAACGCAAGTAATCGTGAATTTCCGTGGTTGTCGCCACAATGGAGCGGGGATTGGCGCCGGCGGTACGCTGTTCAATAGAAATAGCCGGGGACAACCCCTCAATGTGATCCACATCCGGCTTTTGCATTTGATCAAGAAACTGGCGCGCGTAAGCCGATAAACTCTCAACATATTTGCGTTGACCCTCCGCATATAACGTATCGAACGCCAGCGAAGACTTCCCCGATCCACTAAGCCCGGTAATTACCGTCAATTTATTACGGGGAATACGTACGGACACATCCTTTAAATTGTGCTCGCGCGCGCCCGATACTACAATCCAGTCTTTAATCATATAGAAAGCCCATTATCAAAATTCAACTTTCCAAGAACCGTAGCATGAAGGCCAAATCAATTCCAATCATCGAAAAATATTCGAGACTTGCCTTTATCCGCTTCACCGGATAAAGTAATATATGAATTAATCAGAAGAAGTATCCATGTGATAGATCCAAAATTATGACAGAGAAACATCCAACAATCAGAGAATTATTAACCAAGCGCATCCTCATTCTGGATGGTGCGATGGGCACCATGATCCAGACGTATGGCTTTGAGGAAGCCGATTATAGAGGCGAGCGTTTCAAAGATCATCCCTGCGATTTGAAAGGGAACAACGATCTTCTGGCGCTTACCCAGCCTGATGTCATTCGGGCCATTCATAAGGCTTATCTGGATGCCGGAGCGGATATTCTTGAAACCAATTCCTTTAATTCAACGTCAATTGCCATGGCCGACTATCAGATGGAACATCTGGTATACGAATTAAATCATCAGGCCGCAACATTAGCCAAGGAAGCAGCTCGGGAAGCAACGACGCAAAACCCGCGCAAACCCCGGTTTGTGGCTGGCGTGCTTGGTCCGACCAACCGTACCGCCTCCATTTCCCCCGATGTAAACCGCCCGGAGTTTCGCAATGTTACATTCGATGAGCTTGTGACGTCCTACACAGAAGCGATTCGCGGATTGGTGGACGGCGGCGCGGATGCGCTTCTGGTGGAAACCGTCTTTGATACGTTAAATTGCAAAGCCGCTCTTTTTGCGATCCAGACATTTTTCGAGAAGCAAAACATTGCTCTGCCCATCATGATCAGCGGCACCATTACCGATGCCAGCGGACGCACGCTGACCGGGCAAACCCCCGAAGCATTTTGGCATTCTATTTCGCACGTGAACCCGCTAAGCGTGGGCTTAAACTGTGCGTTGGGCGCTAAGCAGTTGCGCCCTTATGTGGAAGAATTATCCCAGGTTGCATCGTGTCACATTAGCTTACACCCCAATGCCGGCTTGCCTAATGAATTCGGGGGGTACGACGACACTCCGGACGATATGGCGGAGGTTTTGCGCGAGTTTGCCCAAAGCGGTTTTCTAAACATCGTAGGAGGTTGTTGTGGATCCACGCCCGCACACATACGCGCTATCGCGGAGGCCGTGGCCGATTGCCAGCCCCGTCCCCTTCCCGACTTGCCGCCCTTGCTGCATCTAAGCGGGTTGGAGCCTTTCACCGTTCGACCGGACAGTAATTTCGTCAATATCGGCGAACGCACAAATGTGACCGGTTCCATTAAATTCGCGCGATTAATCAAATCGGGCGCGTACGAAGAAGCGCTGGATGTTGCCCGCGATCAAGTGGAAAACGGCGCGCAGATTATTGACGTAAATATGGATGAAGGGTTGCTGGATTCCAAAGAAGTCATGACCCATTTTCTCAATTTAATTGCATCCGAACCGGCCATATCCCGTGTGCCAATTATGATTGATTCATCCAAATGGGAAGTCATTGAAGCAGGCCTGAAATGTGTTCAGGGCAAATGCATCGTCAATTCAATCAGCATGAAAGAAGGCGAAGATGCTTTCCGGGAACAAGCCAAAGCCGTACGCCGTTATGGCGCGGCGGTTATCGTCATGGCGTTCGATGAAAAAGGGCAAGCCGATACCCGCGATCGTAAAATTGAAATTTGCGCGCGTGCCTACCGGATTTTGACCGAAGAAATCGGATTCCCGCCGCAAGACATCATTTTCGATCCCAACATTTTTGCGATCGCCACCGGCATTGACGAACACAACAATTATGCCGTTGATTTTATCGAAGCGTGCAAAATCATCCGGGATACCCTGCCGCATGCCCATGTATCAGGCGGCGTAAGCAATGTATCTTTTTCTTTCCGGGGCAATAACCCGGTCCGCGAAGCAATCCACTCTGTGTTTCTATATCATGCCATTCGGAATGGCTTAAGCATGGGCATTGTCAACGCAGGTCAGTTGGCGGTCTATGAAGATTTACCCGACGAACTCCGGGAACACGTGGAAGATATTGTTTTAAATAAACGGCCCGATGCCACCGAGCGGCTGCTGGCGATCGCCGATCGCTATGCCGGAAGCACCAAACGAGAAGTCGCCGATCAGGCATGGCGTGAAAAAAATGTACATGAACGACTGGCGCACGCTTTGATCCACGGCATTGCCGATTATGTAGAACCCGACACCGAAGAAGCCCGGCAACAGTTTGATCGCCCAATCCAAGTTATAGAAGGCCCCTTAATGGATGGCATGAAAGTAGTCGGTGATTTGTTCGGAGCGGGAAAAATGTTTCTCCCGCAAGTCGTTAAAAGCGCGCGTGTCATGAAAAAAGCCGTGGCGTATCTGATTCCTTTTATCGAAGAGGAAAAAGCCGCGGCCGATGATACCCGAAGCAATGGACGTATTTTAATGGCTACCGTCAAAGGAGACGTGCACGACATTGGTAAAAACATTGTGGCTGTGGTTTTGCGCTGTAACAATTATGACGTCATTGATTTAGGCGTCATGGTTCCTTGCGCCAAAATTCTTGAAGAAGCCAAGGCGCAGAAATGTGATGTGATCGGGTTAAGCGGCTTAATCACGCCATCGCTGGACGAAATGGCGCATGTTGCGAAGGAAATGACACGCGAAAAATTTTCCATTCCTCTTTTGATTGGGGGCGCCACTACATCCAAAGTGCATACAGCCATAAAAATTTCGCCACATTATGCGCACGGCGTTATTCATGTAACCGATGCTTCCCGCGCGGTTGGCGTTGTGGGTCAATTGCTGGGGGACACAACGTGTACGCCCTATTTAGAAACCATCGAGACGGAATACGAGACCATTCGTGAACAGCATAAAGGCAAACAGCAACGGATGAGTTGGCATTCCATCGAAGAAGCCCGCAAACATAAATACCCCACGGATTGGACCCAGTACACGCCTCCTGTGCCGCGCCATCCTGGTCGCCACACGCTGAAAAATTATCCTTTGGAAAATATTATTCCATATATTGATTGGACCCCATTTTTTATTGCGTGGGAAATGAAAGGGATCTATCCGGATATTTTATCGGACAAAGTCACTGGCAAAGAAGCTACGCGTTTGTTTGAAGATGCACAAAAGCTGCTTCAGCGAATTGTAGATGAAAACATGCTCCAAGCCCGCGCGGTTTTTGGATTATATCCGGCCAACAGCGACGGGGATGACATCATTATTTTCAAAGATGAATCACGTACAGAGGAATTGTCGCGTATTCACTGTTTACGCCAGCAAATGATCAAACCCCCTGGCCGCCCCAATATGTGTCTGGCCGATTTTGTGGCGCCACGCGATACAGGCGTTCCCGATTATGCGGGTGGATTTGCCGTGACCGCGGGATTTGGAACCGATGAAGCTATCGCGCGTTTTGAAGCGGAACACGATGACTATAACAGCATTATGTTCAAAGCGCTGGCTGATCGTTTAGCCGAAGCCTTCACGGAGCATTTGCACGAACGCGTCCGCAAAGAATACTGGGGTTATGCGCGGGATGAAAGCCTGGGCAATGAAGCCTTGATTAAAGAGGCCTATCGCGGCATTCGCCCGGCCCCCGGCTATCCGGCTTGTCCGGATCATACCGAAAAAGGACTGCTGTTTGACCTTCTGGATGCAACCAACGAAACAGGGTTGCAACTCACGGAACATTTTGCCATGTTCCCTACGGCGGCTGTAAGCGGTTATTATTTTTCGCATCCGGAATCGGCGTATTTCGGGATTGGGAAAATTAACCGCGACCAGGTCGAGGATTATGCCCAACGTAAAAATATGGACCTAGCGGTCATGGAAAAATGGCTATCCCCGATTCTGGGCTATGATGCATAGCAGCGGACGGGGAAGGCATTATGCGATACACAGACATTAATTGGGAACAATGGGAACCTGTCGAGCGGGCTACTCTTCTTTTTGTGATCAAAGACAATCAGGTCCTGTTAATTCATAAGAAAAGAGGATTGGGCGCGGGAAAAATCAATGGTCCAGGCGGGCGACTTGATCCCGGAGAAAACGCGTATTCCTGCGCTGTGCGAGAAATACAGGAAGAAGTATGCGTGATGCCTACAGGTGTAAGACATTGCGGCGAACTTCTTTTCCAGTTTACAAATGGCCACGCCATTCATGGTCTTGTTTTCCGGGCGGATCATTGCGAAGGGCAACCACAGGAAACAGACGAAGCCATTCCGCTATGGACCTCACTGGAGAACATTCCTTATCATCGCATGTGGGCCGATGACCGGTTATGGTTTCCACTCATGATTCAAGGCACTTATTTTACCGGACGGTTTTTGTTCGATGACGATACGATGCTTGGCTGTGAAATTTTATTGCATCCATCCCCACCTGCTGAACCCCCGTTTTAGCACAAGGACCGCAACCATGCCGGCTCATCAAGGAATCCACCGTCCCTCTGCAATGGGGATCATACGTACGGTCCTATTTCTTTATGTTCTGTCTGTGCATACAGCGCCTTTGTACGCGCAAGGCGGAGAATATATTACAGATCATAAGCCCACATCTGTAAGTGAAGTGGATTATATTCATGACGCCGTATCCCGGCGGGTGCTGAATCTGGCCAATCGTCTGGATTATTTATTTGCCGAAGAACGCGTAGTTGAAGAAAACAATGAATCCATCGTGCAAGTGAATGTTCTTACACGTTATATCCTGGATGAATCGCCCGTGCTGAGATTGAGTCTAAAAGGGCGGTTGGTTCTGCCTTATCTGGAAGACCGGGTGCAATTGATTTTCGACAGCGCAGACCGCGAGCGCGATATCAAAGATGACTTGCGCATCACCGATGTAGAAAATGAAGATGAGCGTAGCTTATTTACCGGACTCCGTTACCTCGCCAAAGAAACCAAACGCAGCCGCATCAGTCTGGACGGCGGATTGCGCTGGCGCGGAGGGCCCGTGCCATTTGCGCGTGTCCGAGGCCGTCGAGTTATGACGTTCGATCCGTGGATCATCCGACTTACACAAACGGTTTTCTGGTTTTCCGACCGGGGCTTCGGGGAAACCACGCAACTGGATTTCGAGCGTGTGCTTGACGATGTGCATTTTTTCCGCGCCACCCCTTCCGCTACATGGTCGGAAACAACGCGTGGCGTGGATTTGCGTCAACGATTTACCGTTTTCCATCAACTTGCATACGAACGCATCCTGGCGGCGGATTTGGATATTCAGGCGCACACAAGGCCAACATTTCAAGTGGATAAATACGAATTTACGTTACGCTACCGACGCCCGTTTTATCGTCCATGGCTACTAATTGAAGTTGCGCCCGGCATACAATTTACGCGTGAAAACAACTACGACGCCGCACCGATGATTACCCTCAAATCGGAAATTCTATTTGGCGATGTGCCGCGGATTCTGCGCCCCTTTTAAGGGGATTTTCATCATCCCGGTAGGATGGGCCAACAGGTTCCACGCAATCAGGATCATCGTATAGAACCCGGTTGACGCGCGACGACACAGGGTATGCCTGCAAAGCAATTTTACGCGAAGATGCTAACAAAGGATGGAGATCATCAGGACGATACAAGGTATGATTAAGCCAATCGGGAATCGCGTCATCTGAAAGCAGAACAGGCATACGCGTATGAAAACGTCGCATCCAGGGAGTAGCCGAAGTGGTTACAATGCAAAACGTGAATAACTCTCCCCCTTCACGATCAGCGCGGACTTCCCACAATCCCGCTAAGCCGGCAAGTCGCCCATCTTTATGCTGAAAATACACGGCTTGCTTGTGTTTATTCTTTAGCGGTAACCATTCGTAAAAGCCATTCACAGGCACGATGCAGCGACGGTAACGAATCGCATTGCGATACGAGGCTTTATCCCACACCGTTTCTTCCCGCGCATTGATCATTTTATATCCAATGCGGGGATCCGATGCCCAGGAAGGAACCAATCCCCACTGGAAAAAATCAAGGCATGGACCTTTAGGCCCCTCCAGGATAACAGCGGCGGCCTGGCCCGGGGCAACGTTATAGCGCGCTTTCATGGCGGCTTGACGTTGTACGATCGCCTTGAATCGCTCTTCAAGACTGTTCAATTCATATGATTGAACAAAACGTCCACACATAGCTTCAGCCTGCAAACTCCATATCCGCGAACCAAGCATTTAGATGATCGAGCGATAATTCGTCCAACCGGTCCACCACCCAATCCGCATGCCGCAATTTTTCACGCGGATGTGTCGTGGTAACGCCTACCACTTTCATTTCCGCGGCTCTGGCTGCTTCAATACCTACAAGAGCATCTTCAAATACAATCGCTTTATGCGCAGGGTAACCAAGGGTGCGACATGCCAGAAGAAAGATGCCGGGATCGGGTTTGCCATGCGGTACTTGATCGCCCGAAACAATATCCTGAAAATATGGACGCAATCCAATTCGATCTATAGCGCTTTCAATATTAAGGCGGGACGATGACGACGCCAGGATGGCGGGAATCCCCGCTGCCTGTAGAGCGTTCAAAAACCATTCCACGCCCGGCAATGCATGAATGCCTTCTTCCACAATCAATTGACGATAGTTTTCCTCTTTTTGTTTAGCAAGCATGGCCACGACATCCGATTCTTTAGCCCAACCCAGAATTTCCGGAATGATGCGGTCATTTTTCATTCCAAACGCTTTCTTGAAATAACCTTCGGGCAGCGTTCGATTTTCTTTCGCCGCTAGACGTTCCCAGCTTTTTTGATGAAGAGCCGAAGAATCAATAATCACGCCATCCCAATCAAATAATGCGCACCACGACGACATAGACTTTCCTTTCTACAAGATTGACCCTGAGGATTAAATTTTTTATGTTATTGATAATGAGATTCGATATTCGTGTTATCCTATGAAAAAGGTGCTTAAAAAACAAGTGTTACCCGGACAACGCCAAACGCAGCAACGCGCGGCGGTGCATAAAGTGATATCTGAATCGGACGGACCTTTGACGGTAAATGAAATTCATGCTGAAGTTCTCAAAACCCCTTCGCGCATAGGCATCGCGACGGTGTACCGCACAGTAAAATTATTACTGGAATCTCACATGATCCGTTCCGTGGTTCTACCCTCGGGGGAAACCCGTTACGAAAGCGCTTCTCTGGGTCACCATCATCATTTTCAATGCCACGAGTGCGGAAAAGTTTTTGACATTGATCATTGTCCTGTATCGCTTCCTTCGGGAACTGTAATTCCGGGTGGATATGTTGTGCGCGGGCATGAAATAACCATGAGTGGCACATGTCCCAAATGCCGTAAGCAAAAAAAATGATGGCTATATCATTATGCCTACAAGCACAGTCGAAAATTATATAAAGCAAATTTATATCGCTCAGCAGCCGAAACAAAATGACTTGCTGCCTATGGGCGTGCTCGCGGCTATTATGGGCGTGGCGCCCGGCACAGCCACCTCCATGGTAAAAGCGTTGGCGGATTCGGGCTTGGTTTTGTACGAACCGCGAAGCGGTATTCGCTTAACCCGTGGCGGAGAGCAGCTCGCGTTGCATGTCTTGCGACGTCATCGAATTCTCGAACTGTTTTTGGTTCGCATTCTGGGTTTAAATTGGTCGGAAGTGCACGAGGAAGCCGAACATTTAGAACATGTTGTTTCCGACAAAGTGCTCGAACGAATGGATTCGTTATTGGGCAATCCACAATTTGACCCGCACGGAGATCCTATTCCGGATGCACAAGGACAAGTTGGAACCGAGCAATTAATCAATCTGGCGCAGGCTACAGACGGGCTTCACGCGGAAATTGCCCGCGTGTCTGATCAAGATGGCGCTTTTTTACAGTTTGCCGAGAAAAAAGGGCTGAAGCCAGGAACGCATGTTAATGTGTCCATTCAAGATAACCATGCCGATTCCATTGTCCTGAAAATTGAAAACCGCTCCTCCGTCGCATTAGGCGGAAAAGCGGCTTCTAAAATATTTCTTCGTCCCGTCTGATTATTCCGCGCTACTTTCGCTTGGGCGAATATAAATTTCCGTCCGACGGTTTCGCTGCATATTTTCTTCCGTGTCATTGGGCGCGATGGGCCGGTCAAAGCCATAGCCTTCAGACGTCAAGCGCGACCGATCAATGCCACCGACATCGGCAATATAATCCAGCACCGCCGCGGCGCGGCGCTGTGACAAACGAATGTTGTATTTTTGCTGTGATCGGGGACGGCGATCAGCGTGTCCTTCAATACGCGCGGTGGCGCCTGGATCCCGCTGCAGGACTTTCACGACGACATCCAGGTCATCGAAATACTGTGGACGCAAAATAGCTTTATCGTAATCAAATTCGATGTTCAGCGTAAACAATTGAAGATCATCTTTCCCATTGAGCGGGTCCGTATCGTCTTCAAGCACTTCATGGCCATCGGTCACGCCGCCATCGTCGGTGTCGGGATCTAGGGGATCCGTGCTATACACACGTACTTCCTCTCCGTCTTTCAATCCATCATAATCGGTATCTGGATTAAGCGGATCGGTAACATATTCGTTCACTTCCTCGCCATCGTTTAGCCCGTCTCCGTCGGTATCTGGATTGAAGGGATCGGTGCCGATTTCCAATTCTTTCCAGTCGGGGAGCCCGTCACCATCGCTGTCCACCTCGCCACCCCCGGCTAAACGGTATTCCGGTTTAGGATCTGTACCGAAGCGGTAGGTACCGGCAATCATGCCCAGTATATTAAATTCAAGCTTTGTGCTTACCACAGCAAACCGGATATCGCCCCGGACAGAAAAAGCGTCATCAAAATGATAGAATAAACCGCCACCCACCGATGCATAAGGCTCAACACTGTTTTCCACTAGATCATCTTCGGCAATGAACAAACCCAGCCCCGCGGACACATAAGGATCAACGCGCAGATTTTCGGTATTACGGAAATGGTAAAGAATATCGGGACCCAGGCGAACGACCCATATGTCGTCATCCAAGGTGCGTCGTGTGGTATTTTCATCAAATTCGCGAGCATCCAACTGAGGCGCGATGTCCAAACCGCCCTCGACAACCCATTTGGCGTTGAGATTATAGCCGATGCGCAGAGACAGCATAGGACCGTTTTCGACAACCTGATCCCCTTCGAGTTTCATGTAGCTTGCCCCTAGCGTTAACGTGTAGGGCGCTTCATCGAATAAACTAACTTCCGGTATTTGGGCGTGACTGGAATTTACGCCAGCGACTACCATGAGCAACGACGCCATAACAAGTTTAGATGCATATTTCATATGGGACCAATCCTCTTGAAGAATCTACACAAACACGGTCTAACCTTATCAAAATGTAAGTTTATGACAATGCCAAATGGAGTTAAATGTGGAACAGCCCCTGGAACAGGGCATAAAAGAGGAAAAGACAGACGGCGCACTGCGCTACCGATACTTTGGGCATAGGACTTTGGTCCAGAGCCTTGCGTCTTAATTTAGAATAAAGCGCCAAAGCGCTAATGAGTGTGGTGAATGATAACGCCGCCAAAAACGCTATAAAATTTTTTGTGGCGTGCGGTGCGTTTACCCCGGCGGGCCCTACCAAAGGAAGCAATATAATGTTAAATTGAAGCGCTGCGGCCGCCAGAATAGTCAGATAATTACCGGTCTGCGGCCTTGCCCAGAAATCAGCGCCGGCGCTAACGGAATCGTTCATTTTTTGGGATTGCTTTGGCATGAGCACATTTTATTTATGGTGGTGGGCGTTGCAGGATTTGAACCTGCGACATCTACCGTGTGAAGGTAGCGCTCTTCCACTGAGCTAAACGCCCTTAATCCACAAAATCAGGGATAGCCTAATGCACAGAAACCGAATGTCAAGAAATTCATCTACGCTCATACGTAAAGCATGTGCTGTGCGCGTGCGCGCATAAAAACCTCGGTGGGCTCTTTCCACGAATGAACTATTTCGTCCAAGGGCATCCGGGCTATAATTTGTTCCCGTGTGGTGGCTCCACCCATCAACTGATCAAAGAAATGCGCGCGCGTGGATGGTTCATGCCACAACGACGTTTCCCCCATCATTTCTTGAAGAGCCAACAGCAACGCGATAGCGGTTTGCACGGGGCGCATAGCCCTTGCATCCTGTATGTGTACTTGAATGCCACACATAGGATTCGTCCCTTCTTCGCGCCAGGGCGACAGATGCAAGCCGGGCAACGTATATTTGCTCATGAGGCCCATGAACCCAACGGAGTCCATAGCTTCGGAACCCAGAACCGTAAAGGCCCGGGCTGAGTGACGGCCGCAAAAAAGAAAGGGAAAAGCCTCGGTGAATACCGTGACAGGATAACAGTAGGCACTCGCTAAAGACCGGATAGCGGGTGACGGAGGTATCCATGTTTTCCATACCTCCGCATCCGACGTATGGCTTCGATCATACCCTTCACAGGGAATCACACGCAGCTTCATGTCCGGAGCCATAAAGGATTTTAACCATAATGCTGTTTCGCCCGGTGACATGCCATATACCAAGGGCGCCGGGATAGCCGCGACAAACGATTCGACCTGCCCGTCACGCATAGGACCGTCCACTTTGCGCATCATCGGCGTGGGACGATCCGTTACGTACAACGTAATCCCGACCTGATGCGATGCTTGCATAAGTTGGCTGAGCGTGGATACATACGTGTAACAACGAACACTAAGGTCTTGTAGATCGAAAATGATGGCATCCAACTCCGATAATTTTTCAGCAAGCGATAACGTTGTATCGCCGTAAAGTGAAAAAATGGGTATACGCCATTCGGGATGTTCACCATGGCCTACGGATTCACCTGCAGGGGCCACGCCATAAAATCCATGTTCCGGACCGAAAAGACACTGCAAGCGTTCTCCAAGAGCATCTCTCAAGAGAATATGCGAAGGAATTCCCATACCATTGATACTGGCAGGGTGCGCCACAAGCCCAATCCGTTTAAATCCTTCTAATGCGGACGGATTGCGGAGCAAGACATCCATGCCCGTACGAAAAGGGATCATGGGCATCGCTCCCGGTCATTATGGTGAAATAAATCGAGTCGGGCTTGGATATGGGATGGCATTGGTCCAGGCAACATGACTGGATTGAGAGCCCCCGCGTTTGCGAATGACGATTCCATCGGTTGGTCCAAAGTACTTGTTACTTTCGGGCAGTGGCGATACTCCAATCATCCACGTATTATCGGTTCGACGCCACACAGGCATGCCTGCCACTTGGCCCTCATTATTGTATTTCCATATTTGATCGGCATGAATCATGGATATACCCGCAGTCATGACACCGTTCAAGTCCATTTCGGACGGATGCATCGGGTAAGGCACGCGCATGCTGACAAGACTTAAACTACCCAGCGCACCAATACCTCCTGTTCCCGTAGCCAGGACATTCGTTTGCGGATCCACAGGCAAGCGACCGACAAATCGGAATTGATTTGTTTCTCCACTTGGCATCACAAGAATAAAAGCTTGATCCAAAGGTAGCGTCATCGTATCGGCCACATTATTACCGGGATCGGTTCTCCATACAGGGTTACCGGCGTTTGCATCAAGCCATACCGTATTGGTTGTCGTTATGGGGTGCTCGTCGCGTTCATACCAATGCACACGTGTAGTATTGCCTGCCGCGCTTGTATCGGCGGGGAGATGTGTTCCCAGCACGTTTTTGACGGACGGATCATCCGGCACACCCGGCAACGCGATCCAATTGCGCCCTTCGTACAGTTTAATATCAGCGGCAACATACACTTCTTCCGTGGCCACGCGCGGGGATTTATCCAGCGTCCATCGGTTTTTAGGCGCTGCCCGATAAAAACGCAATGTCCCTTGTGATATGGGATTGGTGTCGCTTAACGCATTGGTTTCCCCGCTTGCAAGCAATGTCCAGTCGTTCGACAACGAAGGCGTGAATGACGTACTATCCACATACAGCAAGTCATATTCCCGGTCTGGCGCGGCATTCCAGAATATTTCCGCCTCGCTGGTTGCGCGCGCCACACCTTGCGTGATATTAAATCCCGACAACGCCACAACAACCGACGTTGAAATCGGCCCCATGTTGTTTGCTGCGTCTAATCCCGCCACCGCGATACGATACGTGGTGCCGAATACAAAGTTTGATACTGTCGCGGATGTTTCCGCAATATCACCCAGTGTAGACGGACCACTTTCCACCGAGATAAACGCATCGTTGGTATTGGCATCGCGATCTTCTTCGGTATAGAAAATCAAATAGCTTTGCCAAGGTGATAATTCATTATATACACCATTGATATCGGCTCCACCGCCGTCATCCAACGCATTCCACGATACTTCAATTTCCGACGATGGATCAGGTCCTTCATCCGCAAAAATATTGGTAACGGCAATGGGAGGCGTACGATCTATACGCACCACAAACGCCTTTGGATTCCCCATCAGACGATCATCGGGGCGATCATTATCGTTATCCACCGCGAATACATACCCCGTTAACACGCCTTGCACGGTGGATACATCCCACGTGAAGTTGGTAGCCGCGCCTGGCACCTCGTCGCCATCGGTCATGCCGGTAGGAGGTGTCGCCGTATTGCTTGCGGCTGTGCGGCGATACTGATAGATGGATGATTCATCCGATGCATCGGGATAGCTTACATCCACGGAATTTGTATTTAACCATACCGTCCGGGCGCCCGTAATCGTGAAATCATCCATATAAATGGATTGATCCGAGGAACCCACGCGCGCGACGCGTAACGTTACATCATTCTGGATTTCATTCACCGTCCATGTGAATTGTGCAAATGCAGTGCTGACCACGGCATTGCTTCCCACGACGATCCACTCATCATTTTCTCTTTTTTCGAGTTGCAAGTAACGAGGACCCGTTCCACTGCTTAAACGTGCCCACACCCCAACAATACCCGGTTCATCCACGGGCGGGAATTCTATCGCAAAATCCGCGGCGTTAATGCCTAGATAGGCCTCCCCCGTTCGCGCGCGATCGCCAGAGCCGAATGCGGTGCTGCGGAAAGTGCCTTGTGAGCCATTCCCGCCACCATTCCAATCTCCATATATACCATCATCCAACACCCAAGGGGTACTGCCCAGCGTCTGATCTGACCACCCGTCACTATCTTCAAAACTGGTTTCCAAAACGACATCACCCACTGCACCGTCGTCAACTTCCAGCGTCAACATAACCGGTCCATTGGTGTCATCATCCCGTACTTGCAGAAAGCCGAAGCGTTGATTAAACAAAGTTGTCTGATCGCTGTCCCGATCGTCATCGGCATCCGGCGCGGTCACGGAGACAAGATTCGAGCCTGCCGTAAACAAATCCCCGATATCATCGTAGGTAAAGCTTTCAAACCGCCATACGTTTGTAGATATCCCCTCTGCAGGCGCTGGCGTGCTTTCGTCTTCACTGAAATCCACATTATTGCTTACAACCACAGTGCCTATAGATATGGTCATATTGCTATCATATCCGGTGCGCGCAATGCCGCTGAAATCTTCAAGGCCAAAACTTAGACGGAAAGGATTAGATGACGAAAGGGAAGCCAGCTCTCCGTCCGTCACCCTGTAAAGACGATTGGTGGTATCACCAGACAGGAACTTGCTATCATCCCCTACCGTCACATGCAGCGGACGAAGGACTTGTACCAGATTGGATACCGACCAAATATCCACCACAACAGGCATGTTGGTGTCATCATCAATTACGCTGAATATTAAGGGCTGATTGGTGGTGATCGCCCGGTCATCCGATACCTGTACCTCATGATCACCGGAACCCTCTCCAGAAGTCCATGACCCGCGATCTGCATCGTTGTCCTGCGCGCTAACTGTCAGACTCCAATCGCCTAATTCAATGTCGCCGAAAGGCACCGCGTTAATGCGATGATGCACCGCAGTAATGGAAGTCGAACCACTATAGCCCACAAAATTGGTGAAAGGTTCATTAAAACCCAAATCCGTGTCGCTCGGGCTCAATAAATCCCAATTGGGCTGCACATTGCCATCGGGTGAGCCAATGTTCTCAAATCCGTTCGTGGCATGCCAGACGCCGGACGGATCATCCCATCGCACCGCCAAATCAATCACGCCCCCGGCAGCCAAATCACCGTCCGTTACAAATTCATTGGTTAACCCAGGACTGTAATTGGTTCCCACATATAAAAGCGTGGCGACCGGGCTACCGACGTCGTCATCCACAACATCAAATTGAATTTGTGTACCGTCTTCAAACCGGGAGTTATCCAAACGATACGCTTCGTTTGACGTAATCGCACTCCACCGCACGGTGTGTGAACCGAGCTTGATATTATCCTGATTTATGGCGCTGAGCATCGTGTTGCTTGCGCGTAACACCGTACCAGCGCTTTCATAGCCGAAATCGGTAAAAGCGATGTTTTCCGCCACGATATTACCGTCGTCGTTGGCAATATCAAAATCAGGAATAAAGAACGGGTGTGTGGAAGACGTACTATTTAACCCAAACGTGTCTTCAAAATACAGGGTTACCGGGAAATTACTCGACAGCAAATCACCATCCGATATCTCGTTGCTGACTGTCGCACTGAAAATCGCATTCGTCACAACGGGGTAGGTCTGCGCGAAATCAACGCCGCACATTAAGTCCGCCCATGAACGGGCGACCCGGATATCGTCCCAGATCACTACGCCCGGATTTTCCGTGCTATTGCCGATCCCATCGGTCGCCAAGCCGTTTCGAATATACAGCGAGAAACGGCTCAAGGATGAAATAGTGCCCGCATCCACGTTGACATCCACATCCCATGAAGCCGGTTCGGACGTTCCGGGCATGGATGATGTGGAATAGCCTTTTACGCGCAACTGACGCGTTTCGAAATCGTAACGCGCAACAAGCAGATAATCGGTTGATGCGAATAATTGCCAGCTCGTCGAGACATAATCATTATTGTTGGGATAAAGTACACTTAAGTATCCTGTGCTATCTCCTGCCACCGTCTTTCCTACACTAATTTTTTCCGTGGCCCCGTCCATCAAGCGGAATCCCGCTTCGCGATTTACGCCTGAACTACCCATGTTGATTTTACTGGAGAAATAGACCACACCGGACGTTATGGCGGAGAAATCGCGGTACGCTTCACGGAAGCCACCCGCGCCCGCTTGCCATGAATTGATCTGCGCTTTGTTGCCGCCATCATTGCAATAATTGTCAAAGGCAGCAATAGATGAGCTGTCAATAAACACTTCGGGCGATGAGGCATTGCGCTGCCATGATCCGGTCCATCCACCGCCCCCATTCTTGCTTTCCAACACATCGGTCGCGGTGTAATCAAAGGTATCGTATGTGACGCCAAAAACTGTACCTGTCACGTTCAGTGTAACCACCACTTCATTAGTTCCCGCTTCCCCTGCAAAGACAGTATTGGTTGCCACGTAGGTGCCTCGGGGCAAGGAAGCAGATGTTACGGAAGCCGTGGTTATCTGACTTTCAAATGCGCTCAACGATGAAGATACGGGCAAGACCGTTAACCATCCAGAGGCTCCCGCACCATATGTAATGACATTTGTATACGGCATGGCGCTGGCATTGATGTTTTCAATAGTAAACGTTTGGTCACCCGGATCGTCTGTAATATTCACATTAAACGTCAAGACATCCGGATTCACATCCAACACCGGCCCCGTAATATTAAGCAACCCACCCCATGAAGTTGCTACGCGAATTTCGTCAAACCACATTTTGTCCAAACTTGCGCCGCTGAATCCTCCGCCACCCAAACGAATACGGTCTATGCTTGAAAATGCCGGGCTCGGCGTGTTTGTAATCGCCCAGTCTGGTTCGATCGAAGGAACTGTAGAGGTCCGGAAATAGGCATGGGCATACATACGGTTGGCATCGAAATCGTATTTCGCGATAACGAGGTGGACATTGCCCGTGCGGGCGCTGCCCGAGAATTCTGTGCCACTTACCACATACGATCCTTCGGACTTGGCGCTGCCGGTGCTGTCTATGGCCAGCACATTATTCCCACCCGCGCGACCAATGAATGCTTCCTCGGTATTCCCATCATAGAGACTTATACCCACAAAACGATCATTGCCGCCTGCGCCTTGATCGTATCGAAAGGCCACCAGCGCAGCGACGTACACCGACCCTGTTGAAATGCCTTCAATACCCCGGAATATGTACGCTTCCTGATTCGCGCCCAACCCCGTAACTTGTAGACGATTGCCGGTAGTGTCCGGGTAGCCGGACATAGCAGGCATCATGGGAACATCGCCGGTTGTAGACGAATAGTTGGTCAACACCGTCCACGTTCCGCTTCCAGTGGTTGACCACGCATTGGTCCATCCTTGTCCCCCGCTTAAGCCGGACACGGCAACGCCATTGGTATACCAGATGCCATCTACTATTTCGTCGTCAAGGAAAGCAGGGGTATCGTCATTATCCGTCACACCATCGGAATAGTAATCGTTATTCACCGAATAAAAGGCATAATGATGCGTTTGATCCGCATCCACAACATGCTCCAACGCAGCATCGCTACCTTTGTAGATAACGCGGGTTCCGTCGGAACCGATCGTATCGCCCGCATTGTAACTTGTGTTTTGCGTCGGAGCCGCGGGCGCATTGGTTGCGCGATGCAGAATCATGACGTCGTACGATGCGTTTTGGGTCCATGCAAGTCGAACCAACTCATGACCATCGGCGGTGGCGCTTTGTCCTGTCGGATCAGGAATAGATGTCACCGTAAGAGTCACATCCAAATCCTGCGGACTGTTGGTTGCAGCATTTTGTCCCGCGCCAGTGCTGGTAATCGTTATCGTCCCGTTATAGGTATTTGGAGTAAGACCCGTTACATCGTAGTTCACTGTGTGTGATTGCGTATCGCTGTTGTCCAAGCCTGAACCAGAGTTCGGTGTGACCGAGGAAATCCAACTCACATTGGTCGTCACATCATACGACAAAGTGGATCCCCCTACATTGGTCACCACAAACGCGCCCGCAGAAGGATCGGTTCCCATGACCGTTGTAGCGCTTATACTCGCGGCGATTCCTATGCCTGGTTCGTTATCCAGTGTGGTTTGTGATGCAGGATTGCCGGTGGCTGTATTCGTGAAATAATGCGCGGTGGAACCTGATCCATTAAATTCATAGACACGTGCGTGGTATGTTGTATTGGTTGACAATCCAGTGATCGAGACGGAACTTCCGCTTCCCGAATACACCACTTTGTTACCGCTACCTTGATCGGTCGCGACGCTGAAATCGGCATGTATGCCCGCATATTCCTGTCCGTTATCCGGTAATAACGTTACGGCCGAGCCTTCGCGCATGACCACAATACGATTGGCCCCGTTTCCATCGGTCCACAAGATGTCGAAAGCATCTTTCTCTACATTGTCAAATGTGATGTCTGTCGCCTGCGTTGTGGGGGCAGCCGCTATGCCATCGCCTTCCACTGCTTGTGTTTTGGTTATTGCCAAGTCGCTGGTATGGCTGATGTCATCACTAAACGCGCCTGTCGTACCCGGCGCAAATCGAACATAAATGGTTGTCGCGCCAACCGTGCCCGATGACGGCGATAAACTCACGGACGCCCCAAAACCCGAACCGCTTGTCGTGGATACTTCAAAACCGGTAGGCGCGGTGACAACCAAATTGTCGCGCAACCGAACGCCCGATACAGTATAGGATTGCTCCGCGGATGTATCGCCTACACCCACCAAACCAAAATCAGTTAACGAACCCGTAACGGTAATCACCGGTCCATCCTGCACAAAACCAGACACGATAATATCGTCAATCCGGAAATCACCGCCGCCGCCGCCCCATCCGTCTATTTGGATAAAAGCGTTGGTCATGGCATCAAAGTCTGTGACTGTAAAATCCTCCGATACCGTCGTATCGGCCGCAAGCGCTTTGGATACTTCCGATGTGCTGTTAATGCGAATACCCACATCGGTCGGGCCTGCACCTGTCCTTCGCCATAGAATTTGAATTCGCTCAATAGAAAATATTTTATCCGCGTCCGCGCTGATGGTAAAATCAAAATACTTGGCGGAAGCTTGATCTAACGCATCCCATCCCGATGAACCTTGTGCATACGGCACACCGCTATCTCCTGTCCAGTCGCCCGAGTTAAACGAGCCATGGCCCACACTGCCTGCGGAGAGGTCCATATCCGTGACCGAAATATGGGCGACAACATTAGATGGCGCTACGGTACTGCCTGTGAAAGGGAACCAAACCATAGGATCAGGAAAAGCTGTATAATTCAGCACTAAATCACCTGAATCTACGCTTAAACTCCATTCCCCGGCTATCGCTCCATCAAAATCAGTGGTGTCAATGGTGAATTTATCCACGTCAAATGCAGCCACAGACCCTGCCGAGATAATCACCCAGGAATAGTCTTCGGTTTCATCCCACCCTGTCGGCGAGGCGCTCATGGAGTCTACACGAATTACGAAAGGATTTACGGAAGTAGCATCCACGGTAACCGCCCCGCTACCACTATCCACTGTGATCAAATCCCAGTCCGTTCCCGCCGAGCCCGTAGCAGCGCCGATTTCCCAATGATATTCCCCGTCTTCTTCCAGCGTTAACGCGTCAACTTCCAAATCACCGGGGCTTGTTCCCGGCGCGACCGTGCCCGAAACAGAAACATCCCCGACAGGACCATCGCCACCCAAGGTTCCACCGGCGGCAATAGTGACATCGGAATTAGCCGCCGAACCGGTGATTAACAGTGACCCATCATTAATGGTTGTCGCACCGCTATAAGCATGCGTGCCAGATAACGTGAGTGCGCCGCTACCATTTTGGGTTAACGTGCCTGTGCCGCTTATCGCGCCATCGTAGGTATAGGCATTGGAACGATCAAACTCGACGGAGGCATTATTAACAATGTCCGCATCCAAGGCGCCCGACGTTCCGCCTGACCCTATAGATACGGTTCCCGCACTAACCGTCAAATCATCATCAAACGTGTTTGCTCCTGTCAGTGTCAGCGTTCCCGAGCCTTGCTTGGTGACTCCGCCTGTCCCGCTAATGGCGCCGCTAAACGTAGTACTGCCATTGCCCGACGTGGTTAACGCACCCGCGCCCAACGAGACATCGCCTGCGCCTGCCAACGTCGCCACTTCCGTATTGTTTCCATCCAGATCAAACGTAGCGCCGCTGGATACCGTCAACGCGCTTCCGCTGTTGATGCGGTTTGCCCCGCTCATTTGAAGTGTGCCGTCGCTTACGGTTGTGTCTCCTGTGTATGTGCTGACACCGGATAAAGTCAGTGTGCCGCTACCTGTTTTTGTCAGCGATCCATTGCTTAGTTGTCCGGAATACGTCGTACTGCTGTCATTGTTGCCAACGCTTAAGGTCTTGGCGCCCATGTTGATGTTTCTCGACCCGGTCAGCCCCCCTAACGTAAACGACGATGGCGAGCCGAATGACAAGCTCCCGCTGTCGCTGCCATTCATATCCAAGGTGCTGTTTTGGAGAGCGTCCTGATGATCTAACTCGAGCGTACCAGCGGCAATCCTCGTATTCGAGGCATACGTGTTTGCATCTGAAAGCGTCATCGTTCCAGCCCCGGACTTCGTTAAACCTCCGTTGGAAATAACGCCTGAAATCGTCACGGCATTGGAATTCGTCAGTACACGCGTGCCCCCATCCAAATCCACGTTACCGGTAATAGTGATACCTCCCGAATTAAAAACCGCCAACGCCATGCCGTCTTCAATAACAACGTTTTTCGCAATTGTACGTGTGCCTGCCCCATCGGAACTATAACGAGTACCGCCTGCCAATGTCAGGGTGCCCCCCGAAGGCAATGTGCTGGAATTATCCGCTGTCTGCCGGATTTCGCCTTGTTGAAGCGTAATGCTACCTGTCAATCCGGAACCTTGGCGAATGGTGAATATCCCAGAACCCGATTTCACAATCGCCCCGTCGCCCGATGTTTTGGATCCCGTCAATGAAGCGCCACTGGGCATGTTGACGGTGACGTTATTGGATACGTAAAGCGTATGGCTACCTGCCGAGACGGCTCCCCCCCACGTCATGCCGCCACTGGTGATTACGATGCGGGAATCCGCGCCCAGCGTGATCGCGCCAGGCCAAGTCGTGTTGCCTGTCGTAGTTTTACGCAACGCTCCTGCCGTAGCGTTGGTGCCCGTGCCGTAAAGATTTAGAGTAGCGGGGCGCAACGTAACGGCGCCATAATCCAGTTCCAGCGTAGCATTGGTGCCGACGTTAACAATGCCGCTCTGCCCGATGGCGTTGGTGTGGCCTCCCGCGCGGAATAATCCTTTTTCCACCCATATCGCCCCGGTGATGGTGTTATTGTTGGTCGCTACAACAATGCTATTTCCTTTAACGGCAATCCCCCCGTTGCCACTATCCGCATTCATCACCCCGAATAAATTTAGCGTATGCCCATTATCACCGAACACTTCCAACCAATTATTCTTAAAGTATACGGTATTATTAAATGTAAGGTTGCCTGAAATCGGATTAAACTCCGTGGCGCCATCCACAAAAGAAACGGGCACATTAAAAACGTGATGCCCTGTGCTTAAGTTTTCGATTTTCCGCGTGCCCGAGCCACGCATGTCAATGCCCGCATTATCGAAATTCATGGTGCGCGCGGATGTGGCTGTCGCTTGAAAAGTCAAAGTGCGGATATAATACCAATCACTACCGTTCAGCGTCATGGACGTATTATTGTTATGCCCGAAAAACACATCATTGGCAGTTCGCCACGTTCGATCAGGACGATCCTGGTTATTGTTCCATGTTTGGTAATACCATGGATTTTGGCCTCCATCCCACCAATTACCTGTTGAAACGGAATCGCGATGAAAAACATTTTGTTGAGCAAAAGACGACTCGATAGCGACCACGAGCCCGAGCGCTACGCACCATGCAAAGATTCTTCCCGTCGCTGATGCCTGATAAAACGTTTTAATCATAAGCCCAACCCAACTTAATTTTTACATCTCAATAAATATCAAGCCCCAACCGAACGCTATCCTAACACACCATCGCAAAAAAAAGACTCCTTACGAGCCTATTTTTTTGAACGCCACTTTCCCTCTACTCCATTCTAACGATCGCCCTGTAATATACGCTATCTGTGGTTATAGGCGCCTGATTCGTAAACAGATTCCAATCCGGCGATGCTACCAAATTTTCCGCGCCAGCTAACGGTAAGAATACACCATCTACCAGATTTGTTGAATAATAAATATCATACACACGACCTTCAACACTGGGCCAGCGCAGCACATGTACCGTCTCACCAGACAGGCCAACTCCTTTTTCCGCTTCGATGAAAAATGACGATAACTCATCCGTGGGATCCAGCCCCGCAATATAAGCCTGCAACACTGTATTCTCTTGATTGGCCACCAAGTCGTCCGCCACAGCGTTTGTGGCGCCTAAGAAATGCAAATGTTCCCACCAATCAGGTAATTGATCCCCGTCCGTGTCCCGCGATACATCAATATGAGTCCATTCAGATGGGAATTGCGCGTCATACGTTACTAATTCATCCTGTACAATGGTCATCGTATCCGAGTCCTTATAATATAAGGAGTCGGCCGTGTCAGACAGGTTGTATGCGCGCGCAAAGAACACGGTGCCCGCTGCAGGACGCGGTCCCGTCAAGCTTACCGCAAAACGACCGGGCTCCACCAGGGACGGGGATATCAAATTTCCAATACCCGTCATACCGCCGGGCATCACTGGATTCAACGCATCAGGTTCTCCATTAAGCGCGGGAGGAAATACGCCGCTTTCCGCTTCAAGAATTAACACAAGGGCACGCTCGCCGGGAGCAGAAGCACCATCGCCGTGTAAAATGTCTCCCCGCTCGTTGTATAATGTTTGCGACGTAAACACATACACAGGCAACTCCTGCGCAACAGAAGAAAGCGCCAACGTCAGGACACTGATGCCCCACACCGCTAATGTCATGCCTCTGTTCAATGTTTTTGTCATAACGCGACCTCCGAACGCACGGCGTTTTTACGTTTAAGCTTCATAGATAAAAATACCACAACGAAGCCCGCAAGTAAAACAAGCTGCATAGTGCCAGGCTCAGGAATAACAACAAAATTATCTTGTTGATCTGTGTACAAATCGTCATCGGGATTGAAGTCCGCTTGATACATGCCGTCAAAAATAAACTGACGCTGGATAGCATCGGATTCACCCCAGTAAATATCCGTGCCTTGTACGGGATGCACATCCGTGTCGAAAAACCGAATATAGAAATATTCGATGTTGTCCGGCACTTCAACCGCAACAGCAAACAGTCCCGTGCCCGCGGAAAAAATACCTTCGCCAATCGTGATTGTAGCCAGGAAAACATTATCGCCTTGCACGGATTGCGCTATCAGGTCGCCGTTCCCGTCTTCGAGGGGATCTTCTACCGTTCCACTATCCGTGCCGAACAAATAAACAATGGAACCGTCCGCCAGAGGATTCACATTGCCGTTGTCGTTAATCGCGAACGATACAAATGCCTGGAGAATCACGGTTGCGCCATGGGAGGATAAAGCCGTGCTCATGCAAAGCAACGCGGCAACACCAAATACCCTCCACACGCTATAAGACCGACGTATCATACTGAATATTCTTCCTCTAATGACGTCACCAATACACTGCGCATATACTTCCCAAGCAAAGCCTCCCTCTTAAGATGTATTAAAAGTACATGGATATGATGGCGTATGTCAAACGCTTAAATGCGTGATTTTCTTGAAATTGTCGCTAGAATTCAGACTGATTACCGTTAGGGATATGCTAGCAAAACCATGGGCGCGCATGTCAGAAAAAATTTTCGTTTACTTCTTGACCACGATAGCTTTCGCCATTATTATCTCAACGATTGAAATTTGATGACCGCTGTGATTCAGAGTGGGTAGAACCCACTCTTTTTTGTAGCATAGTAAGGACCTTACGCGCCTAAACAATGAGGTGGCGAACCATGAATAACGAGCTTCAAACTGTAGTTGAATACATGGAAAAAGAGCGTGGCATTGACCGGGAAACGGTTATTGCCGCGATCGAATCCGCCCTTGTCAGCGCATCCAAGAAAAGCCTGGGGGCTCTTTCTGAAATCAGCGTACGTATTGACCGCAAAACATTTGACATCCGCGCGTTTACGCAACTTACTGCCGTGGAACGCGTTACAAATCCTAAAGAGCAAATTTCACTTACGGATGCGCGTCGTGTAAAGGCGGACGCACAAGCGGGCGAAACCATTGAAGTGGAAATGCCGCCTCAGAAGTTGGGACGCATTGCCGCGCAAGTGGCCAAGCAAGCGATCATGCACAAGATTCGCCAAGCGGAAAAAGAGCGCGTTTTTGGCGAATATAAAGATCGCGCGGGCGACATAGTTAGCGGGGTTGTGCGCCGCTTTGAACGAAGCGATGTCGTCGTAGATCTGGGACGGGCCGAAGCCATTATGCCGTCACGCGAGCGCGTTCCCACGGAAGAATACCAGATCGGGGATCGTATCCGCGCGTTGGTCTTAAAAGTAGACAACGATTCGTCCGGACCGGAAATCGTTCTCTCCCGGACGCATCCGGATCTGGTGCGAAGATTGTTCGAGTTGGAAGTGTCCGAAATCGCCGACGGCACCGTTGAACTTAAAGGCATAGCCCGCGAAGCTGGATTCCGAAGCAAAATCGCCGTGCTGTCGAACGACGATAAAGTTGATCCCGTGGGCGCTTGCGTAGGCATGAAAGGCATTCGCGTCAAAAATATTGTGCGCGAATTGTCCGGTGAAAAAATTGACATTGTGCGGTGGAACCCGGACGTAAAAACTTTTGTGACTAATTCCCTGGCCCCGGCCCGTTTAAGTCGCGTAACCGTGGATGAAGACACGCACATGGTCACGGTTGTAGTAGATTCAGATCAACTTTCACTCGCGATTGGCAAAAAAGGCCAGAACGCGCGGTTGACAGCCAAATTAACTGGCTGGAAAATTGATATCCAAAAAGACGAACAGGAAATGGATTTCGGCGAAAGAGTCGCCAAAGCCATTGCCACGCTCGCTTCTATTGAGGGAATCAGCGAGACCCATGCGGAAGCGCTGGTCCATTCAGGCTTCTTAACCATTGAAGGCATTCTCGCGGCGGACGTAACCGATCTTCAAGACATTGAAGGCATTACCGATGAACAGGCGGCGGCCATACGAGCCGCGGCGGAAGCCTATTACGAAAAACAACACGGCGATGTAGACGCATGAGAGTACACGAACTTGCACGAGAACTTCTGACCACAAGCAAAGACCTGCTGGACCGCATCCGGGAGCATAACTGGGATGTAAAAACCGCGGCTAGCGCCTTGACGCCGGAACAAATCGAGCAGCTTCGCTCGTTTTATGCGCAAATGGCATCCGACCACGCTCAAGCGACGGAACAGGCTCTTGCGACAGAAGAGCAGCCGGCCCCAGCGGCTGACGCCGCCGAAAAAGTGCCAGAAGAAGCCCCCCCGCCCCCGCCACCTCCGCCTGAGCAGGATGCTCCTACGGGTCCGATCGTGATCAAGCAGCAAATTGTCGTCAAGGAATTGGCCGAACTGTTGCAGGTGAAACCGAATTTGTTGATAGCGAAACTGATGTCTATGAACATCTTTGCGTCTATCAACGAGAAAATTGATTTCAAAACCGCGCAAATGCTGGCCGAAAAACATGGACGGCATCTTGAACTGGAAAAAAAGGAGCCGGAAAAGAAAGTAGCCCCTCCTGCCCCACCGCCTCCTCCCCCGCCGGTTGAAGTTAAAGTGGATCGCACCCCTCAAGACGAAGATGTGCCTCGTCCTCCTATTGTTACGTTTCTCGGCCATGTTGATCATGGCAAAACAAGCCTGCTCGATAAAATCCGAAGCTCTAAAGTGGCCTCGGGCGAACACGGCGGCATTACGCAACATATCGGCGCTTACACCGTGGAATATAACGATCAGAAAATTTCGTTTATTGATACGCCGGGCCACGCGGCTTTCACGTCCATGCGCGCACGTGGAGCTAATTTAACAGACATTGCGGTGATCATTGTGGCAGCGGATGAAGGCATCATGACCCAAACGCGTGAAGCAATCCAGCATGCCCGCGCCGCCAATGTCACGATCATGGTCGCGATTAATAAAATTGATTTACGCAACGCCAATGTAGACCGCGTAAAACAACAATTGCAGGCTGAAAATTTAAGCCCCGAAGATTGGGGTGGCGATGTGATTGTCTGCCCAGTCAGCGCCGAAACCGGCGAAGGCGTGGATCATTTGCTGGAAATGATTTTATTGCAGGCCGAAATTCTGGAATTACGCGCAAATCCGAAAAAGAAAGCCAGTGGCTACGTCATTGAAGCGCGTTTGGAACCCGGCATGGGGCCCACCGCCAATATTCTCGTCAAAGACGGCACCTTGCATGTAGGGGACACGATTATTTGTGGTTCCTACTGGGGCCGCGTCAAAGCGCTGATTAACGATACCGGCGCGAAAGTGCGCACAGCAGGCCCCTCCATGCCCGTCAAGTGTCTGGGACTTAATAACGTGCCTGACGCTGGATCGGCGATTGAAACGGCCGCCAACGATAAAGAAGCGCGCGCAATCACCGAATTACGCACGCAGCAGGAACGATTGGAGAAACTCGGAACTCCCAAACGGAAAACGTCGCTGGATGATCTCCTGCGTCAAACCGATTTTTCCGAAAAGAAGACGTTGAACGTCGTGGCTAAAGCCGATGTGCAAGGCACATTGGAAGCGGTGCTTTATTCCTTGTCGCAGATCCACAGCGAAAAAGTAGCCTTGGAAGTGGTGCTGTCGGGCGTAGGCAACATAAGCGAAAACGATGTCATTCTGGCCAGCGCCTCGGATGCTATTATTGTAGGCTTTAATGTGTCGCGCGATAATGCCGCGGCGGCTATTGCCAAACGCGAAGGCGTCGAAATCCGGTTATACAGCATCATCTACGAACTCATTGACGACATCCGATCCGCTATGACGGGCTTGTTAACGCCGGTCACAAAAGAAAATGTGATTGGGCAGGTTCGTGTCCGGCAAATATTCGATATCGGGCGCACCGGACGAATTGCCGGCTGCATGGTCACAAGCGGACGCATTCACGCGCGGGCGCGCGGACGTGTGAAGCGGGGCAGTGACGTGGTTTTTGAAGGGCCTATTGCTTCATTGAAACGGTATCAAAACGACGCCGCCGAAGTGCGCGATGGACAAGAATGCGGCATTCGTCTTGAAAACTTTTCCGGCTATGAAGAAGGCGATATAATCGAGTTCTTTGAAGTCCAGCAAATCGCGCAGGAACTTTAATCGCGCGTGCGGGCAGGGAAGTTAAGTGCGGACATATTATTCAAGGGAAATCCATGTCCATTAAACGCATGACCAGAATAAACGAATTGCTGCGACGTGAAATCGCCGAAGCGCTATATCGCTTAATCAATGAAGCCGATTTTGATTTTTCCGCTGTCACAGTCACACGCGTCGAAACAAGCTCGAATCTTCGCTTTGCCAAAGTCATGGTATCCATCCGCGACCATCACATGGACCGGGACGGGATGATGGCGACCCTGCGCGCAAAACGTAAAGAAATTCAACAGCTAATCAATAAAGACCTCACCATGAAATACACGCCGCAATTGGCTTTTGAGCTCGATGAATCCATCGAACGCGGCGATCATGTGCTACAAATTATTTCAGAAATGGAACAAAAATATGGAATTCCACCGGACTCAACCGAATCCACCGGAGGCGCGGCGTCCTAGACCGCCGCGCGCGAGCCGGCTTCGCACTGATGCGTTTGACGGTGTGCTGCTTATTGATAAACCGCCCGGCTTCACTTCCCACGATGTCGTCGCAAAGCTACGCAATTACTTTGCGTTCAAAAAAGTGGGACACGGTGGCACTCTGGACCCCATGGCAACCGGTCTTCTGATCCTTTTGATGGGACGCGCCACAAAATTATCGGATCGTCTAATGGGCGACGACAAGGAATATGAAGGCATTATGCAGCTCGGCATCGCCACCGACAGTCAGGATGCCGACGGACAAATCGTTAGCGAGCATGATCCATCCGACCTCACACGCGAAGAAGTCGAAATAGTCATGCAATCGTTTAAAGGCGATCAAATGCAAATCCCGCCTATGGTTTCCGCCATTAAGAAAGACGGTGTACCGCTTTATAAACTTGCGCGCAAAGGCAAAGTCATCGAACGGGAACCCCGTCTGATCCATGTCTATCGCTTTGACATGACTGATTTTCGCAACCCGGAGGTTGGGATTCGGGTTCGATGCACCAAAGGAACTTACGTGCGCACACTGTGCGCCGATGTTGGCGAAAAGCTCGGGTGTGGCGCGCATCTTGCGGCCCTACGCCGGACAGCGATAGGCGAATTTCACGTGCGCGATGCGATTACGCTGGACGACGCGCTTCGATTAAATATCACCGAACTGCAACACCGCTCGATCCCCATTCATTTAATTCCCTGACATCATGCGCATTCTTCATTCATGGAACGAGTGGAATGAGTCTGCGGATTGCCATCTGGCGATCGGCGCTTTTGACGGCCTGCACAGGGGACATCAAGCTCTCTTTAAGAAAACGCTTACATGCGCCCGTGACGCGCAAGGCCAGGCATGGGTGTTGACGTTTGCCCCCCACCCTTCCCGTATCCTGCAACCCGATAAAGCGCCATTGCTTCTAACATCCACGGAGCACAAAGAACGCTTATTACGCGATACCGATCTGGATGGCTGCATTATGCATCCTTTTACGATGGATCTATCCCGCCTTGAGCCCGAATCATTTTTTCAGGAGCTTCTGACCGCAATCCCGCGTCTCCGCACTATTGTAGTCGGCCCTAATTGGCGTTTCGGGCGTCAGGCCAAAGGCAATACGGATTTACTTAAAGACCTGGCGCGAGCCAACGGTATCGAAGCTCATATTCATGAACCGGTAGTATGGCACGGTTCCCCTGTTTCCAGCACACGCATTCGGCACGCGATCGAAAATGGCCGGTTGGAGGAAGCAGAACAAATGCTTGGCCGTCCCTATAGTTTATGGGGCGAAGTCACCACAGGCAAACAATACGGGCGGGCGTTGGGCTTTCCCACAGCCAATATCCGCCTCCAGGACGAGTGCCGCCCGCCTTTGGGGGTCTATGCCGTTAAAGCCCGTGTGAATGGTCATCGTTATAATGGCGCCGCGTATCTTGGTTGGCGCGCCGGGCCCCACGACGAAAAACCCCACCCATTGCTTGAAGTCCATGTCTTTGATGTGACCCTTGATTTATACGGGCAGCATATCGAAGTGGCTTTTATCAAATATTTGCGTGGCGATCAGCGCTTTGAAACACACGATGCCTTGCGCGCGCAAATCGCGCGCGATGTACAGCAGGCACGCGCTTTGTTCGGTTTGGCGTGACCTGTCCCCCGAAACATTCTACCGTGGGGCGTATGGATCAACCGCCTTTATGAAAGAATTACTCACCACTTCATGGCCGTACATTACAGCAGGCGCCACGTTGGCGTTAACGGTGCTGGCTTCCATTCACGTGGTGATTTATAAACGGGACTCCCGCGCCGCAGTAGGTTGGGTCGGCCTCATCTGGCTGGCCCCTGTGATGGGCGCGGTGTTGTATATGGTGCTGGGCATTAATCGCGTCCGGCGCAAAGCAGCAAAACTTCCCCGGTTATCCACACTCCCGGTTGTGGATCATTTATCTTCGGCACGATGCACTGCGGATGAGCTTGCGCTGCGACTCCCGCCTCCCGAACGCCACCTGGCTCCCATAGCCCGGTTAAACCATAAGCTGACCGGCATGCCGCTGCTGGAAGGCAATGCCATTTCGCCTTTGATCAATGGCGACGAAGCCTACCCGGCTATGCTGACTGCGATAGACCAAGCCCAATCGTCTATCACCTTAACTACCTACATTTTCGGCAATGACTCCTGCGGAAGACAATTTGTGGATAGTCTGGCGCGCGCCGTGCGAAGAGGCGTGGAAGTGCGCGTGCTTATTGATTCGGTGGGCTCCCGCTACTCGTTGCCTCCGGTCACGTATCGCCTTCGTCTTGAGCGCGTAAACACCGCGTGTTTTATGCCCACTTACCTGCCATGGAGCACCCCATACCTAAACCTCCGCTCCCATCGCAAAATTATGGTTGTGGATGGAACTATTGGATTTACCGGGGGCATGAATATCCGTGAGGGCAACATGCTTTTGGCTGCTCCTCTTCACCCGACGCAGGACATCCATTTCCGTATCGAAGGCCCGGTCGTACAAGAGCTACAGGAATCGTTTGTGCAAGCATGGCATTTTACCACGGGCGAAACATTGTCAGGACCGCTATGGTTTCCTTCCTTGTCCGCCAAAGGGGATGTCATTGCTCGAGGCATTCCGGACGGCCCCGATAAAGACTACGATAAAATGCGTCTCGCGTTTCATGGCGCGCTGTCGGTCGCACGCGAGTCGGTTGCGATCATGACGCCGTATTTCCTGCCCGATGCGGCGCTGATTACAGCCCTTAACACAGCGGCCATGCGCGGCGTTCGGGTGGATATTCTTATACCGGAAAAAAACAATCTCCGACTTGTCGAATGGGCCTGCCAGGCTCAACTGTGGCAAATTCTCGAATGGGGATGCCACGTCTATCTAAATCCCCCACCTTTTGATCACAGCAAATTATTGCTGGTGGATCGAGCCTGGTCCATGATTGGTTCCGCCAACTGGGATCCGCGCAGTTTACGCCTTAATTTTGAATTCGGGGTCGAGTGTTATTCCACAACGTTGGCCGAACAGTTACATCGGTATTTCGATGAAAAATTAAACAAAGCCCGGGCGCTACCTTTGGATGAAGTAAATAGTCGGGCGCTGCCCATAAAAATTCGCGACGGGCTGGCCCGGTTATTCTCGCCGTATTTATAATGAAAACCCATGCACACATCACGGTTATCGGGGGCGGCTTGGCCGGCAGCGAAGCAGCGTGGCAAATAGCCCGTCGTGGCATTCCCGTGCATCTCTATGAAATGCGTCCCGAAAAATCAACCGGCGCCCATGCGACAGATTATTTGGCGGAACTGGTTTGTTCCAACTCGCTGGGATCCGCGATGCCGGATCGCGCGTCCGGTTTATTAAAAGAGGAATTGCGGCGTATGAACTCGCTGCTTATCGCCTGTGCCGATCGAACAGCCGTTCCCGCAGGTGGCGCTTTGGCTGTGGATCGAGACGCTTTTGCCCGGGAAATCACCGGGCACATTTCCCGTCACCCTTTGATTACATTGATTCGCCGGGAAATGCAGTTTATTCCCGATTCCCCTACCATTATCGCTTCGGGACCCTTGACGTCCGATCCCCTTGCGGAAGCCTTGACCCATGTCGGCGGGGAAGATCATTTGTTTTTCTTCGATGCTATTTCCCCGATTGTGTCGGCCGACTCGATTGATATGAGCAAAGCTTTTCGCGCTTCGCGACGCGGACGCGGAGAAACCGAAGAAGGAGACTATGTGAATTGCCCGCTTAACCGGGAAACATACGAGCGGTTTGTGGATGCTTTAATCCGTGCGGATCGCATCCCTCTGCACACGTTTGAGCTGGCAATGGAGCAAGGCGTACGCGCGGGAATGCATACTTTTTTTGAAGGATGTCTTCCGATTGAAATTTTGGCGGGACGCGGCAAAGAATCGCTGGCGTTCGGCCCCATGCGCCCGATAGGCCTTGTTGACCCGCGCACAAACCACCGGCCTTACGCCGTGCTTCAACTACGGCAAGATAATCTGGCCGCGTCGCTTTACAACATGGTGGGCTTTCAAACCAATCTGCGGTTCCCCGAACAAAAGCGGGTATTCGGCTTGATTCCCGGCCTTGAACAAGCGGAATACGTCCGTTTCGGACAAATGCACAGAAATACATTTATCGCCTCCCCTTTGCTTTTGCATCCGACGCTTCAATTCCGCTCGCGTGATGACTTGTTTTGTGCCGGACAATTAACCGGCGTGGAAGGGTACGCGGGCAATATCGCCACGGGCTTGCTGGCAGGCATCAACGCGGCGCGCCTCGTGCAAAGAAGCCCGCCTTTATCGCTTCCTCGCGACACCATGCTCGGCGCTTTGTGCGCTTATGTAACCCAATGCCCGATGAAAGATTTTCAACCAATGAAAGCAAATTTCGGCATAATGCCCCCGCTTGATAGCATACATATTAAAGGGAAACGCGCGCGCGCGTCCGCGTATGCAGAGCGTTCGCTCGAAAAGCTCGACGCGTATTTAAAGGAGATTCACTATGACCGTGAAATTTGATTTACATAAATTACTGAACGATGTCTTTGCGCCAGCCGATGGCGAAACCGTATTAATCCTACGGGATGAACCCGCGTCCCCGCACCAGGATCACGGCGACTGGCAGGAACGACGTCGTATGGCCGAGGAGTGGCATGAGGCTTTTGCCTTATTTCCCGTCCATCGCGCTCCCCTAACCACCTTCACGGCAACCGGCGCCAATAACGGGGATTTGCCCGCGCACGCCCGTCAACATGGACAAACCGTTGACCTTATCAGGACTATACGTGAATCCAATATTGTGATTACGCTGACGCAATACTCCGCGACGGCGCCTTTGTCCCGTCTTATTCGCCAGGCAGATAACCTGCGAGTGGCCAGTATGCCCGGCGTGCTGAAACGCATGGAACAAACCGCGTTGGCTGCGGATTATGACGAAGTAGGTCGCCGCACCCATGTGCTGGCCGATCATCTCACACGTGCCCACCAAGCCCATGTTGAATTTTCCTCCGGACACCGCATGGTCTTTGACCTGCGTTTCCGCATAGGCCATGCCGACGATGGGCAATGCCGTCCAGGCAAACCCTTTCCTCTTATCAACCTACCAAGCGGCGAAGCGTTTATTGTACCTTATGAAGGCGAACAAGATGGCGTGCCGAGTCAAACGCAAGGCGAAATACCTTTCGAATATCGCGGCGCCGCATTAACGCTTGTCGTGCGACATAACCGTATTGTGGATGTTCAAGGGGAAACGTCTGCCGCGCAATCGTTTCATAACTACCTCCGCGAGGATGATGCGAGGCGCAATATCGCGGAACTAGGCTTGGGTTGCAATGCGCATGCCGTTGTGTCCGGTTCGGTCATCGAAGACGAAAAAGCGGGTATGCACTGGGCCTTTGGCCGTAGCGAACATCTTGGTGGCGTGACGGGACCGGACGCCTTTTCCCGACCCGAACACGTAGTGCATCAGGATATCGTGTATGCCGAAGGCTGTCCTTTCGGAGTTCGCGAGCTCACACTGGTCTATTCCGATGGGGCTTCCCACATCCTAATGCAACATAATCAGTATATCATTTTTTGAGCTTACATTGACATTTCCGGTCAGACCTTCGATACTTATTAATTGGTCTGGAGTATAAACATGGACAACCATGAACTATTTTTTTTGTTAACCAAAGTGCTGGGTGGCCTCGCGCTGTTTATCTTTGGCATGCAAATGATGACGCAAGGCCTGCGTGAAGCCGCGGGGAACGGTTTACGTAAATGGCTTGGGTGGACTGCCGCTAACCGCATGGCGGGCATCGGACTAGGCTCGCTGCTGGGCCTGCTTATTCACAGCAGCGGCGCCACGGTTATGCTTGTGGGATTTGTGAACGCAGGTCTCATGTCACTTATGCAATCCATCCCCGTGATGCTAGGCGCAAATATCGGCACCACCGTATCCATGCAAGCCATTTCGTTCGATCTGGGCGATTATGCCTATTTCGTTATTTTTATTGGTTTTGCTATGTATTTATTTTCATCCTGGCCCCGGTTGAAACATGCGGGATTTGCCTTGATGGGCTTTGGAATCCTGTTTCTCGGCATGACCATTATGAGCGATACGATTCGACCTCATCGTGAAACATTAACTCCATTTCTGGCCGACATTCATGCAAATACGTGGAGTGGTTTTTTACTGGGCATTCTGCTGGCTACAGCCATTACGGCAGTAATTCAAAGCAGTGGCGCAACCATTGGCATGTGTTTTGCCTTGGCACAGGCCGGCATATTTACATCACTGGAACAAACCATGCCGATTGTCTTAGGAGCACACCTCGGAACGTGCGCCACCGCTTTATTCGGCAGCATCGGCGCAAACATGGAAGCCAAGCGCGTCGCTTTCTCCCATTTAGGTTTTAACGTGTTTAATGTGCTGCTGGCGATTCTACTGCATCCATTCCTTTTGTGGCTTGTCCAGATGTCCACGGACAATCTAGTACGTCAAACCGCTAATTTGCATACGTTGATTATGGTGGTGGCCGCCGGGGTTGTCTTGCCGTTTACACTTTCGTTTGGCCGACTAATTCAATGGATTGCGCGTAGTAAAAAAGCCGAATCCGCGCGCAGTTATTTAGACACGTCGCTGCTGGATTATCCGGAAAAAGCATTACAGGCTGGCATTCGGGAATTGCGACGCGTGGCGATCTTATGTGCCCATAGCCTGCGGCTGGCAGGCGAAACTATTTTATTCCTGCATGACCGCCCGCGGATTCAGGAAATAAAAATGAACGAGAAAGCCATTGATGATGTAAAAGTCGCCATGAAAGATTATCTGGGCGACCTTGCACACCGCCACTTGTCGCGACGGCAAGCCATTCTCATTCAACATTTGGACCGGTGTATTATTGATATCGAACGGATCGGGGACCATATTGATTCCATCTGCGACATGTCGTTGCGTCGCAAAAAAATTCCTGAAGCGATTGTGGAACGGGAATCTCTGGATATGTTGTTTGAGCTATACCATGAAGCGCAACAAATCTTTAAGCTCGTGATTCATTCGCTGGATCCGGAGCAGAAAAATTTCCAGGAATCCGCGCAACAAATTCTGGAAGCGCGCGATGCGTATGTATTGCGCAGCATGAACACCAAAGCCGCTTTTACGGATAAAGTTTCCCAGCGCCTCATCACTCCGATTGGGGGTATCTTTTTCAGCGAATACATTGCCGCGCTGGACCGGATTGTCAAACACTCCAAAAGCATTGCGCTTGTGGAACGACAACCTCAATTCTGGATTAAGCGCAAAAAACTGGATCGCCCGGCGTCGGAAGAGTCTTTCGACACCTTGCCCGCTTTGGTGGATCCCAAAGATTACCTGGACCGCTTGCAAGAGGAAGATTATCTGTAGCGCACGCTACGCCAAAGAACCGGAGCGCAAGTAACACAGGACGGACGCGCTTCGTCGCGCCCGAAGAGCATGTACCGAAACATTTTCGTTGCCGGAATTACTCAACAATCTCTGCGCCGGTTTCTTCTTCCTCTAATTCCGGCTCATTCTTATCTTCAGATATCGGTTCAGAATCGCCGCTATCGTCCTCCGGAGTATCTTCGCCAACGTCTCCTTCGGCGGTTTCTTCACCGGCTTCTCCAACGTCCTCTTCAACGGGTTCGTCCAATTCGACATCGTCGGCTTGAACTTCTCCCTCGTCAGCCACGGATTCCGCATCCATTCCTTCTTCTATTTCATCGCGGGCTTCCGTTCCGGTGTTATCCATTTCCACATCTTCGATTAAATCCATGGCATCCTCAGTCCGTTCTTCGATTACCGGGGTGTCCATGCCTTGCTCATCTTCAACAGCTTCTTCATCCGTATGTTGATTTAAATCGGTAATGGTTTTCTTAATTTCGAGCGGCAAAACGCCTTCTTCCATCGTTTCATAGGCCTGCGGCTCCGGTACCCGTTCTTGCCGTTCGCCTCCCCCCATGCCGATATACAGCCCAACGCCCAGCACAAGGATAGTGGCGCCCATCAAGCCTACAATCATATACATCAACCGCTTTTCCGAGCGCTCCAGAATGTTACGCAGCATTTCCTCGGAATCGCGCGTCCGTTCGGACATGGACGTAACGGTTTGCGACGTGCTTTTGCTCATTTCGTCCATCAACTCAAGTGTCCGGTTAAAATTACGAAAACTTTCCACTATTTGTTCTTCATTCCGTCCGGCGGATTCCAATTGACGACGCAATAACGCCAGCGTCTCGCTTTGTTGTTCTGTGGCTTTGCCCATTTGCTGCAGCCCTTCGACCGCGCCGGGAAGATGTTTCATCAAATCCACAACAGCTTTTTGCGTTTGTGTTTGTTGATCCATGTGCTCGCGGATGGACCGCGTAAGATCCACTAATTCACTAAAGCCTTGTTGTAGCGCTTTGATTTGACGCTCATCGGACTTGGGCTTTTTCTGAAACCACGAGAACCATCCACCTGATTTTTTTTCGGGAGTCTGATCTTCGCGCACGACAGGCGTTACATCCACGATTTCCGGTTCTTGTTTATCGTCGCTCACGGTTGATCTCCTTGTGCAGGTATAAATAGTTTGCTTGTGCATCTATCAAACTATACTTACGCGGGAATGCAAGCATGATTGCGTAAAGATATCGTTAGCCACCGGATTTTTCCATGTGCCGTTTTAATTTCAAATCAAGATCGAATTGATATAACGCGTCAATCAATTCATCCATGTTGCCTTCCATCAGCCGGTCCAAATGGTATACCGTGAGGTTAATCCGGTGATCGGTCATTCTATTTTGGGGAAAATTATAGGTGCGAATACGCTGGCTACGGTCGCCCGACCCGATTTGCGTTCGACGCACATCCGCTTCTCGCGCCGCTTCCTCCGCTCTTTTGAGATCCAATAACCGTGCGCTTAACACGCGCAAGGCTTTTTCCTTGTTCCGGTGCTGCGATTTCTCGTCCTGGCATTGCACAACCAATTGCGTGGGAATATGCGTAATGCGCACAGCGGAATCGGTTGTATTTACGCTTTGTCCACCCGGGCCGGACGACCGGAAAATATCCACCCGTATATCTTCCGGACGAATCGCAATGTTATCCACTTCATCGGCTTCCGGCAATACCGCTACCGTGGCCGCCGAGGTATGAATACGGCCTGCTGCTTCGGTAACCGGGACCCGTTGCACGCGATGCCCGCCGCTTTCGTATTGCAGCGAACGGAATACCTGCTCTCCTTCAACCGAAAAAATGATTTCTTTGTACCCCCCCCGCGTGCCCGGCGAAGCATCCATGATTGAAACCTTCCATCCGCGTTGATCGGCATATCGCTGGTACATGCGAAATAAATCCCCGGCAAAAATCGCGGCTTCTTCCCCCCCGGTGCCTGCGCGTATTTCCATGATGGTATTCCGGTCGTCATCGGGGTTGGGCGGAATCAAAGCCGCCAGCATCGCGCGCTCGGCGCCCGGCAGTTTTTCGTCCAATTGCGTTTTTTCCAGGCTAGCCCACGCGCGCGTTTCATCGTCGGTATCCTCGTCCGCAAGCATGGACTCGGCTTCTTTTTTGTCACGCAGCATGGCAAAATAACGATCCGCGCATGCAAGAATATTTTTTAAATGCGCATGCTCCGCGAGCCGGGCCCGGAACACGTTATGGCGCGAGGCTAATGCAGGATCAGCCAGTTCGCCTTCTAATGCGGCTAATTGATGCCGCACACGTTCCACATAAGCCGGATCAATATGCATGGAAGTACCGTTTCACGTTCTAAAAAGAAAGCGGGCCGGTCCTTCATACGAAGAGCCGGCCCACATCCGTTTAAAAAGCTACTTGGCTGTTTTGGCGTAACGCTTGCGGAAACGCTCGACACGACCTTCGGTGTCAATAAATTTCGCCTGACCCGTAAAAAACGGATGACACGCCGAACACGTGTTTACGTGCATTTCTTTGACTGTGGAACGCGTTTGGATCACATTGCCACACGCGCATGTAATCGTAGCGTCCGTATACTTGGGATGAATATCACTTTTCATAAAAACCTCTGCAATTCATAACAATAAGGATGGAGACGATAGCAGGATACAACGTCATTGCAAGCCAGAAATACGAAGTTATTCAAAAACAACGGGCAGCCCTAATAAATTCCGCATCGCGAATCGCGCCCGGGACTGGAGGGACGCCCTCCGTGGCGTCCTATGCCATCATAACTGTGTCCCTAAAACCCTCCCTTTCGCGTCTTTCGCGTTTTTCGTAGTTCAAACGAGGGAACGTATAGACAGGAGAATTCGACACCGATATTCACATGGTTGGCGGGCGGATGTCCTGGACGACCATTTGATTGGTGACGCGGCCGCGGAATTCATTGCGATTCAAATAAAACGCAACATCCATGGTTCCTGCCGGGATTTCCCGATCCGCCATGCCAAATGCAATGGCATCCAAGCGCGCGTTGCCGTCCAAAAACGTCATTTTTAAATGTTTTTCGCCTACCACTTTAGGCGAACCTAACAAACGCACATTCCGGGCAGCCCACACAGGCTTGGTATTGCCTAGCCCGAACGGACCCAGCCGGTCCAAGGCGGCCATAAACGCATCGTCCACGTCCCCAAGGGATAACCATGCATCCACCTGTTGTGTAGGTACAAAATCTTCGGGGAGCAAGCGGTTACGCGCCGCCTCATTAAACGCTTCACAAAAAGACGCGATATGCTTTTCGTGAATTTCCAATCCCGCCGCCATGGGATGTCCGCCAAACCGACGTAAATGCGTCGCTGCTTCCGTTAACCCTTCCACCATGTGAAACGCGGGGATACTGCGACACGACCCTTTGCCGATGCCTTCTTCATCCACCGCAATCACCGCAACCGGACGCCGGTACCGCGCGCATAAACGGGATGCCACAATACCAATCACACCGGGATGCCAGCCCTTTGAAGAGGCGACCAGTCCGAAATGGTCCGAGGGCTTATACCACGCATCAATCTGCGCGAAAGCTTGTTCCACCATCTCCGCTTCGAGCGTCTGTCGTTCACGATTGGCTGTATCCAATTCCTCCGCCAATACCCGCACGCGTGGTTCATCCGGATTCAACAAAAGCTCCAGCGACGCCAGCGCCGTGCCCAGACGACCCGCCGCATTCAGCCTCGGCCCAAGAAGAAAGCCAATATGGTAGGTGTCTACAGGTCCTTTGATACCCGCTACGTCCATCAACGCTTTCAGACCCGGCGTGGTAGTCCGGTTCAATTCGTTTAGTCCATGCCGTACCAGGGCCCTGTTTTCCCCGGTTAGCGGGACCATATCCGCCACCGTGCCTATCGCAACCAATTCCATGAAAGCACGTAAATCGGGCTGCTTGCCGGGATCAGCGCCTTGTTCCCGCAAATATTTAAGCAACGCATGACACACTTTAAACGCGACCCCGACGCCGGCCAGCGTATGATGGGTTTCGTTCGCGGCATTCAACTTGGGATTGACGACGGCATAAGCAGGAGCCAGCGAGGAACCGGGTTCATGATGATCCGTCACAATGACATCCACCCCGCGCGCTTGCGCAGCTTCCACCGCCTCCACCGAACTTGTGCCGCAATCCACGGTAATAACACAATCGGGTTGATGTTCATCAAGGCAACGCATCAGCGGCTCTATGCCAAGCCCGTACCCATCATCAACGCGATGCGGAAGAAACGGCACAGGCTTACCGCCCAGCGCCGATAACACGCGCACCATCAACGCCGTGCTTGTGATCCCGTCCACGTCATAATCTCCAAATACGACGATGGGACGTCCGGATGCCAACGCGCGGGCCAGCCGTTCCACCGCAGGCCCCATACCGGGCAAATCATAAGGATCCGACAAGGCGCTTAAACGGGGATTCAGAAAAGCATCCACGGCTTCCGGGGAATCGTATCCGCGCGCAAGAAGCAAGCGACACAACGATAAAGGCAACCCGGTGGCTGAAGATAAAACCGGAGCGTGTGTTTCATCACACGCTCCGGTAATCCATTGCTTTGTTCGTTCCACCATGGTGGGCCACGCCCACGTACGTTAGGCTTTACCTGCGGTTTTCTCGTCTTTGTGCCACATCAGCATGATAGGCGTCGCGATAAAGATGGAGGAATACGTACCGACCAGAATGCCGATAAACAACGCCAGCGCAAAATCCTTGATGGCACCGCCCCCGAAGATCAGCAACATGGTTACCGTGAGCAACGTGGTCAAAGACGTAAGCACGGTCCGGCTTAACGTTTGGTTGATACTTAAATTGGCAATTTGCGCATAGGTTTTGTCCCGCACCAAACCAAGATCTTCACGGATTCGGTCAAAAATGACAATGGTATCATTGACCGAATACCCGACAATGGTTAGCAAAGCCGCGATAATCGGCAAGCTAAGCTGATTGCCTAGCAGGCAGAAAATGCCCACAGTAATAAGAATATCGTGAGCGATCGCCACAATAGCGCCCATCGCATACGCAAACTCGAACCGCAGCGACACATAAATCACGATGCCGACCAATGCAAAAACAACAGCGGTAAGGCCTTTCATGCGCAAATCACGCCCTACTTGCGGCCCGACGGTATCTTCTTGAACAATCCGGAATCCGGCTTCGGACAAGTCCGTTTCAAGAACATCTTTGGCATTGTCCCCATGTCCGTATGGTACTTTTAACAGAAGGTACTCGCGGATGGTTCCATCTTCCGCGGGGACGGTCTCACGCTGATACTGCGCAAAAACATCCTGGACTCCCGCGGAAAGCAGCGCGTTACGCACGGTGTCACTGGGCAGTTTTTCGTCGAATCGCAGCGTCAGGGACGTGCCGCCGGTGAAGTCCACGCCAAAATTTTGTTCGCCGCGCATACCAAAGATCGTAGCCGTCGAAATAATGATCAGCACAGATAGCGCCGCCGCAATTTTTCGTTTGCCGAGGAAGTCAATGTTGGTATCGCCCAGCAACGAGAACATTTTAATATGTTTGATGGATGTTTTGGCCGCGACCAGTTCAAAGATTAAACGCGTAACCACCAAGGCCACAAACATGCTTACAACAATGCCTGCGCTTAACATGATGGCAAAACCGCGAATAGGACCGGACCCTTGCCAGAACAAAATAACAGCAGTGATAAGCGTGGTTACATTGGCATCCAAAATCGTACTGAATACTTTATCGTAGCCCGCTTCAATCGCCGAAATCAGTCGCTTGCCTGCTTTTTGTTCTTCACGGATACGTTCAAAAATAAGCACATTCGCGTCCACGGCCATCCCGATCGTCAACACAATACCGGCAATACCAGGCAAGGTCAGCGTCGGCAGATCCGTGCCACCTCCTCCTGACCCAGTTAGCAAGCCAAGGAATCCAGACACAATAAGCATGCCAAGCGGAAGCAACAGCAAATCAAGAATCAGGGCAAGATTGGCCACCACGCCCGCGAGCACGTAATATCCGAGCATAAAAACCAAAACCAGCACGCCGCCCATTATAATGGCGCGTGTGCCGCTGGCCACGGAGTCTTTGCCCAGCGTCGGATCTACCAAGCGCTCTTCGATCACGCGCACAGGCGCAGGAAGGGAACCCGCGCGTAAGACCACCGATAATTCACGGGCTTCGGCTTGCGTAAAACTTCCTTCAATAACCGCCTGTCCGTTATAAATAGGCGTGCGGATAAACGGAGCCGAGTGCAACACGCCATCCAGTACAATAGCCAGAAAACGCTGGCCATCCCGACTGGGGTTCAGCGCGCCGCCGGGCGCATTGTCCGATGTGACTTGTCCGAAACGTTTGGCGCCTTCGGAATTAAATGTCAACGAGACAAGCGGTGTTCCAATTTGTTGGTAATCCACTTTGGCGTTGCTTAAATATTCGCCGGTTAATTCCGGGCGGCGCCGCACAAAATACGGCTCGTACACATCCTGTCCCTGATGCTCACGCCGCATCAACATAAAATCGTATCCGGGCGGCGCCTGGAACATGCGCAGACGATCCATGACTTCCCGTTCGGAATCTTTATCAATGCGTTGCACTTCGTCGCGCATATAATACGTGCGCGTAAATTGTTGTCCGTTGCGCGCGGATTCCGTTACGCGCACAATACGATAGCCTTCCGGCGCAAGTTCTTCGCTCCACAACCGTTCGACCAGGCGTCGGTTATCTTCGTGTACAAGGCGGAATTCAAGATACGCCGCGCTTTCGAGGGTGCTGATCGCCCACTCGCGGTCGGCGGTTTCCAAGCCGGGAATCTGCACGACAATCCGGTTGCTACGCGGTTCCGGGTAAATAATCGGTTCTTCCGTGCCCATCAAGTCCACGCGGTTGCGAATGACTTCCAGCGCGCGTAATTGCGCGTCTTCCAGCTCATCCCCTTCCATATCCCCGGTTTGCACTTCCAGCAGGAAACTAATGCCTCCTTGCAAATCCAAACCCAATTTGATTTTTTCCTCCATGGGCGTGACTAATACCAGCGACCACGACACCAATCCGATCAACAAAAGCCATTTCCACAATGCGTGCTTATCCATGACACTTCCTGTTCAATAGTTCCAACATCGGAAAACCAACCCGGTTTTCCCGTCCAATACCTGTATTTTAGCGCTGCGGGACGTCGTCCGGCATTTCCGCGCCTTTATCGAGCAATTGCGTGACGCTTCCGCGCACTGCTTCCACTTTTATTTTGTCCGCGATTTTTATGCTGAATGTTTTGTCGCTGACATTGCTAATGATGCCAATTAATCCACCCGCAAACATAACTTTGTCGCCGGTTTTGACATTACGCAGCATTTCCTGTCGCTCTTGTTCGCGCCTTTTCTGGGGGCGAATTAAAATGACATACATAATCACAAACATCAGGCCCAGCCATATAAACAAAAAAGCGGGCGACTGTTGTTCGGGTGATCCCCCCATAGCAATCATCGGCCAATGCATACTACTCACGTGTCTTCTCCTTCATTTTTCTACTGCGGAATGATCCGCGCTAATAACGTTGTACTTATTTAAAAAATCCTCTCTAAACGCCGCAAAGCGTTTTTCCCGTATCGCGGCGCGCACGTCGTCCATCACCCGCGCATAACAAAACAAATTATGCCATGTAACCAAGCGAGGCCCCAGCATTTCCTTCGCATTCAGCAAATGGCGGATATACGCCCGGCTGAACCGGCTACAGACATAACATGCGCAGCCTTCTTCCAAGGGACGCGGATCTTCCCGGTACACAGCCGCTTTAACCGGGTAACGCCCCAAACGCGTAAATACCGTCCCGTTGCGCGCAAAACGGGTGGGCATAACACAATCAAACATGTCCACGCCTCGCGCCACGGCATCCACCACTTGCGGCAAAAGCCCCACGCCCATGAGGTAACGCGGACGATCATCCGGAAGATGCGCGACGCCATCCGCAACGCCTTGCGCAATGAGCCGGTCCGGCTCGCCTACGCTTACCCCGCCAATGGCATACCCATCGAATCCCATGCCTCTCAGGGCTTTTGCGCACCTTTCACGTAAATCCGCATGCACCCCACCCTGCACAATGCCAAAAACCAATTGACCTTGCGCGCGAGGCTGATCGGCACATACAGCCGCCCACCTTATGGTGCGATCCACGGCCTGACAAGCATAATCCCGGGTGCACGGGTACGGCGGGCATTCGTCAAAAACCATGGCGATGTCCGATCCCAGCATGCGCTGGATGGCCATGGACTCCACAGGTCCCATGAATTTTCGCGCGCCGTTGATGTGCGATTGAAATACAACCCCATCTTCCTGCATCGTGCGCAAGCCGGATAAACTGAATACCTGAAACCCGCCGCTATCCGTTAAAATGGCATGCGGCCAGCCCATAAACCGGTGCAGGCCCCCTGCCCGTTCGATTAATGCGGGACCCGGTCGCTCCCCTAAGTGGTACGTGTTGCCTAGAATCACACGAAAACCCAGCGCTTCCACTTCTTCAGGCGTCATGCTTTTAACAGTAGCCTGCGTGCCGACCGGCATAAACACAGGGGTCTCCACAACGCCGTGCGCGGTGGTTAAGCGTCCCAACCGCGCGTGCGTGCCGGGATCGCGTGACTCTATTTCAAAGGAACCTGGTTTATGCATAGCCGGGCAGCATACGGGGACTCCGGGCCTTAGTAAAGCCTTGCGCATCCACCGCGACATTGCTGTTACGACGTACGATTTTTTCCGATCCTTCTTGCAAACCGTAAAAGTGTCAGTATCTATTTTGTCTCAAACGAAGTTGGAAAAATGCTATGAATCACTTTTTTAATGCTATTGCTTTATTTTTGATGCTTAACATACTCGCAGGTCTTTGGCGCGTGTTTCGCGGGCCGACCTTGGGAGACCGCATGCTGGCGATTCAGTTGTTTGGCACCACAGGCGTAGCGATCCTGCTTATTTTGGCGCATAGCTTGAACGAGCCTCCCCTGCGGGATGTGGCGTTGGTATTTGCTTTGTTGGCGGTGCTGGCCATGGTGGCTTTTGTTAAATTGGTCGGGCCGGAAACCCGCATGGAAATGGAGCGCCAATCCCGATGATTCTACACGCGGTATGCGTACTTTTAGCGCTTACAGGCTCCGTTTTTTTCCTGGCCGGCACGGTGGGGTTGTTACGGTTTCCAGACACATTAAGCCGGCTTCATGCGCTGACGAAAGCCGATAATCTTGGACTTGGTTTAATCATGCTTGCGCTGGCGCTTCACGGAGGTTCCCTTTCCGTAGCCGTAAAATTATTCGCGATCTGGCTGCTTGCTATGTTGGCCGGCACAACCAATTGTTATTTGATGGGACGCCATACGATGGATAACGAGGACCTTCAACAGGAGATGCGCCATGACAAGTCTTGAGTGGCTAATGGACGGCGTCATTATGCTCGCGCTCATCGTGCTTGCTATCAGGGTATTGCTGATCCCTGACTTGTTTCGCGCGGTATTCCTTTTTATTGTATTCGGATTACTGATGGCTTTGGCCTGGGTCCGGCTGGATGCGCCCGACATCGCGTTGGCGGAAGCCGCCATTGGCGCGGGATTAACCGGCGTTTTGTTGCTGGATGCCGTGCGCCATATGCATCGGCCTGTCTCACCGACTACGCAACCTCCATCCGAAAAAGAGGCTGCGCCATGAGCCGGTTTCACTGGAGCATGCATGTAGTATGCGCGACGGCAGCGACGTTCCTCGCTGCGGTTTTGATCTACACTGTGATGACGTTACCTTCCGAACCCGCGGGTCTTGCGCGTTTAGTGGAGGACTTCATGAACGTCAGCGGAGTGGAACATCCCGTCACGGCCGTTCTTCTTAATTTCCGGGGGTACGACACTTGGCTGGAATTAGGCGTGTTACTTGTAGCAGTGCTGGGCATGCTTCTGTTTCAACGTCAAAATGATCTCCGTCAAATCGTACGCATGCCTGCAGCCGAGCCTGTGCTGGATTGGTTGATCCGGTTGATTGCGCCTATGATGGCGCTGGTTTCGGGATATTTATTGTGGATGGGTAAATACTCTTCCGGCGGAGCTTTTCAAGCAGGGGTTGTGTTGGGCGCGGCATGCGTGCTTCTTTGGCTTAGTGGCCATCCATCGCTTGAGTCATTATCCGGTCGCGTTTTCCGTTTTCTACTTACCGTGGGTTTCTCGGTTTTTATGATAGCAGGCGCGCTGTTTATGCTGTCCAAGCAGCCCTTTCTGACTTACCCCGTGGCTACCGCGGGTCATTGGATTTTGCTTATTGAAACCGCGGCTACCTTTTCCATCGCCGTCACTGTCGCCGCGTTGATCATGGGTCTGCAACCTACCTATTCAGAAACAGAGGATCAGCCATGACGATGTTTCTTGCGTACGCGGTGACCGGTATGATTGTTTTTGCCATAGGTTTATACGGGGTTGTAATTGCTCGGCATTTGCTGCGTAAAATTATCGCTTTGAACATCATGGCGGGCGGTGTTTTCCTTTTTCTAATCAGTATCGCCGCCCGCAACAGCCAGGCTTTTCCCGATCCCGTGCCTCAAGCGATGCTTTTGACCGGCGTGGTGGTCGCATTAAGCGCCACCGCGTTTGCCATTGCGCTGGCTAGACGTATTTACACCGTGACCGGAAGCGCAACGTTATCCGACGGAGAGCGATAATTTTTCTATGGATACGATTTTTCCATGGATTATCCTGCTGCCTTTGACCGGAGCCATTGCTACGTTTCTGGTCCCTCGCGCCTGGGTCATACGCACAGGCATGGTGACGGCGTTGCTGACTTCGTGCATGGTTTTCGCTGCGGCATACTTTCTTCATCAAAACGGCCCTGTCCATTACGCGGTGGGTAGCTGGGCTGCCCCGCTAGGCATCCGCTTATATCTGGACGGGCTTGCATGTGTCATGCTGTTGCTTACCGCAGTTAGCGGCATTTTTATCAGCGTATATGCATGTGAATACTTCAAAGACAAAACCAGCGGCGTGTTAAAGCGGGAAGGCATAATGTTTTGGCCCTTGTGGCTATTTCTCTGGGGCGCGATGAACGCGCTATACGTCAGTGGCGATTTATTTAACATGTATGTGTTGCTTGAATTGCTTGGCTTATCCGCCGTGGGTCTGGTTGCGCTGGCCGGGACCCGTACGGTTCTTATCGCAGGCATGCGTTACCTCATCGCTGCGATGCTTGGCTCTATGAGCTATCTGCTGGGGGTGGCTTTTCTTTATGCCATGCACAGCGCTTTGGATACGCGCATGATGGGAGCCTTGATTGAACCGGGCATGGGCGCGGCGATTGCGTTTGCGTTGATGACGATAGGCTTGTTATTAAAAACCGCGCTGTTTCCCCTGCACTTTTGGCTTCCACCTGCGCATGCAGGATCAAGCGCGCCTGTAAGCGCGATTCTTTCCGCTCTGGTTGTAAAAGGCTCTTTCTATTTATTGCTTCGACTTTGGTTTGACGTTTTTCACAACGTGGTGACGATACCGGTAGGACAATTTTTAGGGGCGCTAGGCGCGCTGGCTGTGTTGTGGGGTTCCATACAGGCAATTCGTCAGCAACGCCTGAAAATGCTTGTCGCTTATTCCACGGTCGCGCAATTGGGCTATTTATTCGCGGTGTTCCCGGTAACAGCAGGCGCGCCACCGACCGACGGCGTGTTAGGCCAATGGGTGATTGAGTCCGGGAAAGGCACGCTTTACCATGCGTTAGCGCATGCGTTCTCCAAAGCCTCTATCTTTCTTGCCGCGGGCATTATGGTACACGCCTTAGGCACGGACCAATTAAGCCGCATGCGTGGGATGGCGGAGCGCTTGCCTTTAACGACATTTGCCATGGCTTTGGCCGGGGTAAGCCTTATGGGACTCCCGCCCAGCGGCGGATTTATCGGCAAATGGCTAATGATGCATGCGGTCCTCGGTTCCGGCCAGTGGTGGTGGGCCGTGGTTATTATGACAGGCAGCCTTCTTACGGCGGGTTATATGTTCATGATGTTGCGCCAGGCGTTCCAACCGTGCGAAGACCCATCTTTGTTTAAACCTGTACCCAAAACCATGGAATGGGCTGCCCTTATTCTGGCTTTTATTAGCATAGGGATCGGCATCCGTGCCGCGGATGTGCTTGATTTATTGATGATTGGGTCGCCGTTTCTGATCGAACCCATTGCTGCTGTTGGAGGGGCCCTATGACCTTTAACGTCCTGTTACCTTTATTAGTTGTCGCCAGCTCATTCGTGACCGGGCTGCTTATTTTTTTCCTTCCGGAACACAAAGCGCATACACGGTCTGCCCTGAACATGGCTGGCGCCACACTGAAACTGGTTCTAGTGCTGATTATGTGTTGGGGCGTGTATCGGGGCGAAATGTATGAGTTCCGCTTTTCTATTGTCCTTGGATTCGATTTTGTCCTTAAAGTGGATTTGCTTTCCCTTTTGCTGGTCACACTATCGTCGGTACTTTGGTTTTTCACCACAATCTACGCGATTGGTTATTTAGAAGGTTCTCCCAACCGAAGTCGCTTTTTCGGATTCTTCAGCTTATGCGTCACAGCCAGCGTAGGCGTGGCTATGGCCGGCAATCTCATCACGTTTTTCATTTTCTACGAATTTCTTACTTTAAGCACGTACCCGTTGGTTGTCCATCGAGGCACTGAGGAATCCCTGCAAGCAGGCCGAAAATATTTATGGTACACCATGGCGGGGGGCGCGGTGCTTTTTGTCGGGGTGGTCTGGCTCCACGTGCTTGTGGGGGCTTTGGATTTCCAAGAAACCGGATTCCTTCGTGCCTGGCCTGCTTCGCTGCACGGCTCGTTTACCGTCATTTTTTTCCTGCTGATTATCGGCTTGGGCGTGAAAGCCGCGTTGTTTCCGCTGCATGGTTGGTTGCCTGTGGCCATGGTGGCGCCCGCGCCGGTTAGCGCGTTGTTGCATGCAGTCGCGGTCGTTAAAGCTGGCGCATTCGGAATTGTGCGCGTTGTGTACGATGTGTTCGGCGTCGAATTCGCCTCGGATCTGGGCTTGTTGACGCCGCTGACCATAGCCACTTCTTTCACTATTGTTTATGGATCGGTGCGCGCGCTGACGCAAGACGACCTCAAACGACGCCTGGCGTTTTCTACCGTAAGTCAGGTTTCCTACATTGCATTAGGTGTATCCGTGCTTGGGCTTACTTCGTCTATCGGAGGCTTGGTTCATTTGGTGCATCAAGGCCTTATGAAAATAACACTGTTTTTTTGCGCGGGGATTTATGCCGAAAGTTTAAGTGTAAAAACCGTATCGGGCATGAAAGGCATTGGGCGACGCATGCCTATCACCACGGCTGCGTTTACCATAGCGGCATTCGGCATGATTGGCGTACCCCCTGTCGCAGGCTTTGCCAGCAAATGGCATCTGGGCCTGGGCGCGTTGGAAAGCGGTCAACCATGGGTCATCGGAATTTTACTGACAAGCACGCTTTTAAACGCCGGATATTTTCTTCCGATTCTCTACGCGGCTTGGTTTCAAGAACAGGAAAAGGAATGGGGACATGCGCATCATGCGCCATGCCGTTATGAAACGCCTATGCTTCTATTATTTCCGGCGGTGGTCACGGCTCTGCTTTCTTTGTTAACCGGTATGTTTGCCGGCGCAGGATGGAGTCCTTTGGCTCTGGCTCGCGCTATTGCATTAAGGGAGTATGTGCCATGAGCACGTATGAACTTATACTGCCCTGGGCATGGCCGTTGCTGGTTTCGTTAACCATGCTTGTCGGGGGGGCGTCTATGCCCGCCGGTGTGCGCCATGCTCTGACGTATACCGCCGCTGTTCCGGGATTGTGCGCCGCGCTTTTTCTGGCTCCGGGGGATCAGGCTTATCTACCCGCTTTGCTTATAGGCATGCAGCTCGACATGACCACAACCGCGCAACTGTTTTTGTTATTCACATCTGTATTGTGGTTGCTGACCAGTATATACGCCGTCGGCTACATGAAAGAGGATCGCCACGCTTCTTCATTTTTCATGTTTTATCATGCCTGTCTTGCAGGCAATACCGGGTTAATCCTTGCTGGGGACATTCCGTCATTTTACGCATTTTTTGCGATCATGACGTTTGCCGGCTATGGGTTGGTCGTGCATAATCGTGACGAATCTTCCCGGCGCGCCGGTCGTATTTATCTAAGCATGGCGGTTATCGGCGAAGCGCTGGTGTTAACGGCTTTCCTGCTTATCGCATTTGAAGGTCAATCCATGTTCATTCGCGAAGCGCGTTTTGCGATTCCCGACAGTCCTCACGCCACGTTAATTATGACGCTTGTGCTGCTTGGCTTCGGAGTCAAAGCAGGGTTGGCTGGGTTGCACATGTGGTTGCCGCTGGCCCACCCTGTCGCGCCGACGCCCGCAAGCGCCGTGTTAAGCGGAGCGATGATCAAAGCAGGCCTGATAGGTTGGCTGTATTTTTTACCGGGAGGGCTTGGTGCATGGCCGGATTTCAGTTGGCTATGCATAGCGCTGGGCTTTACGGGTGCGTTTGGCGCCGTGGCCATCGGCTGGATGCAACGCGACCCGAAAACGATATTAGCCTATTCGAGCGTCAGTCAAATGGGGGTCATGCTTATTGCGGTAGGCATAGGGCTCTCCCAACAGCAAGCCTGGCCGGCCATCACCATTCTGTTGTGTGTGTATGCGGCGAATCATGCGTATGCGAAAGGCGCTTTGTTTCTGGGCGTGGGAGTTGCCGGTTCGGTAGCCCAACAACCGCGCCTGCGCGTGGTGGTGTTGAGCGGTTTAATCCTCGCGGCGCTTGCGATTTCCGGCGCGCCGTTGACCGGAGGCGCCATTGCCAAAAGCACATTGAAATACACAGCGCCATCGGCGGTGGCCTATGGCTTAATACTTAGTTCTATTGCGACGACATTGCTTCTCGCGCGGTTTCTGCTGATCATCCGCGGGCGTATGCTCGAAGACAAACACAAACCGCACGCGGGTATTTTTATCCCATGGCTTATCTTGCTTGCCTTTATGCTGGTCAGCCCCTGGATCGTCATTCCCGCGTTCCGGCTCGAAACTATTCAATTAGCCCCATCCCTTGCCGGGATCGGCAAAGCAGCCTGGCCTGTTCTAACCGGCATACTGCTGATTGGGCTATGGCGAAAGCAAGCAAGCCGTGCCGACAAAATGCCACGCATTCCGGCGGGCGATCTTTGTTTGTTTTTTGAGCAAGCCGCGCACCGTATAGCGCGCGCATGGATGCACTACGTGGCTGCGCCGATGGAAAAGAAACGCGAAGAATTAATCGAAGCAGTCATACGCAGAATTATGCCGGAGAACGAGGAATCAACCGTAATGCACCATGCGGAATTAAGGCTGCGGGACATGAGCGCTAGCGGCGCTTTATTTCTTCTTCTTATATCCATCATGATTCTAATTCTAATGATGGGAGCAACCCCGTGAACACAATAGGGAAACATACGTATCCGTTAAAAGGGTTTTTCCTGCGATTGATTTCTTTTATCATTGCCTGGTGGGCGTTCACCGAAAGCGATGGACGCGATGCGTATGTTGGCGCGGTGGTTGTTTTGCTGGCTACCCTAATCAGCCTGTATATTCTTCCTCCTCATGCATGGAAATGGAACGTCCGTGCCTGGTTTGCTTTTATTCCTTATTTTCTGGGGCAATCCTTTTTAGGCGGTTTGGATGTCGCGCGTCGCGCGTTTCAACCGCGCCTTCCGATACAACCGGAAATTAAACAATACCCGCTGCGCCTACCGCCCGGGTTGCCCGCGGTAGTGTTAGCGTGGACGGTAAGTCTTCTGCCCGGCACCGCCAGTATTGAATTAAATGGGAAAGAACTTCTCGTGCATGTGCTTAATGACGATGCGACGTTTCACAACACCATGCGCCAACTTGAAGAGCGCGTGGCCCGTTTATTCGGCATTTCCTTGACGTAATACGGCATCGTAGATTCGTACCGAGGCGATTGCGACATTGCCTTGGCCGTGATATTTCACGCGCGGTTCCACATACAGAAATTCCGAAGAATCCCATGCCAACGACACGGTATGCCAGTCTGGAGACAAGGCGACTTCATCCGATACAAGCACACGCTGCGCGTTTTCGGCTGTGACCTCAAACGTAACAGGCGCCGTCCCGGACCCGGGAGAGCGGACAAGAAAATCCACACGAAAGCGTCCTGGATAGACCCCGTAATGCCGGCCGTGTATTAACAAACCGGGCGTATGATCCGCTTCGCGGGCCACGCGCATCAGACGCGCGGGTTCCACCGAATCGTCCATTTCGTTGGTGCCTGTTTCCCGGAATAACGAGGAAATAGCCATGTCAAAATCAAGATGGATGTCCATACCCAAAGGCACAAGGGAAAAAGTATGAGCATCCACGCGCTGCAATATTTTAGGAGTATGGTTCGCAAAATAACGCATAAGGGCCGCGTTGGAAGCAGGCAACCAACGCGCCACGATAGCCGGTCCGGCCAATCCCCGTTTATTAAAAACCAGATCATGGTTCGGCCATATCGCCTGAATATCTTCGCGCCGGATAAAAACTAGCGAGGGATCCTGCTCCTCATCCAATAACGCCATTACGTGACCGCAGATAGCCAGTTGGTCACTGAATGCGCGGCTGTGGTGTGACACAAATCCGGAAAAGAAAAAGACCCATAAAGCCAGTCCAATTCCTGCGACCGACATACGCACGCGCGGCCAACGCGACAGCCATGTTCCTACACGCTGTATGCCAAACGCAGCCAGCAAAAACATCGCCGGGAGCGTTTCTACATAATAATTCGGGCCGGTCTCATTCCAGCCCGGATACCAGAAAAGAATATAACCGATCCACACCAGCACCACGGACGCCAACAGCAACGGGGACCAGGCTCGACGCCATCCCGCCACGACGAGACCTCCCCAGACCCATAAGCCGCCTTTAAATCCAAACAACCATTGATCCAATAACCGCAGGTTGTTCCAGACATCGTGCAGGCCTTTCGTCCACGTATGTTCCACGGGTTTAGGCGCAGGGAACACATGCGGCCAATTATGCCGCATGCCGAAACCGAGTTTATCCGAAGGATCATAATACAAATACGTCATACGCAGCGGATGCCCGACCTGGAGATAGTTATAGATAAACACCACGGCAATTCCGGTGCATGCCGCACCCGCAAAACAAACCACCCCGATAAGCCCGTCACGCGTGCGATTACGCCAGAGGTACCAAAGGCTATCCAACGCGAACGGAATCGCCATCAGCAAAGCCGTGTATGTCCTGTTCAGGAAAAGAAAGGCCCACGCTAAGCCCGCTAAAATCGCCCACACATTCTTTCGATCCTGTTTCCACAAAACATACGCAAATAACATTAGCGCCGATGTCATCATACCGCTAGTATGACTCATCAGTGTGCCATACGTGAACAGGAAGAAGGGAGACATCAGAAATCCCAATCCCACTAAGCCAGCCGGAAGATTCAAACGCCGTGCTGTTAATGCCGCGAACGCTACTCCCAGACCGGCCGCGAGAGCGACCATCAAGTAAAGCGATCCAAACCATACCCCGGGCATCAACCAGAACGAATGTGCGGGCGGATATCGCGAGAACCAACCGACCTTGTCATCTAGAATGACCATAGGCGAGCGGAAAGCCTGCAGCATGGGAGGCGTCTCGTATTTCAACCGGCCCTGGGCAAATAAATGCGCTTGCAAGTTATAACTTTGCTCATCGGTTGTGATAGGCGCATAATGGAACACACGCGAAGCGAATCCCCACGACAACAACGTGGCCGCCAGCGCGCTGACAAGAATAAACATGGACGTTCGTGACACCGGTTCTCCTGAAAAATGTCAGCATTAAACGTACTCCGCGCTGAACATGCAATACCTTTTCATCCAAGTGCAGGATTGCAGTTTACGTAAAACCCACTACTCTACGCTTTCATGGGTGGGAATAAACAACTTGGACTTATCGTTCGCGTAGGAGCAGGCGTAACGTTGATTGCGCTTATGCTACGCATGGTCGGATGGTCGGAATTATTGGAGCATTGGGAGCGTTTTCATGCGGGATGGTATGCCGTCGCGGTTGGGTTGATATTCGCGCATTACTTGCTGCAAAGCATTATGCTTCGAATCATGTTGAAACCCCACGATATTCACACGAAAGCACGTCGCATTTTCCGTCTTATGATTGTGTCTAATTTTTTCGGCATTTTCCTGCCGGGGGGCATCGGACCCGATATGGTGCTTTGCTATAACATGGCGCGGAGTTCCGAGAAAAAAGAACATGTTTTAAGCGCTGTGATTTTTATGCGTATTGCCGTTTTGTTTATTATGTCCTGCACAGCGCTGGTATTTAGTTTTCATCCAGCCGCCGACGCCGGCACAAAATTAGCCACGGCTCTTATTGTATGCGCATTTATTGCGTATTATGTAGTCATGGCCAATCAACACACGCTGGCGATGGCACGCTATCTACTTCAATGGTTAAATCGTTATGCGGTCACCCGCTTGCTTTACAAAACCTATTTTGCGCTTTCGGATCACGGCAAAGATCTGCGACGGTTAGGGAAAATCCTGCCTTTTTTAGTAGCTTCAGCGATTATAAAAATTATTACGGACTACTACGTCGCGTTAGCGCTGGGCATAGATATTCCGCTTCTGTATTTTTTTATCTTTATTCCGGTGATTACCTTGATCGCGGCCATACCGTTGACGTTTGCCGGCTTAGGCGTGCGCGAAGGGTCATTTATGGGATTCTTTGCGTTGGCCGGCGTGCCTGCCGATGAAGCGCTGGCTATTTCGCTTTTGTCTTTCACGCTTGTCATACTAACAGCCGCCATCGGGGGGGTGTTGTATGTGGCAGGAGGCGTGATAACACAACAGCCGCCGCCATCTACTCAGAAATAATTTTCACTCCACAGGGATGCGGCACGGAGCACAACCGAACGGCGCATGGATTGTTCTTCTTGGCTGACTTCTCTCCGGAACGGAGCCGCCATTTGAGCCCGGCTATGCATAGCTTTCCATGTCATTTCCTCCAATTTAACCATGTGCCGCACATTCAATTCAGGTCGCTCATCCAGCACGATATTCCAATGCACCGGCGTGTTTCCAAGTCGTTCCCAGCCTTTATCCACATCCGTTAATCCCGCCACCAAGACTGTTTCGCCTCCGGCTTCAACGCTTTCTTCATAGGGTTCAAGAAAATACTCGACTTTGCTTCCATTGGGTTTTTCCACCACCATAACACTGCGGTTTTTTTGAACGCGGTGAATGTCTATCCAATAATCCGAGCCCAGCCCCATGCCCAGAAAATACGCGCGCAACAATCCTTCTTCCGACAACCCCGTTCGTTGCGCATAATATCCTGAGGGAAACGACACCAGTACGTCCGGCATATTTTCCCAGTCCAGTTCCTCCGAAAAAGGTTGCCCTTGCTGATTAGGAAGAAACCGTGTGCGCACCGTGCGCCCGCTTTGATGTTCGGCCCGGAACAAACTGACACTGGGCGCGACCGTCTGGTGCGTCAACATGCTCCGGTTTGGATAGAAAATCACAAAACTGACTTCGGTAATCGGATCCGGTTCCATTTCGGGAGGGCTTAGCAAATGCGCTTTCACTTTCGCGGCCACCACGGGAATCGCCGAAGTAAACTCATCAATGGTCATCGGCGCTTTGGACATGGATCGCTCAACCGGCGACAGCGTGGATTTTATGCCGTCCACCGGACGTACCACCCCAAGCGATTCGACGAAATGGCGGAAAAATTCCGGCCACTCCTTGGGAGGCAATGCATTTTCCAATTCAAACGAACGCAGCAATTCGGTTAATTTATCTTGTTCTTCCAGCGGCGTTTCCATGCGGCTTAATTTCATGATCCGGCCTTCAGCGGCAAGCGATATATAAATTTCGCTTTGCTCGGGATGCGCATACAAAGCGCCGATTTCGCTTAAGCCTCCCACCCATTCCCACACGCGCCCCACGGAGGGATCAATTTCCACAACGCTCCACGTGTCATCGGCCCGGTGAAGCGTCGCCAGCGTCGTTCCGTCTTTAAGCATGGCAACCTGACGTATCCCCTGCACCCGCTCCATGACGCCAAATAACATTTGGCGCTCGGTGTCATACCACGTAAGATCCGCGGTGCGATGCTCGGAAAACAACAGTTTTGATCCATCCTGCGTCAACACCACATTGGAAAATTCGGCAAAAGGGCCGTAATCCACGATCCACCAGAATCCGTCCGGTTCGCGCATCAATACGCGGCCCATAGACAAAACAGCGCCGTCCGTGCGGCGCATGGTTGTGTACACGCGTCCGCTGTCATCAACCGCCACACTGGTAAACCCGACAGCATCGTCCACCCACGGACAAGGCACGATATGCGCAAACGCCAGACCGTCATGCATAGGTTCGAAGCGTAACAAGCGTCCAAGCGGACCTGCTTCCGCAACATACATGCGACCTGCGTCATCAAAGGTCAATGCCGTTGGCCGGATAAAACGGCTTTGCGTCCACATGTCCGCGCCATGCGGTCCGGACGTCATCCAGTGCGGCAGAACATCGCTTACCTGGAAGTCTTGTTCCAGCACCGGATGCACTTCACGTTCATGTACAACCGAGATGCGTCCCCCGCCCCGCTCGGCCACATACAGCAAGCCGGAAAGTGGATCAAGCGCCATGCCCGCGGGTTCCTGTAATCCATGCGCCACGACTTCCACCGCCAACATTTGGCGGTACGGCTCAAGACGCAACGCATCCGCCCCGGGCCGCACAATCCATAACATGCCCATGGTTACGCCCAGCATAAACAACGACGACGTTTTTTTCATGGCGTTACCTCCGCCAACGTATGGTTCGGCCCGTGCATCAATTCTTCAGGTTTCGGCGATAACTGCATCCATTGCTCGTGATGCAGCGAGGAATAGGCAATAACCCAATCTCTTTCCGCTTCGCCACTTCCACTGGATAAACGGTAGTGATCCCGCGATCCATCGGCATTAAAAACGACCATATAACTGTCTGTAGGATTCCGGGGATTGATTAACAGGGAATAATCAGGTGTGCGGCCGTACCCGAGAAATTGAACCGCCGCTACCCCCAGACTGGACACACTGGCGGCGGATGCCTGCGGAACCGCGATGGCTTTAAGTCCGTGCGATTGAAACGATGGTTCCGGGGTTGTAGCGGATTGCATAACCAACGGTAAAGTCGAGGTAGTGATCATTCGACCGGATTGTGTGCGCACCGCAAAAATCGCCAGCGACATGGATGGAGCGCCTTGCGGACCCACGGCTAACCGGTTGGGTTCAAATACAACGAATTGCACCCGCTCTACAGGGTCATCAATCGGGCGCTCTGGATTCATGGTCGTTGCGCGAAGATCAGCCGACAATAACGGCACGCGCTTTACAAATGCACGAAAAGTGATTTTAGCGCTGCCGGGATCCTGTAAATTCAACCCACCCAAAGCAAGAATGCGCGCAAGATAATCAGGACAGGATTGCGGAATTGTCAGATGACTAAACGAAGGCTGGTATCGCACGTAAAGCATTAAGTTCGAGTCCGCATCGAAATCCGAATCCGGTTTAAATGACAAGACCCGGCCCGAGCCGTCTTCGGTGACAACAAGTTGCTTTTGCAAGGGATCCCACAACACCGTTTCGATCGTGCTTAACCCTGTTACGATGCGTTGATGACGATCCGCCGCTGGATCAATATGCATAAGCACACCCCGTTCTTCGGCTACAACCAGGGAGCCGTCAGGAAGAACCGCAATGCCTTCGGGGCCGCGAGCTGTGTAGGAACTATGTCCGCCGAGATAATACGTGCTGTTTAAATCCAGCCAGCCTATTTCACCGGTAATCTCGCACGTATATACAGCTTGTTTCATGCTACCCGCAAAACGGGCGTCGGAATACGATGCAAACAGCCTGCGGTGCGGCAGCCACCACGTTCCTTCACGATCGCGGTATAGCACAACCCCGGAAAAGACATCTATTTCCCCTCGCCCGGTCACATGTTCAATATCCGAACCGGCCAAAAGAATTTCCCCGGACGGTCCAATATCCAGCCCCTCCCACGCGAAAGAAGACCAATCCCCCGGAATGGGTATTTCCGTGCCTTCGCTGTAGCGCCCATGCTCGTCCATCGAAAATCCAATCAAGCGGCCCCCGGGGATATCCTCGGCCACCAATAAATCACCAATCGGGGAAAAAGCGATGGCTTCCGGAAATCGAAGCGCTTGCGCCTGTTCAGTTGTATCGCCCTCGCGACGGAAAATAGGGGTTGCCGCGTCAAGAACACGAACCGCCCGCCCGTTCATGAGGCGCGAAATGGCATGTTCATCTTCCTCCGAAACAAACAAGTCCCCCGTCAAGGGATGGAACGCCAAGCCATCCGGACTGATCAGGCCCTCCGCCATCACACTTTCACGGAACGTCCGTTTGGATTCAAGCGTCCGTGAAGCTTCCCGCAACGTGCGCTCGGTTATTGCGCGCGGTGCCAGAATGCGAGGCGCATCGGCCTTTTTTGCCACGGACGTATCAGGCGTAAGCGCTATAGGCTTATCCGACACCAGAACGGTTTCATGCACACGCTGAAATGGGGAAAAATTAATAGCGCCATAGGCCAAAGCCACGGCGCAAGCGGATACCAACCCACCCCACCATGCCATACGCCGTTTTCCCAGCCGTATACTCCCATGCCTACGCGTATGTTTTTTCGTTTTGCTCATTGTTTGTCCATAATAAAGCATTTTATGTACCAGTCGAAGCGGGAACCCCGAAATACCCATGAAACACACTTAAATTTACGAAGACTAAACGATAAGCAAATATCCGTGTCGCAGGTTTGCGAAAAAGCGCATGCAGATTTGATAATTTGATAGCGAAAATACAGGTGCATTTCGATGATACGTCGCTATGTACTACTTAATGCTGCGTGTGATTTACCCTCAATAATCTAATAATATGATAGACTTTGAACCCCTTAGGGGTACATTACCTCTAATGGCATGGCGGTTCAGAAAACGAGGGCATCTAAGCCGCACGCGTTCAAGACACCGCGCGGGTTGGATTGCTGTAAGTTATGCCATTTTTGCGACGCTTTGGATCTACTTCTCTGATCGCGCCATCTCTGTTTTATTTTCCGATCCCTATTCCATGATCTTGGTTAGCGTCTTCAAGGGAGTGGCATTTGTAGGTGTGACGGCTTTGCTCTTGTATCTTCTCATGCAGAAGACGTTTGGCACGATCGAGAAGAATTATGAAACGCTCAAAGCAAACGAGCAGGAAATCGCCCGCTTAAACCTTCTGTACGCCGCCCTTAGCGCCCGATATAAAAAACAGAATTTTTGAGCCTTTTTTCAGCACCAAAGATGTCGGCAAAGGCACGGGCCTGGGATTGTCCACCACAACCGCCATAGTCAGGAGCCATGGAGGCTTTATCAACGTCTATAGCGAAGAACATAAAGGAACCACCTTCAAGGTTTTCCTTCCTGCCATTCCATCCGAAGCAATCCAAACCCATAAAATACTGGATGTTTCCAATTTACTAAAAGGGTCGGGCGAATGTGTGCTGGTTGTTGACGACGAAGAAGCCATTCGCAAGATTGCTCAACACACACTTAACCGATTTGGCTACCGCGTCATGTTGGCCTCGGACGGATCCGAGGCGCTGGAAATCTACAAAAAAAACCAAGATGACATTGACCTTGTGTTAACCGACATGGCCATGCCGGTCATGGATGGCCCCACCACCATTGCCGCGCTTAAGAAAATTTATCCTGCCGTTAAAATTATTGCATCCAGCGGCTTTTCTTCCAGCACTGACCCAGGAAAACTCCCCGGCAGTGGAGTGGAATGTTTGGTACCTAAACCCTACACAGCGGAAATGCTATTAAAAGCCCTGCATCAAGCCCTAAAATCGCCGGATATGGATCATCAAGGGACATAATGCATCCACTTCTAACACGTTCATCACTTTACTTTCTCACGGCATACGTATATTTTATTTCATAAATCGAGGAGTTTAAAGCGTTTTATCAAAAGGTATTGACGTATGAAAAGAATGTGCCTGAAAAAATATTTTGTGATCGCAACCTCATGCATGGCGGGAGTGTTTTCCACTTCGGCACAAATCACAAGTGAAGTGTTTTCGGTCAATGTAGTGGGATTTCACAACGTGGCGGTTCCTCCTTCCGACGTTGGGGGTGGCATGCAGTTGATGGGTGTTCCCTTTGACGCAGAGCCCGGCACGCTGGATCAAGTAGTTGGAACCTCTGGCGTGGCAGCGGACAATGCCTTGTCCGCCGACAACATTATTTTGTTCGACCCCGAGGCAGCTCCGGGCAGCGAATACCGGCGTTTCTATTTGCGAAACAACCCCGACAATAACGATGAACCCATGTGGCGCTTTGCAGGCACGCCACAATACTGGGCAACCAATGAGTTCCTTTACCCTAATGACGGATTCTGGTACGTCAATCGCGCGTCAGAATCGGTTACGAATTTGCTTAGTGGCAATGTGGTCAATATCCCGGAAGTCACCGTCACGATTGTGCCCGGACTTCAATTATTATCCTACCCGTTTAGCGCGCCTGCCTCATTGCATGAAATGGGTCTTACCAACGGAATCGCAGCCCCCAACGCTTTGTCCGCCGATAACATCACGCTGTATGATCCTACCCTCCCCCCCGGCGATCAATACATCCGATATTATCTTCGTCCAAACCCGGACGACAACAACACACCGATGTGGCGATTTGCCGGTATTCCTCAAACATGGGCCACGAATGTCGTGATTCAACCTCACCAAGGGTTCTGGTACCACAGCCGGGCCGAAGAACCTTTTGACTGGATAGTTCAGCGTCCTTACTTACTCGATTAGTATGGAGAATAAAGTTAGAACGGTTGTTTTTGTCGCACTTGCACTATGCAGTAGCGAGCGGATATCTTATGCGGATCTGTGGTGGGGCAATACAGGGGCGATATCCAATATCAACGGCGTTGCGATAGCAGCGCATGACACCGATCCCACCATCGGAGCGTTTGCTCAGTTGATACGGATCACCGATGGCACGCCTACGCCATCGGCTTTTGTTCTTTCAGGGAACGGAGTTAGTGGAAACGATGAAGTCTATGCCACAGCCCACGCGGGGCAAGGCGATGATTTATTCATCAACGGCATTTTTCCGTTCCAGCTTGGGGTTATCGGCGAGGAAGAGGATTACTATTATGTGCGCGTGTTTGATGCGCCGCAAGCTACGCTAGCAGACTGGAACTTGGGCGTAGATGCCCCTATCCCTGCATCTTCTCAATATTACTATGAATCCAGCGCGTTTAATTATACGCATAATGAATTTGTGCAATCGGATTTTGATTTTGCCCAGGCAGGTGGCCAGACGCTTAATCTGGTGCCTGAACCAAGCGTATTTGTTTTATGCCTGGCCGGCGCAACGGCATTACGGTTGCTTGTTCGGCGTCGTTTAGCGACTTAATTTCATGCCGCGACGGATATACGTGGGCGTATCCAGGTCCTCGCCATTATGGAACGTTGGTTCCACATTATTAAAACGGCCACGCGCTCCTTTCATGGTATCAAACTCAATTTCCTTTTGAATCGGGGATTTCAAATAGCCGGGCCGTTTGGCGCCTGCTGTAACATCCGACGGCGTTGCTGGTTCTTCAGGCTTATGTTCATTTTTCCCGCCCGCCAACACAATCGCCTGCATGGTGGAACGGGCTTGCGATTCCAACGCCACGCCAATCTGACGGCGCGTACCGGCAGGCATATCCGCCGTGATTTCGCGCACAATCAACTCCATTTCCGCCAACGTAAGATCTTCCGGGCCAAGAAATCCCAGCATCACGCCCCCCGATTCCTCCAGCGTAATGTCTGCACCTGTCATTTGCTGTTTGATGCGTTTCACAATCAAGGAGGCTCTGTTCTTTCCTGAAGCTTCGGCTGTAAACATAAAGCACCTGCGGCCTGCTTCTTGTATCACATGACGTAACCCCGCAAAATCCACGGAAAATAAACCCGGTTGCTCAAGTAATTTCCACAGGACCCGTATGCGTAATCCGACTAATTGAGCGGTGGCATCCAATACGGACGGCAAAGCAGCATCTTGATTATCCGGATCATCCTGCTGCTTGGCTTCCGGCAGCTCATGGCAAATCATCGTATGAGACGCGCGCCCGGCTAATTCTATGGCGCGATCGGCAACGTCGCGCCGGTCTTGTCCCTCAAGCGCCAGCGGCATGGACACCATGGAAATTACCAAAGCGCCTTCATCCCGCGCCGTCTGCGCTAGCACCGGCAAAGCGCCCGACCCGACACCGCCTCCCAATCCGGCCACAAGCAACACCATGTCCGTGTCCGAAAACAATTCCCGAATTTTGACGAAATCCTCATTAGCCGCGCGGCGACCAAGGTCCGCGTCTCCGCCTGTGCTTAACCCTTCCGTAACACCCGTCCCAATCTGAAGCCGTTGCGGCGCCATGGAATGTTCCAATGCGCGCCCATCGGTGTCCACCACAACCATGGGGGGATAGTCCATATCCTGCTTTAGAAGCACGTTGACCACATGCAAGCCCGCGCCTCCCACGCCCACAATCATGGTTCGCGCAGGTTTTTTAAAAACATCGGATGGTTTGTGTTCCATAGCTGCTTATTGTTTAACGCCCGAACAAGCGCGTGAAAAACCCTTTCAATCCCTGTCGCGATGATTCATCGGAATGGCGGAGCGCATAACGAAGCATACCGATGGTTGCGGCAAATTCAGGCCCTTCCGTGGCTACCGCAATACCGCTTACATTTTTGGGGCGTCCAATCGCGCATGGCATGTGCCATTTATCGCCGATATACGGAACCACGTTTTTCATGTAAGCGCCACCGCCCGTAAGAACGACCCCCGCGCCTAGTTGCTTTTTTAATCCATGCCGCTCGATATCCGCCATGATCATGTCCAGTAATTCGTCCAGGCGCGCATCAATAATGTCATAGACATCCCGCAACCGCACGGACCGGCCACTAAAGCCCCCGGAGGGAGGAATAATTACAGGTTGCTCAAATGCAGCTTTATCCGCATTTACCCCTACATCAATTTTTAATTTTTCAGATTGCTGCAAGGGAATATTAAGGACCATGGCAAGATCATTCGTGATATGATCGCCGCCCACCGCAATACATCCCGCTGCGGCGATGCACCGGTCCGCATACACCACGTAATCGGTGGTGCCTGCGCCAAGATCCAGCACGACGCATCCACTTTCTTTTTGTTCCGGGGTCAGCACGGCAAGCGCCGCGCATAAACCGCTAAACGCGCAACTATCTACATCTACTTTCGCGCTTTGCGCCAATTTCTGAAACGTCACAACCCGGTTGCGTACCCCGTGCATAATAAGCATGGACGCCGTGAGCCGGGCCCCTACCATACCTTCGGGATTCACAACCCCTTCCTGATCATCCACATAAAATTGCTGATGAATCGTGTGCAACACATCGCGATCATTCGGCAAACTGATAGCTCGCGCCATTTCAGAAACACGCTCAATCGCTTCTTCCGTGATTTCCCCTTCCGCTTCGAGCACAGGAACCGTGCCGCGATTGATTACACTTCGGATATGCCCGCCTGTGATAACCATATTTACATAATTGATGGAAACTTTGCTTTGCTCCTCGGCTAAAGTAAGCACGCTTTCCGCGCAGGCCAGCGCATTTTCAAAGTCCATAATCTCGCCTTTGCGCACACCACGCGAGGGAGCTTCGCCGACACCAATCACCATCAGGTAGCCGTCTTCGCGTTCCTCCCCAACCAGCGCGCGCACTTTCGACGTGCCCATCTCTAAGGCTACAACAGGAAATGACGCCATGGATTAGTCCTCGGATACAGGCGGAATATCGGGATCACCCGTCATTTTTATAAGCGACGCCACAGCATTATTTGCCCGGCGCTGTTCCAGGAGCGGAATTAGCTCCTGAATACGTTGATCCAAATGGGCTCGTGTAATCAATACACGCTCGCCTTCCTTTAAGCGTATGTCCAAATTTTCAGGATCCGACAAATGAATGGAGTCCGGCCGGATGACAGCGCTTACATCGGCTCGTTCGCACCATGTCAAAAACGTAAGCGCATCTTGAAAGGAACTGCTATCCAGAATCATCCCCGGACGAAGCCCGGCTTGACGCACGCCTTCAATCACCGGCAACTGAGGTCGCACCGATCCGGGGCCCAGCACATAACCATCATGATCCACCGCAAGTGAAGCGCGGTCGCGGCCTAATCGCGCAATGGCCATACGTTCTTCCACGCGCACGTACAACGTGTCCGGTAAACGGCGTTGCACATGAGCAACGCGCACATTAGCCGCGCTTTCCAAACGAAGACGCACTGCTTTTAAATCAATCGCGAATAAATTGCCGCTGTCCGGCAGTTGACCATATTGACGAATATGCGCAGGCGTCAAAATGCCATTGGAACTTAAATCCCAATGTTTAATGGTATATTTAGGATTCTCTGAAAAAACCGACCGCATCATATACGCGGACGCCGCGGAAATAGTCCATCCCACCCCGGACAGCAAAAGCAATAAGACGACAATGGACGTCATTTTGCGGCGCGACGCTTCTTTTTTTTCTTTCACGCGCGCGCTTACCGTAAACAAACCGCTGGAGCGTGTTGGCTTCCGTTTATTCACTTTTTTGCGTTTTTGTTTGTATATGCCGTCCAACGAAATCATGCGTTATTCCATAGGCTTATTTTGTTACATACGTATCGTATCATAGGCATTGCGCCATGCTCAAGATGCGTTCGCATAAATCTGGAAACTCCATGCCCGCGACCCGCGCGGCTTTAGGCAATAAACTAGTTTCGGTAAACCCGGGGATCGTATTGATCTCAAGTAAATATATCGGTCCTTGGTCGTCTTTACGAAAGTCTACGCGCCCTAATCCACAACACCCAACCGCTTCAAAAGCCCGGCGTGCCATGGCCTGGCATTGACGTGTTGCTTCATCGCTTAGCGGGGCTGGCACAAGGTACTCTGTCACACCCTGCGTATACTTCGCGGCATAATCGTAATACCCATCCGGCGCGCGAATTTCGATAACCGGCAATGTTTCGTCGCCGACGATACCCACCGTTAATTCCCGTCCGGGAATAAAAGTTTCCACCAGCGCTTGGTTGTTGTAGCGGCACGCGTCGGCCAGCGCGGCTTCCCATGCCGCTTCCTCGAAGACACGATGAATCCCCACACTGGATCCTTCCCGAATAGGCTTCACCACCACGGGCAATGGAAGCGTGCGTGCCTGATCCGGTTCCAGAATTTCATACGCAGGCGTAGATATCCCCGCATGCTCGCAGCATATTTTGGTTTCGACTTTGTTGAAGGCCAAGCGGCTCGCTTCGGGCCCCGATCCCGTGTAAGGCAAACCGCGTTCACGCAGCAATTGTTGCACTTCGCCGTCTTCTCCGAACGTGCCATGCAACGCAAGAAACACAGCATCCACGTCCAACGGAAAATCCAACGCAGGCCGTGTCACATCTATAGCAATCACTTCGTACCCGCGACAGGATAAAGCCGACGCAATAGCCCGTCCCGAGCGCAAAGACACCTCACGCTCCGACGAAGGCCCACCCATCAATACCGCCACACGTCTAAACTTCATTCCCACGTCCTACTTCCGACTTCTTACTTCTTACTTCTTACTTCTTACTTCTTACTTCTTACTTCTTACTTCTTACTTCTTACTTCTTACTTCTTACTTCTTACTTCTTACTTCTTACTTCTTACTTCCGACTTCTT
>Ga0081528_100052_pt1 | contig 98874 bp, 101 predicted proteins | sample HotLakmasection4_FD_71011 | JGI IMG/M metagenome (GOLD analysis project Ga0081528, IMG submission 71011) | Hypersaline microbial mat communities from Hot Lake, Washington, USA - Section #4 (SPADES assembly) (version 2) | ecosystem: Environmental > Aquatic > Non-marine Saline and Alkaline >...
GGCTCCGGCTCCAGAGCTCTCTGACGGCTCAACGCCGGAGCCGCTTGCCGCTCTTTCCACGCCGGTGCTATCCCAAACGGACAGATTCCACCTATGAGTGGCCCTAAGTTCGGGGCTGGGTCAACGCATTCTTCCTATTTAACAAGCTGGGCGAATCAATAATATCGCGGGGTTGGTACTTGTGGAGTCAGCATTACAATCCAAAAACAGCAAATCACTCAACTAAACTTTTCCGCTACCTTGATAAATGCTGGCGCCGCTAGAACAATAAAAAGCGCGGGCAATATAAAGCAAATCATAGGGACGGTCAAAATTGCGGGAAGGCGTGCCGCTTTCTCTTCTGCCCGCAGAAGACGTGTTTCGCGGAATTCCGACGAGAGTGTGCGCAATGCGGTGGACAAGGGCGTGCCGTACTTTTCGGTTTGAATCAAGGTGGAGGTCACGCCGCGCATCGCGGGTACATCGACGCGCTGCGAAAGATTCGCTAGCGCTTGACGTCGATCTGGCAAAAAATTAAGCTCGATCGACGTCAATAGAAGTTCCTCCGCTAGTTCGGGTACCGCCGTGACAAACTCTTCTGCGACCCGCTTCAATCCAGCATCCAAACTAAGTCCAGCTTCCGCACAAATCACCAAAAGATCTAGCGCATCTGGCAAACCGCGCATCAATCGCTTCAGTCTACGACCTTTCATCCACCGTAGGAAAGCGTTGATACCGAAGAACAATATTAAGCTGCTTATAATAAGCCAGTCTGCCGCATGTCCGGCCCCGTCACTGTCAAAAAGTTCCATCAATCTGATCAGGACAAATACAACAAACAGTAACAGTGCAAATGTCTTGACTAAACAAAAAACGTAGAAGGCCCGCTCGTCCAAGAAACCCGCTGCGCGCAATAATTTTCTTTTTTCTTTCAATATTCGTTCAGGCCAAAGTCCTACTATAGGTGTCAGCGCCCAATTGCTGCGAAGCGACCGTTCGGTCGACTTGGCGGCTCGCCCGCGCCGCATCGATTCATTCTTGAGTTTGCTGCCATGTCGTTCGATAATCGAGCGTCGAACCTGTCTTCCGTGGCCAATACCATCCAAAATCGATGGAAGCATGAGCAGTAACAAGACGATGATACCGATCGCCGCTGCAATGTCGGCGGGATCGAGCTGGGCATTACCGATTCTGTCGAACAACATTGTCAGACCTCAAAATGTATCAGTTTGGCAATAACGAATGCGCCCACACTTATAGAGCCGATGGCTGCAAGCAGGAAAATCTGGCCAACTGGTTCAGTGAACAGCACCATAATATAGGCCTTATTTAACACGAAGATAACAGAGCCGACCAAAAATGGCAAGCTTCCGATAATGTATGCCGATGCTCGGGCCTCAGACGAGAATGCGAGAACTTTTTTATCTAACTGAGCCCGCTTGCGCATTATCGAAGCTAAATTGGCAAGAATCTCTGCAAGATTGCCACCAGTTTCCTGTTGTATAGTAAGGCTGATCGCGAAAAACTTAACTTCTGCGAGCGGCACGCTCTTCTGCAGTGCGCCGAGTGCTTCATCAAGCGACATGCCAATATAGAGGTTGTTTGCGACCTCCCGAAAGGCATCACTTACTGGTGAGGCGACCTCGGTCGAAATGACTTTGATGGCCTCGCTCACCGGCAATCCAGCTCGCACGCTGCGGACCACGAGGTCGAGCGCCTCAGGAAATATCTCTTGAAATCGGCGCATTTGCCGTTCTCTCAGGCGCCGCAAGATATTAAGCGAGACAAGGACAACGGCGGAAGTGACTAATGGAAGCAGCCAGTACCAAGCAATTTCTGTGAGCGTCGAAGAAAGGATCACCAACGGCAGCACCAGGGATACTTGCAAGGCAAGAAAGCTGCGAATGTGCCAACCCGAGCCGCTCGCTTGTAACAGATGTTCCAAGTTGGCGAGCCATCTTCGGAAACCTGTGTTGTGTGAATTTCGGAAACTTTTGCGCAGCAGGGTGTTGCGCTCGCGCACGATTGATGGAGCATCGGTCAAAGAGGCAGCCTCGATCCCTCCCGATCGACGGATACGGGACAGTCGAGCTCGCGATACCCGATTGTCGCCGAATTTATAGAAGCATACAGACGCTGTGGCGAGAAAGACGGCCACCACGAAGACAAGCTCGACGATCGGGTCGAGTGCAGTAAACATGTCTTTTTAATCCGTCATGGCCGATAACAACGCACGATCGAGTCCGAAATATGTCGCACGCTTTGTGAAATATGGCCGTAGATTAGTTGAGCGAAAGGTTCCAATCAGTGAGCCATCCCGATTCTCGCCCTGATATTCAAACGTAAAAAGATCTTGCATGGTAATTACATCGCCTTCCAAGCCGATAATTTCCGAGATGTGGGTGACCCGGCGAACACCGTCGCGCATGCGTGATACCTGTATGACTAAGTTGACAGCGCCTGCGATTTGCGCCCGAATGGCTTTCTGGGGGAGATTACCAACTGCCATCGTGATCATATTTTCGAGGCGGCTCATCGCCTCACGTGGGTTGTTCGCGTGCAAAGTGCACATTGAACCGTCGTGCCCCGTATTCATCGCCTGGAGCATATCCATTGCTTCCGATCCGCGCACCTCGCCACAGATAATGCGATCCGGCCGCATTCTCAGCGCGTTCTTCACCAGGTCGCGCATCACGATTTCGCCGTGCCCCTCCAGGTTTGCTGGGCGGGTTTCCAGCCGTACGACATGCGGTTGCTGCAATTGCAATTCGGCTGCGTCTTCGATCGTGACGATGCGCTCACCCTCATCTATCAGCTGTGACATCGCGTTTAGCATAGTGGTCTTGCCTGACCCTGTGCCGCCGGAAATGACGATATTCAGACGGCAGGCGGCCGCAATCTTAAGCACCTTTGCCATATTGCCGCTGATATTGTTTTGCCGTTCCATAAGGTCCAAGGTGATTTTCTTCTTAGCAAATTTTCGTATGGAAATACTGCAGCCATCGAGTGCAAGCGGTGGTGCAATGATATTGACGCGGCTTCCATCTTCCAAGCGAGCATCACAAATTGGACAAGTTTCGTCGATCCGGCGCCCAATTCGAGTGACAATTCGTTGGGCAACATTCATGACGTGCGAGCGATCGCGAAAGCGGATGTTTGTCAATTGGAGTTTGCCACGCCGCTCTACATAAATTTGATCGGGTTGATTAACCATAATGTCAGTTATGCTTTCGTCGTGAAGTAATTCTTCGAGCGGGCCAAGGCCGACCATATCATCGACGATTGCGCGGGCAAGGAGCATCTGCTCGCTTCCTGTGAGGGAAAGGCGCTGTTCGAGGACAATTTCACCTACAAGCTCAACGACCTGCTGTAGAAGCACGTCGCGCGGCAGTGCGGCAGCAGCGGCGCCGTCGATACGGTCGTAGAGCAGGCCTTGCACCAGTTGCTGGGAAGCCAGAATGCTTTTCGCTCGGCGGTCCGTGTTGGTTGGTTCCGCGCGGCTCTGCGTTACCACCATTTCACGGGACGCTGTATCGGCGGTCTGGACACGCGAGGTCGAAGTTACGACTGCCGGCGCCGGATATGCTGGGCTGGCGTCGATGGAGGGTGTCGGCGCTCCGTCAGTCAGGGAACGTTTTCCGAACATTGAAAACCTCCGCTTATCTGCCCCACAGCCGCGTCAGCAAGCTTGTCTTTTGAGTGTGGACCGCCCCAGAAATCGTATCGATGAGTAATTCTATCGAGTCGCCCACGGTTTTGCTTTGGCTGCACACCGGTTTTCCAATGTTCATTGCGGATGCCACACTTTTAGGATCAAAATGTATTTTGAGATCGACGCTGCGCCCAATGGCCTTTTCAAACTCGCTGACAGCGATTTCGCCCTCGCGATATTCTCCTACTCGATTGGCGACGATTGTTACTTGGCATGCAGCGTTCCCTTGGAGGACAAATTGCACCAAGCGTAGGGTATCTCGCATACCCGCCAGCGACAAATCCGTGACCGTTATCAAGTGGGTGGCATCTTTAAGTACTTGGGACGCGGTTGGTGGGAGAGCTTTCGGTAGGTCGACGATAACATAATGAAACTTGTTGCGAAGCTCGGCGATCAGAGCGTTGATCGCTGCGGGATCGTCGGGCATCGATTCACTGAGTTCTTCCTCTGAACTCAAAACGAACAACGACTCGGAGTGTTGCACCATGGATCGTTCGAGATAGAGGCCATCGATTCGACCGGCGTTTTCCAATGCTTCGCGGAGGCCGTGGGTGGGTTCCAGGTCGAGCGAGAGTGCGACGCTGCCGAATTGGAGGTCCAGATCGAGGAGCGCGACCCGGCGACGCCGCCGGTTGGCGATACTCCATGCCATGCTCGTGGCAACCATCGTTGCGCCGACGCCGCCACGGGCTCCGACCGTCGCGACGAGACGGCCAAGGCGGCTCGTTTGGCGATTTCGGCTGTCGCCATCGGCTGTCGCCAAGAGTGCGCGTTGCACGAGGGTGGCGGTGATCGGCTTGACGAGGTAATCGCTGACACCACTGTTCAGCAGTTCCCGAAACAGACCGACGTCGTTGCGATCGCCGATGGCGATGACGTTGACGCCGGGCTCGCAGACTTCGGCCAATTCATTGATATCCGATAACGGCAACTGGCATTTGCAAACGTCGACGATGAGAGTCTTGGGCGAGCGTCGTTGCCCGAGGGCTTTGATCGCTGTTCGGATCGAGCCTCTGGCAACCGTGGCATGCGGAATGACGAGATCGCGCACGACCTGTTCGACGACGGCACGCGAGTCGTCGTCTTCGAGGTAGGCGCAAAACTGAGCGGCGTCGGACTTGCTGGCTGCGGGGCTTATTTCGGACGATATGTTCATCGGCTGGCCGCTTCTACCTGTAGAGGCTCGATGTCGTCGGCACGATAGCGCCGGACGGCGTCGGCGGTGCGGGTGGGGTCGTTCGCGCCCAATGGAGCGCCACGGACGAGGTCTCGGGGATCGGCGACCATTCGCACGAGATTGAGGGAAGTGGCGCAACCGAAATTGCTCGTCGGGAGATTGGCCGGATGCATCGCCGACGGCTGCGACCAATCGGGACAGTTCGGCTCGACGACGACGACGCCACGCGCCACGACCTCGACACGCCGGCTCAATCGCCACGCTGTTTCGTCGTCGGCTGCGCGCACAGGCAGTCGGCGGCCCAGCGCGTGCCGTGTGATTTGTTCTGCTGACAGCCCCTCGGCCACGAGCATGTCGGCGACTGTTACGGCACGACGTTCCGAAAGCGCATCGTTGTGCGCGTCGCTGGCGCGCACATCGGCGTGCCCGATCACGATCTTGTCCAAGGTGATCCGATCGTCGACGAAAGCTGCGAATTGGCGGAGTGCCTCCGCTTCGCCCGGCCGAAGTTCGGCATCATCGGTGTCGAAATAGACCGTGTGGACGAGTTCGAGCTCGGCGACGCGAGCGACATGCGCCGGGGCGGTCGCCGGACTGGGCGGGACGGGATTGCAGCCGGCGGTGGCGAGGACACAGAAGGTGATCGCTGAGCGAACCCCGTGCCGAATGCTGGTGGTGACCATGATCTGTCTCTCAATCGATCGCAAAACCGGCTGGACCTTCGAGGCGGGCGGCCGCGCCGATGGCATCGGCCGTCACACCGGGTGCCGGGCGCGCCGCCGCCAGCTTGCCTTCCAGGATCAGCTCGAGCTGGCTCGTCGGTCGAAACCCGTCGACGGGCAGTGCCAGGTCCGGCTCGCTCCGTGGCGTCACGAGATAAGGGGTGACGATGATGACGAGTTCGCTTTCAGCGCGACGAAAATTCGTCGAGCGGAACAAGGTGCCCAAGATCGGCAGATCACCGAGCCCCGGCAACTTTTCGACGTTGGTGCGGGTGTTGTTCGAGATCAGTCCGCCGATGGCGAAACTCTGCCCGCTACCGAGTTCGACCGTGGTGTCCGCACGCCGAGTCGTCAGCGCCGGGATGAGCAGATTGCCGATCCTGATGGCACCGTTTTCACTCAGATCGCTGACCTCCGGACGGACCCGCAGGCTGATCCGGTTGCGGCTCATCACCGTCGGGGTAAACGACAGGCTGACGCCGAATTCCTTGAACTCGATCTGCGTCTCGTTGTTGTCGACGCCGACCGGCACCGGGAACTCGCCGCCAGCCAGGAAGCTCGCCGTTTCACCGGAGAGTGCCGTGAGGTTGGGCTCCGCCAGCACGCTGACCAGGCCTTCGCGCTCGAGTGCTTCGATCACACCGGCAATGCTCACATCGCTGTTCTCGAAAGTGCCGAACAACTGATCGGCGCCCTCCAGGAGCTGTCCGGTACCGAAGCCGAGCGCAAAATCGCCGAAGCTCAAGGCGCCGTCCCAACGAATCCCGAACAAGCGGGTCACGTCGCGGGACATCTCGGCCACTCGCACGCGCAAGTTGACCTGGGTGGGCGCATCGACGGCCAAACGATTGATCAAGACCTCGTTCTCGCCGACGTACCGGCTCACCAGCTCGCGCAAATCCTCGGCCGTTGCCGGATCGGCGACGCTGCCGTTCAAGACGATGCCGCCTTCGATCGATTGCACCTCGACGCGGTCGCCGAGGCCGAGCCCGGCGATCAGCTCCTCGATCCGCGACAGCGGGTGGCGCACTTCGATAGCGCTGCTGAACAGCAGGTTCTCGTCTTGATCGACGGCGAAGATCGTCGTCTTGCCGGCCCGACGGCCGAAGACGTAGACGAGGGTGGCGGAATGCGCCTGCACGTCGGCGATCTCGGGATCGGCGACGAAGACGGATGCCGCCGGCCGTTCCAGCCGGACCATCTGACCTTGGCGCACCTCCAGCACGGTCGTCGAGCCGGCGGTCGTAATGGTCGGTTCGGCCGCGATCGGTGTCGCCATCTGCGGCCAACCCAGCAGCAGGCACGGCAGCAGCACGAGGCCGAGGAAGGCGCTGCGGCGACGGCCACCGCAAGCGGTGCCGGTGCTGGGCGATGGTCGGATCCTGGTGCTCATGGTTGGCCCTCCGCTGCGGCCGAGTCTCGGGTGATCGCCGAGCCACGCATCACGGTCAGCGTCCGCACCGAGTGGCCGGCCGATTCGAGGACGTGGCTGACGTCGCTGTCCCAGGTCACCGGCCGTTCGGACGGCCGCGCCGATGCCGGCTCGGCGTTGCCCGCAATGCTCCGCAGGCTCAACGAGAGCTTGCCGAGCTCGGTGACGAGAGCGACGACTTCCGCACCCTCCGGGGTCACCTCGAGGGTGGCGGTCCGGGCGACGTCGTTGCCCACGATCTCGTCGGGATCCTGGTGCAGCCGCCGCCCCATGGCGATGACCCGAAGATTCTGCAGGATGGTTTCGCTGACGCGACGGGTATGGCCGCCATCGCCGGTACCGGGCATGGATTGGGTCAGGATCAGATCGACCCGATCGCCCGGCAGGATCAGCCCGGCATTGCTCGATGCGGCGTCGACCGGCACCGAGACGGCGCGCATGTCCGGATCCAGCACGGCGGCGAGAAAGCCGCGATCGCCCGGGCGGATGACATGCTCGGGGAGCAGCGGGTCGCCCGGGGTCAGGACCTGACGGACCACCGAGCCGGTGAAATCGGCGTCATCGCTTTGCCCACGGACCTGGTAGCCGGCGGGGACCTCGACGTCCGGCCACGTTTGCCAGCGCAGCGAGCTCGGCTTGACGAAGCTGCCGGGAAGCAGGCGTTCGGCGGCGACCAGAACCTCGATGTAGTCCGGCTCGGCGACGACGGTGACCGGCTCCACGCTGGCGAGCGCGGCGCGTTTCTGGTCTTCGAGCCAGGCATTGACGAAGAGTGCCGTGCCGGCGGCGATCAGAATGGCGATGAGCGGAAAGACGAAGCGCCGCATGATGGTGCTTTCAGCCGATCAGGATGGGCAGGGATGGAACGACGGCACAGGCGAAGCCGGTGGCGATCGCAACACCGTAGGGCAGTGTCGGCGGGTGATCCTTCGACCCGCTCGCCGCTGCGGGCGCGCACGCTGTGGTCAAGATCGGCAAGCGCTTCGGCACGACGAGGTAGGCGACCGCCAAGGCACCGCCGGCGAGTGCCACGCCGGCAAAGAGGACGAGCGCATCCTTCGGACCGACGAAGAAACAGGCGGCGACCAGGAGCTTGACGTCGCCGCCACCGAGCCCGCCGAGCCGCCAGATCACGAAGCCGACAAGGAAGACGACGGCGGCCAGAGCGACGGCGCTGCCGGCGATCGTCAGCCAGTCGGCCAATCCCTCGGCGAGCACCACATGGTGCAGCGTGCCCGCGCCCAGCAGCAAGAGGACCAAGCGATTGGCGATGAGCCGTTCGCGGACATCCTGCAAGGCAGCGACCACGACCACCGTCGTGGCGGCGATCCCGAGCGTCAGGTGGGCCAGAGCGAGCAAGGCAGAACTCCGTGAGGAAGCGGCAGCGTGCCTGCTCGACCCGGCCGACGTCGCAGTGCCGGCCGGGTCGAGGGAACGCGCAGACTTACTCGGCTGGGGCGACGAGCTCGTCCGAGATGCTGTCGAACGTAGCCGTGATGTTGTCACCCAGGGTCGACACCGCGGTGATGATGGCGACCGCGACCAGGGCGGCGATGAGGCCGTATTCGATCGCGGTGGCACCGCTTTCGTCGTTCAAGAAGCGCTCGAGAGAGGTCATGTGCAGTACTCCTTCTGCTGCATCGATCGAGGGGATTTTGCGCCTCAATCGTTAGAAATCGGTAAACAGCCCATCGGTTTATCGTTGCCTCACGGCCTTTATCGGGCCGTCAGAGGCGTAGTGGGGTGCAGCTCTCGACACTGGCCGCCACGGTTCGGCAAAATGCTGCCGCCTGGTCACCGGTATCGAAGGGGCCGACGACGAAGCTCGCTTCGCCGTCGTCGCCGGGGGCCAGGCGAAAGAGCGTGCCGGTCTCCGCCGGGTGGGCGTCGCGGACCGCGCGCCAGCGCGCGTCGGGCATCGGCGCGAGGTCGACGAACCAGCCACCCACGTTCGGCACCTCGACCCCGATGCCGCCGATCGCGGCGTCGCCGGTCGAAAAGCCGGCCCGGGGCGTCAGTCGCGTCGGCTGGCCGGCCGGCGGCATTTCGGTCGACGTCGCCGCGGTCGACGCATCGGCCGACGCATCGGCCGACGCAGCGGGGCGCGTCGGGGTCGCTTGGGCCACCGGCGGTTCTTCGGCGAGTCGCGGCGGCTGCGGCGCCGCTGCCGCTGCCGGCTGGGTCAAGCTCGGCTGCAAGGCGGCACTGCGCACCGCACCCGGCGCCATGCCGCGGATCAGCTGGAAATAGCGGAGATTGTTCTCGACGCCGGCCTCGCTCAGGTCCATGCGGCTCCAGTTTTCGGCCTCGGCGAACCGGCCGGCGAGGCCGTAGGCGAGGGCCAGGTTCTGGCGGCTGCGGGGCGAGGAGACGTAGCCTTCGGCGAGCGGGCGCAGCGTCGCGATCGCTTCGTCGTGACGCCCGGCAAGGGCGAAGGAGAGGCCGAGATTGCTCTTCGCGTCGGCCGCTTCCGGGTCGGCGGCGAGGGCTCGCCGGTAGGCCTCGACGGCGCGTGCATGCTCGCCCTGCAGATCGTAGGCGACGCCGAGCAGGTTGAGGGCCTCGACGTCGTCGGCACGCTGCCGGACGATCGGCTGCAGGTGGTCGAGCGCGGCCTCGCTGCGGCCGATGGCGATCATCGCCTTGGCGTAGCCGATGCCGGCCTCGCGATCGTCCGGATCGCGGCGCAAGATGCGGCCGAAAGCGCTGCCCGCGTCCTGCGGGGCGCCGACGGCGAGATGGGCGTAGCCGAGCAAGAGGGCGGCCTCGCGGCTGCTGCGGTCGCGGGCCAGCGCCTGTTCCAGGAGACCTATCGCGGTCGTGGGATCACCGCTCGCCAGGCTCTGTCGTGCCATCCGCACCAACCTGCCGACACCGCGTTCGGGGTCATCCGCGCCGGCCGGGCCGATCTGCCCGGGATCGGCCAGCTGCGGGCCCGCGGGGCTCATCGTACAGCCTGCGACCCCCAGCAAGAGGAGCAACGACAAGCGTTGAAGGAACGGGCTTCGACCATGCTGCAGCGACATGCGACCTCACCACCGGCAATGCTGCCGACCAGCAGCGTACGAACACGAAGCGCGGTCGGCATCGGGCGAACGTCCGGCCCGATGGCCGACGTCACCGAACGATCATGGCAACACTTGCTGAAGGATTGGTTAACGCGATGATTTTTTTGCTCCTCGGGCTCGCCCGACATGGCGGGCCGTTCGGGGTGGGTCACGATCCTGTTACGGCGCATGGTCCAGCGACGTCCGGCGGGACCGGTCGGCGGGTTATTGTCGCCGAACATCACGGTCATCGGACTTTTTCGGCAGCCTCGTGGCTCGGGCTTGCCGCCGGCAGTTCTCCGGGTGCATCGGCCGAGGCACGTCGACAGCCGCGCCCACTGGCTTCTCGGCCGACGGGGCGTTATGGTCCGCCGGCAAGAAACAACCGATCGGGAGGCTACGGCATGAGCGACGGCGTCGCGAAGGTCCGACTCGGCAAGACCGGGATCGAGGTCACCAATATCTGTTTCGGCACCTCCAGCCTCGGCGATATGCCCGGGACCTACGGCTACGCGGTCGACGAGGAACGAGCCCGCGCCACCATCCGGGCGATCTTCGACGGGCCGGTCAATTTTCTCGATACCTCGCGCAATTACGGCATGGGCCGGTCCGAAGCACGAGTCGGGCAGGTGATCCGGGAGCGGGGCGGGCTGCCGGAGGGCTTCGTGATTTCGACCAAGCTCGATCGCGACATGGAGACGCTGCGCTTCGATGCCGGCCGGGCCCGACGCTCGCTCGAGGAGAGCCTGGAGGCGCTGCATCTCGACCATATCCAGCTGCTTCATCTCCACGATCCCGAGCACGCGGCCGATCTCGACGAGATTACGCGCAAAGGCGGGGCGATCGACGAGCTCTTCAAGATGAAAGAGGAGGGGCTGGCCGATGCGGTCGGCCTCGCCGCCGGGAGGATCGACATCATGATGCCGATCCTGAAGGACTGGCCGTTCGACGCGCTGATCAGCCACAACCGCTACATGCTCACCAACCGCAATGCCGAGCCGATGCTCGAGCTCGCGCGGGAGCGCGGCATCGCCTTTTTGAACGCCGCACCCTATGCCGGCGGCGTACTCGCCAAGGGCACGGCAGAACACCCGCGCTACGTTTACCAGGAGGGCAAGGAAGCGTTCCTCGCACCGGTACGCAGGATCGAGGCGATTTGTGCGCAGCACGGCATCCCGCCCGGCGCCGCTGCCCTGCAGTTTTCGCTGCGCGAGCCGCGGATCACCTCGACGATCTGCGGGGTGAGCAAGCCCGAGCGGGTGGCGCAGACCCTCGAGTGGGCGAGCGTGCCGATTCCCGAAGCTGCCTGGAACGAGCTGCTGGCCCTGCCGTTCGCGACCGACGATCCCGAGGCGACGCGGGTCTACGATCCCGGCTGAGCGTCAGCCGCTGCCGCGCGACTGCTCCTGCACCTCCGGGATCATCTCCTGCAAGGCCTCGATGCGATCGCCCGGTGCCGGATGGGTCGAGAGGAAGGCCGGTGGGCTCGGCTGGCGGCTCATGTTCTCCCAGAGTGCCACGGCAGCGGCCGGGTCGTAACCGGCGCGCGCCATGTAGCGCAGGCCGATCTCGTCCGCCTCGAGCTCCTGCTCACGGCTGTAGGGCAACAGGATGCCGTACTGTGCGCCGGCGCCGAGCAGGCCGGCGATCTGGTTGGCGTAGCCGACATCGCCGATCTGCAGCGCCGTGCTGACCAGGCGCAGGCCGGTTTCCGTGCCGAGCTGCCGCGCCACGCGCTCTTCGGAGTGGTCGGCCTGGACATGGCCGATCTCGTGGCCGATCACGGCGGCCAGCTGCGCCTCGCTGCCGGCCATCTCGAACATGCCTTCGTAGAGCCCGATTTTCTTGCCCGGCAGGGCGAAGGCGTTGGCTTGATCACCGGCGAAAACCGCCACCTCCCAGGCGTTCGGATCTTCACCGATGGCGGTCAGGATCTCTGTCGTGATCCGCCGCGCCTGTTGCTGATGGGCCTGGTTGCTGGAGAGCGGCTCGTCCTCTTTGATCCGTTGCCAGGTCTCGACGCCGAGCTGCTCGACCTCGGCTTCGGAGACGAAGGCTTGGCCGACATCGGCGGGATCGCAGGCCACGAGTGCGGCCGAGCAGGTGCCGCCGAGCAGCAGCGTGGTGAAGCGACGCCGACCGAGGGCGGGCGGCAGCCTTCGTTGGTGACGGTGGCAATGGCACATGGGCAAGGGTCCTCCGCGGGACGTTCGTGCGGTGACGTCGAGCGTGGAACCGGTGAGACGGGCAATTCGTTCCGGCCGTGCTCGTCACACGAAGGGATCGACGATTCGCACGCCCTTGATGGTCTGCCCGGCCGCGAGGTCCTCGGAATAGAGGGTGCGACAGCCGGCCTCGGCGGCAGCGGCGATGATCAGCGCGTCGTAGATATGGTAGCGGTAGCGCTCGGCGATGGCGACGCCTGCCTCGTGCACCGCGCTGGTCAGCGGGTGAATGGGCCCTGCGAAGATTCGGATGATGCGCAGGGCATCGTGAATGTCGCCCCATGGCATCCGGAGCTTGCGCGAGGCAACGTTCACGAATTCGTTCAGGACCTGAACGTCGAGTTGCGCCCCGCACTCCGACAAGGCGCGTGCCGACGGCGTTCCGGCATCGGTGCGCCCGAATGCGTAGACGACGACGTTGGTGTCGACAAAGCTATCGAGACAATTCGGGGTCGTCGGGTCCGCCACGTTCGTTGGCTTCGTCCCGGTCGAACTTCCAGCCCGGCGGCAGCGGCCGGCTGATCTCGCGGTTCCGCCGCATCGCCCAGGCGCGCTCGTCGTCCTTGGCGATCTCCAGCGTCCTTGGTCCCGTCGCTCGCACGTCGACCTCGTCGCCTTCGGCGAGGTCGAGCTCTTTCACGACCTTGGCAGGGAGCCTGAGGGCCAGGCTGTTACCCCACCTCGCCACCCGCATGGCTCACCCCAATGCTATACACGCTTCGATATGTATAGCATTGTGCGCCTTGCCACGAGCTCAGCCGGCGATCCGGCCGCCGAGTTCGTCCTCGATATGCGCCTCGATGATCGCGTCGATGGACGCGTCCGCCTCGAAACCCATCGAGCGCGCCCGTGCCGAGCTGAAGCCGTAGGGCCAGCCGTCGACGATCTTCTGGATCTTCGGATCGGGCACGTGCTGCACCCGGTCGGCAACCGTATCACCGGCGATGCGGCGCAACGCATCGAGCGCGTCGCCGATGCGGACGGGAATGCCGGGGAGCGTCAGGCTGCGGACGGTACCGAAAGCCTCGGACGGCAGTTCGGCGGTCTTGACGAAGGCGTCGATCACCCGGCGGGGCGAGAGGATGTACATCCGGGAATCCTGATCGACCGGGCAGATCGCCTGCTGCCCTGCCAGGGGCTCGCGGATGATCGAGCTCGCGAAGGTCGAGGCTGCCTTGTTGGGCTTGCCGGGGCGGACCACGATCGTCGGCAGGCGCAGCGAGCGGCCGTCGATGAAGCCCTTGCGCGTGTAGTCGGCGACCAGGAGTTCTGCTGCCGCCTTCTGCGTCCCGTAGGACGTCTGCGGCGTCAGGTGGAAGTCGTCGCCGATGGTCTCGGGCACCGGCCCGCCGTAGACCGCGAGCGTGGAGGCGAAGATCAGCCGTGGCGTGGTCCCGAGGGCTCGCAGCCCTTCGAGGATGTAGCGGCTGCCGTCGAGATTGACCTTGTAACCGAGATCGAAATCCTCCTCGGCATTCGCACTGACGATCGCCGCTAGATGCACGACGAGGTCGAACCCCGGGGCGAGCAGCCGGGCCGTCGCCACGTGATCGGTGATATCGAGCTCGCTCTTGGTCAGGCGGGCGTCGTCGGCCAGTTGGTCGAGACCGAAGAGGTCCGCTGCGGTGATGTGCTCGATCGTCCGCCCGTCGACACTGCCATCGGCCAAGAGGCGCTCGGTGAGCTTCCGGCCGATGAAGCCGCCGGCCCCGGTGATGAGAATCCGCAAGATCGCTCCCTCTCCGCTTGATCTCGAGCGGTGCCCTTCGCTGGCCACCGTTATCGTTGTGTTGCAGCCATCGCTCGTCTGAGGCAAGGTGCAACTCATCAGGTCATGGCCTGACCAAAAACCGAAGACACCAACAGGGGGTGCAAATGTTCAATCGTTTCACGCGACGTGACACCATCAAGCTCGGCGCCGGCGTCGGTGCGGCGACACTGCTCGGCAGCACGTCGCTCAGGGCGGCGATCCCGACCAACGACGCGACGGCACCCGACCTGCCGATCGAGGACGGCGCCGAACTGCGGGTGCTGCGCCCGGCCAAGTTCGTCGACGGCGACGAGGTATTGTTCCAGCAGAACACCGAAGCCTTCACCGCCGCCACCGGCGTGCCGGTGCGCATCGATGTCGAGAGCTGGGAGGATCTCCGCCCGAAAACCGCGGTTGCCGCCAATGTCGGCCAGGGGGCGGACGTGGTGCTGGCCTGGTCGGACGATCCGCACAAGTTTGCCGACAGCTGTCTCGACCTCACCGATATCGCGACCTATCTCGGTGAGCGCTACGGCGGCTGGTACCCGCTCGCCGAACGCATGGGCACATCGAATGGGCGATGGATCGCCATGCCGATCGGCGCCTCCGGTGGCCGCGTCTGCTATCGCAAGTCGATGATCAACGAAGTCGGCTTTGATGCCGTGCCGGAAGATGTCGACGGCTTTCTCGACATGAACCAGAAGCTGCACGCGGCCGGCACGCCCGGCGGCCTGGCGCTCGGCAACGCCGTGGGCGACGCCAATGCGTGGTGTCACTGGCTGGTCTGGGCCTTCGGCGGCCACATGGTCGACGAGGAGGACAATGTCACCATCAACAGCCCGGAGACGATCGAGGCGCTGAAATACGCCAAGGCGCTCTATGCGACCTTCATTCCGGGCACCTTGGCCTGGCTCGATGCGGCCAACAACAAGGCCTATCTCGACAGCCAGATCAGCTGGACCCAGAACGGCATCTCGATCTACTACGCGGCGAAGAACTCGGATGACCAGGCGATCAAGGAGATCGCCGAGGACACCTACCACGCCCGCATGCCGATCGGGCCCGTGGGGCAAGCCACCGAGCGCTGCCTGATGGTCAACTCGATGGTCTTCAACTTCACGCCCTATCCCAACGCGGCCAAGCGCTATCTCCAGTTCATGATGGAGCACGAGCAGTACGACCAATGGCTGCAGGCCTCGATCGGCTATTGGGGCCATCCGCTGGCCGCGTACGAGAACTCCGAGATCTGGTCGGTCGACCCGAAGCACGAAGTGTTCAAGGGTGTGATCGAGGACTCCTTGTGGGACGGCTACAAGGGCAGCGTCGGCGAGGCCAGTGCTGCCGTGCTGTCCGATTTCGTCATGGTCCAGATGGTGGCCTCGGTTTGCGCCGATCAGGCGACACCCGAGGAGGCGGCGGCCGAGGCCGAGCGCCGCGCCCGCCGCTACTACCGGAGCTGAGACGGCGGTCGACCGGCGGCGTCGTTGTCGCGTGCGACAGCGGCGCCGCCGGTGCTTCTGCAGCGTGAAGGGAAAAGCCGGTGGCCGCGACGAGCGACTCCTACGTCATGCGACCGAGGCCGGACAACTGGCTGGCCCGGCTGTTCGACAACAAGTCGTTTCTCATCTTCATCTGCATGCTGCCGTGTGCCGGGCTGCTGCTGCTCTTTCTTACCTATCCGCTCGGGCTCGGCGTCTGGCTCGCCTTCACCGATACCCGGATCGGTGGGGCCGGCGAATTCATCGGGCTCTTCAACTACGAACTCCTGTTCACCGATCGGGTGTTCTGGATGGCCGTCTGGTGGACGGTCTTCTATACGGTCGCCGCCACTATCCTGAAATTCGGGCTCGGGCTCTGGCTGGCGCTGCTCTTGAACCACTATGTGCCCTTCAAGTCGATCCTGCGCGCCATCATCCTGGTCCCCTGGATCGTGCCCACCGTGCTTTCGGCGATCGCCTTCTGGTGGATCTACGATCCGCAGTTCTCGATCATCTCCTACGTCCTCGTCGACGTGCTCGAGTGGCGGACCACCTATATCGACTTCCTCGGCGATCCCTGGAATGCCCGCTGGTCGCTGATCGCCGCCAATGTCTGGCGCGGCATTCCGTTCGTCGCGATCTGCCTCCTCGCCGGGCTGCAGACGATCTCGCCCTCGCTCTACGAGGCGGCGATGATCGACGGCGCCACCGCCTGGCAGCGCTTTTGGCACATCACCTTTCCGATGCTGATGCCGATCCTCGCCGTCGTGCTGACCTTTTCGGTCATCTTCACCTTTACCGACTTCCAGCTGGTCTATGCCATCACCCGCGGCGGACCGGTGAACTCGACCCATCTGATGGCGACCCTGGCGTTCCAGCGCGCCATTCCGGGCGGCCAACTCGGCGAGGGGGCGGCGATCGCGGTCGCGATGATCCCGTTCCTGGTGGCCGCGACGTTCTTCAGCTACTTCGCGCTCGCGCGACGGAAGTGGCAGCAGGGAGGCGACGATGAGTGACGCCGCCGTTGCGCGCAAACCGGACGGGGCGGCATCGCCGCGCGCCGTGGTGCCGGAGCGGCAGGGGGCGATCAGCTGGGATTCGCTGCCACGCCGCGTCGTGACCATCTACACGCCGCTGATCTGCTTCGTGATCATCCTGCTCTTCCCGTTTTATTGGATGACGGTCACCGCCATCAAACCCAACGACGAGCTCTACAACTTCCGCGATCACAATCCCTTCTGGACGAGCTCGCCGACCCTCGACAACATCAACAAGCTCCTGTTCGAGACCGACTACCCGCAATGGTTGATGACGACGATGACCGTCGCCATCGTCGCCACCTTCATCTCGGTCTTCGCCTCGGTGCTCGCCGCCTATGCCATCCAGCGGCTGCGCTTCAAGGGCTCGCAATGGGTCGGCCTGTCGATCTACCTCGCCTATCTCGTGCCGCCTTCGATCCTGTTCATCCCGCTCGCCACCATGGTCTTCCAGCTCGGGCTGTTCGACAGCCCGATGGCGCTGATCCTCACCTACCCCACCTTCCTCATCCCGTTCTCGACCTGGCTCTTGATCGGCTACTTCAAGTCGATCCCCTACGAGCTCGAGGAGTGTGCCCTGATCGACGGTGCCTCGCGCCTGCAGATCCTGTGGAAGATCACCCTCCCCTTGGCCGTGCCCGGGCTGATCTCGGCCGGCATCTTCGCCTTCACGCTTTCCTGGAACGAGTTCATCTACGCCCTCGCCTTCATCCAGTCGGCCGAGAACAAGACGGTGCCCGTCGCGGTCCTCACCCAGCTCGTCGAGGGCGACGTCTACCACTGGGGCTCGCTGATGGCCGGAGCACTTCTGGGCTCGATCCCGGTCGCCATCTTCTACTCGTTCTTCGTCGAGTACTACGTCTCGAGCCTGACGGGGGCGGTGAAGGAATAGACGGTCAGAGCCGTTCCGGCGGTCCCAGCCGTCAACTCGGCAGCGGCACGCCGACGTAGCGCAGCGTCAGGAACGAGCCGACCAGCAAGAATGTCCAGATGCCCGTGGCAACGAGGGCCACTGTGACTTGATGCCAGCAGCGATCGTGTTGCTGGATCGACCCCTCGATGGCTCGTGCCTGCCGCAGCGCTTCCCCGGCGATTGCTGCCTCACGAATCTGCGGGCTCGACGCTTGCAGATAGGTATCAGCGTAAGCGGTGAGGATGTCGGATGCCTGGACACGCAGGGTGTGCCGCATGCTCGCCGTCAAATCATTGTGGGTCACGGCCGCGGTCTCGGCATCGTTCGGCCGAAGCCCGCCATTCGCTTGGCGGAACCGGACCATCCGATTCCGCTTGCGCAGCTTGGCGAGGCCGCAAGCCAAGACCCCCACGACGTCCATTTTTTCCGGATCGTCGGCGTCGACGAGGAACTCGAGAACCCGGTTGTAGAGTTCCGCATCGGTGGAATCCGCCAATGGCCCAGTTGGATTCAAGAGGCCTTGCGCATCGCTGCGGCGGCGTTCTGCAAAGCCTGCTCGTGAACTCTCGCGTCGACCTTGCGCACGATCGAGCCATCCGGCAGGCGGATGTCGGAGAAGACTTGCTTGGCATCGCCGGTCGAATCCAGCGGATAGACCACTTTGGACCGGCCCTCGGGCTCGGCCTCGCTCGGTGTTTTCATCCTCGCCACTCTCCTACCCGTTCTTGCGATCATACAGCCGCCGTCACCGCTGATCACCATTGGTTCGATCCGCTGGCGAGCCTTGTTCCGTCAGCCTCGTCGGCGGTGGCTGTGCCTTTGGACAGATACGAGCTGGATCGGTCCGAGACCCTGCCATGCCGGCGCGTGCCTGTCGGTTCTCGAAGGCGGCGAAAAGAGCAGCGCCCGCCGGTTACAATCACGCAACGACTATGGCATAGTCCGGCCGTCGGAGCATCTGGTGCTGCTCGGATCGTCGGGTGTCATGCCAGGGTACGGGTTCAGGTAACAGGGGGGGACACAATGTTCGGATCGATCACCGCTGCCGATGCGGCCGCTTTCGAGCGGGACGGCTTCGTCGTCAAGCGTGGCTACTTCGCCGGCGACGAGGTCGCGTTGATACGGGCGATGATCGACAACGATCCGGCGATTCGGCGCAGCGTCCCGAAGATCGCCGACAGCGATGGTGGCGCCACCGCTTTGGCACTCTGGAACCACCCGGGCGAAGATGTGCTCGGGGCGGTGGCGCGCTCGGCGCGGGTGGCCGGGGGTGCGGCGGCTCTGCTCGGCGGCGAAGTCTATCACTACCACTCGAAGCTGATGATGACGATGCCGGGGCACGGCAGTCGCTGGGAGTGGCATCAAGATTACGGCTACTGGTACCAGAACGGCTGCCTGTTTCCCGACATGCTCTCGGCTGCTGTCGCCATCGACCCGCAGACCCGGGCCAACGGCTGCATGCAGCTCTTGAAGGGCAGCCAGCGGATGGGCCGGATCGAGCACGGCCGGGTCGCCGGGCAGAGCGGTGCCGACGTCGAGCGGGTCGAGCACGCGATGGAGCGCCTCGAGCACGTGCACTGCGAGATGCAACCGGGCGACGCGGTGTTCTTTCACGCCAACACCCTCTACGCCTCGGCGGCCAACACCACCGACCAGCCGCGGCGCCTGTTGATCTGCTGCTACAACAAGGCGACCAACAGCCCCTACAAGGTGCATCACCACCCGCAATACACGCCGCTGCGTCAGCTGCCGGACAGTGCGGTGCGGCAGGCCGGCGCCCAAAGGTCCGACAAGACGGCCGCCGCCGTTCGGCAGGCGGAGACGGATGCCGCCGCCAAGGCCCGAAAAGCGAGCTGACGGGCGTTACCAGCCGATCGCCCCGGGCAGCCAGGTGGCGAGTCCCGGCAACAGGAAGACGACGGCAACCGCGACCAGCTGCAGGCCGATGAACGGCAGCACGCCGCGATAGATGTCGCCCGTGCCGACCCCGGGTGGGGCCACCCCCTTGAGGAAGAAGAGCGCCCAGCCGAAGGGCGGGGTCAGAAACGAGGTCTGCAGGTTCAAGGCGATCAGCACGCCGAGCCAGACCAGATCGACGTTGTTCTGGATGAAGAAGGGCAAAAACAGCGGCACGGCGATGAAGGTGATCTCGATCCATTCGAGAAAGAGCCCGAGCACGAAGATCAGGGCGAGCAGGAAGAGCAGGCTGCCGGTGACGCCGCCCGGCACCCATTCGAACATGCGGTGCACCAGCTGCTCGCCACCCAGGCCGCGAAACGAGAGGGCGAAGGCCTGGGCACAGATCAGGATGAAGAAGACCATGGTCGAGATGAGCACGGTCGTCCGCGCCACGTCGAAGAGCAGGTGCAGGCTGAACTTGCGGGCGACGATGACGATCAGCAGAGCACCGATGGCGCCCATCGAGGCGGCCTCGGTGGGGGCCGCCACGCCACCGATGATCGAGCCGAGGACCGCGACGACGAGGCCGAGCGGCGGCAGGACGACCGTGGTCACGCGGCGCAGCAGTTCGCCCCGGCCCATCGCCGCGCGTTCGTCCGCGTCGATCGGCGGGGCGAGGTCGGGGCGCAAGGACGCAACGACAATGATCGCGATCACGTAGATCGCCGCGAGGACGAGGCCGGGCAGCATGGCGGCTGCAAAGAGGGTGCCGACGGAAAGGCCGAGCACCTCCGAGAGGAGGATCAGCACGAGGCTGGGTGGGATGATCTGGCCGAGCGTGCCGGAGGCGCAGATCGTCCCGGTGGCCAGCCCCTTGGCGTAGCCGCGGCGCAGCAGTGCCGGCAGGGTCAAGAGGCCGAGGGTGACGATGGTGGCACCGACGATTCCGGTCGAGGCACCGAGCAGCACGCCGACCAGTACGATGCCCACGGCCATCCCGCCGGCGAGCCGGCCGAAGAGGTGGCCGACCACATCGAGCAGCTCCTCGGCGAGTCGGGATTTCTCCAGCATCACCCCCATGAAGACGAAGAGCGGTACCGCCATCAGTGAATAGTTGGTGACGACGCCGTAGACCCGGGCCGGCAGCAGGCTGAACAGCATCGGCCCGAAGCCGAGATAGCCGAAGACCAGCGCCGAGCTGGCGATGCCGATGCCGACGGGAATGCCGGCGAGCAACAGGACGAAGAAAGAGGCGACCATGGCGAGCGCCAGGATCTCGTTCGGCGAGAGCATGTGGGGTCAGCCGGGGCGCGGGTGGGCGATCAGGTGCTTGACGGCATGGGCGAAGCCCTGCATCGCGAGGAGCGCGAAGCCCAAGGGAATGAAGCCTTTGAGCACGAAACGAAAGGGGATGCCACCGGGGTTGGGTGAACCCTCGCCGGTGCTCCAGGCCTGCATCACGAAGGGCAGACTGAGCTGCAGCATGATCAGCGCGAAGGCGAGGGTGAGCACACCGGTGACGACCTCGACGACGCGCTGGCCGAGGCGGGGCATGCGGTCGAAGAAGACGTCGACCCGGACCTGCTCACCGTGTTTCAAGGCATAGGCCATGCCCAGAAGCGCGATCGGCGAGATCAGGTGCCATTCCAGCTCCTGCAGCCAGATCGTGCCGGTGCTGAAGAAATGGCGGGCGAGGACGTTGCCGGCGACGACCAGCACCAGCACGACACAAACCCAGGCGGCGAGGCGGCCGCAGACTTCCACGACCGCCTCGAGCGCCACGACGGCGCGATCCAGCACGCTGCCGATCCCCGGGCTGACCGGTCAGGTGCCGAGGATGGTGCTGTGCCAGGGGCCTTCGCTGATCCCGGCCCACGCGTCGTGGCCGGCCTTGAAGGCCATGTAGCTGTCGTGGACCTTCTGCACGAGCGGGTCCTTGGCGGCTTCGGTGGCGAGCGTGTCGGCCGTGGCCGTGCGCAGCTCCTCGACCACCGCCTGCGGCAGCACGTTGGCGATGACCCCTTCGTTCTGGACGAGATCGACCAGGGCCTCGCCGTTGACGGATTCGGACCAGGTGACGCTCTCCAGCACCGAGGCCATCGATGCCACGCGAACGATCGCCTTGAGGTCGTCCGGCAGCGCGTCCCAGGCGGGCTTGGCGATGATCAGCTCGCCCGTGGTCGCCGGTTCGTGCCAGCCCGTGGTGTAGTAGTACTTGGCGGCGTTGTGCAGCCCCATGCGGCGGTCCTGGTAGGGCCCGACGAACTCGGCGGCATCGATCACCCCGCGCTCGAGGGCGGGGAAGATCTCGGGCCCGGGCAAGAGCCGCGCGTCGACGCCGAGCGTGCTGTAGACTTGGCCCGCGAGGCCGGGGATGCGCATCCGGAGGCCCTCGAGATCGGCGAGGCTCTCGACCGGCTCACGGAACCAGCCGGTCATCTGCACGCCCGTGTTGTTGAGCGGGAAGGCCACGATGTTGAAGGGCTCGTAGACCTCCTGCCAGAGTTCCAGCCCGCCGCCGTGATAGAGCCACGCCATGTGGCCCATGAAGCTCATGCCGAAGGGGACGGTGGTGAAATATTGGGCAGCGAAGGTGCGTCCCGACCAGAAGTAGGAATTGGCGGCGTTCATCTCGACGACCCCCGACGTCACCGCATCGAACCCCTCGAAAGCGGGCACCAGTTCGCCGGCGGCGAAGGCCTGAATGGTGAGCCTGCCGGCGGACATGGCGGCGACATTGGCGATGAACGCCTCGGGGCTGCCGGGGCCCACGGTATAGAAGGGTGCTCCCGGCCCGTAGGCGTTGGTCATCCGCCAGGAGAAGGTCTCCTGGGCGCGGATCACGTTGGGGGCCGCCACGATTGCAGCCGTCGCCGCGGCACCGCTCATCAAGCCCGTATCGAGAAATCTGCGTCGCTGCATGGAACCTGCCCATCCCGATTGCCGTGAGGATCGATCGGCCGAGATGCAGCAAGAAGCGTGCCGGCTCAGCGGGGACTTGCCCCGTTGCTTCGATTGACGACATCTTTCATTGTCGAGACCGGACGATGCGGGCGGGGTCGATGCAGCCAGACGTTCAAGTCGGCGAAGCGGAACGCGAACGGATCCTGGCTTTGCTCCAGGAGAACGCCGACGAGCTTCGTTCGACCGGTATTCGCCGCTTGCGGCTCACGGGTTCGATCGCTCGCGGCGAGGCGAAGCGAGACAGCGATGTGGACTTGATCGCCGAGATCGACCGCTCGGAAGGTCGGCGCTTCTCGCTCCTCGATCTTGCCGGCCTAGAACTGGATCTTTCGAGCCGGCTCGGCCGCGACGTGCAGATCACCGCTTTGCACGAGGGCCTGAACCCGACGGTACGGGCTGCCATGGAAGCGCACGCCATCGACGTGCTCGACGATGCCTAGGGCGGTCCGCCCCTGGCTCGAAGACATGCTGGACGGCATCGCCTGGATCGAGCGCATGACCGACGGCAAGTCGTTCGCCGAGTTCGCAACTGACCGGCCGCTGCGCGATGCGGTGGAACGCAATATCGAGCGGATCTCGGAAGCCTCGAGGCATCTGCCCGATGCTCTGAAAGACGCCCACGTCGAGGTCCCGTGGGCGCAGATAGCGCGGGTCGGCAACATCCTCCGCCATGCCTATCGGCGCGTAGATCCGGTGATGATCTGGGAGATCGTCGAACTCGACCTGCCGAGCCTGCGGGTCGTGCTCGAGGCGATGCTCAGGGAGCTGCCGGACGATTGAGCGGTCGCCCTACCGACCGCGGCTGGCGTACCTGACCGCCTCCTCGGCCGCCCTGATCAGTGCCCGGGCCTTGTTGCAGCTTTCCTGGTACTCGGCCTCGGGGTCGCTGTCGGCGACCACGCCGCCGCCGGCCTGGACGTACATCGTGCCGTCCTTCACCAGTGCCGTTCTGAGTGCGATGCAGGTGTCCATGTCGCCGTCGGCAGAGATGTAGCCGACGGCCCCCGCATAGAAGCCGCGCTTCTCGCTCTCCAGCTCCTCGATGATCTGCATCGCCCGCACCTTGGGCGCACCCGAGACCGTGCCGGCCGGAAAACCCGCGAGCAGCGCGTCGATGACGTCGCAATCCTCCCGGAGGTCGCCCTCGACGTTGGAGACGATGTGCATGACGTGGCTGTAGCGCTCGACGATCATCTGCTCGGTGACCTCGACCGTGCCGATCTTGGCCACCCGGCCGACGTCGTTGCGGCCGAGGTCGAGCAGCATCAGGTGCTCGGCGAGCTCCTTGGGATCGGCCATGAGGTCGGCCGCCAGGGCTTCGTCGTCGGCCGACGTCGTACCCCTTGGCCGGGTACCGGCGATCGGCCGGACGGTGACCCTGCCGTCCCTGACCCGGACCAGGATCTCCGGGCTCGAGCCCACCAGCGCCATGTCGCCGAGGTCGAGGAAGAAGAGGAAGGGCGAGGGGTTGAGGCGCCTGAGCGAGCGGTAGAGGGCCATCGGCGGCAGCGAGAACGGGACGGCGAAGCGCTGCGAGGGGACGACCTGGAAGATGTCGCCCGCCGTGATGTACTCCTTCGCCCGGTCGACCATCGCGTGATAGGCGTCGCGGCTGGTGTTGGAAACCGGGGTCGGCGGCTCGCTCGCCCGGGCCGGCCGGGCCGGGTTGATGCCGCGGCCCATGTCCGTTACCGCATCGGCCAGTCGCTCCAGGGCCTGGTCGTAGGCGAGATCGGCACCCAGCCCGGCCGCGGGATAAACCGGGGTGACGATCGTCAGCACGTCCTTGATGCTGTCGAAGACGGCGACCAGCGTCGGCCGCAGGAAGACGGCGTCCGGGATGCCCAAGGGGTCCGGATTGGTCGCGGGCACCGTCGGCTCGACCAGCCGGATCGTGTCGTAGCTCATATAGCCGAAGAGCCCGGCGGCCATCGGCGGCAGCTCGGCCGGCAGCTCGATCCGGCTCTCGGCCAGAAGATCGCGCAGGCTCTCGAGCGTCGGCTCGGCTTCGGCGGTGAAGCTGTCGAGATCGAACCGTGCCCGACGATTGATCTCGGCGGCCTCGCCCCGGGCGCGCCAGACCAGATCGGGCTTGGTCACGATGATCGAATAGCGGCCGCGCACCGCTCCGCCGGTGACACTCTCCAAGAGAAAGCTGTAGGGCCGGCCCTCGGCGAGCTTGAGCGTCGCCGAGACCGGGGTTTCGAGATCGGCCACGAGCGTCGTCCAGACCACCTGCGCCCGACCGGCATCGTAGGCATCGCGAAAGGTGGTCCGGTCGGGCAGGACCGCTTCGGTGAAGGTCACTGGTGTCGTCCTCGAAAGCAGGCGGCAACGACCGGTTTCTTAGTCGCCGACGAGCCGTCAGGCCAGCACCTGATCCCGGAACCAGGCGAGATCGATATTGCCGCCGCAGAGGATCACCGCCGCCCGCCTGCCGGCCAGCCGCTCACGCTCCTGCAGGAGACCGGCGAGCGGTGCCGCCCCCGCCCCTTCGGCGAGGTTGTGCGTATCCGTCCAATAGGCGCGAATCGCGTCCTTGATCTCGCTCTCCGAGAGGCGGATCACCCTGGCCGCGCCTTTCAGGATGATCTCGAGGGCGGCCGGCTCCGGGACGCGGGTCGCCATGCCGTCGGCGATGGTGGGGGCGGGCTCGGTGGTGACGACACGGCCGGCGGCGAAGGAGAGCGCATAGGCCGGCAACGCCTCGGTCACCACGCCGACGATCTCGGTCTGGAGGCCGAGAAGATCGCGCGTTCGGATCAGCCCCGCGATGCCCGAGCCGAGGCCGATCGGTACGTAGACCACGTCGAGATCCGGGACGGCGGTGAAGAGCTCGAGCGCGTAGGTCGCAACACCGCGCACCAGCAGCGGGTCGAACGACGGCAGCATCCAATGGCCGTCGCGTTCGGCCAGGCGCTTCGCCTCCTCGCGCGCCGCATCGAAATCCGCGCCGTGGACGACGAGCTCCGCGCCGAATGCCTGCATCGCCGCGTTCTTCTCGACACTGTTGCCCTCGGGCACGGCGATCACGCTGCGCAAGCCTCGGCGGGAGGCGGCGTAGGCGACACTCTGGCCGTGATTGCCGCGGGTCGCCGAGATGACGCTTTCGACCTCCGGATGGGCGCTGCTCAGCCAGTCCATGTAGACGAGCCCGCCCCGCACCTTGAAGGCGCCTGTGGGCGTGTGGTTCTCGTGCTTGATCCAGACCGCGCAGCCGGCCCGCCGGGCGAGCAGTGGCCAGGCGTATTGCGGCGTCGGCGGCATGACCCCGTGGACGAGGCGGGCGGCGGCTTCGAGCTCGGCGAGGCTGAACAAGGGACGGCTCCGGCAATGGGCGAGGCGGGGCTCGCCCGACGGCATAGCCCGCCGAGCTACCCCCTGGCCAGCTTCAGCCCGATGATCAACCGCCTGCCCAGGATAGTGTGGGCTCGTCGCGCTTGTCCGAAGCGTCCACAGGCTCGGGCTCGGCATCGCCGAAGGCCGACGCCAGCACGCCGAGCTGGCCGCGCTGCCGCGTTCGCTCGTGGCAATGAAGCAGCCAGCACGCGAGCAGGCGCAGATTGGCCGCGGCCACAGCGTCGCGGTGTGGCCGGGCCTCGTTGCCGGCCGCAATGATCGTCTCGTGCATCGTCGTTCCCCCCTGTGGTCGACGCCCGACACCGAACCGCTGCCGTCGGGCGAACACACAGGGCGCACGCCTAGCCGAAGAGGCGCGGCGGAACCGTGATCTCGATTACAGTCGAGCGAGAAATGTCCGCGCTCGGTGCGCCTCAGTCGGCAGCCTCGGCCACGACCTCGATCTCCAGAACGACGTCGTAGCCGACCGCAGTGTCGGTCGCCCAGTCGCCGCGGCCGACCTCGAAGCTCCGCCGATCCAGCTCGATGCTGCCCGTGGCCGTCGCCCGGTCGCCGTCGATGTCGATGGTCATCGGCAGCTCGACGACCTCGGTGATGTCGCGGACGGTGAGTTCGCCCGTCACCCGATAGGTGTCGCCGCCCTGGTGCTCGAAGTCGGTGCTCTCGAACCGGGCTGTCGGGAAGGTCGCGGTATCGAACCAGTCCTCGCCGACGATGCCGGCATCGCGTTCCGCATTGCCGGTGTCGACACTGTCGATCGCGATTTCGGTCGTCACCGACGCGTCGTCGAGATCGTCGGGAGCGAAGGTGATGTCGGTGGTGAAGTCGTCGAAGCGGCCGCGCACCGCCGAGCCCATCTGCCGGAAGGTGAAGGCGAGCGTGCTCCCGTCCTTGATCATCCGCCAGTCCCGGGCCTCGGCGGTCGTAAGGCCACCGACGACGAACAGAGCGAGCGGCAGGGTTGCGGTCATCAGCAGCAAGCGGCGCATGAGCATCAGTCCTTTGCGGGTCTCAGCATGCGAACGAGGACGGTGTCGCGATTGACGAAATGGTGCTTCAGGGCACCCGCGACATGGAGGATGATGCAGGCGGCGAGAAGATAGCCGGCCCATTCGTGGATCACCTTCAAGACCGTGGCCGCCGTCTCGTTGGCCGGGATCAGGTCCGGCACCTCCCAGAACCCGAAATAATTGGCCGGGCTCGCCGTGGCGCCCGAATAGAGCCAGCCGGTGAGCGGAAGCGAAAACAGCAGCACGTAGATGCCGTGATGCGTGGCCTTGGCGAGCACCGTTTCGTGCCGCTGCATGCCGTCCGGCAAGGGCGGGACGGTGTTCAGCCGACGCCAGACGACCCGCACCGCCACGAGCAGCAGAACGGTGAGCCCGAGTGATTTGTGCAGCGCGTAATCCTGGAATTTCTGCGGGCTCGAGGGCAGATCGACCATGGTCCAACCGAGATAGAAGAGCCAGCAGACGAGCCCGACGGTCGCCCAGTGGATCGCCCAATGGACGAGGCCGTAGCCCGCTTCGCTGTTGGTCAGACGCATGGCCGATCTCCCGGCAGCGAAAAGCTCAGTTGGTGCCGTTCAACGGCCGCAACAGCTCGGTCTCGATGATCAACTCGATCTCGTCGGCGACCATCGGCACCATCATGTCGACGCCGAAATCGCTCCGCAGCAGTGTGGTCGTCGCCGAGAAGCCCGCGACCTCCATGCCGGCGTAGTCCGGGACGAAGTCCGCAAGCTGATGCTCGCCCAGATAGTTCAAGGTGACGTCGAGGACGACGGGGCGGGTGTGCTCCTTGATCGTCAAGTCGCCGGTGACGCGGGCGGTCGTGTCGCTCGTCGGCTCGACAGCGGTGCTCACGAAGGTGATCTCGGGGAAGGTCTCGACCTCGAAGAAATCGGCGCTCTTCAGGTGCGTATCGAAGGGTGCTACGCCGGTATCGATGCTCGCGGCAGCAATGGTCACGTCGATGCGGCTGTTGGCCGGGTTCTCGCGATCGAGGACGACCTCGCCGTCGAACTCGCGGAACTCACCGAAGGCCCGGCTGTTGCCGAGATGATTGTAGGAAAAGATGATTTCCGTATGGAACGGATCGAAGTTGAAGGTGTCGGCCGCAGCGGCCGGCTCGGCGACGACAGCGAGGCCGAGGGCCCCGATGCCGAGGGCGGCGACGGGCAAAACAGCGCACTCTCTGACGATCTGCATGGTCTCTTCCCCGAAATGATTGGCAACCGGCAAGAGATGGCGCGGCTGCACCGGTGCCGACAGCGGCCTTCGACAAACGAATTGTTTCGCCGATCGCGACAGTCGGCGCCGCAGCTCGGGGTGCGCGAGCCACGCTCGCGGTTTTCGCCATGTCCATGGACAGTCCATGGACAGAGAGAAACGGCAACGCTAAGAAAACGCGCGCGTCATTGCGCTGCGGCATGCTCGCCGCAGCCGCATCGGATCGTCGATGCCCGATCGCCCGGTCGGGCCGTTTTTTTGAAGGGATGAGGGGGAAATGTCCGGTTTCGAGTGGTTTCTGCTGATCGTCGTGATCGGCTGTGGCGGCGCCGGGGTCGCCTACGGCATCAACACCCGTGCTGAAATCCTGAAGTTGCCGACCGGCACCGAGCGGATGCAGCAGATTGCCGCTGCCATTCAGGAAGGAGCCACCGCCTACCTCAACCGTCAATACACGACGATCGCGATCGTCGGTGTCCTCATCTTCATCCTGCTCACCTACTTTCTCGGCTTCACGGTCGGTATCGGCTACCTGATCGGTGCGGTGCTCTCCGGTCTGACGGGCTATATCGGCATGAACGTGTCGGTCCAGGCCAATGTCCGCACCGCCCAGGCCGCCTCGGGCGAGAACGGCCTCGCCGCCGGCCTCGACGTCGCCTTCAAGGCGGGTGCCGTGACCGGCATGCTGGTCGTGGCCTTGGGTCTCCTTTCGGTCTCCGTCTATTACGGCATTCTCCTGGCCATCGGCGTCGACCAGCGCACCATCCTCGAAGCCCTGGTCGGCCTCAGCTTCGGTGCCTCGTTGATCTCGATCTTCGCCCGTCTGGGTGGCGGCATCTTCACCAAGGGTGCCGATGTCGGTGCCGATCTCGTCGGCAAGGTCGAGGCCGGTATTCCCGAGGACGACCCGCGCAATCCCGCCGTGATTGCCGACAACGTGGGCGACAATGTCGGCGATTGTGCCGGCATGGCGGCCGACCTTTTCGAGACCTATGCGGTGACCGTGGTCGCCACCATGCTGTTGGGGGCGATTTTCTTCAGCGGTGCCGAGGCTCTCTCGCTGATGCTCTACCCGCTGGTCATCGGTGGGGTCTGCCTCTTGGCCTCGATCGCCGGCACCTTCTTCGTCAAGCTCGGCCCCAAGAAGAACATCATGGGGGCCCTCTACAAGGGCTTCTGGGGCGCTGCGGGCATCTCGCTCGTCGCCCTCGTCCCCGCCACCTGGGTGGTGCTCGGCTTCGGCGCCACCGGCTTCGAGGCGATGGTCGGAGATACCGTCGTCGCCGAGTTCGGCGGCCGGCAGGTCTATTACTGCACCATCGTCGGCCTCGCGGTCACCGGTGCCTTGATGTGGATCACCGAGTACTACACCGGCACCAACTTCCGCCCGGTGAAGAGCATCGCCAAGTCGTCGACGACCGGCCACGGCACCAACGTCATCCAGGGCCTCGCGGTCTCGATGGAGGCGACGGCGCTGCCGGTCCTCGTGATCTGCGCCGGCATTCTCTTCGCCTATTTCTCGGCCGGGCTCTACGGCATCGGCGTCGCCGCCACCACCATGCTGGCGATGACCGGCCTCGTCGTCTCCCTGGACGCCTATGGGCCGGTCACCGACAATGCCGGCGGCATCGCCGAGATGGCGGACCTGCCGGCCTCGGTGCGCGAGACCACCGATGCACTCGATGCCGTGGGCAACACCACCAAGGCCGTGACCAAGGGCTATGCGATCGGTTCGGCCGGGCTCGCTGCCCTCGTCCTGTTCACGGCTTATGTCCAGGACATCACCCACTACTTCCCCGACCTCAGCCTCACCTTCACCCTCTCCGATCCCTATGTCGTCGTCGGCCTCTTTCTGGGCGGCCTCTTGCCCTACCTCTTCGGTGCGCTGAGCATGCAAGCCGTCGGCCGAGCTGCGGGGGCGATCGTCGAGGAGGTGCGCCGGCAGTTCCGCGAGAACGCCGGGATCATGGCCGGCACCTCGAAGCCCGACTACAGCAAGGCCGTCGATCTTTTGACCAAGGCCGCGATCAAGGAAATGATCGTGCCGTCCCTCTTGCCGGTCCTCTCGCCGATCGTCGTCTATTTCGTGGTCTTCTTCGCCGCCGGCCAGGCCGAGGCCTTCACCGCGTTGGGCTCGATGCTGCTCGGCACCATCGTCACCGGTATCTTCGTCGCCATCTCGATGACCTCGGGCGGCGGTGCCTGGGACAATGCGAAGAAACTGATCGAGGAGGGCAATTACGGCGGCAAGGGCTCGGAGGCGCACAAGGCTGCCGTCACCGGCGACACCGTCGGCGACCCCTACAAGGACACCGCCGGCCCGGCCGTGAACCCGATGATCAAGATCATCAACATCGTGGCCCTTTTGATCATCGCGGTGCTGGGCGCGTACTGAGCCCAATCGACGACAGGTGGGGAGGCACTGCCTCCCCACGCCCCTCCCGTCCTTTTGCGTCGGTGGATCAGCGGCCATCAACTAGCGGGAGCGGGAGCTGTCGGCCGCTGCCGGAGGCACCGCCGACGCCGAGGCCGAGCAGCCGCACCGGGGCCTCGATCGGCGCCCGGCGCAAGAGGTAGCGGCCGGCCTCGGCCAGGGTCTCGGGCTGGTCGGGCGGGGCGGTGAGCGTCGTCTGGCGGGTCGTCAGGCGGAAATCCCTGTACTTGATCTTCAAGGTCACCGTGGTCGCCCGAAATGCCGCCTTCGCCAGGCGCTCGGCGAGTTCCGCCGCGAGTTCGGCCACGGCCTCTTCTAGTGCCGTCGAGCCACTGAGATCGCGCTCGAAAGTCGTCTCGACGCTCAGCGACTTGCGGTCCCGTTGCGGCTCCACCCGGCGCTCGTCGATCCCCTGGGCCAGCCGCCAGAAATGCCGACCCTGCCGCCCCAGCCGCTCGACCGCCTCGGCTTCGGAGAGCGCCTGGAGATCGGCGCCGCGGGTGATCCCGGCGGCCTGCAGCCGGCGTGCCGTTGCCGGCCCCACGCCGTGGAACTTGCCGAGCGGCAGGGCAGCCAGCACGCCCAGCGCGTCGTCCGGCCGGATGACGCAGAGCCCGTCGGGCTTCTTCATGTCGGAGGCGAGCTTAGCGAGGAATTTGTTGGCGGCGACGCCGGCCGACGCGGTGAGGCCGGTCTCCGCCCGAATCGTTGTCTTGATCGCCCGGGCGATCGTCGTGGCCGGCGCCGCTCCGCCCTTCGGCTCGGTAACGTCGAGATAGGCTTCGTCGAGGGACAAAGGCTCGACCAGGTCGGTGTAGCGGCCGAAGATCGCCCGGATCTCGCGGCTCACCGCCTTGTAGGCGGCAAAGCGCGGCCGGACGAAGATCAGCTCCGGACACAGCCGGGCGGCCCGGGCACCGGGCATCGCCGAGCGCACGCCGAAGGCTCTGGCGGCATAGTTGGCGGTCATCACCACGCCACGCGCCGCACCGCCGCCGACCGCGATCGGCCTGCCCACCAGGCTGGGATCGTCGCGCTCCTCCACCGCGGCATAAAAGGCGTCCATGTCGATATGGATGATCTTGCGCATCGAGGTATGTGAAGAGAAACCTTTCGGTCCGAGGTTCAGGCGGTTGTCATCGTCGGCTGTTGCAAGATGCCAACAAATTTGGGGCATGTCGCTGATCGGCGTCGGCGATTCGCAGCCCCGCCTTGCCACGGCCGTGGGCCAGCCCCTAGGTTCGCCAAGCTTGCGCGATGCCTGCTGCCGACCGGGACCGTCGGTGGCGGGCGACGGGCGGGCTGGCGGAGAGAGCAGGAGACGGGCGTTGACCAAATGGAGCTTCGGCCGTGCCGTCGCGCGCGGCTCGATCGTTGCGGCGTTGCTGCTGTCTACCGGTTCGTGGAGCGGTCCGGCGCGGGCCGATACGCTCACCGAGGCGCTGATTTCGGCCTATATCGGTAACCCACGGCTCGCCGCCGGCCGGTCACAACTGCGCGCCGTCGACGAAGAGGTGCCGCAGGCGCTCGCCGCCGGGCGGCCGCAGGTGTTTCTCGACGGCACTGTCGATGCGCTCACCGCCGACACCGATGTCAGCGAGCGCGACGACCGGATCACCCGAGGCATCAATTTCTCGGTCCGGCAGCCGCTCTATGCGGGTGGCGGCATCCGGGCCGGGGTGCGGCGGGCCGAGAACGAGGTCCGCGCCGAGCGCGCGTTTCTTCTCGCCACCGAGCAGCAGGTGTTGTTCGACGCCGTCGACGCCTATACCGCGACCTGGCGCGATCGGGTGGTGCTCGACCTCGCAATATCCAGTCGCGAGCGCATCCGGCGCCAGTTGCAGGCGACGCGTGACCGGTTCGAGGTGGGCGAGGTGGCGCGGACCGATGTCGCCCAGGCCGAATCGCGCCTCGCCCGTGCCCAGGCGGATGTCGAGACGGCCCGAGCCGACCTCGCGGCTTCGACCGCCTTTTATCGTGACGTGATCGGCATCGCCCCCGGGGTCCTCGCCGATCCCCAGGCGCTTACCGAGCTGCCGTCGAGCGAGGCCGAGGCCCAGGCACTCGCCGCCGCCAACCCGAACATCAGCTCGGCCACCTTCGACCTTCAGGCGGCGCGCGAGGGCGTCGATGTGGCGTTCGCCGATCTGTTGCCCAGCCTCGATCTCACCGGCAATTACCGCTACCAGCAAGAGGAGAGCCGGGCCATCGACCGGCGCGACGAGGCGCGGGTCGGTTTGCAGTTGTCGGTGCCGTTGTTCCAGGGTGGCGCCGACCGCTCACGGGTGCGGCAGAGCCGGCAACTGGTCGATGCGCGCCGCAACAATCTCGAGGACACACTCAGAGGCGTGCAGCGCTCGGTCAGCACGTCCTGGGAGCGGATTATTGCCGCCCGGGCCGCGATCGCGGCCCTCCAAGAGGAGGTCCGCGCCAACCAGATCGCCCTCGACGGGGTCGAGGAGGAAGCCCTGGTCGGGCAACGGACCGTGCTCGACGTGCTCGATGCCGAACAGGAGCTGGTCAATTCACAGACCGACCTGGTGCGCGCCCGGCGCGAATGGGTCGTTGCGACCTACCAGTTGAAATCGGCTCTGGGCGAATTGACCGTGGCCGGCCTCGATCTGCCGGTCCAGCCCTTCGACGACACCGCCAACTATCTGGTGCAGCGCGACCGCCTGTTCGGCCTCGATTGAGCCGAATCCCGGTCGTCGTCGACAAGGTGAAAAACGCCTTTGCGTTAACCGGCTGTTAAGGTTGCCAAAGCTACAGTCCCGGCCATGACGAACGGCAACGGCGCCGCTCGTGAACGCCTGAAGCGCCACGTGGCGCCAACAACAGGGACTTTCGCATGCTCTCCTCCGCCAAATCCCGTCTGCTCCTTGCTGCTGTCGTCGCCTTTGCTGCGGCGCCCGCTGCAGCCGATACCGACACCGACATCCTGACGGTGAAGGTCACCGTCCAGGAAGCCTGCACGATCGCCGGCAACACCCTCGATTTCGGCACCTACAACTCGGGTCAGCAGGCCGCCCTCGATGCCGAAGCCAGCGTCAGCTACAGCAATTGTGCCGCCGGCACGCTGGAGATCGCCCTCGACGGCGGCGCCGCGGCCAACGTCGCCGAGCGTGCGATGGCCAACGGTGACTCGTCGCTCCGCTATCAGCTCTACAAGAACTCCGGCCGCAGCCAAATCTGGGGTACCGGCAGCGACGCCCTGCTGCAGCAGCTCCTGGTGCCGGATTCCGGCAACATCCCGGTCTACGGCCGCATTCCCGGCGGCCAGAACGTGCCGGCCGGCGCCTATACCGACACGGTGAACGTCACGTTGACCTTCTGAGCGATCGGGACCGTCCGAGCGATCGGCGCGTCCACGCCACGCGCCGGCTGGCCGGTGGTCGGGTGCTGCGAACCCGGCAGGGGTCCACGGCACCGCCCACCGGCCGCCACCGCTTGCCGCCCGGGTCTCTCCCGAATGGTGAGACGTGCTTTCATTTTTTCCGTGGATCGGCTAGCCCCGGCCGGCGTGACCGGGGCCGGCCGATACCGTCGGCCGCCGGTCGTCGTCGTTTTCTCCGCAGCGGAGCCCCGCCATGGCTGCTGTCCGCCGATCGTCGCGCCGTCCCCCAGCAAGCCCGGCGGCGGCGCGCGATCCGAGTCGGGTGCAGTCGCTGACCCGTGCCCTTGCACTGCTCGACACGCTCGCCGAGACGGCGGACGGGATGACGCTTTCGGACGTGGCACAGATCGTCGGGCTCGCCCCGTCCACCGCCCACCGCCTGCTGACCACGCTGGAGAGCCAGCGCTATGTGCGCTTCGTGCCGGGCGAGGGGCTCTGGCAGGTCGGTGTCCAGGCATTCGTCGTGGGCCAGGCTTTTCGGCGCTCGCGCGACGTGGTCACGCTGGCCCGGCCGCACATGCGGCACTTGATGGAGGAGAGCGGCGAGACCGTTAACTTCTATATCGAGGAGGGCGGTGAGGCCGTTTGCATGGCCCAGGTCGAGTGCCGGCAAATGATGCGCGCGATCTCCAGGCCCGGCGGTCGCGTCAAGCTGCACTGCTCGGCCGCCGGCAAGGCGATCCTCGCGGCACTGCCGACAAGCGACGTGGCCCGCATCCTGCAGACCCACGGGCTGCCGCGGGTGAGCGAGAAGACCCTCGACACGCCGAAGAAACTGAAAGGCGACCTCGAGCGGATCCGCGAGCGCGGCTATGCGGTCGACGACGAGGAGCACGCCGTGGGCTTGCGGTGCGTCGCCGCGCCAATTCTCGACGAGGACGGCAAGCCACTGGCGGCGCTGTCGATCTCGGGCCCCCTGGCACGGATCGACGACACCGCGATCGGGGCCATGGGCGGCCTCGTCCGCCGCGCCGCAGCGGCCGTTACCGCACAGATCGGGGGACGCCCAAGGCACTGATCCCTCGACTTTTCTGGGGCAGTTGCCGCATCGTGGAATGCCATTTCGAATTTGTTGTCCAGTTGCGGCGAGGTGTTATCTTCTCGGTCGTGTTGTCGAGACGATCACGGGAGGTGTCACACATGGCCGAGATGACCGCCATCGAAGCTGCCGTTCTGGTGCTCGAAAAGGAGGGTGTGACGACCGCCTTCGGCGTGCCCGGTGCAGCGATCAACCCGCTCTATGCGGCGCTCGAGAAACGCCGGACCATCCGGCACATCCTCGGCCGCCACGTCGAGGGTGCGGCCCACATGGCCGAGGGCTACACCCGCGCCGCGCCCGGCAATATCGGTGTCTGCATCGGGACCTCCGGCCCCGCCGGCACCGACATGATCACCGGTCTCTATTCGGCGATCGCCGATTCGATCCCGATCTTGTGCATCACCGGCCAAGCGCCGCGCGCCCGCCTGCACAAGGAGGATTTTCAGGCGGTCGACATCGCCGCGATCGCCGCCCCGGTGGCCAAGTGGGCGACCACCGTGCTCGAGCCCGGCCAGGTGCCGCGGGTCTTCCAGAAGGCCTTCCACCTGATGCGCTCGGGCCGGCCCGGCCCGGTTCTGATCGACCTGCCGGTCGACGTGCAGACCTCGGTCATCGAGTTCGACATCGAGACCTACGCACCCTTGCCGGCCTGGAAGCCCGCGGCGACCAGGGCGCAGATCGAGCGCGCGCTCGACATGCTGAACGAAGCCGAGCGACCGCTGATCGTTGCCGGTGGCGGCATCATCAACGCCGATGCCTCGGCCGAGCTCGTCGCCTTCGCCGAGATCACCGGCGTGCCGGTGATCCCGACGCTGATGGGCTGGGGCGCTATCCCGGACGATCACGACCTGATGGCCGGCATGGTCGGGCTGCAGACCAGCCATCGCTACGGCAACGCCACCTTCATGGCCTCCGACTTCGTCCTCGGCATCGGCAATCGCTGGGCCAACCGGCACACCGGTTCGATCGACGCCTACACCAAGGGGCGCAAGTTCGTGCACGTCGACATCGAGGCGACGCAGATCGGCCGTGTCTTCAACCCGGATTTCGGCATCACGTCGGACGCCAAGGCTGCCCTCGCGCTGTTCATCGAGGTGGCGAAGGAGTGGCGCGATGCCGGCAAGCTGAAGGATCGGTCGACCTGGGCAGGCCGCTGCCTGCACCTGAAAAAGCACATGCTGCGAAAGAGCCATTTCGACCAGGTGCCGCTCAAGCCGCAGCGCGTCTATCAGGAGATGAACGACGCCTTCGACCGTGACACCTGCTATGTCACCACCATCGGCCTCTCGCAAATTGCCGGTGCGCAGTTTCTCCATGTCTACGAGCCCCGCAACTGGATCAATTGCGGCCAGGCCGGCCCCTTGGGCTGGACGCTGCCGGCAGCGCTGGGTGTGCGGGCGGCCGATCCGGACCGCAAGATCGTCGCCCTTTCCGGTGACTACGACTTTCAGTTCCTGATCGAGGAGCTGGCCGTGGGGGCGCAGCACAAGCTCCCCTACCTGCACGTGGTCATCAACAACTCCTATCTCGGTCTGATCCGCCAAGCGCAGCGCGGCTTCGAGATCGATTTCGAGGTCAGCCTCGCCTTCGACAACATCAACGCCGATCCGAAGGATGGTGTCCCCGGCTACGGCGTCGACCACTGTGCGGTCGCCGAGGGAATGGGCTGCAAGGCGGTGCGGGTGACGAGCCCGAACGAGTTCAAGGAGGCCTTCGACCGGGCGCACGAACTGATGGCCGAGCACCAGGTGCCGGTGGTGCTCGAGTTCATCACCGAGCGGGTCACCAACATCGCGATGGGCACCGAGATCCACAACGTCAACGAGTTCGAGGAGATCCTCTGCCTCGATCCGGATCTCGACCTTTCGGATGTCGACGGCACGGGCCTCGTCGAGCACGGTGGCAAGAAAGAGCCGCAACCCGCCTGAGCGCCGGATACGATGGTGAGGTCGGCGGCACTTGCCGCCGCCTGCCGCTCGTGCCACTTGATGGAGGTGAAAGAGAGGGAGGTGTGCGATGGGTGCCATCGCTATTCCGGAGCCCGACCCGGCCGTTCTCGCCCGGCGCGATCGCATCGTCGAGGGTCTCGCCGCCATTCTACCGTCCGAGAGCCTGATCACCGATCCGCACGAACTGGTGCCCTACGAGACCGACGGGTTCACCGCCTATGCCCGGGTGCCGCTCGCTGTCGTGCTGCCGAGCAGCACGGAGCAGGTGAGCCGTATTCTCGCCTTCTGCCATGCCGAGCGGGTGGCGGTCGTGCCGCGCGGGGCCGGGACTTCCCTCTGTGGCGGGGCTATTCCGAACGAGGACTGCATCGTCCTCGGCGTGGCCAAGATGAGCCGGCTGCTCGAGGTCGACTACGCCAATCGCACGGCCCGGGTGCAGGCCGGCATCACCAATATCGCGATCAGCCAGCATGTCGGCGAGAACGGCTTCTTCTACGCCCCCGACCCCTCGTCGCAGCTCGCCTGCACCATCGCCGGCAACATCGCGATGAACGCGGGTGGTGCGCACTGCCTGAAATACGGCGTCACCACCAACAACCTTCTTGGTGTCGAGCTGGTGCTGATCGACGGCACCGTCGTGGATCTCGGTGGTGCCCATCTCGATGCTGCGGGCTACGACCTCCTGGGCCTCGTCTGCGGCTCGGAGGGTCAGCTCGGCGTGGTGACCGAGGCCACGGTGCGCATCCTGCCGATGGCCGAAGGGGCGCGGCCGGTGCTCTTCGGCTTCGGCTCGTCGGCGGCGGCCGGTGCCTGCGTCGCCGAGATCATCGCCGCCGGAATCCTGCCGGTCGCCATGGAATTCATGGACAAGCCGGCGATCGAGATCACCGAGTCCTTCGCCCATGCCGGCTATCCTCTCGATGCCGAGGCGATGCTGATCATCGAGGTCGAGGGCTCGGACGAGGAGATGGACGCGGCACTCGCCCGGATCGTCGAGATCGCGCGCCGCCACGATGTCCAGACGGTGAAAGAGAGCAAGTCCGCCACCGAGACCGCACAGATCTGGAAAGGACGCAAATCGGCCTTCGGTGCTACCGGCAAGATCGCCGACTATATCTGCATGGACGGCACCATCCCGACCGGTCGGCTGTCCGAGGTGCTGCCGCGGATCAGCGAGATCTGCCAGGGCTACGGGCTCAGGGTGGCCAATGTCTTTCATGCCGGCGACGGCAATCTGCACCCGTTGATCCTCTACAACGTCAACGATCCCGAAGATGCGATGAAGGCGGAGATGGCCGGCAACGACATCCTCACCCTTTGCGTCGAGGTCGGCGGCTGCCTGACCGGCGAGCACGGGGTCGGCATCGAAAAGCGCGACCTGATGCGCCACCAGTTCACCGACGTGGACATGGACCAGCAGCTGCGCGTTCGCGCGGTCTTCGACCCGCAGGGCATCCTCAACCCGGGCAAGGTCTTCCCGCTCGACGCCCGGCTCGACGACGCCGCTGCTGCGGCACCTGTGGCCGCATGACCCTGCTGCTGCCCGAGAGCGAGGCCGAGGCCGCCGAGCTGATCGCTACGGCCAGCGGCCCGCTGCGTCTCGAAGGCGGCGCGACCCGGAGCGGCCTCGGCCGGGCGATTCAGACGGCTGCCACGCTGTCGAGTCGCAAGCTCGCCGGCGTGACGCTCTACGAGCCCGCCGAGATGGTGATCGGGGCCAAGGCCGGCACGCCGCTCGCCGAGATCGAGGCCACGCTCGCGGCAAAAAACCAGACGCTCGCCTTCGAGCCCATGGACCACCGGCCGCTCTTCGGCTCCGCAGGTGAGCCGACGATCGGTGCCGTTGCCGCCGGCAATATTTCGGGGCCGCGCCGGGTCTTCGCCGGGGCGGCACGCGACAGCCTGATCGGTATCCGCTTCGTCGACGGCAGGGGGCGGATCATCAAGAACGGTGGCCGGGTGATGAAGAACGTCACCGGTCTCGATCTGGTCAAGCTGCATGCCGGGGCGCTGGGGACCTTGGGCTTCTTGACCGAGGTGATCTTCAAGGTCGGCCCGCGACCACCGGCGGCGGCGACGCTCGTGTTTCACGATCTCGACGACGCTCGCGCCAACAATTTGATGTGCGCCGCGATGGGCACCCCGTTCGAAATCACCGGTGCCGCCCACCTGCCGGCCGAGGTCGGCGACAGCCGTGCCCGGACGCTGTTGCGCCTCGAGGGCTTTCCCGAGCAGCTCGACTACCGCACCGGCCGCTTGCGCGAGCACTTCGCCGAATACGGCAGGCCGGAGCGGCTCGACACCGAGCCCGCCGCCGCACTCTGGCGCCAGGTCCGCGACATTCGCCCGCTTTTGCAGCCGCGCGAGCACGCCGTCTGGCGGCTCAGCGTGCCGCCGCGCACGGGGGCGGGGCTCGTCGCACGGCTGCAGGGCAAGCTCGACTGCCGGGTGCTCTACGACTGGTCGGGTGGCCTCGTCTGGCTCGCGGTCGAGGAGGCGGACGACGCCGGAGCTGGCGCCATTCGCGCTGCCGTGCACGACACCGGTGGCCACGCGACCCTGGTTCGCGGCTCGCCGGAGTTGCGCAGCCGCATCGCCGTGTTCGCGCCCGAGCCGATGACGGTCGCCAAGCTCACCGCCGGGATCAAGGCGAGCCACGACCCCGAGGGTCGCTTGAACCCCGGCCTCATGCACGCCGGTGTGTGAGATGGACCACGGCTGCACGGAGTGGGCCGAGGGGCGTCGATCGCGCGAACCCGGCGGCGTGCTCGATGCACCCTTGCGGGTCGACCTCGTCGCCTCGCCGGATGGCCGGGGCCGCCGTCCGGCGCTCCTGCCACGCCTCGGCACCTCGTTCGCGCGCTCCCATCCGGTTGCGCGACGCTGCCACCAGCCGGGCGCGATCAGCCGTCGGGACCTTGCATGAAGACCAGCTTCGCTCCGGCCCAGCTCGCCGACCCGGACGTCCGCGAATCGGAGAAGATCCTGCGCAGCTGCGTGCATTGCGGCTTCTGTACGGCGACTTGTCCGACCTATGTGCTGCTCGGTGACGAACTCGACAGCCCGAGAGGGCGCATCTACCTGATCAAGAACATGCTGGAGGAAGGCCGGCCGGCCGACGCGAAGACGGTCACGCACATCGATCGTTGCCTCTCCTGCCTCTCCTGCATGACGACCTGCCCTTCGGATGTGCACTACATGCACCTCGTCGATCATGCGCGAAAGCATATCGAGGAAACCTACCGGCGCCCGCTGCTCGACCGCCTGCTGCGCCGGGTCTTGGCGTTGGTGCTGCCCTATCCCGCCGTCTTCCGCTTGGCGCTCTGGCAGGCGACGCTCGCCCGGCCGCTGGCCCCGCTGTTTTCCGGGCCGTGGCGGGCGATGCTGGAACTGGCGCCGAAAGGCGGGCCGAAGCCGCGCTCGCCGGTCGACCGGCCGCAGACCCATCCGGCCGAGGGCGCCCGCCGCGGCCGGGTGGCACTGCTGACGGGCTGTGCGCAGCAGGTGCTGGCGCCGGAGATCAACGAGGCCACTATTCGGCTGCTCACCCGGCACGGCGTGGAGGTGGTGATCGCCGAGGGTGCCGGCTGCTGCGGTGCGCTCACGCATCACATGGGCAAGGAGCGGGAGGCGCACAAAAGCGTGAAGGCCAATATCGATGCGTGGCTCGAGGTGCATGGCCAGGACCCGCTCGATGCGATCGTCATCAACGCGTCGGGCTGCGGCACCACGGTCAAGGATTACGGCTTCATGCTGCGCGAGGATCCGGCCTATGCGGAGAAGGCGCGGACCGTGGCAGCGCTGACCAAGGACGTCACCGAATACCTGCTGACGCTCGAGCTGCCGGCGACCACCGCACCGGCCGAGCTCGCCGTCACCTACCACTCCGCCTGCTCGATGCAGCACGGCCAGCAGCTCAAGACCCCGCCCAAGGCCCTGCTGACGGCGGCCGGCTTCAAGGTCAAGGAGCCGAACGAGGGCCATCTCTGCTGCGGTTCGGCCGGCATCTACAACATCGTTCAGCCGGACATCGCCGAGCAGCTCAAGCAGCGCAAGGTGAAGAACCTCGAGCGCACCCGCCCCGACGTGATCGCGACGGGCAATATCGGCTGCATCTCCCAGCTCCGGACCGGCACCGATATCCCGGTCTGCCATACGGTCGAGCTGCTCGACTGGGCGACGGGCGGGCCGAAGCCGGCAGCGTTGGGCTGAGGGCTCAGGTGCCGGCGTCGAGGCAGGCGCGGAGGGATTCGAGCTGTTGCCGGAGCTTTGGCAGGTCGCGCTTGGCCGTCGAGAACACGATATCGAGTTCGGTGAGGAAGTAGCCGTGGATCAGGGCGTTCCGCATCGCCACGATCTTGCGCCACGGGATATCGGGCGAGAGCTTGCGAACCGCGGGGGGTATATGCGTCGCTGCCTCGCCGAGCACCTGGAAATCGCGAATGATGGCCTTGCGACGAATCGTTTCGGCCAGGAACGTCTCGAAGCTGATGTCGCCGAGCGCTTCGGTGATGTCGTCGATGGCCACGATCATGTCGTCGACGAAGAGCTCGACGTCGCGCTTGCTCACGCCGGCAAGAGATCGCGCATGACCCGGTCGACGAGCTCGGGCCGGAGACCGCGAGGGGTTACCAGATCCACCCGAACGCCGAGCACGTTCTCCAGCTTTTCCTGAATATCGAAAAATTCGAAGAAGCCGACCGGGGCGTCGAACTCGACCAAGAGATCGACGTCGCTGTCGGGGGTCTGCTCGCCGCGCGCCCAGGAGCCGAACACGCCGATCGAACGGATCGGGTGCTCGGCGCGCAAGCCGGGCAGCGCCGCGGCCAAGCGGGCGCGGAGTTCTTCGGTCGTCTGCGGCCGGGTGGTGTCGCTCAAGCGTGCAGCCTCCTTCCGACAGCAGTAATTTAGCACAGGCAGTCGAACGCGGCCATCGGCACCGGCGTGCACTGGCCGGGCTCGGCCTGGGCTCGGCCTGGGCTCGGCCCCTCGGCCGCTTCACCGCGAGCCGGCAACCGGCGGCAGGCGGGGTCGCGGCTGCCGGAGCTTCGCGCCGAACCAGAGGGCGGTGGCGAGCGGTGGGACGGCGGCGGTGAGGAACATGACCTCGGGCCCGAACGACGCCTGCAGGAAGCCGGCCAGCGCCGGCCCGACAGCGCTGCCCACCGCCACACTGAGCAATGTCGCCGTGAAGCCGAGCGTGCCGCGTCCGGGAAACAGCCGCAGGCTCCAGAACGAGAAGAGAGCGCTCACCATCATCGCGGCAACGCCGTGCAGCCCCGCGGCCGTGAGCACCGCGAGCCAGGAACCGGGGGCTGCCGCGATCAGCACGAGCGACAGTGCTGCCGCGGCGAAGATCGCGCAGAGCAGCGGGGCGAGGCCGGTCCGGGCTTCGACCCGCCCGGTGGCGAGGCCGAGCACGCCACAGACCCCGTAGCTGAGGAAAATCACCGTCGACGCCGCCTCGTTCGGCAGGCCGGGCAGGCCACCCGCCCCGACGACCCGGTCGGCAGCGAAGGACAGGAACACCGCGTTCGCGATGCCGTAGCAGAGCGCCGTCGCATAAAGAGGGATGGCGGCGCGCTGGGTCAGCCGGGCGGCGGCCGGCTGCGGGTCCGGCACCAGCGGCATGGCCGTTTGGACGATCTGCTCGATCGCGTCGCGGGCCTTGTGGGCACCCCGCCGCATGGGCGGCAGGCCGGCCAGAGCGAATCCCGCTAGTGCCATGCCGCCGAGCGCGAAGCCGAGCCACACCGCGCGCCAGTGCAGGACACCTTGCGTAGCGGCGAACGCCAGACCGGCGGCAACGACGACGCCGAAGGTGGTGCCGGTGGAGATGATCGAGAGGGCGCCGGCGCGCGCGGCGTCGGGCAGCACGCGTTCGGCCGCGTCGTTGAACGGGGCCCAGCAGAACCCGGCACTGGCACCGGCAAGCGCGATCCCGAGGGCGAGCAGGCTCGGCCCTGTGGCGGCAGCAACCGCCAGGAAACCGGCAGCCGCCGCGGCGGCGCCCACGATGACCGGCACGCGCTCGCCATGGCGCCGGCCGAGCCATGCGCTCGCCAGCAGTGCGAGGAGGAACGCCAGGAACCCGCCGCTCGCGATCAATCCGGCGGTCGACGTGGCGAGTGCGAAGTCCTCCCGGAAGGACGGCAGGAACAATCCGAAGCCCATCCGCGCGGGGCCGAAGGCGACGGCCGTGGCAACGAAACCGGCTGCCGTCAGCCGGGTGGCGGGTGTCATCGCAACAATCGCTTCGCACCGGACGTCATCGGCGACCTTGTTGTGCTGTCGACGTGGGAGCCGACGTCGGGGAAGACAGCCCCGTGATCGGTCATCGGCTTTGCGGTTCTGTCACGAGGTGTTCTTCACACGGCTTCGTTCAAAGCCTCGCACCACGAAAAAAGTACTTTCCGGCTGCGACGGGAGTTCACGCTGGCGAACGCAACGCCGAAACAGGCGTCGAGCGGCCCGTTGCGCATGGCGACCATGGCGCGCCACGGCACCTGCAGCACCGGATCACGCGCGACGCGGCCGACGAGCCGCAGGTTCAGGCGGGTGCGTAACGTCGTTCGCGGTTTTCGTCCGCACCCATGATCGCCGCGCATGCGGCCTCGGTGCGCTCCTGCAAGAGTCGCATGAAAGCCTGTCGGTCCAATCCCGGCGGGATCGGCTCGAGAAACCGGACGGTGATCGTGCCCGGCCGCTTGACGAAGCTGCGGCGTGGCCAGAAGCGGCCGGAATCGAGAGCCACGGGCACGACCGGCACGTCGAGCGCCATGTAGAGTGCCGCGACACCGGGCTTGTAGGCCGGCGGTGCGCCTACCGCGCGGCGGTTGCCTTCGGGGAAGATCAGGATCGAGAGGCCGTTTTCGACCGCCGTCTCGGCGCCGCGGATCAGCGAGCGCATCGCTTTCGCCGCCCCGCCACGGTCGATTGCGATATTCTGCGCGATCCGCAGATACCAGCCGAAGAGCGGGATGCGGATCAGCTCTTCCTTGAGCCCGATGGCGATGTCCGGGCGGATGGTGTGAAAAAGGAGCGTCTCGAACGAGGACTGGTGCTTGCTGGCGATGATGCAGGGCCGATCCGGCAGATGCTCCAGCCCCTCGACACGAAAGCGGAGCCCGACGATCGCGGCCAGCAGCGCATGCACGCCGCGCATCCAGAAGGCGGCATAGCGCCGGATCGCCGGCGGCGAGACGAACGGGGCAACCGGCGCCAGGATCAGCACCAGAAAGGCCGACCAGAGCCAGAGCAGCAGATTGAACAAGAGCGAACGGACGAGCAACACGAGCGGTGGCTCCGGGTGGGCGTGATGGCACGGCTCCTGATCGCGCGTTCAGGGCGACCGCGCCAGCCCGAAATGAGCGGCGAGGCGTGCCGCAAGCGCTGCGAGCAGCGCCGTCGCCACCGGCACGATGGCGAGCAACACCCAATGCACCGGCGCCAGGGCCGGCTCGACCAGCGGTGTGCCGCCGAACAGCGGCGGCAGGAAGAGCACGAGGACGATGGTCGAGAGCCCGAACGCGAAGCCCAAGAACGCGCCGCGCAGCGTCCGGCCGAGCGCATGATGCTCGAATTGCTGGGCGATATAGCGGTCCTTCGCCCCCATCAGCCGGAGCAGATCGACCGCTTGGCCATGGAGGCGAAAATCGAGGCGGGTGATCCAGACATTGACCCCGACGACACCGCCCACGAGCAACGCCCCGATCACGACGGCGAAGCTGCGAAACAACAGGGCCAGGCGTTCCTGGCTGCGTTGCAGGAGGCCCGAGTCGCCGATCGTCGTACCCGGCACGATGGCGACCAGATCGCGGTCCAAGGCGGCGAGATCGACGGCGACGCCGGGATTATAGGCGATGTCGATCAGCCGGGGCAGCGGCATGCCGAGGCCCGAGGGACCCGCCGGCAGGTCGACGGCCGCCGCATCGCTGCCGAGCCAGGGCTGCACCAGGCTGTCGATCTCGTCGTCGTCGATCAGGCTGGCATAGGCGACCCCGGGGCGGCGGCGCAGCAATTCCAGCACCTCGACCACCTCGGCGCGCGCCGCCGCCGGCTCGGGATTGGGCGGCAGCGCGATGGTGACGATCCGGGGCTGTCGCTCGAAATCCTGCAGCTGCCCGTCGGCCACGGCGGCGACGCCGAAGGCGAGAACGGCGAGATAGACGAGCCCGGCGGTGAGCCAGAGCAGCACCCGGCTCGTGGGTGTTTCGGCGAGCGGCAGGTCGAGTTCGGCGCCGGCCACGGGCTCAGTCACCCTCGGTGTCGCGCGGTCCGGGGCCCGCATCCACACTGTTGTCGGGCGCTGTCGGCGTCGGTCGCGGCCGCGACGGGCGCAGGCGGCCGGCCTGCATCGCGAGGACCGGGAAAGGGTAGCGCTGCATCAGCGCCTCGCTGTGCGTGGCGAGGACGACCGTCGTCCCGAGCTTGTGCAACTGGATGAAGAGGTTCATCAGGCGTTCGGCGTTCCTGCTGTCGATATTGCTGGTCGGCTCGTCGGCGAGCAAGAGCCGCGGTTTGCCGACGACGGCGCGGGCGATGCAGAGCATCTGGCGCTGGCCCATCGAGAGGTCGGTCGGCAGCGTCTCCAGCTTGTCGGCGAGCCCGAGCCAACCCAGCATGTCGGCGACGAAGCTCGCCGTCTCGGTCTCGTCCGCACCGTTGATACGCAGCGGCAATGCCACGTTGTCGAAGGACGATAGATGCTCGAGCAGGCGAAAATCCTGAAAGACGACGCCGATGCGCTGGCGCAGACTGGCCAGGGCGGCGCGATCGAGGCTGCCGGTGTCGTGCCCGAAGACCCGCAGGCTACCCGAGCTCGGTGGCAGCGAGAGGCTGAGGAGGCGCAGCAGCGACGTCTTGCCGGCACCCGTGGGACCGCTCAGGAAGTAGAAGCCGCCTGCCTCGAGTCCGAGATCGATGTCGTGCAACACCGGTGCCCCGGCGCCATATCGTAGGCCGACGCCACGAAGGTCCACGATGTTGGCCTGTGCCGTGCTCAAACTATGCTCGATTCGCGGCGGTTGTGGTAACGGAGTGCATCATCACCAGGAATTGGGTCGAATTCATCTCAACTCATACGTTATATGAACCTCAGCCAGGCCTGCCAAGCGTCGACCGATGATCATCACCTGCCCTTCATGTGCCACACGCTACGAGATCCCGCCGAAGAATCTCGGTCCGGCGGGCCGCACGGTGCGTTGCACCAACTGCGGCCATCGCTGGTTCGTTGCCCCCGAGGCGCCGTCGCCATCTGCGAGCCCGGCCGGCGGTGATGTCGGTGTCGATACCGACATCGGCACCGACATCGACACCGACAGGGAGGCGGAGCAGCGCAGCGAGGCTCGAGCCGAACCGGTGGACGCGACGCCCGTTCCGCCGCCGCTCGACCGCGCGCCGGAGCTCGATACCGGCGCAGACCGCGAACGGCCGCGGCGCGCGCCGAAGACCACCCGCTCGACCGCTGCGACGATCGGCTGGCTCGCCGTTCTTCTCGTGCTGTTGATCCTTACGGGTCTCGTGCTCGGTCGCAACGAGATCGTGGCCATCGCCCCGCAGGCGGCACCGCTCTACCAGCGTGTGGGCCTGCCGGTCACCCAGCCGATCGGTCTCGAGCTCGCCGGCATCGTCTCCGAGCGGCTGGCCGGCGAGAACGGCGATACGCTCAGGATCACCGGTGCCGTGCGCAATGTGGCGGGTGCCGAACGCCCGGTGCCGCCACTGCGCATCGCCCTTCTCGACAGTGCGCGCGAGGAGGTGCTGGTGCGCGAGGTCGAGGTGCCGCAAAGCGTGCTCGCGGCCGGCGCCTCGACCCGCTTCTCGGTCGATCTCGAGGACCCGCCGGCCGACGCCCGCAATTTCAGCGTCACCTTCGCCGTCCCGGAGTAACGGCGGTGCCGCTCGAGCCCGGCGGGCCGATGCAGCTTGCCCTGGCCGCTGCCCGGCAGGCGGGCGACGTGGGCGAGGTGCCGGTGGGGGCTGTCGTCGTCGATGCCGCCGGAGAGGTGCTGGCCGTTGCCCACAACGAGGTCGAGGCGCGCAGCGACCCCACGGCGCATGCCGAAATCCTGGCGCTGCGCGAGGCCGGTAGGCGCCGGGGCACGCCGAGGCTCACCGACTGCGATCTCTATGTCACCCTCGAGCCCTGTCCGATGTGCGCCCAGGCGATCGCCTTCGCCCGCATCCGCCGGCTCTATTTCGCCGCTGCCGATCCCAAGGGCGGCGGGGTCGAGCACGGTGCCCGGGTCTTCGCCGCATCCTCCTGCCACCACCGGCCCGAGGTCATCGGCGGCATCCGCGAGACCGAGGCTGCCGCCCTCCTGCGCGACTTCTTCGCGGCCCGCCGCTAGATGCGCCGCTCGTTCCTGGTACCCGAGACCCTCGTGACCGACCGGCTGGTGCTGAGGCTGCCGGCGGCCGAGGACGTCGAGCGCTTTGCCGCGATGCTCGCCGACCCCGACGTCAACCGCTTCGTCGGTGGGGCCGAGCTCGCCCGGCCGGAGAACGGCTTTCGCGCGCTGGGCTGGCTGATCGGCCATTGGCACCTGCGCGGCTACGGCCCCTGGATCGTCACGGAGAAGCAGAGCGGGGCGCTGGTCGGCCGGGTCGGCGGCTTCTATCCGCCGGACTGGCCGGCACCCGAGATCGCCTGGACCCTCGCCCGGCCGTTCTGGGGCAAAGGCTATGCCCAGGAAGCGGCGCTCGCGGCACGCGCCGCCGTTCTCGAGCATCTGGCTCCAGCGCGTCTGGTAAGCTTGGTTGCGACCGATAACGAGCGGTCGGCGAGCCTCGCGCGGCGGCTCGGCTGTACGGTCGCCGAGACGACGGCGATCGAGGACACGCCGTGCATCGTCTTCGACCATCCGCTCGAGGCCGGCTGATCGAGGCCATGCGCGCGACGGGTTGGCGGCTGCCGGCAGCGTCCCTACGTTGCGCGCTTTCTGCACCGGGTTTTCGTGGAGGCTCATGCTGCGCCCCGGCGACGTGTTCCGCGAGGTGGTCTCGGGTCTGCGCCGGCACTGGCGCTCGCTCGTGCTCTACCACCTCTTCTTCACCATCCTGGCGAGCGTGCTGCTGCTGCCGGCGAGCTCCTGGCTGCTCACCACACTCCTGACCAGCGCCGGCAAGCCCGCCGTCAGCAATTTCGACATCCTGGCCTTCCTCTTCTCGCCTGTCGGCCTCTTCTGGCTTTTGGCGGCAGCGACACTGACGCTCGGCTGGATCATCGCCGATCAGGCCGGGATGATCGTGATCGCGGCCTCTTCGGCCCGCGGCCGCTACACCGCCGCGATGGCCGCCCTCTGGCATATCGGCCGACGATTGCCGCGGTTTCTGGCGCTCATCGGGCTTCGGGTCGCGGGCCATCTCGGGCTCAGCGTGCCGCTCCTCTTCGCCATGCTGGCCCTCTATCACCAGCAACTCGGCGCCTTCGACATCTACTACGTCGTCAACGAGCAGCCGCCCGCCTTCTGGCGGTTTCTCGCCATGGCGGCACCGCTGGCACTGTTGCTCGTCGTCGGCAACGCGCTGCTCTACATCCGCTGGGTGCTGGCCGTGCCGATCCTCCTGCTGCAGGACCAGCGTCCGTGGTCGGCACTTCGGCGCAGTGCCGCCTCGACCCGCCGCCGGCGCCTGCAGATCGCCCTCGCGGTGCTACCGGTGGCGCTTTGCATCGTGCTGCTGCCGGTGCTCGGGACCCTGGTGGTCGACCTCGGTGCCGCCCCGCTCCTCGGCCTCCTGCCCGAAGCGAGCGCGGTCCTGATCCCGACGACCCTGCTCGTCATCACCCTCGCCATTCTCTCGACCATCGCCGGCAGTTTCGTCGGCATCGGCCTCAACGGCCTCGTCGTCTACGCCCTCTACCGCCGGGTCGTCGGCCGCAGTCCGAAGGTCGAGACGCGCTCGCCGCAAGGCTCGGTCGTCGCCGTCTGGGGGGTCGAGCTCGCGGTTCTGGCCTTCGCACTCTTTCAGGCATCCCAGGTGCTGGCCGCGTTCGATTTCACCGACGACGTCGAGATCTCGGCGCATCGGGGCAGTGCCACGGTCGCCCCGGAGAACACGCTGGCGGCGATCGAGCAGGCGATCCTGGACGGTGCCGACTATGTCGAGATCGATGTACGCGAGACCGCCGACGGTGTCCCGGTGCTGCTGCACGATCGCGACCTTCGCCGGGTTGCCGGCGACGACCGGCGGATCTGGCAGGTCAGAAGTGCGGAACTCGACACGATCGACGTCGGCGGCTGGTTCGATCCGGCCTTCGCCGGCGAGCCGATCCCGACCCTCGTGCAAGCGATCGAGGCGGTGCGCGGTCGGGCGAAGCTCTATATCGAGATCAAGCCGGCACCGGAGACGCCGCATCTGGTGCGCCGCGTCGTGGAAACGCTGCAGGCCGAGGCTGCGGTCGAGGGGACCATCGTGGCGTCGATGAGCCCGGCCGTGCTCGACGAGGTGCACCGGCTGGAGCCGGCACTGCGCCGCGCCCAGCTCGTCCATACCAGCATCGGCAGGCTCGATCGGCGCGGCTACGACGTCCTGGCGCTGCGCGAGGCGCTGGTCGACCCGAACGCCGTCGTTACCGCGAAGCGCCTCGGCTACGCGCTCCACGTCTGGACGGTCAACGATCCGGCGGCGATGTCGCGCTTCATCGACATGGGCGTCGACAACATCATCACCGACGAGCCGGCCATCTTGCGCGACCTTCTCGACGAACGCGCCGACCTCACCGACGCCGAGCGCCTGGTGATCAAAATCCGGAACTGGCTGCGCTTTTAGAGCCGCTGCACGGCCTCGGCGAGGGCCGCGAGAAAGCGGTCGAGCCGGGCCTTGGTTGCGGCGAACGCTTCGGTTCGTTCGAGCCGCACCTCGTTCATGTAGAGCCGCCGGTTGAGCTCGAGCTGCAGGCTGTGCCGCCCGGCGTCGGGCCGGCCGTAGCGGCGGACGATCTCGGCCCCTTTGTAGGGATCGTTGAGCGCAACGGCGAAGCCTTCGGCCTCCAGCAGCCGGCGGGTCGCCTCGAGAAAGGCCGGGCTCGCCGTGATGCCGTCGCGGTCGGAGAGCACGATATCCGGCCGGGGCTTGCCGATCCCCTCCTCGTGCATGGCGTTGGAGACCGCCTGCATCGAGTGGCAGTCGAGGTGAAAGACCCGGCCGAAGCGTGCTTTCGTTTCGTCGAGCAGGGCGGTGAGGGCGGCGTGATAGGGCTCCCAGCAGGTGTCGAGCCGCGAACGGACGGCCGCTGCGGGCAACGGGCCGGCATAGAGCGGTGCGCCGTCCGGTGGTACGGCCTGCCAGACCACACCCTTGCCGAGCCGGGCCTTGGCCGAGGGGCGCAGCGGCAGGCCGAGGTCACCCTCGACCGTGGCCGGGTCGAGATCATCGGGGGCCCGGTTGACGTCGCAATAGATGCGCGGAAAGCGGGCGGCCAGCAGCACCGAACCCACCACGGGCGCATGGTCGAACAGCACGTCCACGTCCATGTCCTCGGCCCGGCGATACTGCTCGGGGCCGACGACCGGCGCGAAATCGGCGGGGTAGGCGCTGCCCGAATGCGGGCTGTCGAGGACGAGCGGGGTGGTCGCGGCCTTCGGGCGGTGGATGACGACGGGGTCGGCGAGCGTCACGGCTGCCGGCCTTCGTCGTGCAGATGACAGGCCGCCCACTGGCCGGGCGCTACCTCCTGCAGCAGCGGCTGCTCGACACTGCAGCGGGCAAAGGCGAACGGGCAGCGGGGATGGAAATGGCAGCCCGGCGGCGGGTCGAGGGGTGACGGGATCTCGCCCTTGATCACGTGGAACTGCCGCCGCCGCGCATCGATTCGCGGCACCTCGGCCAGCAGCACCTGGGTATAGGGATGGGCCGCCCCGGCGAAGAGGGCCTCGGTGCTGGCGGTCTCCACCACCCGGCCGAGATACATGACGACCACCCGGTCGGCGAGGTGCTCGATCACGCCGAGATCGTGGCTGACGAAGAGATAGGTGAGGCCGAGCTCGGTCCTGAGATCCATGAAGAGGTTCAAGACCTGGGCCTGGATCGAGACGTCGAGGGCCGCCACCGATTCGTCGCAGACGAGAAAGCTCGGCCGCACGGCGAGGGCCCGGGCGATGCCGATCCGCTGTCGCTGGCCGCCCGAGAACTGATGCGGGTAGCGGGACTTGAAGGCGGGATCGAGCCCCACCCGCTCCAGCATCTCGTCGACATAGCGACCGATCTCGCGCCGGGACACGAGCCCGTGGACCAGGGGTGCCTCGCCGACGATCTGTGCGACCCGCATCCTGGGATTGAGCGAGGACATCGGGTCCTGGAAGATCATCTGCACCTGGAGCTGGGCATCCCTGGCGTCCTTGCCCTGGAGACTCGCGAGGTCGCGGCCGCGATAGCGAAGCGTGCCGTCGGAGGGCTCGAGGATGCCGGCCACGATCCGCCCGACCGTGGACTTGCCGCAGCCGGATTCGCCGACCAGGCCCACGACCTCGCCCGGCTGGATCGCGAGATCGACGCCGTCGACGGCGTGCACGACCTCCTCGGTGTTGTGGCCGCCCACCAGATTGACCAGCTTTTCCGCGAGGTCGAGCTTGCGGACGAAGCGCTTGCTGACCCCATCGAGCTCGATGATCGGCGTCGTCACGACGCTGCCGCCAAGGGTGTCGTCGGATGCGGATGCCAGCAGCGCACCTCGCGGCCCGGGGCCACGGGCTCGAGACCCGGCATCACGTCACAGGCCGCATCCGCCCGCGGGCAGCGCGTCTTGAACGCACAGCCCTGGGGCAGGCTGAGCAGCGAGGGCGTCATGCCCGGGATCTGCCGGAGCTTCTGGCCGCGCCGGGTCTGGCTCGGCACCGAGCCGATCAGGCCGTGGGTATAGGGATGGGCCGGGCTCGCCAGCACCTCGTCCACGGGCCCGCTCTCGACGATCCTGCCGGCATACATGACGAGCAGCCGATCGGCGAGGCCGGCGACGACGGCGAGATCGTGGGTGATCCAGACGAAGGCGGTGCCGGTGGCGGCCGCCAGTTTTTGCACCTCGGCCAGGATCTGCGCCTGGATGGTGACGTCGAGGGCGGTGGTCGGCTCGTCGGCGATGATGACGTCGGGCTCGTTCAGAAGCGCGATCGCGATGGCGACGCGCTGGCGCATGCCGCCCGAAAACTGGTGCGGGTAGGACTTCAGCCGCTCGTCCGGCGACGGGATGCCGACCATGGCGAGTGCGGCGCGGGCCTTCTCGCGGGCAGCGGCCTTGGAGATGTCGACATGCGTGGTGATCGCCTCGATCATCTGCGTGTCGACCCGGAGCACCGGGTTCAGCGTCATCATCGGGTCCTGGAAGATCATCGCGATCTTCCGCCCGCGCTGCCGGCGCATCGCCTCTTCCGCAAGCCCGACGAGTTCCGTCCCGGCGAGCCGGATCGAGCCCTCGACGATGCGCCCGGGCGGATCGACCAGGCCCAGGAGCGAGAAGCCCGTGACCGTCTTGCCCGAGCCCGACTCGCCGACGAGCCCCAGAATCTCGCCGCGCTCGAGGCTGAAATCGACGCCGTCCACGGCCTTGATCACCCCGGCCCGGGTGAAGAAGTGGGTCTTCAGGCCGCGGACCTCGAGCACGGCTGTCACCGCGCCAGCCTCGGATTGAGGACGTCGCGCAAGCGGTCGCCCACGAGGTTGATCGCCACGATGGTGAGCAGAAGTGCGATGCCCGGGAAGAAGGCGATCCAGTAGCGGCCGGAGAGCATGTAGTTGAAGCCGTTGGAGATCAGCAGGCCCAAGGACGGCTCGGTCGGCGGCAGGCCGACGCCGAGAAACGAGAGTGTGGCCTCGAGCGCTATCGCACTCGCGGTCTGCACCGTGCCGACGACGATCAACGGCGCCAGGCAGTTGGGCAGGATGTGGCGAAAGATGATCCGCCCGCGGCCGAGGCCGAGGCACACGGCAGCCTCGACATATTCCTTGCGCCGCTCGACCAGGGCGGAGGAGCGCACGGTGCGCGCGTAATAGGCCCACTGCGCCACGACCAGGGCGATGACGATCTTGTCCAATCCCTTGCCGAGGATGGCCAGGAGGATGAGGGCGATCAGGACCGCCGGCAGCGACAGCTGCAGATCGACGATCCGCATCAAGAGGGTCTCGGTCCGCCCGCCGAAATAGGCGGCGATCAGGCCGACGACCATGCCGAGCACAAGCGCGAACAGGCCGGAGAGCACGCCGACACTGAGCGAGATTCGAAGGCCGTAGAGGATGGCCGAGAAGAGGTCCCGTCCGGCCCCGTCCGTGCCCAGCCAGAAGGTGTAGCCGTCCATCGACACGGCGCCCGGTGGCAGGCGGGAATCGAGGACGGAGACCTGGGCGAGGTCGTAGGGGTTCTGCGGGGCGATCCAGGGGGCGAAGACGGCGGCCCCGATGATCAGCACGAGCAGAATGAAGGCGCCGACGGCGAGCGGGCTTTCGACATAGGTCTCGAAGAAGCGGCCGAACGGGGTCTCGGCCTGGGGGGCGATCGGCACCGCCGCCTCGGCCACCGGCTCCGCGGGTAGCCGTTCCGTGCCCGGAAGGTCGGCGCTGCTCACCTCGACGCCTCGCCGAGCCGGACCCTGGGATCGAGTAGCGAGTAGCAGATGTCGACGATCAGGTTGATGACAACGAAGAGCAGCACGATCAGCACGAGATAGGCCACGATCACCGGCCGATCGAGTCGCTGGATCGCCTCGATCAGGAGCTTGCCCATGCCCGGCCACGCGAAGACGGTCTCGGTGACGACCGCGAAGGCCACGAGCGTGCCGAACTCGAGGCCGATCACGGTGACGATCGGGATCATGATGTTCTTCAGCAGATGAACGAAGACGATTCGCCGGTGCGAGAGGCCCTTGGCCCGCGCGAACTTGATGTAGTCCTGGTGGATCGCCTCCATCGTGCCGGCCCGGGTCAGCCGGATGACGAGTGCCAGCTTGGTCAGGGCCAGGTTGAAGGCGGGCAGCACCATGTGGCTGAGCCCGTCGAGGGTGAAAAGGCTGGAGGTGATGCCGAACCAGGTCGCGGTCTCGCCACGGCCGGTCGACGGCAGCCAGCCGAGCATCACCGCAAAGACCATGATCAGCATGATGCCGACCCAGAAATTGGGCAGCGAGAAGCCGACGATCGAGCCCGCCATGATACTCCGCGAGCCCAGCCGATCGGGGTTGAGCCCGGCATAGAGACCGAGTGGAATGCCGATGAGGATCGCCATGACGAGGGCGGCCGTGGCGAGCTCCAGCGTTGCCGGCATGCGCGACAGGATCAGCCCGAGCGCCGGTTCGCCGAAGACGAAGGAGCGGCCGAGGTCACCCTGCGCCGCCGACCACAAGAAGCGCCCGAATTGCTCCCAGATCGGCCGGTCGAGCCCCAGGGACGCGGTGACGGCGGCGATGTCGGCCTGGTTCATGTCCGGCGAGACGAACATCCAGACCGGGTCGCCGACGAGATAGACGCCGAAAAAGACGAGGCTCGCCATCGCCAGGACGACGAGCACCGCCTGCATCAGCCGCCGGAGGATGAAGACCGCCACGGGCGTTCCTCCGTCAGGTGCCGGGCACGGGGCGGCGCGTCACCGCGCGCGCCGCCCGGCTCAGGTTCCGCCCGCCGTCACTCGCCCGTGACGGTCATGGCGAGCGTCCACTCGTCGGTCCGCGGCACGTAGGCGAGCCCGGCCCGGGTCGCCCAGGTGTTGACCTGGTAGTGGATCGGGATGATGCCGAGATCGCCGATCGCAATCTCGGTCGCCTCGGCCAGGAGCTCGTCGCGCCGCGCGTCGTCGACCGTACCCAGTGCCTCCAGCAAGAGCGCGTCCACCTCGGGGTTGGAGTAGCGGCCGCGATTGGAAGCGCCCATGCCGGCATCCGGATCGTGCGTCGCGAGCAGCGAGCGCAGCGGCGACGACGCCTCGCCCGAGCCTGCCCCCCAGCCGACCAGGATGAACGAGAATTCGGGCTGCCCATCGGCGCCACTCGAGGCCCGACTGAAGAAGACCGAATTGGTCATCGTATCGATCGAGGTCTCGATGCCGACCCGGGTCAGCATCTGGGCGATCGCCTCGAGAATCCGCGCATCGTTGGTGTAGCGATCGTTCGGCCCGTGCGCCACCATGCGAAATCCGTCCGGATAGCCGGCCTCGGCGAGGAGTGCTTTGGCCCCGTCCGGATCATAAGGCTCGGCCTCGAGGTCGGGCGACACGCCGAAGAAGCCCTCGGGCAGGAGCTGGCCCGCCGGGATCGACTGGCCCTCCATGACGCGGTCGCGAATCGCTTCCCGATCGATCGCCTTGGAGATCGCGAGCCGCACCCGCTGATCGCGCAAGGGGTTGTCGATGGCCGAGCCGTCCTTGGCGGTGATGTGCGGCGACTGTTCGCGCCAGTGGTCGATGTGCATGTAGATGACGCGGTTCGAGATGCCGGTGTGCAGCGCCACGTCGTCGCGTGCCTCGAGCGTCTCAAGGTCCGCGGTCGGCACGATGTTGATCATGTCGACGTCACCGGCGAGAAGGGCTGCGACCCTCGACGGGTCGGAGGTGATCGGCCGGAACACCACATCCTCGAACTCGGGCAGATCGCCCCAATAGTCGTCGTTGCGCTGGAGCACGATGCGATCGCCCGGCGTGAATTGGACGAACTTGTAGGGCCCCGTACCGAACGTCGCGGCCCCCGAATTGTAGTCCTCGGTCGTCGCGTCGCAGTGGGCCGCCGAAATGATCGGGATGGTCGACACGTCGGTCGCCATCAGGGGATAGGGGGTCTCGGTCTTGATATGGATCGTATAGTCGTCGATCTTCTCGACCGTCTTGCCCTTGATATAGGTGCCGTAGCCCGAGGGCGAGTTCGGCACGTTCGGCGCCCGCTCGAAGGTGCAGACGATGTCGTCCGCCGAGAACGGCGTGCCGTCATGAAAGGTCACACCCTCCCTGAGCTTGAACTCCCAGGTCAGGTCGTCGATCGGTTCCCACTCGGTGGCCAAGGCCGGCACCAGCCGCTGCGCCTCGTCCTGGTTGATCAGGTTGTCGAAGATGTGCTGGGCGATCTGGTTGTTGGGCGTGAGGTTGTGAAAATGCGGGTCCATCGACGTCGCCTCGGCAGCGAGCCCGATGGTCAGCGTTTCGGCCGCGGCCGTGGCAGCGAGACCCAGCGTGGCGATCGCGGTGAGCGCGACCAGTGCCGGTCGCTGACAATGGCGCATCCGATAACGGATCATGGTGGCGGACTCCCTCGGTTTTTCTTGGGCGCACGGGGGCGCGAGACCGATGAGCAGCTTAGTCGGCCTATTCACCGTGTCCATAGCGATGGCGCGTCCGGTCCTGTCGCCATCGCGTCACCGAGCGGGCGGCGCCCAGGCCGTCTCCGGGTCCAGCGGGAAGACCGGCCGCGGCAGACCCTGCCAGTCGAACCGCTCCAGGATCGGCGAGGTGAGCCCGGCCGTGTCCACCTCGAACACCTGTTCGGATGCGAAGAACGGGGCGAAGCCGGCGCGAAAATGGCCACGTGACTTGACCACCACGGTCCGGGCCGTGGCGATGTCGAGGCCGAGCATCTCGAAGAAGACGGGATCCGCCGTTTGTGCCCGGCTGGAGATCACGACGACGGTCACGCCGCCCATCCGCAGCGCCGCCGTCGGCCCGAGCACGAGGCGCCTTCCGGCATAGAGCCCGAGTCTGCCGGTCACCTGTACGTCGCCGAGGGCCACCACCTCCGCCGTCGCTGCGAACGGCCGGTCGAAGGCGTTGGCGTCGTCGCGGTTGAATGTCACCTCCAGCACGGCACCGACGCCCGCCTCGTGCGCCGCACGGGCGATCTCGGGGGCGAAGAAGCTGCCGTAGAGCACGCCTTCGGCCTTCGCGTCGACCAGCGCCTGCAGGAACTCGGTCGTCCGGCCCGAACCACCACCGCCCGGATTGTCGCCGGCATCGGAGAAGATCAGCGGAGGGCGGTTCGTGGCGAGGGCAAGCGCCACTGCCTCGGCGAGCGGGGTCAGCTTTCGAGTGAAGCTCTGCCGCTCGTCCCAGGCGATCGCCGCGAGCTCGACCGCGAGCCTCCGCGCCTCGGCCAGATGCGCCGGCTGCCTTGCCGCGACCAGGACGGCGAGACCGTTGTGCGGGGTGTCGCTGAAGACGAAGCTGCCGAAGATCGAGACGTCGAGGAGCCGGCCGCCGGCCTCGGCGAGGCGCCTTTGCCCGCGATCGATCAGCGTGCCGTAGGGCGCTTCGGCGGTGAGCAGGGTCACCGACGGCGGGCAGAGCGGCAGCCGGATGAAGGCCGTGACCGGAGCTGCCTCGCCGGCGAGCATCAGCCGCAGGGCCAAGGCCGCCTCCTCGCCGCGGGCGGCCTGGTCGACATGCGGGTTGGTGCGGTAGCCGACGATGAGGTCGGCAGCATGGACCATGGTTTCGCTGACATTGGCGTGCAGATCGAGGGTCGCGACGACGTGCGCCGGCCGCGGCACGTGCCGGCGGACCAGCGCCAAGAGCGTGCCGTCCGGATCGTCGTCGCCCTCGGCGACCATCGCCCCGTGCAGCACGACATAGGCCGCATCGACTGGCCCCGCAGCCTCCAGCCCGGCCTCGATCTCGGCGGCGAGGTCGGCAAACAGCCCGGCCGCCATCGGGCCTGCCGGATAAAGGGCCGTGATCGCGATCGGCACCGGCCGCCAGGCACCCGTCGCATCCATCGTCCGGATGAAGGCCCGGGCCTCGGCCGGCAGCCGCTGGCCATCGTCTCGGGCATCGGCCAGGATAACATCACCCTGCAGCCGGCAGCCGCACTCCAGGTCGCGCTCGGTCGCCGGCGGTGCGAAGCGGTTCGATTCGAGCATCACGCCGAGCAGGGCCACCCGCGGTGCCGTTGTTTCAGCCACTCTTCTTCACCCCTTCGAGGCCTGCCGCATGACCAGGATCCAGATCCCCAACGACTACCCGGTCGACCTCATCCCACCCGACATCTCCGCCTACCGCAAGGGCAATACCGGCATCGACTGGGTCCATCGGATCGACAGCGGCAGCCCCGGCCCGGTGGTCGGGATCACCGCCATCGTCCACGGCAACGAGCCCTGCGGGGCGATCGCCCTGGACTGGCTGCTGCGCTCCGACATCCGCCCGAGCGCCGGCACGCTGCTCCTCGCCTTCGCCGATGTCGAGGCCTACCGGCGCTTCGATCCGGCCGACCCCAACGCCACGCGCTGGCTCGACGAGGACCTCAACCGCGTCTGGTCGCCCGAGGTGCTGGACGGGCCGCGCGACAGCGTCGAGCTGCGCCGCGCCCGCGAGCTCAGGCCGGTGATCGACGAGATCGACCTCTTGCTCGACATCCACTCGATGCAGCACCCGACCGAACCCCTGATGCTCGCCGGGCCCCTGCCCAAGGGGCGCGAGCTCGCCCGCGCGGTCGGCGTGCCCGCCACGGTCGTCAGCGATGCCGGCCACGCGGCCGGCCGGCGGCTGCGCGACTACGGCGGCTTCGCCGATCCCGCCTCGGCGAAGAACGCGCTTTTGGTCGAATGCGGCCAGCACTGGGAGGCCGAAGCGGGACCGCGGGCGATCGAGACCGCCCTGCGTTTCCTGCATGCCACCGGCATCGTCGATCCGGCGTTCGGCGAGGCGTTCCTCGCCCGGCGGCCCGAGCCCGCGCCACAGCGGATGATCGAGGTGACCGAGGCCGTGACCATCGCCACCGATCGCTTCGCCTTCGCCGAGCCCTATCGCGGCCTCGAGACGATCGCGACAGCCGGCACCCGCATCGCCACCGACGGCGAGCGGCCGATTCTGACACCCTACGACGACTGTGTCTTGATCATGCCGTCGAAGCGCCTCTGGCCCGGGCAGACCGCCGTCCGCCTCGGCCGGGCGATCGACACGGACGCGTGAGCGGCCTCCGGTTGCCGCGGCTGCGACCGGCGCACGCTTTTCCCTCTGGAGCGCACGCCGGTCGATCGGTCGACTCGCCAGTGCTTATTCGAAGGCCTGGTCGGTGACCATGTGCGTCCAGGCACCCTCCGGGGCCTCGGTGATCACCGGGTCGGAGCCGGCCGAGAGCAGGGTCTCGACGGTCCGTTCGTAGTCGGCGGGGTCGAGCACGCCGTCGGAGCCTTCGACCAGCTTCGCCACCTCGCCCATCATGCGGATCTGGTGGTGCTCCTGCTGCGCCCCGGTCTCGTCATATTCGAGCACGATCATCGCCGCCTCTTCCGGGTTCTCGACGGCCCAGTCCCAGCCCTGCATCGAGGCGCGCACGAACCGTGCCATGGTGTCGACGAATTCCGCATCCTCGAGCCGCTCCTCGCGGACATAGAGCCCGTCCTCGAGGGTCGATACCCCCATGTCCTCGTACTTGAAGACGGTGAGATCGTCCTCGCTGAACCCGGCGTCGATCACCTGCCAGTACTCGTTGTAGGTCATGGTCGAGATGCAGGCGGCCTGATTCTGCAAAAGCGGATCGACGTTGAAGCCCTGGCGCAGCACCTCGACCCCGTCCTCGCCGCCGTCGGTCGGGATATCCAGGCTCGCCATCCAGGTGAGGAAGGGATACTCGTTGCCGAAGAACCAGACGCCCAGGGTCTCGCCCGGGAAGTCCTCGATGGAAGTGACGCCGGAGTCGTTGCGGCAGGTCAGCATCATGCCCGAGCGCTTGTAGGGCTGGGCGATGTTGACCAGCGGCAGGCCGGCCTCGCGGGCGGCCAAGGCCGCCGGCATCCACTCGACGATGACATCGGCACCACCGCCGGCCAGCACCTGCGGCGGCGCGATGTCCGGGCCGCCCGGATTGATCGTGACGTTCAGGTCTTCTTCTTCGTAGAATCCCTGGTCGAGGGCGACGTAGTAGCCGGCGAATTGCGCCTGGGTCACCCATTTGAGCTGGAGGGTGACGTCGTCGGCCGCCGTTGCACTGCCGCCGGCGAGAAGGGCGATCGCCGATGCTCCCATGAACCAACGCTTCATCTCGTGTCTCCCGTTGTTGAGTTTTGCTCGTCCTCTAGCGTCGCTGCGACGGATGCCAGAAGGTCACCATGCGCTCGGCCAGGGCCACGAGGCCGTAGAACGCCGAGCCGACCAGGGCGGCAACGGTGATCTCGGCCCAGACCATGTCGAGCTGCAGCCGACCCACCTCGGTCGAGATCCGGAACCCCATGCCGGCGGTGGGTGAGCCGAAGAACTCGGCGACGATGGCACCGATCAGCGCCAAAGTCGTGCAGATTTTCAAGCCGTTGAAGAGAAAAGGGGCGGCTGCCGGCAACCGTAACTTGAACAGTGTCTGCCAGTAGCTCGCGGCATAGGTACGCATCAGGTCGTGCTGCAAGTGGTCGGTGGCGAGCAGGCCCTGCACGCTGTTCACCAGCATCGGGAAAAAGCACATCAGGACGACGACGGCGGCCTTCGATTGCCAGTCGAAGCCGAACCACATGACCATGATCGGCGCCATGCCGATGATCGGCAAGGCCGAGACGAAACTGCCGACCGGCAGCAGCCCGCGCCGCAGAAACGGCAGCCGGTCGACGGCGACGGCGACCAGGATGGCACTGCCGCAGCCGATGACGTAGCCGGTGAGTGCCCCCTTGACGAAGGTCTGGACGAAATCGGTCCAGAGGATGGGCAGGCTGGAGGCGAAGCGCGCGCCGATCGCCGAGGGGGCCGGCAGCAGCACCGGGCTGATCGCGAAGCCGCGGACCAGAAACTCCCAGAGCACCAGCAGCGTGACGCCGAAGAGCAGCGGCTGGAGGAAGGCCAAGAACCGGTTCTGCGGCAGCTTCGAGAGGCGGATGTTGAACCACCAGGCGACGAACCAGAAGGTCAGGGCACCGACCACGAGCGTGTTCAAGGCCGCACCCCCATGAGCCGCCCGGTCACCCGCTCGGCGAGCCCGACGAGCGCCACGAGGCTGGCCGCCAGGATCGAGGCCATGACCAGCGCCGACCAGATCTGCACGGTCTGGCCGTAGTAACTGCCGGAGAGCATCCGGGCACCCAGCCCGGCGACGGCCCCGGTCGGCAACTCGCCGATGATCGCCCCGACGAGGCTCGCGGCCACCGCCACTTTCAGCGAGGCGAAGAGATAGGGCAGCGCCGCGGGCCAGCGCAATTTCAAGAAGGTCTCGACCTCGCTCGCGTTCCAGGTGTGCAATTGGTCGAGCAGGATGCGATCGGGGCTGCGCAGGCCCTTCACCATGCCGACCACGACCGGAAAGAACGAGAGATACATCGAGATCACCGCCTTGGGCAGCAGGCCGGTGAGACCCAGGGACGCCAGCACCACGATGATCATCGGGGCTATGGCGAGGATCGGGATGGTCTGGCTGGCGATGATCCAGGGCATCACGCTCGCATCCATCGCCCGGTTGTGGACGATGGCGACGGCCAAGAGGATGCCGAGGACGGTGCCCATGGCGAAGCCGAGCAGCGTTGCCGAAAGCGTGATCCAGGCGTGGTGGAAGAGGCTCCGTCGCGAGGTCGGGGCGACCTCGATCGTGGTTTTCCAGAGCTCGGCCGTGACCTGGTGCGGCGCCGGCAGCCGCGGCCGGTCCTGGCTCCAGGTGGCGGCGACCAGCTCACCGAACCCCAGCGTCGTGTCCTGCCGGCCGGCCTGGTCGTAGGCCCATGGCGCGTTGAGCACGATCGCCATCAGGTACCAGAGGGCGATGATCAAGCCTACGACCGCGAGGACCGGCAGGGTGTTGCCCGAGGCGATCCGCTGGACGATCACCCTGCCCCGTTCCCCACGGCTCAGACCTCGTCGTCCGTGCCGGCCCGGAGGCCGTCGCGCACCCGTGCCGCGATCTCGAGGAAGTCGCGGCTCTCGCGAATGTGCAGTGGCCGGTCGTCCGGTGGCAGGGTGCTCTCGATCACATCCGTTACCCGCCCCGGCCGCGGCGACATGACGACGATCCGGGTCGAAAGGTAGGCAGCCTCGAGGATCGAGTGGGTGACGAAGCCGATGGTCTTGCGGGTCCGCCGCCAGAGGTCCAAGAGCTGTTCGTTGAGCTTGTCGCGGACGATCTCGTCGAGCGCCCCGAAGGGTTCGTCCATCAAGAGGATGTCGGCATCGAAGGCGAGGGCCCGGGCGATCGAGGCGCGCTGGCGCATGCCGCCCGAAAGCTGCCAGGGGTGCTTGGCCTCGAAGCCCTCGAGCTCGACCAGGGCCATGACCCGGCGGACCCGCTCCTGCTGCTCGGCCCGGCTGTAGCCCATGATCTCGAGCGGCAGGCGGATATTCGCCTCGATGGTCCGCCAGGGAAAGAGGCCGGCGGACTGGAAGACATAGCCGTAGGCGCGTTTTTGCCGGGCCTCGGCGGGGCTCATGCCGTTGACCCGGATGGTCCCCGAGGTCGGGTGCTCGAGGTCGGCCGCGACCCTGAGAAACGTGGTCTTGCCGCAACCGGAAGGACCGATGAAGGAGACGAAGTCCCCCTTCTCGACGACGAGATCGACGTTGGAGAGGGCATGCACCGGCCCGTCATTGGTCGCGAAGGTCAAGGAGAGGCCCGAGGCCTCGATGACCGGAGCCCGCGAGCCAGTTGTCATGCGGGATCAGACACCCGACGGGATATTGGTCGGATCGCGCTCGACCTTGCGCGGTGCGGTCAGCTCCTTCCATTTCGACAGGGCCCGGTGCGGGGCGGGGAAGGCCGGCCGCGGCACGAACCTTCCCCTGCCCGCCTGTGGCTGGCTGTTCTGCCCGTCGGCCCAGACGACCTCGCCGCGGCTCAGGGTATAGCGCGGCAAGGCCGACACCTTCACCCCCTCGAACACGTTGTAGTCGATGATCGACTTCTGCGAGGCGGCGGTGATGGTCTTCGAAAGCTTGGGGTCCCAGACCACGATGTCGGCATCGGCCCCTTCGACGATCGCCCCCTTCTTCGGGTAGACGTTGAGGATCTTGGCGATGTTGGTCGAGGTGACGGCGACGAACTCGTTGGGCGTCAGCCGCCCGGTCTCGACCCCGTTCGTCCAGAGCACCGAAAGCCGGTCCTCCAGCCCGCCGGTGCCGTTCGGGATGCTGGGAAAGCCCGAGAGCCCCATCTTCTTCTGCTCGGTGGTAAACGCGGCATGGTCGGTCGCCACCACCTGCAGGCTGCCGGACTGCAGCCCGGCCCAGAGACTCTGCTGGTGGTCCTTCGAGCGGAAGGGCGGCGACATCACCCGCCGGGCCGCATGCTCCCAGGACTTGTCGAAATATTCGTGCTCGTCGAGCACCAGATGCTGGATCAGGGGCTCGCCATAGACCCGCATGCCCTTGGCCCGGGCGCGCCGGATCGCCTCGTGCGCCTGCTCGCAGGAGACGTGCACGATATAGAGCGGCACACCGGCCGCATCGGCGATCATGATCGCCCGGTTGGCGGCCTCGCCCTCGACCTCGGGCGGCCGCGAATAGGCATGGCCCTCGGGCCCGGTCATGCCGAGCTCCATGTACTTCTTCTGCAGCTCGGCCACGATGTCGCCGTTCTCGGCATGGACCAGGGGCAGGGCACCGAGTTCGGCACAGCGCTTGAACGACGCGAACAGCTCGTCGTCGTCGACCATCAGAGCACCCTTGTAGGCCATGAAGTGCTTGAAGGTGTTGACCCCGCGCTTCACGACTTCCGCCATCTCGTCGAAGATCTGCTCCGACCAGCCGGTGATCGCCATGTGGTAGCCGAGATCGACGCAGATCTGCGGCGCCGACTTCCGGTCCCACTCCTCGACCGCCTTGACGAGGCTGCCATCGGCGCCGGGCAGGACGAAGTCGACCAGCATGGTCGTACCGCCCGAGGCCGCGGCGAAGGTGCCGCTCTCGAAGGTCTCGGCCGCGGTCGTCCCCATGAACGGCATCTCGAGATGGGTGTGCGGGTCGATGCCGCCCGGGATGACGTAGGCATCGGTGGCATCGACCGTCTCGTCACCCTTCAGGTCCTTGCCGATGGCAGCGATCGTCTCGCCCTCGATGAGCACGTCGGCCTCGTAGCTCCGATCCGCCGTGACGATCGTCCCACCCTTGATGACTTTGCTCATTGCCCTCTCCCAAACATGAACGTGGGGAAGATGATCTTCCCCACACCCCAGCGGGACTTTGCGCCGTCGCCCCTCGAGAGCGCCGTCGCAAAAGAACGGTGGGGCGCGGGGAGGATCATCCTCCCCGCATTCCTCAACTGACGATCTCCGCCGTCTCGACCACGGCGTGGAGCAGCACGTTGGCGCCCTTCTCGGCCCATTCCGGCGTGATCTCCTCGGCCTCGTTGTGCGACAGGCCGTCGACGCAGGGGCACATCACCATGCAGGTGGGGGCGACGCGGGCGATCCAGCAGGCGTCGTGCCCGGCGCCGGAGATCAGGTTGCGGTGGCTGTAGCCGAGCCGTTCGGCGGCGCGCCGGACAGCGTCGACGCAGGTCTCGTCGAAGGTCACCGGGTCGAAATGGCCGGTCTGCTCGATCTCGATCTCGAGCTTCAGCTCCTCGGCGATCTTCGCGGCGCCCTCACGGAGCCGGGCTTCCATGTCCTTCTGCACATCGAACGAGGGCGAACGGAAGTCGATCGTGAAGACCGTCTTGCCCGGAATGATGTTGCGGCTGTTGGGGTAGACCTCGATATGGCCGATCGCGCCCACCGCTTCCGGCTGGTGGCTCAACGCGATCTCGTGGACGAGCTCGGTGATCCGCGCCATGCCGAGACCGGCATTCCTGCGCATCGGCATCGGGGTGGAGCCGGTGTGGCTCTCGCGGCCGGTGAGCGTCACCTGCAGCCAGTTCAGCCCCTGGCCGTGGGTGACGACCCCGATATCGATGCCCTCGGCCTCGAGGATCGGTCCCTGCTCGATGTGCAGCTCGAAGAAGGCCTTCATCGGCCGGACACCGACCTCCTCGTCGCCGCGCCAGCCGATCCGCTGCAACTCGTCGCCGAAGCGCAGCCCTTTCGCGTCCTTGCGATCGTAGGCCCAGTCCAGGGTATGCATTCCGGCGAACACCCCAGAGGCCAGCATCGGCGGGGCGAAGCGGGTGCCCTCCTCGTTGGTCCAGTTGGTGACGACGATCGGATGCTTCGTCTTGATGTCGAGATCGTTCAGCGTGCGGACGATCTCGAGCCCGCCGAGCACCCCCAGGACACCGTCGTATTTGCCGCCGGTCGGCTGTGTGTCCAGGTGACTGCCGACATAGACGGGCAGCGCCTCGGGGTCGGTGCCTTCGCGGCGCATGAACATGGTGCCCATCTGGTCGACGCCCATGGTGAGCCCGGCCGCCTCGCACCAGCGCTGAAACAGAGCTCGACCCTCGGCGTCCTCGTCGGTCAGCGTCTGGCGGTTGTTGCCACCGGCCACGCCCGGGCCGATCTTCGCCATCTCCATGATCGAGTCCCAGAGCCGGGCGCCGTCCAGCTGCAGATTTGCACGCGGTTCCGCCATGCTCCTCACCTCCTGCACAAAAAGGCGGCAAAGGTCGAAAGAGCAAGGGCTTTCGACGGCCGAGTGCCACCGTGGAACGACCACGAAATGGTCGAAAAAACGCTAACACCGCGCCGCGGCCAGTCAAGCGGCTTTGCGGCGGTGGGCGGGCGCCCGGCCGGGCCGAGAGCAGGCTTCGTTCGACCCCCGAGCGCAGGCGAGCGGCTCCATGGGACTTTCTTATTGGTTGACGAGTATACTATAGGATCAACTAATAAGTAAATTCCGAGGGCGAGGTGCATGCAGGCTGCGGATCCGACCTCTACTGCCCTTCCGGGCTGGCGGGCGCGGCTCGCTCGCTCGGGCCTTGCCGTGCTCGACCTCGTACTGCCGCCGCGCTGTCTCGCCTGCGGCGAGCTGGTCGAGGCGCAAGGCCGGCTCTGCGCCGAATGCTGGTCGGAGATCGCCTTTCTCTACGGCCGGCAATGCCGCGTTTGCGGGTTGCCGCTGCCGGACGTCTCGGCCGAGGCACCGATCTGCGGCTCCTGCCAGGACGAGCCGCCCGTCTTCGATCGCGCCCGGGCTGCCCTTCGCTACGACGGCGTGGCACGCCGGCTGGTGCTGCGGTTCAAGCACGGCGACCGGCTCGACGGGACCGCCACTTTCGCCGGCTGGATGGCCAAGGCGGGAAGCGAGCTCCTGGCTGCCGCCGATCTGGTGATCCCGGTGCCGCTGCATCGCTGGCGGCTGGTCCAGCGCAGCTACAACCAGTCCGCCCTCCTGGCCCGTGCTGTCGGCAAGCGGGCCGGCAAGCCGGTCCTGGTCGACGGCCTGGTCAAGTTGCGCGCCACGGCATCGCAGCAGCGGCTCGATGCGATCGCGCGTCGGCAGAATGTTCGCGCCGGCGATTTCGCGTTCGGCCCTGCGGCCCGTCTCGCCGTGCCGGGTCGGCGGGTGCTGTTGATCGACGACGTGTTCACCACCGGCAGCACGGCGAGTGCCTGCGCGCAATGTCTCGTCGCCGGCGGGGCGCGGGCGGTCGACCTCCTGACGCTGGCGAGGGTGGTGCGCGACCCGGCCGCCCCTATATCTCCGTGACGGTTCTGCCACAGCCCCGAACGTCGCACAGGACAGCATGCCGGTCGTCGAGATCTACACCAAGCCCCTTTGTCCCTTCTGCATCCGGGCAAAACGGCTGCTGAAGCAGAAGGGCGTCGCCTACGACGAGATCGACATCTGGCTGTCCTCGGCGCGGCGCAAGGAGATGCTGGAACGCGCCGAAGGCCGCTACACCGTGCCGCAGATCTTCATCGACGGCCGCGGGATCGGTGGTTGCGACGACCTCGTGGCGCTGGATGCGTCGGGCGAGCTGGAGCCGCTCTTGAACGGCGGAGTTTCCGGGTGATTCGCTACCAGCTGCGCTGCAGCCGCGGCCACGGCTTCGAGGGCTGGTTCAAGAACAGCGACGCCTACGAGCGCGAGGTCGCAGCCCTGGATTGCCCGATCTGCGGCGATCGGTCGATCGAGAAGGCGATCATGGCACCGGCCGTGCTGCAGCGCGCCGAGCGCGCCTCCGGCCCCGATCCGGCCGATCCCGAGAGTGCTCCCAGCGGTACCGACGGTCCAGCAGCCGCCGCGGCGTCGCCGAGCGAGGGCAGCGCGCCGATCGCCACGGTGCCCGCAGCGGGGGGGCGGCCGCCACCGCTGGCAGCGGAGCAGGTGCAGCTCGCCAAGGCGATGATCCTGATGCGCCAGCTGAAGGCGCATGTGGAGGCCAATTTCGAGCATGTCGGCAAACGCTTTGCCGACGAGGCGCGCAAGATCCACTACGCGGAGGCGGAGCCGCGCGGCATCTACGGCGAGGCGACGCGCGACGAGGTCGAGAGTCTCGAGGACGAGGGCATCGCCATCCTGCCCCTGCCCGATCTGCCCAAGCTCGACGGCTGAACCCGGATCGACGACCCGACGATCGAAGACCGGGCGAGTCAGCCGAACCAGGCGACGGCGGCGGCAAAGAAGAGGGTGGTGGCCAGCGCGTTGAGCCCCATGGCGAGCCCGGCGAAGGCTCCGGCCGTCTCGTTGACCTGAAAGGCCCGGGCGGTGCCGATGCCGTGGGCGGCGACGCCGATGGCGAGCCCGCGGGCGCGCTGATCGGTGATCCGAAACCGGTCGAGCAGCCAGCCGCCGGCAATCGCCCCCACCATGCCGGTGATGATGACCGCAACGGCGGTCAGCGAGGCGAGGCCGCCCAGCCGGTCGCTGAGCGCCATGGCGATCGGCGTGGTGACCGATTTGGGGGCGAGCGAGACGAGCGTCTCGACCGTGCCGCCCAAGGCCCAGGCGATGCCGAGGGCACTCGCGATCGCGGTGAGCGAGCCCACGATGAGCGCCGTGGCGGTCGCCGCCACGGCACCGCGCAGTGCTCGGAGCTGACGATAGAGCGGGACGGCGAGTGCGACGGTGGCCGGGCCCAGCATGAAGTGGACGAACTGCGCCCCGTCGAAATAGTCGCCGTAGGGTGTGTCGGTGGCGAGCAGCAGGGCGACCAGGGCCAAAACGGCGATCAGCACCGGGTTGACCAGCGGCCGCCGGCCGCTCTTCTCGTAGAGCCACATGCCCGCCTGATAGGCGACGAGGGTGGCAGTGAGGGCGAACAGCGGGCTGGCGGCGAGGTAGACCCAGATGCGGTAGAGGTCCTCGGTCATCGGCCGGCCGCCTTGCCGGATGCCGGTCCCGCCAGCCGCTGCATCAGCCAGCCGGTGACGACGATGGTCACAGCGGTGCCGAACAGCAGAGCCCCGGCGATCGGCAGCCAGGCCTCGGCCAAAAGCTGCAGGTGGAGGACGACGCCGACCCCGGCCGGGACGAACAGGAGGCCCAGGTGCTGGAGCAGGCCACGGCTGAAGCCGTCGAGGCCGGGCGTCTCGCTGCGACGCAGGACGAGGGCGAGAAAAAGGATCGCCATGCCGAGCACCGGGCCCGGGATCGGCAGCTCGAGGCCGGTGACGATGGTCTCGCCCACGAGCTGACAGACGAGGAGGACGGTGAGGTAGCGGAGCATGGCACCTCGCTGAATGGACCCGGATCACAGGGCGGGCCGGCACAAAGCCGTCGCCCGAGCGCCAGCGATGTGGCAAACAGCGGGTGACCGCAAGGCGAAAGGGGAGCGGGCTCATGCTGAAGATCTGGGGGCGGCCCAACTCGATCAACGTGCAGAAGGTGATGTGGACGGTGGCCGAACTCGGCATCGCCCACGAGCGGCTCGACGCGGGCGGGGCCTTCGGCGGGCTCGAGACCGATGCCTATACCGCCTTGAACCCCAATCGCCGCATCCCGGTGGTCGAGGACGGCGAGCTGGCGCTCTGGGAGAGCAACGCCATCGTCCGCTATCTCGCCGCCAAATACGGTTCGGGCACGCTCTGGCCCGAGGATCCGGGGCTGCGCTCGCTGGCCGATCGCTGGATGGATTGGCAGGTGACCACGCTGTTGCCGCAGCTGCACGTGATCTTCTGGGGGCTGATCCGCACGCCCGAACCCGCCCGCGACAACGACAAGATCGCCGCGGCCGCGGAGGCCATTCGGCCCGTTTGGGAGTTGCTCGACGAGCATCTCCGGGTCCGCCGGTTCGTCGGCGGGCCGGAGTTCACCATGGGCGACATTCCCTTGGGCTGCGCCTATTGGCGCTACCGCAACCTGCCGGTCGAGCGCCCGAGCCTGCCCCGTATCGAGCACTGGTACAGCCGGCTCGAGGAGCGGCCGGCCTACCGCCAGCACGTGATGCTGCCGGTGACCTGACCGGCCGGGCGCCTCGATGACGGAAGACGAAGCGGCCGCCGCCGGCGAGACCCCGGATCGAGCGCCGCCGTTCTCGCTCAAGGGTGCCCTGCGCGATCTCTATTTCGGCGCCGACAGGCGGGCCGCCCGGTTTCAGTACGGCCTGATCATCATCGATGTGGCGATCATCCTCTTCTTCCTGACCGTGACCTTCATCGCCGACGCGCCGTGGCTGATCTGGGTCGACTTGGCACTCGCGGTCCCGCTCGCCCTCGACCTCGCCGCCCGCCTCTATATCGCCCCGCGCCCGCTGCGCCACCTGCTGAACTGGATCACCATCGCCGACATCATCGTCGTCGTCTCGCTGATCCTGCCGATTTTCACCGGCGACTACGCCACGCTCGCCTTGCTTCGCGTGCTGCGGGCCGCCCGGCTCGCCCGCTCCTACCACCTCTTCGAGACCCTCAAGCGTGACAACAAATGGGTCCGCCAGCACGAGGAGCCGATCCAGAGCGCCATCCACATGGTGCTCTTCCTCTTCGTCACGACCGCCCTGGTCTACGTCCACCAGGCCGGGCGCAACCCGATGATCGAGACCTATGTCGACGCCCTCTACTTCACCGTGGCGACGCTCACCACCACGGGCTTCGGCGACATCACGCTCATCGGCGAGTTCGGCAAGCTGCTCTCCGTCGCCATCATGATCGTCGGCATCGCGCTCTTCATCCGCCTCGTCCAGGCGATCTTCATGCCCGCCCGGGTCCGCCACCGCTGCCCCGAATGCGGTCTCCTCAAGCACGAGCCCGATGCCGTCCACTGCAAACACTGCGGCACCATCCTCGATATCCCGAACGAAGGCTGACCGGCAGGGCGAGGCAAGAGAGACGGGAAGGCACGCCTTCCCGTGCCCATCCGGTTGTTTGCCGCCGCGATCCGTCGGAGCGGTGTAGGAATATTAGCCGATATCGGTGATGGGGTCAAGGTGGCGGTCGGGCTCGTTCGGCGACACGAGGTGGCCGACAGCGACAGGACTTGCACGCCGCGCCGTCATGTTCGATCAAGCTATTGATGTGAAACGTCTAAATGAGGATGCCTGCGTCATCCTGTCCGCTCGGGTTCCTTCGCGAATCCCGGGTTCCTTCGTCGTCTGGCCGGGTTTGTTCGTCGGGTCTTCGGGTTCGTTCGTCGGCCCCGGTGGGTTCGTTCGCGGGTTTCAGCGGCAAAATGTGACGCCTGGTGAACCATAAGCGTTCATGATGGCGCACGGAGCGGCGCATTTCTCGGGTCATGCGTCGTATAGCGACTCGTTTCTCGGGTTATGGTGCAAAAAGCGACACATCCCGAGCGCTGGCGAGTCGGTATAGGACACATCCGCCGCGATTGGCGCGCCGGCATGCGATTCGCCATAAGCGATCGTTATGGGCGGTGCGGTGCCGGCGGTTGTTCTGCCCCGCCGCTCAGAAAACGAGCCCGGCGATTCCCCAGATCAGGCCGACCAGGAGGGCGGCGAGCAGGGCGATCGGCACCAGCGGGTGAATGTTGTTCAAGAGCCTGGCGGCGTTGCAGATGTACCCGACCACGTGTTGCGCCGGGGTCTTCGGGCTCTTCGAGTACTCCATCGCCGCCTTGACGACATAGAAGACACCGGTATTGGCGGCGAGCAGCGCCTTGGTCAGCCAGACCGCGTTTTTGGGGGCGACCAGGTAGTTGCATTTCAAGAGAATGCGCTGCTGGTCATCGGGGTTGTACTCGCCCTCGACCCAGTGCAGCTCCCTGTGGAAATCGAGCAGGCCGAATTCGTAGGTGGTGAACGCCTTCTCGACCCCGCTGTCCGCGAAGACGACTTTGTAGGTGGCGTCCGATTGCAGGTAGATCAGGGCACGGACCACGGCCCCCACCGGCATGAACCGGAGATTGCCGTCGTAGTGCTTGTCGAACAGGCCCTGATCGCCGCCCTTGTCCTTGTTGTAGTGCGAGATATAGAGCTCGTCGGTGTGCTGCATCGGCGTGATGACGTAGTCGGCCGGGAACTGCTCCAGGATCCGGCTCTTGATCACCTCGCTCTCGCGCAGCCGGTCGATCTCGGCGTTGATCTCGGCCGGCAGCGTTTCGAGATAGACGTGCTTGGACGGCCGATCGCGCAACTCCGCCTCGTACTCCCGCTCGATCCAGCGAACCAGCCCGTCGATCACCCCCTGCGTCGCCGCATCGTCGAAGCGGCCGAGCTGCGCCTTGAAGTGCCGGGCCGCCGGCGCCCGCCCCTCGGGGCCGGTATCGATGCGAGCGAGATCCGCGCTATCCGTCATGACATGCCTCCGAACAAGGGCGCGACGATCACCAGCCGCTGCCCACGAACTGCCACTATGCTTCAGCACGAAACTGTTGCGATCGTGTGGCAGAACCGGGACGACACCGGAGCTCTGGCCTTGTCCCCGATGCGGGGGAAATGATTTCCCCCGCACCCCCTCGGGACTTCGGCGGCGGTGCCTCGGGGGGACGGCACGAAAAAGACTCCTGGAGTCTTTTTCTGGAGTCTTTTTCGTGCCGGAGGGGCCCGGGGAGGCGTTGCCTCCCCGGTTTTCTTTTCTTCTACAACGGCTTCGGTGCTTCTTTGCGGAGTAGTTCGGGCCAGTGCCAGAGGACGAGGGCGAGGGCCAGGAGGCCCTCTGTTGCGATCACTTTCTGGGCGGTGGCGGCACCCAGCCATTCGGCCATCAGGCCGGCGTGGAGGAAGCCGAAGGGGGCGGCACCGATGGCGACGGTGATCAGGCCCATGATGCGGGTGCGGATCGCCGGCGGGCAGGCGGCGATGGGCAGGCTGATCTGCATGGCGTTGAAGCCGGCCATGCCGAAGCCGGCGGCGAAGAGGGCGAGGGTTGCGACCAGGGTGGTCGTCGCCCAGCCGAAGGCGAGGGTGCAGGCGAGGAAGAGGAGGGCACCCAGGCTGTAGAGGCGGGCGAAGACGGCGGGCTGCGCGTGCGCGATGATCAGGAAGGCGGCGATCAGGGCGCCTGCGGCTTCGGCGGCGACGACGAGGCCGATGGCCGTCGGGCCGAGGTTCTGGACGGTCTCCAGGATCACCGGCGCCAGCGAGATGTAGGGAAACGCCCAGAGGTTGAAGACCAGGGTCACCATGATCGTGCCCATCAGCAGGCGATGCCGGCGCACATAGCCGACGGCTTCGGCGAGTGAGCGGCCGACGCCGGCAGGCGTGGCGGCCGCGCTGCCGGCGTCGGCGGTGTCGGGCTGGCGCCAGCAGAGCCAGAGGCAGAGGGCGTGGACGACGGCGCCTGTGGCGAAGACGCCGACGACACCGGTGGTCTCGAGCAAGAGGCCGCCGATGGCGGGGCCGAGGATGCGGGTGCTCTGGTTGGAGACGACCTCGAGGCCCATGCTGGCCTGGACGCGCTCCAGCCCGGCGGCTTCGGCGAGCGCCGTCCGGCGAATCGGGGTTTCGAGCGTCCAGGCGAATCCGGCGAGGAGGGCCGCACCGAGCAGGTGCCAGAGGTGCAGGCCGGTGGTGAGTGTGAGGACGAGCAGGCCGAGTGCCGTGGTGGTGAGCAGGGCGAAGGTGGCGAGCAGCACCGAACGCTTGCTGACGCTTGCGACCAGCGCGGTCGTGAAGGCGCCGGCGAGGAGTGGCGCCATGCGCGCCGTGGTCATCGCCGCGACCCAGAAGGGCGAGCCCGTCAGCTGCAGGGCCAGGAGCGCGAAGGCGAGGATCTCGAGCCAGCGGACGATGTTGACGCCCAGCCCGGCGAGCCAGAGGTCGCGGGCGGCCGGTGCCCGGATGGCGGCGAAGGGGTTCTGCATCGTGGGAAGCCGGCGTCTTGCCGCGGTTCCGCTCCGGCCTCGTGATGGTCCTCGCGGTTCGCCCGGCCGGGTCGACCCGGTGGTTCCGGGGTGGGCTCAGAGCATGCTGGGCAGGACGCGGTCGGGCGGGCGGTGGCCGTCGGCGAAGGTCTTGATGTTGATGATCACCTTCTCGCCCATGTCCTGGCGGCCTTCGATGGTGGCGGAGCCCATGTGCGGGATGAGGACGACGTTGTCGAGGGCGAGGAGGCGGGGGTTGATCTGCGGCTCGTGCTCGAAGACATCGAGGCCGGCGCCGCCGAGCTCGTTGTTCTTGAGCATGCGGGTCAGCGCCGCCTCGTCGACCACCTCGCCGCGGCTGGTGTTGACGACGATGGCGTGGGGGCGGAGCAGCTTGAGGCGGCGGGCGGAGAGGAGGTGGAAGGTACCCGGGGTGTGCGGGCAATTGACCGAGAGGATGTCGACCCGGGCCAGCATCTGGTCGAGGCTCTCCCAGTAGGTGGCTTCGAGCTCGGTCTCCAGCGATTCGTGGGCGCGGCGGCGGTTGTGGTAGTGGATGGCGAGGCCGAAGCCCTTGGCGCGGCGGGCGACGGCCGAGCCGATCCGCCCCATGCCGAGGATGCCCAGGCGTTTGCCGTTGATCCGGTGGCCGAGCATCGAGGTCGGCGACCAGCCGGTCCATTCGCCCGAGCGGGCGAGCTTCTCGCCCTCGACCAGGCGCCTCGAGACCGCGAGGATCAGCGCCATGGTCATGTCGGCGGTGTCCTCGGTCAGCACGCCCGGGGTGTTGGTGACGGTAATACCGCGTTTGTAGGCGGCTTCGACGTCGATATTGTCGACCCCGGTGCCGTAATTGGCGATCAGCTTGAGCTGCTCGCCGGCGCGGGCGAGAAGGGCGGAGTCGATTCGGTCGGTGACGGTGGGAACCAGGACCTCGCAGCTCTGCAGGGCATCGACCAGGCCGGCCCGATCCATGGGCGTGTCGTCGTGGTTGAGCTTGGCGTCGAACAGCTCCATCATGCGCGTTTCGATGACGTCGGGCAGCTTGCGGGTGACGATCACCGAAGGGCCTTTACGGGGCATGGTCGCTCCTCTCCAGTCACAGCTGCCGAAGTCGTCGATGCGGCCGGGCGCCCGACTTTTTGGGCTCGTAGCAGAAACCGGGGCGGCTCACAAACCACCTCTTGGCGTCCTCGGCGCGTACCGGAAAGCAGCGGTGGCGCTCTCGCGCGAGCGCCGGCGGGCGATCTGGAGAAAGGGCTTTGAAGCGCAGGGTCCTGCTTCCTATACAGGGCGGTGACGATGCGCGGGCCGCCCGGCCGCGCTCTTTCACCGGTTGCGAGGTGTTCGATCTTGGCCCGTCGTTTCGTTCTGCTGCTGATCGTCGTGTTGCTCGGGACGGGATCCCTCTGGTCCGGCCCGGCGACGGCGCAGTCGACCGGCCTGCCGCTGCCGCGCTTCGTCTCGCTGGCGTCCGACGAGATCAATGTCCGCACCGGCCCCGGGCAGATGCACCCGATCCGCTGGGTGTTCACCCGGCGCGGCGTGCCGGTGCAGATCGTCGAGGAGACGCAGGACTGGCGGCGGATCGTCGATCACGAGGGCGAGACCGGGTGGATCCATGCGAGCCTCTTGTCGTCCAGGCGGACCGTCCTGGTCATCGGCGAGACGCGCCCGTTGCGCCGCACGCCGCGGCACGACGCGCGGATCGTCGCCATGGTCGAGCCGCTGGTGATCGGCAATCTGCTCAATTGCGAGGGCAGCTGGTGCCTGATCGAGGTCGACGGCCGTCGCGGCTGGCTCGAGCGCGGCCAGTTCTACGGCGCCCTCGAATCGGAGATGGGTGGGTAGGCAGGACGGAAGGATCGGGGAGGCACGCCTCCCCGCACCCCACCTTTCCTTCGATGACTCCGACGAAGGCACGATCGAGTTATGCGGCCGCAAGGTAATCGTCTAGCGTTGCTTCGTTCGCGTCGCGGAGCCTTTGTTCGATCGCCGGACGCTTTGTCACAAAGGCGTCGGCACCGCCGTCGATAACGCGAAGCAGCGGCCTGAGCCGCTCCTTGAGACCGCGCACGGCCTTGTCCTCGTATTCGTCTCTGCCGAGCCAGTGGCTGACGCGTTCGGCGGCTTCTGCGTCACCGAGTACGGCCCGCGCCACCCATGTGAGGGCCTCCAGCCGCGGAAACCGCTCGGCAAGAGCCTCGAGCTTCGCCCGGTCACCTGCCGCCAGAGCTGCTTCGAAGGCGACGGCGAAGCCGGGCAGATGCTCGCCGGCATCGTCCCATGCCCGCTGCCTTGCGGCGAGGAGGGCGGCGTAGGCGAAGCCGGGCTCCTCGGCGAGCACCTGCTCGATCTCGGCCAGCGCTGCCTGCCGCTCACCCTGCTCTGCGGCGAAGCGGAGCCGGCGCAGGCGGCCGCGGCGCTCGACACCTTCCGGCAAGACGGCCTCGGTCGGCGTTGCCGCCGCCGGTAGCTGGCCCTGCAGCCCGGCGCTGACCAGCGGCAGCGTCTGGCCGGCCTTCAACTGAGCTGCGAAACTTCGAAGGAACTGATTGGCGGTATCGATCGCAAGGCCCTGCTCGACCGCCTGCATCGCTCGGGCCGGATCGCTGGCGTTCGACCAGAGCCGTGCAGAGATCGCCCAGGTGATCGGATCGGTGGCACTCGCCGCTATCGCCGCGTCGACGACCCGGCGGGCGTCGACGAGCCGGCCCTCGGCGATCAGCAGTTCCGCCAGCTGGTGGCGGGCGACGGCATCGTCGGGGAAGCGCTCGATCGTCTCCTCGAGCAGAAGCTCGGCATCACCCTGTCGGTCCGGTAACCGGGCGAGCAGCCTCGCCAGCTGGGTGCGGGCATCCGCATTGGCGGGATCGCGGCGGATGAACTCCCAGCCGACCAACTCGGCGGCCTCGACGGCGCCGCGGGCCTCCAGGCTGTCGCGCCAGAGCGACCAGAGAAAAGGGTTGTCCGGCTGCCAGCCGAGCCCTTCGCGGGCCAACTCCTCGGCGAAGCGGCAATAGCGGGTGTGGTCGGGGCCGGTCATGCGCAGCATCGCGCTGCCGAGCATGTGGATGGCGCGGACGAAAAATTCCGGGTTGCCGGTGGCCTCCAGATAGCGGCGGTGGTCGTTGAGCAGTGTGTCGATGTCGCTGCGCGAGCGGTCGAGTTCCGGCTGGAGGCGATCGATCACGCGCTGGCAGTCCACCGGCATCGGCGAAGTGAGGTTCTGGATGCGCCTCAGGTTTTCTGGACGGCCGAGCGGCGCGAGATCGCGATCGCAGCGCCACCAGCCGGGCGGCTCGATGTCGCGGAATGCACGTGTTTGCAAGAGTTCGCCTACCAGCTTCCGCCAGTGCTGCGGGGCGCGCGGGTAGAGCGACTTCAAGGGCAGCCATTCGGCCTTGAACTCGGCACCCGTCGGCTCGTTGGCCAGGGCCCAGTGGCCGAGACCGGCCAACCATGCGGCATCGGGGTTGCCCGCCGGGTGCGGCAGGCGCCGCAGGCCCAGGAGGCCGATGTCGAGGTAGTGCAGCGGCAGGACATTGCCGGCCTCGCGGCAGAGGCGGTGCCAGAAGGGTTCGAGATCGATGATGGCGTCGGCTGTAGCGGCGTCGGCGACGAGCGGCTGGGTCGAGGCCAGCATGCGCCAATAGGCAGCACGCGCGTCGCGCGCGGGTGCGATGACGAGGCGGGCCGTCCACTCGTTCCAGACGACGAAGCGCCGCCGCAGCTCGGTCGCGGTCGTGACCAAGCGGAGTGCCGTCACGATCTCGAAGGTCTCGGCTACCTCGGCGACGAAGCGCTGCAGTTTGGCCGGGGATCCGGGCAGCAGGCTCCTCCGCCGCTGCTCCAGCCAGACGAGCACGGCACCGTCGAGCGCCCGCATCGCAGGATCATCGGCCGGCAAATGGCTGAACAACATCCGTGCGGCGTCGGGCCGGTCGGCCCGGTCGTAGGGGTGAACGAGCGCATAGCCGGCAATAAAGTCGGCGAAAGCCGCGGCCGGCTCCCGCTCGAAGGTTTCGAGCCAGGGATGCCGATAGAGGCCGCTAGCGCGTTCTGCTGCCGTCATCAGGGTATCTCTTCACCGAACGTCTCGTCATCGGCGGCCAAGCGCAGGGCCATCAGATGATGGTTGCGCAGGGCGCGAATGTCGAGATCGCCCAAAGGTGTTACGATCTCGCCGATCTTGACCAGATGATCGCGCCGATATCTTAACCGACAGTGAAGAATCTCCGCCAGCAGCAAATCTTCGCTGGGGATCGGCGCCAGCGGCATGGCGCGGCCATAGGGTAGTCTGGCAGGAGCGGGGAAGAAGTAGGGCCAAGGCTCGCTGTCGAGCACTGTCGGAACCGTGAAGGCGCAAGCCGTGGCCGGATCCTCGAGGGCTGCCACGACGTCGCGCATCGGATAGATCATGAGGGCCACGGGCACGGGCCCGGTCCGCGCAGCATAGTGCGCGAGCCCCAGGCGATCGCGCAAGCGGCAGGGCCAATCGTCGGCCTCGATATCGTCGGCCAGCTCCGCTGCGAAACCGCCGAAACTGGGGCGTTCATCGCCCGATAGATTCCATTGGGCCAGGAACTTGTCCAGCATCGCGTGGTTCTTCTCGTCGAAGGCCCGGCGCAGCTCGGCGAAGCTCCAGCCTATTAATTGTAGAGGACGGTTTAGACTTTCAACCCGCGCAATGTTTTGATGATCATCGTACTGCGGCAACTCGGCCGGCTGAAATGCTCGCTGAAACGTGTGCGGAACATCGATGACTTCGACGTGCTCCCGCCGGTAATCGATGTGGCGTCGGCGTAGCGTCTCGGCGCCGTCGGCATCTTTTGCGAAGTCCTCGAAATACGCCCACCGTACCGCCCCGACGCGCGTCTCGAACACGAGATTATCAGCCTCGGCGCGGGTAACGTGAGCCGGCGCTTGCCGCCACTGCACGAGAGCCTGGGCGAGAGCGGGCGTTGCGAAATTCATGGTCGTCCGCCGTCGTTGTCACGCAACTTGGAGCACAATGACGAGCCCATGCCAATGCCGGGCATCGGCACCTTCAAGAGCGAAGTTTCAAGAGAACGGAGGGGCGCGGGGAGGCGGTGCTTCCCCGATTCTTTATCTTCTCGAGCCTTTTGCCTCTTCTTCCTCCGCGTGGGGCTCGAGGTAGATGGTTTCCTGGGTGGCGCCCAGCATGGCACCCTGGATGACGTCGGCGCCGCCGGCGAAGGCCGGGCGGGATTCTTCGACCGGCGGGCGGATGCGGGTTCGCCAGACGGCGTGGAGGGCGATGGCGAGGTAGACGACTGCCAGGTACAGGAAGAGGGCACTCGGCTGGGCGAGTTGCATGATCGGGGCGGCGATGGCGGGGCCGAGCGTCGAGCCGGCGCCGAAGACGAGCAGCAGGCCGCTCGCGATCGCGACGTACTCGCCTTCGGCGGCGCGGTCGTTGGCGTGCGCCACGGCCACCGGGTAGAGGGTGTGCATGGCGCCGCCCAGGCAAGCGACCATCAGGATGACGGTGGTCGGATCCCTGGGATCCAAGAGGTGGATCGAGAGGGCGAGCGCGGCACCGGTCAGGCTGGTGACGGCGAGGACCCAGCGGCGCTCGAGCCGGTCGGAGAGCCTGCCGACGGGCGCTTGCATGATCGCCCCGCCGACGATCGCCCCGGCGACCAGCAGGGCTACGGCATAGACGGGCAGGCCGATGGCGCCGGCATAGACCGGGGCCAGCGTGCCGAAGGCGCCGTGGGCGAGGCCGACGCCGAAGCAGGCGGCGACGGCGATCGGTGAGACGCGGATCAGCCGGCGGATGTCGAGCTTCACCTCGTGCAGCGGATCGGGGGCGCGGCTGGAACTGATCGCGGTGGGCACGAGGGCGAGGGAGGCCAGGATGGCGACCAGGACGAAGGGCTCGAAGCCCGCCGGGCTGTAGAGGGTGACGGTGAGCTGGCCCACCACCGAGCTCGCCAGGTTGACGATCATGTAACGGGCGAAGACGCGGCCGCGGCTGGCGCTGGTCGCACTTTCGCTCAGCCAGCTTTCGATGATCATCGTCGCCCCGGCGAAGGCGAAGCCGGTGCCGGCGCGGACCAGGATCCAGGCGATCGGCGAGACGATCAGGACGTTGAGCAGGGCGGTGACGGCGACCAGGGCCGCCATGGCACTGAAAACGCGGATATGGCCCACGGACGAGACGAGGCGTGGGGCGTAGAGGCAGCCGGCGACGTAGCCGGCGGCAAAGGCGCTGCCGATCAGGCCGATGAGATAGGTCGGAAAGCCCTCGAGCTCGGCGCGGATCGGCAGGGTCAGGCCCAAGAGCGCGCCCGCGGCGAAAAGCAGGGCGGCGCCGACCAGCAGCGATGTGGTGCGCAAGGGAATTGTATCTGTCATGCGCCGCGTCGTAGCGAACGCCGCCCGGTCTGCCTAGTGGAATCGCATCCGCGGTCGGTGGTTGGCTACCAGCAGAGGAAGATGCCGACCTCACCCGGCATGCCGCCCGGAAAGCTGAGGATCTGCGCCTTGATCTTGTAGCCGAGCGGCTGGAGCTCTTTTTTGTAGATCTGCTCGTAGCCGGCCTTGGCCCGGCCGGTGAGCGTGCTCGGCCAGTCCGGCTCGAAATTGTTGACCGCCCGGCCCTTGTCGGAGAGCCATTCGGCCGGGAAGCGCATGACCATGATCTCGTTCTGGCCGCGCTCGACGGCGGCGTTCACGGCGCGATTGAGGCGGTCCTGCCAGTCGGGCTGCGGCCCGTCGGTCATGAAGGCGTGGCGCACCTCCTCCTCGTGCGACTCCTTCTTCTTCATCGCTTCCATGGCCTCGCGCAGCTTCTTGCGCTCGACCTCCTCGACACGTTTTCTGATCTCGGCCGGGGTGAGAACGGCGGTCATGGTGCTGTCGTCCCTCTCTTGGTGTGGTCGTCGACCGGTCGGGTTCGCTGGGCGCTGGTCCCCTCGGGTCAGCGAGGCTACGCCTGCCGTCGTCGGCGTCAATGCGACAGCAGGCGGCAATCGGCCGGGAGCCGAGCGATGCAGGCGCCGAGCAGCAGCCCGGCGCCTGCCTTCTCCACGCCGGATCGGGGCGGGACCGGCGGGGAAATCGTGTCGGCTACGGCCACAGCCGTGTCACGCCTCGGCCGTCGAGACCGCGTGCTGCCATCGAAATCGGCATGCTGCCCGGTCGCGACGAGCTGACCCGATTTCCTGGTGCAGCGACCATGACGCTCGTCTCTGTCCGGCCGGGCGCAGTTCGCAGCTGCTGACGTTTTGTAGCTTCGAAAGGCAGAACGGGCCATCCGCTTACTGGAGATCGGTCGGCGCTGCTGTCGGGCACGGGCATTGCCGACGGCTGTGGCGGCGAGACCCGTATGGATTCGGACACGGCGACGACCGGCGCGGCGCTGTCGGTCGTCGATAGCGGCAGGTGACCAGGGACTGCGTGCATCTGCTGGGGCCGGTGCGGCTCGATCCTGAAACCCGACTACTCGGTCGGCCGCTGGGCGACACCCGGACCGTGCTGCTGGCGCCCGGCCAGAAGGGCTTTTGCGCCGTGCGCGCACCCGGCATCGCCTGGGCGATCATCGTCGACAAGGAGCGCCTCGCCGATGCGTTGCGCCTGGTCCACGACTGCCCGCTCGAAGCCGCGCTGGGGCACGGCTGGGCCACGACCTGGACCGTGGGGCGGCCTCGATCTGCTGGTTCACCGGCTCTCGAACCATCGGCGGCCGCGATCCGTGGCGGCGCTCGGCGTCGGCCAGCGGACCGTGTTCAATGCGTTCTTCGGGATATCGCCCTCGGCCTTCCAGCGGGCGCTGCAACTCGGTCGGGTATGCCGGCCGCTGTTGTCGGCGCCGCCGTATGCGACGGTGACGACGCTGGCGCTCGACGAGGGGGTGCAGCATCTCGGCCGGTTTGCCGGTGCCTATCGGCGGCAGTTCGGCGAGTTGCCCAGCGCGACGCTACGCCGCGCGCAGGAGGCGCGCCGGCCCGTGGCTGCCTACCGCCGCGTTGGCGAGGCCCGCCCAGCGTGATACGGTGCCGATGGGACGAGAGGCCCGGAAGGCGTGACCGTTCGGGCTCTCGCTGCCGCTCATCGGGGCCTCTGGCTCGCGATCGTCCGCCGGAAGGAACCAACAGCGGCCGCGGGCGCTTTCTTTGTGATCGGTCACGCGGATCACCGCCATGCGCACTGTCGCACCACGCTGACAAGGATGAGGAACGTCCCGTTTGTTGGCCAAGCTGACGCACAACCTCGTCAACCGGACCGGCCTGAAGTCGTTCCTGACGGCGAACCGGGTATTCGTCCGCTCTTACTTCAATTACAAATACTTGCGAGCGGATCCCTACCAACTCGTGCAGAACGACGAGCGCCGGAAGATCGAGCGGGCCTTCTCGCTGCTCGACGGGTTCCACGCCGAAAAGGCGCTCGAACTCGGCTGTGGCGAGGGCCGCTGGACGGCGTTCACCGCGAGAATCGCCGACGAGGTGCTCGCGATCGACCTGTCCGATCTGGCGATCCGGCGGGCGCGCGCCAAGAATCTGGCGAATGTCGAGTTTCGCCAGGGCGATCTCACGACAATCGGCTTGCCGCCGGCGAGCTTCGATTTCGTTTTCTGTTCCGAGGTTCTCTACTACCTGTCGCTCGACCAGCTCGAGAAGACGGTCGCACGGGTCGAAGCACTGCTCAGGCCGGGCGGCAGGCTTCTTCTCGTTCATGCACGCGCGCTGAAGGATGACGAGCGGGGTTTGGAACTGAAGGAGTTCGGGGCCAAGACGATCCACGACAGGTTCGCCGCGAGCGGGCTGGACCTCGAGACGGACGTGCTCGACGACCTCTACAGAATCTCCGTCTATCGCCGCTGAACAGCGCTCTCGGCAGCGGCGGCCCTCGCTGCCGCTCGGCGGCACAGTCCGGCGGATGGTGTCGCCATGCTGCTAGCGCAGGTCCTCCTCGGCGCGGATCCAGGTGCAGCGCTCGGTGACGATGGGCAGGGACTCGGGTTGGCCGAGGCCGGCGGTCATGAGCGCGATCACCCGCTCGTCGGCCTCGTAGTCGCTGTGCGCGGCCAAGGGGTTGGCGAAAGTGCCGGCACCCGGCACGCTGATCACATTGGCGACGTTGAGGGTGACGTTGGCGACCCTCGGGCAGAGCCGGGAATCGATGTCGTGCTGGGTGAAATCGTCCGGGATCGGGTAGCTCATGATGTCGTTGGGGTCGTTGAAGGCGATGAGGTTGGTCTGCTCGAACAGCCGGTCGGCGAGCCGCTCGCCGCCCGGCCGGCAGTAGGCGCCGACCTCGCCGGCCACCGGCACGGGCTCGAAGCCGGCCTGCAGCAGCGGCAGCTGGTTCGCCAGCATGAAGACGGTGGTCGGGTGCCGCTGCAGCTTCGCCTTGAGCTCTGCCGCCCGCGGATCGGTCGCGAAACTCGCGTCGATCGCTTCGGCCGTTGTCTGCAGCGCGTCGAGGACGATCCGGCTGCCGAGACTGTGGGTGACGAAGTAGAACGCGTCCTTGTCGATCCGGCTGCCGAAGGCGGGGCGGTCGACGTCGCAGGCCTCGACGTTCTCGGGGAAGCTGTCCCAGTCGCTGCTGTAGGTCCAGCACACCCCTTGGCGCACGGCGGTGAGGATGCGCTCGCGACCGCTGCCGACATAGACCAGCGGGTCGACCAGGGCATTGTTGGCGAAGGCCTTGGCGGTGCGGTTGAAGGTGGCGCGCTGCCGGGCGAAGACCTCGCTGTTGTCGAAGGCGAGGCGGTCGCGGGCGGGATCGCTGAGCCTGGACCAGGTGAGCTCGTAGAACAGCATCTCGCGCTCGCGGGCCGCATCGGTGAAGCGGCGAGCGGTGAAGGTGGCGAGCGGCTCGCCCGGGAAGTTGGGGTGGATGATCTCGGTGGTCTTGATCTGCGGCGACATCGCGTCGAGGCCGAGGCTGCGCGCGAGATTGGCGCTCACCGTGCCGGAATAGCCGGGCTCGTGCCGGCTGATGCCGTGCACCATCATGACCTTCAAGAGCGAGCGCTGGTCGCTGGGTACGGTGCCGATCGCCGGTTGGCCGCGCTGGGTCTCGAGCGCCTGCAGCGTGCCGGTGAAGGCAGCACCCTCGATCTCGCAGGCGCGAGTGTCCTCGCCGTTTTCGCCGATCTGGCCGAGCACGGCCCGGCCCACGCCTTCGCCGAAGCTGGCACAGCCGGCGAGCAGCAGAACAGAGGTCAGAACGGCGAGACGATGGCAGGTGCTGCGCAAGGCGATGTCCCCGTTGCTTCGGCTGTCGGCCGGATCGCAGCGGAGGGGTAGCCGGTGCATCGGCAACAAGGCAAGGGCGATGCGCAGTGCCGCCCCGGCCGGCCGCCGGCCGTCTCGCTAGAGCGGCTCGGGCTGGTTCGCGTCCGTCGCTTCGGGCAGGGTCTCGGGTGCTGCGGGGGCGGGGGTTTCGGCCGGCTGATCGCTGCCCGCCGGCGGCGGTTCGAGCGGTACCGCGATCGCCTGCACCGGGCCGCTTTCGGCCGCGGCGGCCTCACTCTCGGTGGCCGTCTCCGGGACGGGCTCGGGCAGCCGGGCGACGGCGGCGCCGACGATCCCCACCACCTGCGAGAGCTGCGGGCTGTCGGACGGGGCCACGATGGCGAAGACCATGGGGCCACGGCGCCATTGCAGCGACACGTAGCCCTCGCGGACCAACCAGAAGGCGTGCTCGGCATCCGGCTTGCCGATCCCGACATGAAACACCACGGGCTTGCCCGCCGCATCGCGGTAGATCAGCCGGATGGCCGGCATGCCGTGCCGCTCCATGGTTTCGCCGGCGACGAATTCGAGGCCGATCTGGGCGAAATCCGGGGCCTCGAGCGAGAACTCGCTGAGCTTGCCGGCGAGCCATTCGAAGGCGTCGACGTCGGGTGTCGCGTCGGCGGCGGCCTCCGTCGGCTCGAGGGCCGCGAGCTCGGGCTTGTCGAAGAGGAAGTAGGCTTGCGGCACGGCACCGGCACTCGGGCCGACGCCGGTACCGGGCGACGTGCCGCGCCAGGGCTCGAGCGTGAGGCCCAAGGCACTACCGGCCACGACGAGGGCCACGGCGGCGGCGGCACCCCAGCGCTGCCAACGGCGGTGGGTCTCGCGGCGGCGCAGATGGGCCACGAGGGCCGCCTGCAGCGGCGCTGCGAAGTCCGCGCTGTCGGCGAGCGGCAGGTGTTCGCGCAAGCCGCGCAGCCGGGCATTCTGGTGCAGATAAGCTTCGACCCGCTCGACCGCCGCCGGGCGGCCGGCGAGATGGGTGAGGACACGCACCCGGTCGTCGTCGTCGAGCGCCCCGTCGACGAAGCGCAGCAGGTCGCCGTTGCTGACGAAGGGTGCGGTTCGCAGCGCCGGGTCGGTGGCCGGGCCGGCCAGCCGCGGTGGCTCGCCGTCGCGTCGGCGTTTCGAAGGTCGTGGTTCTGGAGGGTCTCGGCGATTGTCGGTCATTTCACAACTCGAAGCTTGCGTGAGCTGTCGCGATGGGTCATCGCACGCAACGCCTCGCGGCCGCGCGACAGTCGCGACATCACGGTTCCCACGGGGATATCGAGGGTCCGGGCCGTTTCCTGGTAGCTGAGCCCTTCGAGCCCGACGAGCAGCACCACTTCGCGCTGCTCGACCGGCAGCTTGGCCAGTGCCATGACGGTGTCCCGCAACTCCAGCCGTTTTTGCTGATCGGCCGGGGTGATCAGCGAGGCCAAGACGTCCTCGGAGAGGAAGTCGCTCGGCATCCGCTTTTCCCGGCGGGTCGCATCGATGAACACGTTGTGCAGGGTCGAGAACAAATAGGCGCGCAGGTCGTCGATCGGGGCCCAGCCACGGCTGCGGGCGAGCACGCGGGTCAGTGCTTCCTGGACGGCGTCGTCGGCGTCGGTGCTGTTGCCGACCAGGAGCAGGGCGTATCGGCGCAGGCTGGTGACGTGTGCGACCAGTTCCTCGGCGAGTACCTGGCTCGCGGGCGCCTCGTCCATGCTCTCGGGTCCGCCGATCATGCGCTTTCCAGTTGAGTGCCTTTCGCCGTGTTTTACCGATCGATGTGGAACATACGAGCCTTTTCTTCTGTTGCGGTGGGCATCGCCGCGGAACCCTCGGGTCCGACCAAAGAGGGTCCGCCGATCTGCTGATCGGCGGACCAGTCGTTGGGCGGTAAAAGCCTTGTCGTCCGTGCCGCCGCAGCGTCGTGCGGTAGCAGCAACGGGCAAGACACATCCAATGGACGCCGCCTCGATGCGCGTATTCCGTCGGTCGGTACAAAAAGAGACAACTTCAGCGCGCTTTTTCTCGACCTCGCGCGACAACGCGGCATGGCGTCGACGCTTGCGGGTCGAGCCGCCTCGGCCGCCGGCCGGGGCCCTGGTTGCGCCGTCGCGGGCGGTCGCCTCAAATCGCGGGTCAGGTGCGACGGTGCGGATTGTATGTGAGGATGCGGATCGCGTGTGCGGGAAGGAACGCGGTGAGCGAAGACATCCGGGATGCGGCGGTGGCCCGGCGCCGGCTCGAAGCGCTCTCGGCCGAGTACCGGGCAGCATCTTCGGCGACGGCCGACGAGCGCCAGCCGGTCGAGCTCGATCAGGCCATGGTCGGGCGTTTGTCGCGGGTCGACGCCTTGCAGCGGCAAGCCATGGCCGCGGCAGCGGAGCGCCAGCGGCAGGTGCAAATTCAGCGGCTTGGGGCGGCGCTCGACCGCCTCGACGCGGGCGAATACGGCTATTGCGTGCGTTGCGGTGACGAGATCGCGCGGCGCCGGCTCGAGGTCGATCCGGCGGCGCCCACCTGCATCGCCTGCGCCCGCGGCTGAGGGATTTCTCGGCCCGGCGGAAACACCCGGCGACCCGGCAAAACGCGGCAAACCAATGGTCTCGTGCTGCCGTAGTGAGCGCGAGCGAAGGCGGGCCGTTGTCTGCGGTTCAGTCCGGATCGTCCGGATCGCCCAGATGCTCGGGCTTCGGCAAATCGGTCGGGGCACCGGCGACGCCGCGATTCAACGCGAAGTCGCGCATCGCGGCACCGCCGGACAGGTTGTGGACATCGGCGAAACCGTACTGGGCGAGGATGCGGAGCCCGACATAGGACCGCAGCCCGGTGCGACACGACAGCACCGTGGGGCGGGCGGGATCGAGTTCGCCGAGGCGATCCCGCAGGTCGGGCAACGGAATGGCGTGCGCGTGCGGTGCTTCGGCCAACGCGGTCGCGCTGATCTCCTCGGGGCTGCGGACGTCGACGACCTGATAGCTCGAGAGATCCGCGTCCGGCTGCACCTGCGGCGAGAGCCCGGCGAGTTCGTTCTGCGCCGCGAACGCGGCCATGTGGATGGGGTCCTTGGCGGAACCGAAGGGCGGGGCGTAGGCGAGGTCCAGCTCGACCAGGTCGTGGACGGTGCCGCCGAAATGCAGTGTCGTCGCGATGACGTCGAGACGCTTGTCGATGCCCGCGCCGCCGACCGCCTGGGCGCCGAGCACCTTGCCGGTGCCAGGGGCATAGACGAGCTTGATCGCCATGATCTCCGCGCCTGGATAATAGCTGGCGTGGTGGTAGCCGACGACGTGGACGGCTCGTGCGTCGATCCCGGCGGCGGCCGCTCGGCGCAGCGACAGCCCCGTCGCGCCGGCGCTGCGTCCGAAAACCCGGACGATCGAGGTCGCCCAAGCGGCGGGTGCCCGCGGCGCGCTTCCCGTCGCCGCATGCTGGCCGGCCAGCCGGCCGGTACGGTTGGCGATGCCGGCGAGCGGTACCCGTGCCCGCTCGCCCGTCGGGCCGAACAGGTACTCGACGGCATCGCCCACGGCGTAGATGTCGGGATCGGCGGTGCGCATCGCCGCGTTCACGGTGATGCCGCCGGTCGCACCGATCTCGAGGCCGGCCTCGCGCGCCAGCGAGACGTTGGCCGACACGCCGACGCCGAGGATCACCAGGTCGGCGGGGATCCGGCGGCCGTCGGGCAGCACCACCGCCTGCGCCCTCTCGCCCTCGGTATCGATGGCACTGAAGCCCTGGCCGAGTTCCAGAGCGATGCCCTGCGCCTCCAGTTCGCGCTGGACCGGCTCGGCCATCTCCCGATCGAGAAACGGCAGCACCCAGGGCTCGCGCTCGACCACGGTCACCGCCAGACCTCGGTGCCGGAACTGCTCCGCGACCTCGAGACCGATATACCCGGCACCGATGACGACGGCGCGCGTTGCCTTCGGTATCGCGGCGGCGATGTGATCCATGTCCTCCATGTTGCGGAGCACGAAGACGCCGGCGGCGTCGACGCCGGGGAGTGCGGGACGAATGGGTGCCGCCCCCGGCGACAGGATCAGCTTGTCGTAGGGCTCGTCGAACGCCGCACCCGTCTCGAGGTCGACCACCCGGACCGTCTTCGCCGCACGATCGATCGCCTGCACCTCGTGGCGGACACGGACGTCGATGCGGAACCGCTCCGCGAAGAGTTGCGGCGAGGCCACCAAGAGGCTGGCGCGGTCCTCGATCTCGCCGCCGAGATAATAGGGCAGCCCGCAATTGGCGAAGGAGATGTAGGCGTCCCGCTCGAAGACCACGATCCGTGCGGCTTCGTTCAGCCGCCGTGCACGGGCGGCCGCCGACGCACCGCCGGCGACGCCGCCGACGATGATGATCCGCTCGGAGCCGGTGCTGTCGACGCTCATGATGCTTGTCCCGATGATTCGAATGGCGCTCGCTCCGGCCCGGCGCGCTCGCGAACGCTGGGCCGGCATCATCCAGGCCGACATCCCCGTTCGACGCCGGCTGGAACAGATGAATAGGCGCGACGACGTCGTGAGGAAACCCACGTCGGCGGACGAGCCGCACGCTCCGCACGGCGATACGACGTCGCGGCTCGGGACGAGCCCGCTGCGCCAGCCGAGCAGCCGTTTTCGGGGAGTTCAGGCGCATGTCGCTTCTCGGGTCGGCAGGTGCGCAATCCGCTCCTCGAGGGGGCGCTCGGCCGGCCGCCTGATGGCGTAGCGGAGACCGTCGACCGCCAGCCGGTCGTCGATCTCCGGCTCCGGCACGAGCCGCCAGTCCTCGGCACTTTGTGGATGGCCGGGACAAGGGGGTCATGCGCGCGGTCTCGACGGGGTGCGGTGCCGGTGCGCGATCAGCCGGCGGCCGAGGAGCCAGGCGCAGCCACCGAGCACGCTCCATTTGGCCGCATCCTCCGCGGCGCCGATCCAGGCTGCCTGAAAGCCGAAAGCCGGGGCGAGATCGAGCCCGACAGAGAGCCCGCCGCCCGGCAGCAGCAGCAAGGCGAAGCGGGTGGTGAGCCGCCGGTCGGCCGGCAGCCGGGCGGCTCGCCCGACGAGCAACAGGCTGCCGGCGGTGAGGGCCGCGAGCCCGGCATAGACCAGGAGCTTGCCGGTTTGCGCCAAGCTCGCCGGCGGCAGCGGCGACGGGGTGAAGCGCGGGGCGAGGCCGGCAGCGCCCGCCAGATGCGCCCCGCTCGGCAGCACCGTGATCAGGCCGCCCAGCAGCAGGGCGAGCAAGAGCGGCACCAGCGGCCGCTCGCCGTGCAGCGCACGACGCGCGAGCGTCTCGTCGAGGAGCGCCTCGCCGTCGCCGGTCACGCCGGAAACGGCCGCCAGCCGCCTTCCCCTCGGTCGTTCGGCAACGCACGGCGGTGGGGCGGGCGGCTGGCGGGATCGGCTTCTCCTGGCGGACAAGCGCGCTTCCTTTCGCATGCCGGGGCCGCGAAGGCCCTCTTGCGGTGAAACTAGTCTTGCGCTGTTAAAAAATCCCTAGCGCGCCCATTTGCAGCGTACCAGAGGATCAGCTGTCGCAAAATCGGGTCTCGGCGTCGTCGGCGAAGAAGCCATGCCGAGCTGTGGTCGCTACCTTCCGCCGCAGATTGGCGATCCGCGAACGGAGAGGCTCCCCGCGAATGGACAGGTGGTGGCGATGAGTGACGAAGCCGAACTCGATCTCCGCGAACTCGACGACGAGGAACTGGTCAAGCAGATCCAGGACGATCTCTACGACGGGCTCAAGGACGAGGTGGTCGAGGGCGTCGAGATCCTGCTGGAGCGTGGCTGGGAGCCCTACCGGGTCCTCACCGAGGCGCTGGTCGGCGGGATGGCGATCGTCGGCGTCGATTTCCGCGACGGCATTCTCTTCGTTCCCGAGGTGCTGCTCGCGGCCAATGCGATGAAGGCCGGAATGGCCGTGTTGCGGCCGCTGCTCGCCGAGACCGGGGCACCCACGGTCGGCAAGATGGTGATCGGCACGGTCAAGGGCGACATCCACGACATCGGCAAGAACCTGGTCTCGATGATGATGGAGGGTGCCGGCTTCGAGGTGATCGACCTCGGGATCAATTGCGACGTCGACAAGTATCTGGCCGCACTGGCCGAGCACGAGCCGGACCTCTTCGGCATGTCGGCGCTGCTCACCACGACCATGCCGTATATGAAGGTGGTGATCGACACGCTGGTCGAGCAGGGCATTCGTGACGACTACGTGGTGCTGGTGGGTGGCGCTCCCTTGAACGAGCAGTTCGCCACGGCCGTGGGGGCGGATGCCTATTGCCGCGACGCCTCGGTGGCGGTGGAGACGGCCAAGCGCTTCATGGCGCGAAAGCACAACCGCGAGCGCGTGCTGGCCTGACGGCGCCCGTCCCACCGGCGCCTGTTCCACTGGCGCCTGTTCCACCGGCGCCTGTTCCAACGGCGCCTGTTCCAACGGGGGCCGGTCCTGCCCGGGCCATCCCTGTCCGGGCAGGACCGGCACTGTCGAGCGACGCCGCCCTTTCGGCGGTCAACGAGGACAACCGTGTCGTGCAACGCACGCTGATCATTGCTTGTGGGGCACTCGCCCGCGAGATCGTCGCGATCATCAAGGCCAACGGCCTGACGCCGCTCGAGCTGCGCTGTCTGCCGGCGACCCTGCACAACCGGCCCGAGCTGATCGCCGCTGCGGTCCGCGATGCGATCCACGAATCCCGCGCGATCTATGCGCGAATCTATGTCGCCTATGCCGATTGCGGTACCGGGGGTGCCCTCGACGCCGTGCTGGAGGCGGAAGGGGTCGAGCGGCTGCCGGGGCCGCATTGTTATGCGACCTTTGCCGGTCAGGCGGCCTTCACGGCACTGGCCGCGGCGGCACCCGGCACCTTCTATCTCACCGATTTTCTCGCCCGGCAGTTCGAGACGCTGGTGATCCGTGGACTCGGCCTCGACCGGCACCCGGAGCTGTTGCCGGTCTATTTCGGGAACTATACCCGGCTCGTCTATCTGGCGCAGAGTGACGATCCGGCGCTCGACGCCGCGGCCGAAGCGGCGGCGGCCCGGCTCGGCCTCGCCTATCAGCGGATTCGCACCGGCATGGGCGACCTCGAGCGCTTCATCGTGGACGCCGCAGCGGGAGTGGAGCATGGCCGAGTACGTGATCCTCTATTGGCGGGACATCCCGGCCCAGGTGATCGTCAAGGCGGGGCGGCAGTCGGCGAAGCGCCAGCTGCCCGAGCGGTTCGAGCAGGCCATCGACCGCGCCGCGATGCGCGCGAAGCTCACCGGCAGCGACGCCTATCTGGAGCAGTGGCGAAGGTCCGCGCCGACCCCTTGCGCTGACGCCCTGGAGGACGAGGCGGCGCGGGTGGCAGCCGAACTCGAGGCAGCGTTTACCGCGGAGGTCGTTCGTGCCCATGTCGCCAATGGCGGTTTCGCGCCCGATGGGCCGATCCCCGAGGCACGGGGCTCGGGGAGCGGCGCGCCGAAGTAGGCCGATGCCGTGGCGAACCGGGTATCGCGGCCGGCTCTGACGCCCGCTCGCTGCAGGCAGCGAGGCGCGGGCCTGGGGCTCGGAGCCGGCTCGGTCGTCATGCCGTGGGGGCGAGGTGATCGGCGAGGCGCAGGGCCAGCTGGACGATGGTGTAGGTCGGGTTGGCGAAGCCGCCGGTGGCGAACACGCTGCTGCCGCCGAGGTAGAGATTGTCCATGCCGTGGACCCGGCAGTTTCGATCGACCACGCCGCGCCGCGGATCGTCGCTCATCCGGGTCGTGCACATGTGGTGCGGGCCGCAGACCCGGGCCCGATCGGGGCCGGGGAAGGTCGGGCGTTCTTCGAGCAGCCAATCGGCGAGCTTGAGCCGGCCGGCGTCGCGTTCGGCCAACAGCTCGCCGAAGGCCAGCGTGGCGGTCCGGATGGTGTGGACATCGAGTTCGCCGAGATGCCAGTCGAGGACGATCCGCCTCAGGCCGAAGCGGTCCCGCTCGGCGCCGAGCCGCGCCCTGCTCGTCGGGTCGAGCGCCTGCTCGGCCATGATGTCGAGACTGGCGGTGAGCATGCGTTCGGGGTTCTGCCACTGCTCGAAATAGGCCTGCAGGCCACCTTCGCTGCACACCAGGGGCATGCCGTGCAGGGCCTCGGTCAGGCGGCGCAGGAAGTCGGCGCGGCAGGCGGCACTGCGCACCAACTCGTTGGGCAGGGTCAGTTGGCGGCGGTCGGGGGTGCAGAGCAGGGCGCTGTTCAAGATCCCGGCCTCGGCCATGAAGCGCGGCTCGGGGGCGTAGATCTCGCGATTGCGCATCGGCGCGGCGAGCAGCACGGTCCCGACATGTTGATGTGGGTGCTCGTTGAAGAACCGGCCGACGAGATCGTGCTGATTGCCGATGCCGCCCGCGATCTGCCGGTCGGCATTGAGCAAAAAGCGCGGGTTCTCGAGCCCGCCGAGACAGAGCGCGAAGACCTCGGCCTCGACCCGAAATTCTTCCAGGCGCTCGAAGCTGCGAAAAACGCCTGAAGTGACCCGCTGCAGGCGATCGTCCAGCTCCAGATCGACCAGATTGGCGTGGAGACAGAGCGCCAGACGCGCTGCCGCCTCGACCTCGGCGGCGTAGCGCTCGCCGAGATAGAGACCGTTGCTCTGGCGGAGCCGAATCTGGGTGAACCGGTCCGTGCCGTCCGGGAACAGGGTGTGAGCCGGCGGTCGATCGGCCGGCAGGACCAGGATTTCCTCGGTCTCGGCACAATAGGGGTCGAGATCGCTCTTGCCGATCGGCCAACCGCTCCACGAGTGATGCGCGACCGGGGCGAAGTCGTGGGCGTCGAGCTGCCGACAGACGCCCGACCAGCAATTGGACGAGCCGCCGAAGTAGCGCTTGCGGACGGCCGTGAGCGGCCAGTAATCGGCGCCGACACTGTCGCCCTCGTAGAGCGCCTCGGACTCCCAGCTGATTTCGGTGCCGCCGCCTTCCATCAAGGCGACGCGCTTGCCCCGAGCCGCGAGCTTGCGCGCCAGTGTCAAGCCGGCGGGGCCACTGCCGATGACGCAGACGTCGAAGGCGCGCTCGCTGAACCAGTCGGCGGGCAGGGTGTTCGCATCGAAGATCATCGCGCTCGACCCGGGCAGGAGGGTGCTGCGATCGAAGCTCGGTGCACCACACCAACGGCCGGGGAGTGCCGATGATCGACGGCTGCTTGCCGGTGCGGGCGAGCATGCGAGATCGGTTTCGGGACGTAGCGAGCGGCCATGATCTCGTTCGGCGGGTGTCGAGCTACGGCAACACGTGTCGTGGCACCCGCTGACCCTCGTGAAATGTGAGCCCAAAAGAATGATGTTCGCTTTATGCGCTATTTCGGGCTCGATGGCAATGCCGAGGGCAATACCTCATTACGCAGATTGTGGGAATCCGCCGCGATAGCCGGCTGTGCCCGCGGGGCAGTCGCGCGATTCAGACCGAAATGGCCAGGTGATCGGCGAGGCGCATCGCCAGTTGGACGATGGTAAAGGTCGGGTTGGCGTAGCCGCCCGTCGAGAAAACACTGCTGCCGCCGATATAGAGATTGTGCATCCCGTGCACGCGGCAGTCGCGGTCGACCACGCCGCTGCGCGGGCTGTCGCTCATGCGGGTGGTGCACATGTGGTGTGGCCCGCCGACCTGGGCGACATCGGTGCCGGGCAGCGTGCCGTCACCGTCGACCAGCCAGTCCGCCATTTTCAGGCGCCCGACATTGCGCTCGGCGAGCAGGACGCCGAAGGCCATGGTGGCGGTCTGGATGGTCTGAAAATCGAGATCGTTCAGGCGCCAGTCGAGCTCGATGCGTCGCAGACCGAAGCGATCGGTGTCGTCGCCCAGGCGCACCCGGCTCTCGGGATCGAGCGCCTGCTCGGAGACGATCGACAAGGTGCCGGTGAGCATGAGGTCCGGATTGCGCCACTGCTTCAGGTAGTCCTCGAGCCCACCGACATAGCAGCGCGGCTCTTTGCCGGCCACCGCCTCGGCGAGGCGTTCGATGAAGTCGATGTTGCAGGCGGCACTGCGGATCACTTCGCGGGTGAAGGTGAGCTGGCGAACGGGCGAGAAATAGAGCGAGAAGCTCAAGATCTCCTGCTGTTCCATCCAGCGCCGGTCGGGCGCGTAGAACTCGCGGGCCTGCATCGGCTCGCGCAGCAGCACGTGACCGACGTTCTGGTGCGGGTGCTCGCTGAAGTAGCGGCCGACCATGTCGTGCTGATTGCCGATGCCGGCAGCGATCTGCCGGTTGGCGTTGAGCAAAAAGCGCGGGTTTTCCAACCCACCGAGGCAGAGGACGAACGCCTTGGCTTCGACCCGAAACGGCTCCGCGCGGGTGTAGTTGCGAAAGATGCCGTAGCGCACCGTCTGCCGGTTGTCGTCGAGCTCCAGATCGACGAGGTTGGCGTTCACGAACAGCTGAATATTCTGCGATTCCTTCAGCTCCGGCATGAAACGCGGAGCGAGAAGGAGGTCCTGGCTGAAGTTGAAATCGATTTGCCTGAACACGCCCGTCTCGGCGCCGAACGACGAGTCCGGCATCGGTTCGTCGACCGCGACATCGAGGAATGTCACCGTGGCTTCGGCATAGGGATCGAGATCGGTCTTGGCGATCGGCCAGCCGCTTTCCGCGTGGTACTTTATCGGATAAAAATCCTCGGCTTCGAAGGCGCGGCACCAGCCGCCCCAGCAGTTCGAAGAGCCTCCGAGGAAGCGGCGCCGGGTAGCGCTCAACGGCCAGTAGTCGGCGCCGACGTTCTCGCCTTCGTAGATTTGCTGCGATTCGTGGGTGAGTTCGAGATCGCCCCCTTCCATCAGGGCGACACTCGCGCCGTGGCCGGCGAGGCGTCGGGCGAGGCTCAGTCCGGCCGGGCCGGTACCGATGATGCAGACGTCGAACTGTCGACCCGCGAACCAGTCGGCTTCGAGCTTTTCGGCATCGAAGATCACCGGATCAGATCCAGATCACTCCGGCGCAACACCCAGCCGTTGACGACGACGAAGCCACCCCGATCTGCGGGCGCTGCTTCTGGTCGCTTGCCGAACAACACGGCCAAGCCGAACGAGGAACAAAGGGCGCCGAGGAGGCGTCGGCGTTGGAGGGCGGCCAAGGTGAACCTCATCGTGATCGGCGGTGGCAACCGCAAGGTTGATCGGCCGGCGATTTGCCCGAGCAACGAGCAGCCGGCACCCGATGGATATTAGGCGATGACCGGCTTGCCTTCAAGCGCCGCACCAAGTTGGCATGAGGAAAAGCAATGGTTGAATCAATAGACTTTACGTTCGCTTTTAATGTAAAACGCTAAATCGCATGCTGAAAAAGGTTGTCGGTATATCGCCCAGCGTCACTCTTGGATGTAAAAATGTATCCCATAGGTTGTGCCGGCGACGAACTCTCGGGGCGATAGGGGTGCTGTGGTGTCGGCGTCCGCTCTGTAAAACGCGCCGACGGCGTACTTTGGTGCGCCGCGGGCCGCTCGCGGCGACCGCGCGCGTGTCGACGGCGCGGATCTCGAGGCCGACGCGCCGTCCGGACGAAGGGCTGCCCGTGCCATGCGCAGACGTGCAGCATGACGGCTTGCGTTTTCGCCTCGACAGCTCTAGAACATCCATATGGATGGTAATCGGATGTTCTACAGATGGTCGGTGAAACCCCGGCGCGGCGGCCGGACAGCGAGAAGATCACCCTCAATCTGGGGTTCGTCGATCTCGGCCAGGTCGATCTGCTGGTCCGCGACGGCTTCTATTCGAACCGTAGCGACTTCATCCGTACCGCCATCCGCAACCAACTCGCCCGGCACGAGGACGTGCTGGCGGCTGCGACCCGGCGCCGGGCGCTCGATCTCGGACTTCGGCACTACGACGCGGCGACGCTCGAGGCGGCGCGGGCGCGAGGCGAGATGCTGGAGATCAGGGTGCTCGGGCTCGCCAGCATCGCTGCCGACGTCACGCCCGAGTTGGCGCGGGCGACCATCGCCAGGATCGACGTGCTGGGGGCACTGAGCGCCAGCCCGGCGGTCAAGGCGGCGCTTCGGGATCGCACGGGCTGATCCCGGTTCAGGAGTGAAAGCGAGAAACCGTGATGCCGTTCGATTTCCGAGGTCCGATCGATCAACGAGGCATGGCCGAGGCCACCCGGCTGACCCGGGCCGGCCGGCTCGGCGAGGCCACCGCCCTGATCCAGCGGCTGATCCGGGGCGACGCCGCGCCACCGTTCACCGGCGAACCCACCCCCACCGCCGACGACTGGTCGGGGCCGACGCTGGATCTCACCCCCGAGGTCGCGCCGGAACCCGCGCCCGAGGTCGACGAGCCTGCCGGTGACACGTCGGGTCGGCCCGGCGCCTGGCTGGACGGGGTCTACGAAAACCCGTTCGGCCGGCGGCCGTACAAGCTCTACGTCCCGGCCGCCCGGCCGGCTGCGGCGCTGCCGGTGGTCGTCATGCTGCACGGCTGCACCCAGGATCCGGCCGATTTCGCGGTGGGGACAGGCATGAACCGGCTGGCCGAGGAGGTCGGCTCGCTCGTCGTCTATCCGGGGCAGGTGGAGGCGGCCAATCCGTCCAAGTGCTGGAACTGGTTTCGGCCCACCGACCAGGAGCGCGAGCGCGGCGAGCCGTCGCTGATCGCCGGCATTGCGCGTGAGGTGGTGGCCCGGCACGGCGGCGATCCGGCGCGGGTCTACGTCGCGGGCATGTCGGCGGGCGGGGCGAAGGCTGCGATCATGGCGCGGGTCTATCCGGATCTCTTCGCCGCAGTGGGTGTGCATTCCGGCTTGCCGCACGGTAGTGCCGAGAACGTGCCGTCGGCGTTGCTGGCGATGCGTCGGCCGAAGCGCCGTGGCCGGTCGGCCGGTGGGCCCTTCGTTCCGACCATCGTCATTCATGGTGCGCGTGATCGGACGGTGCATCCGGGCAATGGCGAGGCGATCCTGAAGGCGGCCTTGGCCGCGGCCGGGCCGCTCACCGCGCGCCGCGACGTGGGCCGGGTACCGGGCGGGTACGCCTATCGCCGGACCCGGCACGTCGCCCCGGACGGTGCCACGCTGGTCGAGGACTGGCGCGTCGACGGGCTCGGCCACGCCTGGTCGGGCGGCGATCCGCGCGGCTCCTACACCGATCCGCGGGGGCCCGATGCCAGTGCCGCGATGCTCGACTTTTTCTTGCGCCACCGGCTGCGGCGCGGCTGAGCCGGCCCGCTTGACCGGGCTCTCGGAGCGTGCGAGCGCTCTGCCGGTCCGCACCACAGCCGGAGCCCCGCCCGCCATGGCCGAGCCTGCCGATCCCTGCCGTGCCGCCGACCGGCTGGCGCGACGCCTGGCCGAGGCGGGCTGCCGTTGTGCCTTCGGCATCCCGGGCGGCGAGGTCTTGACCCTGATCGATGCCCTGGAGGCGGCCGGGATCACCGTGGTCACGGCCAAGCACGAGACGGCGGCGGCTTTCATGGCAGAAGCCGTGTGGCAGCGGACCGGCACACCGCCGGTGCTGGTCGCGACCGTGGGGCCGGGGCTCAGCAACGCGACCAACGGGGTGGTCAATGCCCGGCTCGATCGGGTGCCGCTGATCGTGCTCGCCGGCGCTGTCGATGCCGATGATGCGCTCACCTACAACCATCAGATCATCGATCACGCGCGGCTTTTGGAGCCGGCGATCAAGGGCGCCTTCACGCTCACCGCGACGGCACCCGGGCTGATCACCGAAAAGGCGCTGACCCTCGCCTGCGACCCGCGGCCGGGTCCCGTGCTGATCGACGTGCCGATCAACGTGGCGGCGGCCGCTGCGGGCGAGGAAGCGCACATCAGGCGGGCTCGGCCGGCAGCGGTGGCACCGGCCGAGGGGCCGGAGCTCGACGAGGTGCGGGGCTGGCTCGGGGCTGCCGAGCGGCCGCTCGTGCTCGCCGGCTTCGATGCGGTGGCGGACGGGGCCGGGGCAGCACTTCGCGACTTCGTCGAGACATTCCGGGTTCCGGTCGTGCAGACCTACAAGGCCAAGGGGCTGCTGCCCGAGGATCATCCCTTCGCCCTGGCCGCAGCGGCCCTTTCCCCCGCCGCCGACGAGCGGATCATGGCCGTGGTGGAAAAGGCGGATCTGGTGATCCTCGCCGGTTACGATGCGGTCGAGATGCGGCGCAGCTGGCAGCAGCCCTGGGATCCGGCGAGCAAGCGGGTGGTGGCTTTCGAAACCGTGCCCAACGACCATTATCTGCATCAGGCGACGGTCAGCTTCGTCTGCGACGTGGGCGAGGGGCTGCGCGCCTCGGCGCGCGGGGTGCGGCCGGCGTCGCGCTGGACGGCGGCCGAGGTGGCGGACGCCCGGGCGGCGATCCTCGCCCCCTTCGCGGTGGACGAGGCGTGGGGGCCGTCGGCGGTGGTCGACGTGGCACGGCAGGTCTTGCCGCGCGCCACGCTGGCGACGGCGGACGTGGGGGCGCATCGGATCGTGCTCAGCCAGGTCTGGTCCGCCTTCGAGCCGCGCGGGCTCCTTCAGTCGAACGGGCTCTGCACCATGGGCTCGGGCCTGCCGCTCGGCATCGGGGCCAAGCTCGCCGAGCCCGACCGCCCGGTCGTGGTGTTCACCGGCGATGGCGGGCTGTTGATGGTGCTGGGCGAGCTCGCGACCGCGGTCGAGCTCGGCTTGCCGCTGATCGTCGTCTGCTTCGTCGACGAATCGCTGGCCCTGATCGACCTCAAGCAACAGGACCGCGAGCTCGCGCGCAGGGCGGTGGGGGTCGGGCGCTTCGACGTCGAGCTGATCGCCGCCGGGCTGGGCGGCAGGGGCATGGTCGCCGCCGATCGCCGATCGCTGGCCACCGCATTGCACGAGGCGCTCGGCGCCTCGACCTTCACCCTGATCGCCTGCCCGATCGACGCAGCGAGCTATCGCGGGCGGGTCTAGAAGCTCTCGACCGGGGGCAGGTCGCGGGTCGGGGCGAGGCGCTCGATGTGCTCGAGGTGCTCGTCCAGCCGCGCACATTCGGCCTCGGCGGTGCCGTTGCCGTAGACGCCGTTGGGGCGCAGCTCGAAATAGGCGACCTCGCTGCCGCCCTCGGGATCGGTGTTGACGAAGAGGTCGAGAATGCAGCCGGTGAAGCTGTAGCGCCAGTATTGGACGGTACCCTCGCGCCTGACGAGGGACGGCTTGCCGAAGACGCTCTCGAGATCGCTCGTCGCCATGCCGACGAGCTGGGTGTTGCGGGCAATGTCGGGAACCGGTGCCGGGGCGGGCAGTCCACCCCAGGCGGCCGGGCGCTGCGGCTCGAGATAGGCGTCGAGCAGCGAGGTTTCCGTCGACGGGCTGCAGGCGGCGGCCATCAGCAGGGAGAGAGCGGCGAGGCCGCGGGTTCTCTCGATCGCGCGCCGCCCTCCGCCCTTGCGCATCGGCGCTACTTGTCGTCGATCATGGAGACGGTGCCGGAAAGCTTGCCGCCGCGCTCGATCTCCAGTTCGCCGTAGCGCACCGTGCCCTTGACCCGGCCGGTGGCACGAATCAAGAGCCGGTTCCGGACGGTCAGCTCGCCCTCGTAGATGCCGCTGATCTCGGCATCCTCGACCTCGGCCTTGCCGTTGGTGAAGCGGCCGCTCTCGGCGATCTCGATCGCCCGGGTCTCGTTCAGCGTGACCTGGACGCTGCCTTCGACGACCAGCCGGTCGCAGGCGGTGATCTCACCGGAGAGGCTGATGCCCTGGCCGACGATCAGCCGCTTGTTGCCGGACTCGGAGGCGGCGGCGGGGGAGGCTGCTGCCGGCTTGGCGGCGGGTGGGCTCGCAGGGGCGGTCGGCAGATCGGCGCCGCGGCGCGGCATCTCGGGCTGCGGCATCGGCTTGACGTCGGCGGCCGGACGGGTGCTCGGCTCCGGCTTGGCCTCGCCGGGGCTGGCCGGTTCGTTGTCTTTCCTGCGAAACATGCGCTGGTTCCTGCTGTTCGGTTTTGGCCTGCTGTTCGGTCGGCGCCGACGGCTGTCGGCCGCCGCCGG